>JGI26470J50227_1000587_pt1 | contig 14532 bp, 30 predicted proteins | sample FreactTroBogLake_FD_50227 | JGI IMG/M metagenome (IMG submission 50227) | reverse complement strand
CCTCCAACACCTCCAGCATCTACTCCTCCAACACCTCCAGCTACCGCAGCGCAAGGTGGGGTTGTAGAACCAGAGGGAAATGAAGGAGATGGTAAAGAAAAGAAAAAAGGCGGGTTTGGAGTTACTGAAATTGTAGTTGGCGGGGTATTAGGGGCTATTGGTATTGGATTAGGTTTACATTACATATACCCAGACTTTTTTAGCAAATTGTTTAAAAAGAAGTGATGAAATATCATATAACAAATTACACTTACCAACGTGCCAAAGATTTAGGCGTAACCGTAAAACAATCTACGGTTGATGGTAAGAAAATTGATGTTTTTGATAAAAATGGAGAAAAGTTGGCAAGCGTAGGTGCATTAGGTATGAATGATTACCCCACTTGGAAAAAGAAGATGGGTAAAAAGTTTGCAGACGCTAGGCGAAAGGCTTATAAAAGCAGACACGAAAAAGATCGCCATATTAAAGGAAGTCCGGGATATTATGCCGATCAGTTATTATGGTAAAAAACTAAAACTAAAAAAAAATGAAAAAAAAATTGGGAGATAATTTGGAAGAAAATAATCCTAAAAATGAAAAACCTGAAATTATTGAGCCTACGGAGCCAAAAATTGAAGGTGATACTGAATTAAGCAAATTGATCGAAAAGGTTGATTCCTTACAAAAAACAGTATCAGAATTAAAGGAGGACATAAACAATATTATCGCTGATATTGATGACCTTGAAGAAGTGATTGAAAATAAAGACAAAGCGATAAAACCGGATGTTATTGAAGTCGATGCTGAAGAAATAAAGCATGAGATTACTCAAGACCCAAAGTTTAAAAGCAATCTTACAAAAGACATAGCTAAAGACCTTAGTCTTGTAGCGGCTGGTGGTATTCTTGGTTTTTTGGCAGGTTATATTTTAGTAAAGGGCAAAGATGTTTTTCGTTAAACGCTAAACCAATTTTATGGGAATCCTTAAAAATTTGAAAGATAGGTGGAATGCTGAAACACCTATCGTATATAGAAAAATAAGAAATACCTGTTTTGGATTAAGTGGTTCTGCAACTGCTTTGTTAGCTGTTTCTACTACGATGAATATTATTGTTCCGACTATTGTTATAAAAGCAGCAAGTTGGGTTTTAATTATATCAGCAGCAACCGGGGGCTATGCTCAATTGCAAAGAAAAAAAGAGGATAATTAATACCTATGGCAGACTTTATANCAGCATATAACGCAACTGTAAAAAAATGGGAAGGTAACTATGATACCGACCCTAACGATTCAGGTAACTGGTCTACAGGAGTAGTAAATGAAGGCTATATAACAGGAACGAAATGCGGACTTACCGCACAAGATTTCAAAAAAGTATATGGTCATACCCCTACTGCCGAAGAAATGCAAAATTTGACCCAAAATCAAATTTTAAATATGTACCAATCAATATATTGGGCTTATATGCATGGTAGCGAAATAAACAATCAAGATTTGGCAAACCAGCTATTTGACATAGCAGTAAATGAAGGTGAAGGGGCTGCATTAAAATTAGCCAAAGAAACAGTAAATGAGCCNGGAGAAATGAGTTTTGATGAATTATTAGTTCAAAAATTAAATGGGCAATAATGAATATAAAACTATCATTAATGATCTGGCTTATTTTTTTGGCATCCTTTATCGGGGTACATTCCGCTATCGTTTATAAAAAAGATACGACTATATGCGATAAAGAGAAAAAAAGAGCAGACAGCTTACAACAAATAGTTTTTGTTTACAGACTCAAAGAATTAAGAACAAAAAGCTATTTAAAAATAGCTAATCATAATAAAAGGGAATCAAAATATTTGCTNGGATGGCTNAANAGAGTATGGAGCGAATAATTAAATAACCTTAAATATTAAATTTATGTACCATCTATTATCTATTGAAATTTCCAACAAAGCTGATATGTTTTTTTTAGGTTTTGTAGCATTTGCTTTTTTTCTGTTTGGGCTTTTTTTAGGAAAAAATAATGGCAATGAAGTGCAGAAACTAGGAGAGATTGTAGAGAAAGATGCATCAGAAGCAAAGGATGCCATTGTGAAAAATATTAATCAAAATAAACTATAAACTTATGGATTTAGGTATAGGGAAAGTTATTAAAGATGGCAACGGGAATGCTTTAATTTTCACCGCATTATTAGCCGGTGCAATAGCAAATACTTTACCTACGCCATTTGATTCAATTTACCTAAGAAGGGTAAATGATTTGGAAAGAAAATTTGATGCTGGAGAAATTACGGCTGAAAATTTGGAATGGCACGTTAGTGGCGAATATTACCTCTGGACAACTTTATGGTATTTAGGATTATTTGGTGTTTTGTATGCCGTAGGTGGAAATTATAAAAATAATGCTCGTATTCTCATAGCTTTGGTTTCGGCTGGTTTTGTGGTAGGGGCTGTTCAAAAAAACATTGAAATAGATAAAAATATTCAAGAAAGAAAAACTAAGCAGCAGTCATGGAATAATATAAATCAGCAACAAAATACTAATAATACTAGTTCTAACGGCTAATTATTAGTATATTTAGTGCATGAAAAATACTTATAAAAATTTCTCATGCATTTATTTGATTACTAGTCCTGTAGGCAAAGTGTATATAGGTAGAACTGTAAATTTTAGAAAAAGATACAATTCTTATAGTAAGCTAAGAGCCGTTGGACAGCCAAGATTGTATCGTTCTTTGAATAAATATGGATTTGATTCTCATAATATAGAAATATTAATAAGATGTAATATTGAAGAACTTAATTTTTGGGAATCTTTCTATATTAAATTATTTGATTCATTCAATACTGAACATGGGTTAAACCTTACTTCTGGTGGTGATAGTTCACTACATACAGAAGAAACAAAGAAAAAGATTGGGGAAGCTAATAAGGGTAAAATATATTCAGATGAAACAAGAAAAAAAATGTCTGAAGCATTTAAAGAAAGGTATAAAACTTTGAATGATGAAGAAAAGAAAAACTTAACTAAGCATTTAACTATTTATACCAAAGGAATACCTAAATCAGAAGAATGGAAAAAAAATATGTCTCAAAAGAAGACAGGGAAAAAAAGAGATCAATTTAGCGAAGAATGGAAAAATAAAATTCGAGAATCATCAAAGAAAAGCTGGGAATTGAGAAAAAAAAGTGGTCTAACAATAAAATCTAAAGAACAAATAGAAAAGCAAAGTAATTCTCTTAAAAATTTTTTTAAAACAGAAGAGGGTAAAAAGCATTTAGATTTAATGGTTAAAAAAACAATAGAGAGAGTTTCAATACCAATTTTACAATATTCAAAAGAAGGGGATTTTATTAAAGAATGGGGTTCAGCAGCAGAAGCGTCAAGAGAGTTGAATATACCAAGTCCGAATATTACTAATTGTGTGAATGGGAAAAAATATAAATCGGCTGGGGGTTTTGTTTGGAGAAAAAAAGAACAATCAGTAAGTAATAATTAAAAAATAACCTATGCAGGATAGTATAGCCAAAACATTGAAAAAAGGAGTTGAAAGCGGAAGCGGAACGGCGATAGTATATGCGGGTACTCTAGGATTATTAATTTCTGATATATTACCCACGCCAGCCGATGCGGTTTTTTTCTATTATGAAAGAAAAAATAGATTGGCTTATGAAAATAAAGAGATCACTGCACAACAATATTGGATTTATGAAACTGTAAATTATTACTTATGGAATCCTCTTTGGTGGCTTTTAGTATTGGGGTCTGTTTATGTTACTAAAGGAGATTATACCAATAAATTGAAAGTAGGGGTAGGAATAATAGCAACCGGGGCAATAATTGGCGTAATAGGGAAAAACATACAAGAGGATATTAAGCAACAAAAAACAATAGAAATCGTGCCACAAGCACAATAATAATTTTTTTTAACTCATTTTAAGGCATTTAAAAAAATAAAATATGGCAGATATTCCACAAGCAGCACCAGCACCAACCCCGGCAAATGGGGTTTCGGTAACTCCTACGGCTGCACCTGCTGCGGCTCCAGTAGCACCTGTGGCTGCACCTGCACCAGTAGCGCAAGTAGAACCACCAAAAGAAAGCTGGTTTAAAGGCTTTGATTGGATGAAAGTAATTGGCTATTCAGTACTTGTTATTGTAGGGGTAGCCTATGTTAAATATACAAGGGATCGAGCAACAAAAGATGCTGCGGACATTGCATCTTTAAAAAGCCAATTAAGCAGTCTTACCGTTCAAGTGGATAGCTTGACACCAGCTTCTTAAAACTAAAACTAAAACTAAAAAAAATGACCTATGCCGAATCGTTAGTTTACAATTTGGGCGTTAATAATATTGTAGATGGAATAGGGTATGAGAAAACATTAATAGCTTTTAAAGAATTGAATGATGTAGCCGGAATAATAGGCTATGATAAAACTTTGGAAGCAGCAATCACCGCCGCTAAAACGGAACGGGAATATTATGTTATTACCCATACCAATTTAGATATTATTTGCAATATTTTGGAAATAGAAAAAAATGTTATTTATCATTTACGACAAAGAGCCGAAAAAAGAAAATTAGCAATAGGTTTTTGCATTTACTTTACTAAACTGTATTACGGATTAACATACAATCAAATAGCAAATGCTTTGAACTTGAATGTTTGTTATATGATGTTTAACAAGTACAATAATTTAATTAAATTAGCAAAAATAAAAAAACCTAAAAGTTCATTCGATAGCTTGGTCGCTGAATATTTTTACAAAATAAAAGAGGGCATTTCAAATAATATTAAATAAAAACTAAAACTGTATGGCATTAGAAAAAAAAGATGGAGGCGTAGAGGACATTAATTTTACGGAAGTTAAAAAAGAAAAGTTCGATCCATTAAACACAGAACCAATTACGGAAAATTTAAGGAAAGAACAATTTGCTCCACCCCCATCTGATACGAGCAAACCTTTCGAGTCAATCCCTGAACCTACAACGCAATTCAGGGCAAATCCCGGAGGTCAATATTTTGGCGGAGGTACACAACCCCCAAGAGGTGCTTCAACGCAACAAGCGCAACAATCACAGCCAATAAATCCTGATTTTAACGATATACCCGATTCAGAGAAAGATGAAGCAGCCGAACAAGCTGCCGAAATGATCCTATCTCTTTATGCTGGGTTAAAAGGCGCAGCCCCAAAACTTATAATCATTACAGAGCGTAAGTTGAAAAAAATGGAGGATGACGGACTTATTAATTTGTCCTTACCCCTTCAAAAAAGCCCTAACGACCCTACCAAAGTAACTATATTAGATATAGTAAGAAACTTTAATAATAGTGTATCACAAGGATATACTGTTACCAAAGAGTTCAAAGATCAAGTAAGACCAGTACTGATAAGGGTTTTAAAGAAAAAAGGTGTTGGCTTAACCGATGAACAATTTTTGCTATTCGCTTTCGGGCAGGATTTAGTACAAACAGGATTTCATCTTATTGCAGGGGTAAGACAAAGAAATGAATGTCTTAATCAGCTTAAAGATATATTCGCTGCTTATAAAGCATCCGGGGGAGTACCAACAAATGCAGGGGCATCTACAGCACCACCACCCCCACCACCACCCCAACCAAGCCAAAATGTAAGGGAACCAGAGGAAACACCAACAAATAAAGATAATTTTCAAAAAGCAGAATCTAAAACGAGTAATGCATCTTCAGGGGTAAAACCTGATCTGATTGTTAATCCTACCGATGGCAGGAGAAACACCAGAAGGCGAAGAGAAAGAAAAATACAGTAAACATGGCTAGACAACCTAAAATAACAATAGCTTGTGGGCGAAGGGCAACGGGTAAATCTATTGAAACCGTTGAACAAATTTACAAATATGTAAATGGAAACCCTGCTTTGGGTATTACTGGGAGAAAAGCACTTATTTATGATGTAAATGACGAGTTCGGTAATTTCAAATGGAAAGATGGAACCATACATAGCATTAAAAGATTAAATTTTTCTGATATACCAGCTTTCACATTACAGCCAGTACCAGAAGTTAGAAGAATTGCCCCTTATTGGGATGACGGTAGGCGATTGACGATTAGTGATATGAGTGAAGGATTGGGCATCATATTGAACCACTACCGGGATGGATTGTTATTGGTAGAGGATATTAATAAGTACACTAACCACCACATGAAGCAAGACCTTATTGGATCACTTGCTACCATACGACAGGCTAGAATAGACTTAGTAGCACATTACCAATTAGTGGGGATGGCAGCATCCCCTAAAATAATCGGTATGACTAACTATATCCGATTGCACAAAACATTTGACTCCATTGAAAAGCATAAAACAAAGTTTGCGGATAAAGCTGAAATCATGCAGTTAGCCGAAAACATTGTAGATAGAAGATATACATGGGGAATGAAAAACAACATCAACGATGAAAGCGGTAAGTTTTTCAGCCTATATGTTGACATGGAATACGGTAAAATAAAAGGTATATTCAGCGAACAAGAGGCAAAAGATGCAATTCAAAAATATATAGGGGATGGTTCTGCTATCAGAAAGATGCTAAACCAAAGGGATAGAAAAGGTAAAAAAATATATAACAACTACGAGCAAGCCTATAATGAATTAGAATCTAGCTTATATACGGAATATTTTTCCTTTTGATTTTTGTTTTTTTATTGGACGAACCCCTTATTATTAAGGGGTTCTTTTTTGCCCATTTGTTATAATTTGAATTTATACTAAATAATTTTTGCAATTAAGGATTTAATATGAAATTATTAGCAAATTTGTTATCACATAATCGAGGCATTTTGTAATGACCCGATTAATAAAACAAAAACCCAAGATTTAATAATTTAAAAAATTAAAAGATGCATCCAGAATTAAAAAATTTCTTACTAACATCTCTAGCAGTTGTTGTAGGTATAACTGTTTACAATGCTGTAGTTGCTCCTATGATGGCTTCAATGTCATTAGCAGCCCCGGCGACATCATCTACTGCAACCACTTCAACCGCCACAAAGTAAACCCTTTTTTTAAACAATAATATTCATAACGATGAACAACAACATCAACCGATATTTGGCAAATGCTCGTAACAGAGCGAGTCAGCAATATCATAATGCTGGTGGTTTTCAGGTTGGAACAGCCGGTCAACCAGGTCAGCTTATCAACAGAGGTGGATCCGTTGCCATTCCTTTTGGAGCAGCCGGTCAAGCAGCCCCTGCAGCAGCAGTAGCCCCAAGTTACATCATCCAGGTATCTAACTCATCTAACGCCACTTACACTGGCGGTTTCGATGTATTAGGTGCTTTTGCTTACCTGTACGGTAGCTACAACGGAGGTACTTGGAGTAACGCTGGTAGCCTTACCCTTAACGGTATCGTTATCAGCTCGGTTTACACCACTGTAAACTATCAGCAAATCCTGAGCTCTACCCAGAGTCAGCCATTCCAGGTAGGTGCAGTTTACCTGCAATCTATCAATGGTAACCCCAACCAGGTTTCTGACGTTTATACGCTGACAACCCAGAGCACAGCGGGTGAATTGTACAGCCGACCAATCAAGCCGTACATCAACCCTAACCAGTATCAGAATACTATAACCTATAACAACAGTGCGTTTGTTATTAACGGTTATACTAAATTGACCTGGTCAAACATTTATGCTACTTCGGTATTCCAGATCAGCTTCTTCCCTGCGGCTGTGATTGACCCAGCGCAATCTTTGAACGGCTCTAGCGTACAATCACAGTACACAGCGCCAAACGTTGCAACCAACACTGTAACCCTGAGATAATTAGGGCGGCAGAAAAGATAGAAAATGGGGGTATGGAGCAGCAAATTGCTACATACCCCTTATTTTTAAAACCCAAGAAGGTTCAACATGGTATATAACGAATATATTGCATTAGCAAAACCAGAAGAGGCAGCAAAACTTTGCTCCGATTATGGTATTGAAGTTGATGTAAACAATCCAGAAGATATTAGTGAAGGTTTATCAGCCATAGTAGCCCAAAATGGCAAAGAGGGGTTGAAAGATGTTATGGACATACACCCCGACAAAAGTGTTCTATTAGAACTCACAAAAAAAGAAAAAAAGCATTTTAATTATACAGGTAGTGATGACGATCAATGCAGTTGCGGAAACTGTATGGCTCGTTATATGGTAGGCTATAACAGATTCTCATTGGGAAATACAACTTATAGTGCTACTGGAGATACCTCTACATCAAATAGTATAAATAATCAAACTGCTGTTATGATGCAGCAAAACACATTTATAGTACTTGGGGTAGCGGTAATTGCAGCAGTTCTTTTGATTAAAAGCAAGTAACAATGCCAGATATTACAACCATTAATTACAACGGTAAGCAATTCCAATATGATACTTCAAAAAATTGGTACGTTGCAAATGATGGAAGTTATATAGGTATGGATTACAAAGTTTTTAATGCATCAGGCAATCAAATTGGACAATATTATCCCCCGTTGGCGGCAGCACCAAATATTAGCTGGGTAATACCAGCATTATTGATAGCGGGGTTTTATATATACGTTTTTAGAAAAGATTTAAAACTCGTCAAATAAAAATTTATGGCTATAATTTATACCGACCCAAATACCGGGGTTTACGAAAACGACCAAAATCAATGGTGTTTAGCCGATGGCACACCAATTCAGGATTATGATCCTAAAACTGGTGCTTACCAAGAAAATGATGGTACATGGTACACATTTCAAGGTGTTGCCTTACAAAACTATGATATGGCTTTAGGAGCCTATCAAGAAAATGATGGCGTATGGTATGATACCAACGGTAATGAAGTACCTATGGGTTCTAATTTGTACAATCAAATTAAAGCATACGGGTATGATGCAAGCCAAAACACAACCCCTGTAGGTACACAAGGGAAAGTTTCAAAAAATACAGTCAATACAACAAACGCCGCCGTTAAAACTGCTGTTAAGCCTAACAATTGGATGCTACCAGTTGTAGGTATCATTTCGGTAGTGGCTGTTGTAACGATCATTTATTTTGCAACTAAAAAGAAGTAATTTTTAAAGTAGATGGCAAATAAAAATCAATATTACGCATCTGATATTTTAAGCACAACTACTAAACCTAGTACAAGTGCTATTAATTCGCTTACGCAATTAAGCGAAGGAACAATTACCGGGGCGATAATAGGAACCGTAGGCGGTGTTTTATTTGGTGTTTACCAAAAGAAAAATCTTTACTTAACAGGATTTGTGGGTATGTTAATCGGAGGAGTGGTAAGTAAAGTAATAGTAATGTAATTTTTTTTTAACTATAAAATCAGGTTTTATGATGACTTTACCAACTAAAGGCAATTATTTACAGGCTGTATTTACTGCCGGGATGGCTGGCTATGCTGGCATTTGGGCTGATAAGCACCACAAACACATGGGAGTTACAGTTTTAGCAATTCTGGTTGCTGGTGCTGTAGGTTATGCAGTAGGTTCTGCTGTTGACCAAGCCACACAATTTTAATAAAAAAAATTAAACTTGTGGAACTCCAAAACACACAAACTGTAACTGCAATCACAAGTGTTGCATTAATAGGCGGCATAATTTATGGTCGATCTAAGAATTATACCCTTGTGCAAACATTTGGGATTGCGGTTCTTTTTGGTGCTATTGGCTATTTTGGAAGTACATTTTTGGAAGAACAAATGAAATAAAATGGCAGGAACTAAAAAGTCCTTAAATAAGCTATGGAGGGAAATGGGTAAACCAGTTCCTTTTAAAGATTTTGCAGAAGAATACAACAAAGCTGATCTCTACGATAAAAAAATAGAGAATATTTACCATAATGCTTCCGGGGTAATGGATAACAGTTCGGCTGCAAATACTACACCACAAGTGTCTCCTAGCGTTTCAACATCTTTCAATAATTACTATTTTGTAGGCGCAATAGTATTGGTAATTGGGGGCATTTTAATTGCCCAAAACTTAAGTAAAAAATCAGGGTAATGGACGACAAACTAACATTTGAAGATTTTTTTGCTGTTATTGGAATTATTGCAGTAGCCGCAGTATTGTATGCTTTATATAAAAAGAAAAAAGCACAAGAAGCGCAAGCAGCAATGATGGGGGCTGGTATCGGAGAAATATGCGTAGGTGAAAATATTTCAATGAACCCTAACTTATATGCTCCAACAAACACGTTGGACGGATATATGCAGCTTTATGATTATTCTGAAGAAAGTACAATAGGTGTAGTACCAGTAACAATAACCAACCCACAGCAATAAAATATGCTTCAAAAAACAATCATAACACGCTACGAAGAGGAAACGCTTAAAATTACAGTTAATACTACTACCGATATGGTATTAAGATTAATTGTAAAGGATGCGGACAAAGAAAATACGGTCTATACCGATAGGCAAAGAGAATTTGCTGGAAACTTTGTATTCTATGTTCGTATGCCAATTTGTTTGAATAAGTCTGATATTTTACTGTTTAACGCTAATGATGAAAATAACGATAGCGGATTTTCCATTGTTTCAGTAGAAAGAATGCCATTGCAAAAAAGGCTTGATCTGATTGATTTAAGGAACCCGCAGTTAAGAAGTTTTATAAAATTTGCACAACGCTTTTGCTTAAATGCCGGATGGATGCGGGCTAATGACCCCAATAATCCGAATGATTTTTATTATAGCGATGACGGGCAGTTCTTTATAAAATACCTTCCGCATATTACGGATGGTAACGGTAGCGTGGTACCAACCCCGGCTAGAATTGATGCTGGTAGCGGTATTATAGAAGTATCTCAGGAATATTTCATTGGCTTTACGGTACCAATGCGTTTTGCGATATTAACGCATGAGTTTTCTCATGTGTTTTTAAATCAAAACCCATCAGATGAAACGGAAGCTGATTTGAATAGCCTATTGATTTACCTGGCGCTTGGGTACCCAAGGATTGAGGCGCACGAGGCTTGGATTGATACATTTGAAAATGCGCCTACGGAGGGCAATTTGGATAGGTACAAAATTATGGAGCAGTTCATAATGGATTTTGAAAACAATAATTTGGTAATACATGGCTACTAAGCAAGCATCTCAAACTGGCTTTACGGTTATAATCGTACTGGCAATACTAGCGGCTGGCGGCTACTGGTATTACACTAATTATATTCAGAACACAACTACTGGAACGATACTGAGTAAATTGTAAAATATTTTTTTATGTCACAGAACGATTCATTTTTTAAAAGGTTCACCGCAATCTACACCGATAAGAGTATTAACGGTTGGGTTAGGGGTGCCGCCTGGATAGGTACCGGGATAGTAATTTACTTGGTGGGTAGTGGTATCGTTTCAAGCATAAACGCCGCCCAGGTAGCGCAACAACAGGCAGCCCGTACCGCAGAGCTAGATAACCAGATTAATACTTTGGAAAACCCTAGCGACCCTAACGCCCAGGCGCAGCAACCAACTTTCTCTGACGCTCAGTATTCAAATTTTGCGGACGCAATAACCGCAGCCTTTACCGGCTCTAGCTTAGGTAACTTTGTATCCGCAGCAGCTATTGGAGTATTAACATCCGCCGGGCAAACTGTTTATAATATAATTCAGCAATTCCAGAATGATGTAGACTTCTTTAAGCTTCAAAAAGCTTTTGGCGTAAGAACTATAACCAAATCTTGGTTCCAATCAGATTATAAAAATGTAGATTTGGCTAGTGCGGTAAACGACCAGCTGGATGTTCAAGAAATTTCTTACTTGAATAATTACCTAACCAAACAAGGATTTAAATTCAGATTTTAAACAAAAATATTATGGAAGCAAATAATTTTTATTCCAAATCCCTTTCTGCAGCTGGTAATTTAGCTAATAGCCAGGATAACGCAGGATTGCAAGTTTTCAACTCAGGCGGTCCGGGTTCTACCAAAGTTTTAAACACTAACCAGGCACCTGGTTTTCGTAGCGCAATAGGCTCGACCGGGTTAGCCAGTAAGTTTTACGGCGCAGACGGGGATACTATCGTTCCTCCTACATCCTCAACGGCTACGCCAGCGGTTACATCAACGAATACGAGCATTTTTACAATGCCTCAAGCTTCGTTAGGTTTTAATTTCCCAACATTGCTGATTTTAACGGCTGGCGCTGTTATTGGGTTCTACATTAGCAAAAAAAATATACTATAATGTCCTACGGTAAACTCATACTAGGGGCTACTTTGATAGGCTTACCCATAGTCGGGCTTTGCTATTACAATTATATTGTATCCAACTATGATTATAGCATAGGATCGGTAACCCCGGTAACAATAAATGGGGCTAATTCTACCATTCAGATAACTGTAAATATTACCAGCCGTATAGGTATCGCCTTTACGATAAACGATATTTATTTTGATATTTACATACAGGGGTACAAGGTGGGTAACGTAATTGAGCAACAGCCTGTGGTTGTGCCTAATTTTGGGTCTACCCAGATATTCTTACTGGCGAATGTTGATTTAACTATGGTTGAAAACGACCTCGCCGGGATACTTGTTAGCAGCTTGAACGGCGGCTCTACTAACGTTAGCCTGGTAGGATATAGCCATGTGAGGGTTGGGGTATTACCTTTCTCAACAAATGTTGCATTAAAAGAAGGATATACTTTGAGCATATAAAATTTTTTGTATCTTGGGGCTAAAACTAAACAAAATGGACATTAAGGAAATTACTGCTGATGTAATAACGGGATACATCAGAAAAATGGCTCGAAAAAAAAATAAACTTGAAGAAAAAGTACAGTTAGTTCTTTATTTGAAATCGCAAAAAGAGGTAGGCGTTTATTTGTTAGATGAATACAAGCCTACTGATGATGAGATTAAACTAAAAGATGTTTTAGGGCTATACGCAATGTCCTATAACATCGTAAACGGGTTTATAAGTAAATCACTTCAGCGTTTTGCAGAAGAGGCAGAATGTGATTTGAATACAATAAACTGTATGCTTTGGCTAGAGCAAGAGTTGGTTAGCCTATACGTTTACAAAGGTCATACTCCTTTCAAGCGTATAACACTTGATGAATTATTAAAAGAATAAAAATGCGAATATTCACAAAAACCATAACGACTCCATTAACCATTTCAACTGGTGATGGAGTTTTTTATATAAGCGTGTTAGTAGGCAATAACAGCACACTAAATATTTTAGGTAATTCACTTGGGTTTCAAGAATTAACCCCGGATGCTGTTATATTGAGTGCAGGGCAAAGCTGGAGCGTAAGTTCACAGATTTCAGAAGGGGCAATAGATGGATTAACGATTACCCCTACGGGTACAGCTTATATACAAATAGGGCTTAACTAATTAAATTACAAATTTATGCCATTTGGTAAATTAGGTGATGGTTTCGGAAGTACTGGCGGTAGCGGCGGTGGCGGTACTTGTTGTGGTATTATTGTATTAGATACAGGTGCTTGCTCTACTGTAAGATGTGGGGTTAGTAATACTGCATCTGGTACGGCTAGTGCAGCACTTGGCGGGTATAACAACAGCGCCAGCGGTCAATATAGCGGGATAGTTGCTGGTTTCTGCAACAAGGCTACCTGTTACGGTGCTATTGTTGGCGGCGGCGGATGTAATACGGCATCTAACGTCTATGCAGCAATAGTTAGCGGTAATAGAAGCACGATTACCGGAAGTTTTTCTTTTATAGGATCCGGTCAGGCTAATACTTTATCCGGAAATTATAGTGGAATTTTGGCTGGGAAAAATAATAACGATTGTGGCTTTAGTAACGTAAATATAATAGGAAGCGATATTCGAGCTAACAGGGCTTGTACATCCTATGTAAACGACCTAGAGATAGTATCACTTACTAGCTGCTCTGGATGCGCTGTTTGTGTAGGAACGAATGGTTTGCTTATAGGGTACACATCGCCATCGCTAGCAGGTTTTGTACCTTATACTGGGGCAACGAGTAACGTAAATCTTGGAACTTATTCTATAGCTTCGCTTAACCATATACCAGGTTATACCACAACGGCAACTGCGGCTGGTACGACTACCTTAACGGTATCGAGTACGGCGGAGCAATATTTTACCGGAACGACTACGCAAACGGTTGTTCTTCCGGTTGCTACAACTTTGGTTAACGGGCAGCAGTTTACGATTGTTAATAACTCTACCGGGGTTGTTACCGTACAGTCATCTGGGTTGAATACCTTACAGGCAATGGCTGCAGGTACTCAGTTGGTTCTCACTATGATTAACACAGCTGGTGGTACTGGCACGGCGAGCTGGTCTTGGGCTTATTCTTATTTAGCTTCATCTGTTTCTACTTTTTCCGCAGGTACTACCGGATTTACCCCAAATACAGCAACTGGTGGCGCAGTAACTTTGGCTGGCACCCTGGCGATAGCTAACGGGGGTACAAACGTTACATCAGTTACGGTTGCGCCTACTGCTACGGCTTTCGCTGGTTGGGATGCGAATAAAAACTTATCAGCAAACAGCCTTATAAATGGTTACGCTACGACCGCAACTGCGGCTGGTACGACTACGCTGTTTGTCGGTAGCGCAGC
>JGI26470J50227_1000586_pt1 | contig 14535 bp, 12 predicted proteins | sample FreactTroBogLake_FD_50227 | JGI IMG/M metagenome (IMG submission 50227) | reverse complement strand
GATCGGTACCGAGTCACTGCTGCGTCCACAAACGGTTTTCGCAGGTCCGCAACGTCGTTTGCCAATCGATTGATTTCCAGCTGGACATCAAGAGTCCGCGAAGCGACCTCGCCGATGACCTCTTGTTCTTTCCGCATTGTGTCTACAGGGGCCAGAATGACCCAATACGCGGCAAGTGCGGCCCCCAGAAGAAAGAAATTTGCTGCAAGAAGGACGTTCAGCTGCCGACGGATGGTCATCGTCCATTCGTCTCCCCGGCGATACCATACCAACTGAATCCGATTGGAAGTGATGTTTGCACGTTCAAGGTGAAACCCGCACTGCGTCGGACTCGGGTCTGTGGGCCGCCCCAGTGGCGAAATGCATGATGTCTTGGAAGGAACAACTCCGCGGGTTGAGTTCGCCCTTGACGGAGCCGCCGGCAAGAACCACCAAACGGTCGGAAAGAGAAGCCAATTCAGGCAGGTCTGAGGAAATCAACAGAATGCTAATCCCTTCCTGCACCAATTCCCCCATGATCTTGTAGATCTCGTACTTGGCTCCCACGTCGATACCACGAGTTGGCTCGTCCAGGATCAGGATCCGGGGTTTAGTCATGAGCCACTTGGCGAGGACGACCTTCTGTTGATTTCCTCCGCTCAGGTTGTGGAGTATTGTTTCTATCCCCGGAGCCCTGATCTCCAGCCTTTGGAAGAAGCCCTGCGCCTGTGTTCGTTCTGCCCGGTGCGAAAGGACACCGCCCTTGCTCACAGCCTTCAGACTGGCCAATGTAGTGTTCTTCCGGATGCAGAGGGGACCGACGAACCCATCAACCTTCCGGTCTTCGGTTAACAGGGCCAAGCCGGCGGCAATCGCTTGCTTGGGGTTGCGGATCGAAACCTGTTTTCCAAAAAGCGTGAGGGTGCCGCTGATTCGCCGGATCTTTCCGAAGATTGCGTCAACCAATTCGCTCCGGCCCGAGCCGACCAGCCCCGCGATGCCCAATATTTCTCCTTGGTGCAACCGAAAACTCACCCGGTCGACAATCCGTTTGGCAGGATTAAATGGGTGTGGAACCGAGAACCCTTCGACAGCCATCACCTCGACTCCAATGTCCACCGTTTGTTTCGGGTAGAGGTCACTGATTTCCCGGCCCACCATGTCCTTGACAACCATTCGGGTATCAAGGGATCGGACCGGGTATGTGGCTACACTCTTGCCGTCCCGCAGGACCGTGATCCGGTCAGCATTGGCCACGACCTCATCGAGCTTGTGGGAGATCAGCAGGCTGGTTATGCCTCGCTTCTTGAGCCGGTGCAGGATTGCGAACAGCCGCTCGGACTCCTGTTCGGTCAAGGCGGCTGTCGGCTCGTCGAGCACGAGAATCCTCGGGTTTCGCGACAAGGCTGCAGCGATGCATAACAGCTGTTGCTGAGAGGTATTGAGGGACCGAACCGGCTGGGTCGGGTCGACGTCCAGCCCAACGGCATCAAGGGCTTCCTTCGCGCCTTGGTACATTTTGGGCCACCGGATCCCTCTCATCCGGTCGGTTGGCCATCGGCCNAAGAAGAGGTTCTCGGCAACTGANAGATCCAACAGAGTCAGGATCTCCTGGTAGATCATGGCTATTCCAACCCGTTCGGAATCTTGGGGTGACTGGAAGTGCTGTTCCACACCGTCGATCCATATCGATCCTTCGTAGGAATGGTAGGGGTAGGCACCACTCAGGATTTTCATCAAGGTTGACTTGCCGGCGCCGTTTTGGCCGACGATCGCCAAAATCTCCCCAGCGCGCGCCTCGATGGAAACCATCGACAACGCTTTGATGCCAGAGAAGACCTTCGTAATTCCCTGCATTTCGAGGATACTGTCGGCCATGGTTCAACCCTTTCCGCCGGACAGTCTTCGCCGGCCGTAGGTGTCCATGCCCACTGCCAGAATGATGATGATTCCCACGACGATCTTCTGCCAATAAACATCTACGCCCATGAGCACCATGGCATTGGTCAGGATACACATGATTGTGGTTCCGATGACCGTTCCCAAGAGTGTGCCTACTCCACCGAACATGCTTGTCCCGCCGATGATGACCGAAGCGATGACTGTCAGCTCCCATCCCGTGCCCGCAGCAGCCTGGGCCGAACTCAGCCGCGAAGCCATTAGTATTCCAGTGATCGAGGCGGTGAAGGCGGCGATGACATAGATCCCGACCTTGACGGGCCCAATCGAGATACCTGCGACTCGGCTGGCCTCTTCGTTGCCCCCGAGGGCGTAAACGGAACGCCCGAAGGTCGTCTTTCTCAGGACCCAGATTCCGACAGCGACCAAGGCGGCCGCTAGATAAATTGAGTACGGCACCGAGAACAGTGTTCCCTGACCGATCTGGTTAAAGTCATTGGGGAAAGGATAAAGAGGTCTTCCCTGGGTGGCTACGTAGATTATTCCGCGTCCGATGTACATGGTCCCTAGGGTCACGATCAATGGNGGAATNCGAAACCTNACGATAATGAGGCCGTTGACAAGACCCAGCAGAGAGCCTCCCGCCAAACCAACAAGGATTGCAAGCGGCGGTGACCATCCGTTAACCAGACACAANCCTGCCAACATACCGCTGAGCCCGAGAATCGATCCGACNGACAGGTCGAGACCGGCGCTCACCANGACGAAGGTCATNCCCACTGAGCAAATCAGAGTGAACGACGTTGAACGGAAGACGTCGATGAGGTTTTCGGGTGTCAGAAACACAGGATTGATGACAGCGGTAACCAAACAGATGACCACTAGGGCGGCAAGGATTCCCAGTTCNCGAAATGACGAGACAGACTTGGAAACCGCAGCCAGACGTGCCGACGACTTGGCATAAACAGTACTCATGGAAGCTTCCTTGATGGGTGAAAAACCTGTCCCCGACTTTTCGGGGACAGTGGCGAGCGGCCGTCGGAGNTTCTATTTGTAAGTGCTGACGTTGTCTTTGGTGACGATAGTCACACCGGTGTCGAAGATCTGTTTGTCGAGCTTTTTGCCCGCCTTGAGGTCAGCCAAGAGCTTGATACCCATGTAGCCCATCTGATAGTTCTTTTGGACCGTGGTGCCATAGACGACCCCCGACTTGATGTAGTCGATTGTCTCGGCCATGTCGTCGAAGCCGACAATCTTGACCTTGCCGACCAAGTTCTTCTCTTTGACAATCTTTCCAATGGCAATCGCGCATTCGGCGCTAACACCGAACATCGCGTTGATCTCAGGATGGGCCTGCAACATGGACTGAGTCTTTTCCGTTGCCTGGAGAAGGTCAGAATTCCCCGGCTGGAGGTCTACAACCTTCATTCCGGCGTTTCCAGCGATTGCCTTCTTGAAGCCATCAATGCGCTGGTTCAGGTTGTCAGCATCGATTGCCCCNGTGACGATTCCGATCTTGGCCTTGCCGCCAGTAGCCTTGATCATGGCCTTTCCGGCTTCCACACCGGCATCGTAGTTTGAGGTTCCGGCATAGGCAGCTCGCTTTGACCCGGGGGCGTCCGTGTCGATGAGAACAACGGGGATGCCCGCAGNCACGGCCTTGTCGATTGCCGGGGTCATGGCCGTCGGGTTGATGGCCATGGTCAGAATTCCGTCCACTTTGGAAGCGATCGCGGTCTCGATCGCTTGAATCTGTGTATCGATATTGACTTCGCCGACAGGCCCGGTTTCGGTCGTGGTGGCATTGATTTCTGCGCTTGCCTTCTTCACGCCGTCGGACACGACGACCCAATAGGGATGGCCGATGAATGGTGACACAAAGGCAAACCGCAAAGCCCTGTTTTGGGCCGAGACAGAAAACGCTAAGGCCATACAGGCCAGGACCATCAGGAACTTCTTCATTTTTTCCTCCTGTTTACATCAGCCTCTCTACTGAAGGCTTTGCTTAGGCTAGACCCGGGCAGGAGAAATTCGTTGTGGTCATTTGGGGATTCTTTTGCTGTTCAGGAGAAAAAAATTGCGATCAGGGGACGTTCTTGCGGAAACTGTCAACATTATCCCGCGTGACCAGCGTGACGCCTGTGTCCACGACCAAGTTCGTGGGCTTCTTGCCTTTTCTGAGATCAAAGAGGAGATGGATCCCCAGAAAACCCATCCGGGCGTTGCCTTGGACCAAAGTGCCGAAGACGACGCCCCGCCTGATGAAATCAAGGGTCTCGGGGAGGTCATCGAACCCGAGGATCGTAATCTTGCCGACCAACCCGTCTTCCTCGACGACCCTTCCTGCCGCGATGGCGCATTCGGCGCTTACCCCGAAAAGGGCGTTGATATCCGGATGCGCTCGCAGCATTGCCCGGGTCTTCGTCGTCGCAAGGAGAAGGTCCGATTGTCCCGGCTGAACATCAACAATACGAATTCCTGGGTCTAGCGCCACAGCCTTGCGGAAGCCGGCGACCCGCTGGTTCAGATTCTCGGCCTCGGGATCCCCGGTGACGATTCCAACCCTGGCTCGGCCGCCCATCTGGTTGGCCATGACTTTGCCCGCCTCGAGGCCGGCATCGTAGTTTGATGTGCCAACATAAGCCGAGCGATTCGAATTGGGAGCGTCCGTGTCGATGAGGACGACGGGGATGCCAGCCGCCACTGCCCGGTTGATGAGGGGAACCAGGACCTCGGGATTCAGGGCCGCAGTCAAGATTCCGTCGACTTTCGAGGCGATGGCCACCTCAAACGCTTCTGCCTGCACCTTGAAGTTGACCTCACCTATGGGTCCTGTCTCGATGGTATTGACCCCCAATTCAGTGCTAGCCGTCCTGACTCCCTGGGAGATCACGTCCCAATAGGGGTGGCCGATGAACGGTGAAACGAAGGTGAACCGTAGGGGTTGGCCTTCCGCTGAGGGGGCCATCAGGGCCACCAACAAGGACATGATCGAGAACCATCTTGACAAAATCACCCCTGAGATCTCCATCTATGAAACAGAATAAACCCAGTAGCCGTTTGGCCCCGAGAAAATCTATCACTGCTTNCGATGCCCTCCTGCGCCTTGTCAGCCCATTTGAACCGACCTACTATGGAGGCCTCATGGTTCGACACGATGATGAATCGAGGACTACCTCACTTCGCCTCCGTTTGATCGTACTGGTCACATCCGTGGCAATGACTCTGTTGGTGGCCCTGGGCGTTTCCACTTTTACGGTGTACCGGATGTCGAGTCTGGGTTCGACCCTTTTGACAGAGCAGACGACGGTTCAGGAAATCTTCGCAAACCTCAACAAGTGTCAGGAACTGCTGGACCGCTACACCCGTGACCCGTCTCCGGAAGTCTGGCAGGTCTACCACGCAACCTATCCCGTCCTTCAAACTCTTTCAGGACAACTACTTAGGACTACCAGGTCAGCCGAGGACGACCGAACCATCACCGACTTCGATCTGATGTTGCAGACGTTCACCGAGGAAGCCAATGGAGCGCTGAATGCGATCCGCGACGGCAACACTGCCTTGGCCAGCGTCCACAAGTCCGAGGCTCTCAAAGTCTTCAACCTCCTCCAACGCCAAGTCGAACCCCTCTTTGCGGTCGTGGTCAGGGATGCCAGGTCCCTCCAAGTCAAGGCAGAGAACCTTATGACCCTGAACGCCGCCCTGGAAGTCATTTTTTCTTTGCTAGCCATCGGAAGCCTAGTCCTCTTCCTTGCCCAGGCGCGGCGCCACGTTTTGGGTCCAGTGGGAGACCTTACCCGGGCGGCTCGGCGGTTCTCCGAAGTCGGCAGTGCTGGCCTGACCTTTGCTGTACGGACCACTGACCGGGAAATCGCGGGTTTGGCGGGGGCCTTCGACACCATGGTTGCCACCATCAACGACCAGATTCGCGACCTCAAGGCCTCGGCTGCTACCGACGCGCGTCTCCGGGAAGAGGAGTTGCGAAACCAGAGGATGCAAAGACTGATCAAGGAGGCCCAAATGGCGTCGCTCCAGGCCCGGATCAACCCCCACTTCCTTTTCAACACCCTCAACATGGTCTGTCAGATGGCCTACCTCGAGAAAGCTGAAAGGAGTGCGACCCTCCTCGAAGCATTCTCCGCGCTTCTTCGGTACAACCTGGACCAGTTCGACAAAGTGGTGTCTCTCGACACGGAACTCAAGAACCTGCAAGACTATATTTCTATCCAGCGTCTCCGGTTTGGCGAACGAATTGAGTTCTTGGTGGATGTTGATCCGGCCCTGGCAAATCTGCAGATACCGTGCCTGACCTTGCAGCCCTTTGTGGAAAACGCTGTCGTTCACGGGGTAAAAAGCTACATCAGGCACGCAAGGATCGCCGTTCGGGCCCGAAGCCTCCAAGGCCGGGCCTTTCTAGAGGTCGAGGACAACGGGGTCGGGATGGACGAAGCCGAGGTCTCGAACTTGCTTGAGGAGTTGGGTTCACAAGAAGATCCGGCTGCCTTGCCATCCAGGCGAGTTGGAATCCGAAACGTACATGATCGTCTTTCCTTGATTTACGGCAATGACCTGGGGTTCGAGATCCGAAGCCGCAGGGGTGGCGGCACCACGGTTGAGATGAGCTTTCCCGGGGGCGTCCATGGATGAACGCCCGCTAAGGTTGTTGGTCGTCGATGACGAGCCCATCGAACTCTCGTCGATCAGCCAGTTCCTTCGGGCGGAACTTGGCCCGGGCGTTGTGGTCGAAACGGCCACCGATGGCATCGAGTTGGTCTCGAAGGGCGGAACGTTTCAACCTGACCTCGTTCTGACCGACATCGAGATGCCTGGTATCAATGGGCTGGAGGCCCTTCGAGTCGTCCTCCACCACAGTCCCCGGTGCAGAACCATCCTCTACACGGCCTACAGCCACTTTGAGTACGCCCGAGAAGCGTTGAACCTGAGGGCGGAGGCTTACATTCTTAAACCGGCAAAACGGATTGACCTCTTGCTGGCAGTCAGGACTGCCCTGGATCAGATTCGAGCCGCCGAATCCCGAGAACGGGAAACTTCCCGGGCCAAAGACCTCGTTGACAATTTGCGACCGCACCTGGAGATCGACTGCATGACCTCCGTCTTCCTTTCCCAAGTGGATGAAGTCCTTTTGTCCAGATGCTGCGAGTTGGCGGGACTCACTTTTCGTTCAGGAATTGTGGTGACATTTAGAGTTGTGGATGAGGTCGGAGGTGCTGGACCGCGTCTTGAAAACGAGACCTGGTTTCGGACGACCTTGGGAAGTTCCGGGCCAGTTCTGGTGGGGCCGTGGTTCGACGACAAGGTATCATGTCTGGTAGTCTTGGCTGAGACCGTGCCCGATCAGGCGCCTGTGGAATGGGTCGTCCAGTGGGCCTGCCGGATGGTCGAAGAGGCGAGGCGAAAATTCGGAAGACCCGTCCAGGCTGGGATCGGTCCCCTCAGCGTTAGGCCAGGTGACTTGCCCGCCTCGTACCAGGAAAGCGTTCGAGCCCTAACCGAGGGTACCGGAGGGCCCGTTTGGACCTCGGAGCACGAGGTTGCTTCGCAGGCGCGTTCTGACCCCTTCCGGGCAGTAGAATCCGCCATTCGGGGAGCCTTCGAGGCTCGGGACCGGGTCGGCTTGGCCTCGCACCTCGATGACCTCTGGGATCAAGTCGGCCGGCTTGGGGTCCCACTGGCGCAGCAGAAGAGTTCGGCCCTGGCCCTCCTATCCCAGACTTTGAAGCTGAGCTCGAAGTTCCAGGGAAGGCAAGATTCTTCCGCGTCGATCTTGAGGCTCGCCTTTGAGGAAGTGCGGCCTTTCCAAGGATCTCGGGAACTTAAGGCTTGGTTGGGCCTACAGATGAAGAAGCTGATGGACGACCTCGGCGAATCGGCAGGGCCGTCTCGGTCCATTCACACCCGAAACGCTATCCGATACATCGAGGCTAATTACCACAAACCCTTGTCCCTGGACATCGTGGCCGAGGCTGTTGGAGTGAGTCCGTTCCACCTAAGCCACCTGTTTGCCCAGGACATGAACCAGTCCTACGTAGCTTTCCTCACTGCCTTCCGGATTCGAAGGGCTCGGGAGATCATGGGGGCCCGACACGTCTCGGCCGACGAACTGGCGCACTTGGTCGGGTTCTCCAGCGCCTCTTACCTGGCGAAGACTTTCCTCAAGGTGACTGGACATTCGTTGAAGTCCCATCANGGCTGGTGTCTGGAAGACATGGCCCAGTAGACGACNCCGGTTCTCATTTCCGCTCCTGGCTCATCTGGCTGCGAAACAACCTTTCTCGCGATACCGTCAATGACCTCCCGCCAGCGGCGCCGTTGATGGACGTGCGCCTTGGCGCGACACCAGAGGTCAAACCTCTCCAAATACAAATCCAACATACTTAGAAAAGCATGTTGACAAAGTTCAACTTTGGCCACATTCTGCTCCCGGAGGCGAGAAATGGTAAACCCCGACGAAGTGGTCGGTAAGCAAAAATGGTTCCAGTGCGACATTTCCCCGCAGGAATTGAAGACATTTATGAAGAGGGACAACTACCACGCGGTCCTGAATTTCGGCCTTTGGCTCCTGCTCCTGGCCGGGACCGGGTACTCAGCCTTTTTGCTTTGGGGCACTTGGTGGTGTCTGCCCGTCTTCTTCCTGTACGGGGTTCTCTACAGCAGTTGCAATGCCCGCTGGCACGAATGCAGTCACGGCACACCGTTCAAGGCCAACTGGCTGAACGAGTTCTTCTACTTCTTCTGCGGTGCCATGGAGATGCGCGACCCGGTCGATTTCCGCTGGAGCCATGCCCGTCACCACTCCTATACCTTGGTGTCCAAGGTTGATCCAGAAATCCCTGCGCGCCGCCCGCCGAGCGTCCTTGCCATTTTCCTTGACTGCTTCTACCTGAAGTCCGGGGGGGTCGCACTCAAGAACCTCATCCTTCACTCGCTGGGTATCCCGGGCAAGGAGGTGAAGCCCTACGTGGATCCGTCGGACTACCGGCGGATGTTCTGGTGGGCGAGGGCCGCTCTCTCGCTGCACCTAGTGGTAATTGCCTGGGCTATCGCCATCCAAAGCATCCTGCCGCTGCTTTTCTTCGGCCTGCCCCGGTACTACGGAGCCTTTTTCGAGTTTGTGTTCATCTTTTTGCAGCACGCTGGCATGGAGGAAGACGTCGCCGACCATCGACTGGTCTGCCGTTCCCTAAAGGTTAATCCTCTTCTGAGTTTCCTCTATATGAATATGGAGAGCCATATTGAGCACCATCTTTATCCGTTGGTGCCGTACCATGCGCTTCCGAGACTTCGCAAGCGACTAGCGGCTCAGATGCCCCCTCCCTACCGCGGCTTGTGGGAGGCCATCGTTGAGCTCCTCCCCGTCTTGCGCCAGCAATTTGAGGACTACAAAGCCTCTGTGCATCGCCCCTTGCCGGCTGCACCACTGGGGGGCCTCTGATGGGAAGCGTTTGGCACAAGGCTTGCGCCAGCAAGGATCTTCCCGTGGAGGATGTCCTCGGCGTCACCATTGAAGGCAAGAGTTATGCCCTGTACCGCCTCAAGGAGGGTGTTTTTGCCACCGACGGGCTGTGCACCCATGANCAAGCCTGTCTTGCCGAAGGCTTGGTGCAGGGGGGCATCATCGAATGCCCAAAGCACAATGCTCGCTTCGAGATTGCGACGGGCAAGGCCGTGAAGCGGCCGGCCAAGACGAACCTGAGAACCTACCCCACAAAGGTCGAAGCNGACCACATCTACATTCAACTGGAACAGGAGTCCTGAAATGTCCCACACCGAAACCGCCGATGTCGACCCATCGACCATTCAAACCGCCGCTGGNCTGAGCACCACNCACGGTATTAGGACGGACTATCTATTCAGCACCGACGACAAACTGGTGCTGAGGAAGTTGGCAACGAAGGTCGCTTTCCTCGCGTCGCGTCCGGACGAGGATCGAAAAAAGAAGCTTTGGACCGCACACAACGACCTGAAGACTCAAGAACCTGTTGTCTTCTGTGATCCGGAGAACGGCTGGAACGAGATCATTACTCAGAGTCAGCTCGAGTGCCGTGACCCGCTGGCCCGGGTTTGGGAGATGGCCCTTCGCAAAGAAATTTTCTGGGCCGAAGAGATGAAGGACGACAGAGTTATCGAGCCCTTCTTCAACGTTCCCTACAGTTACTCTGACACCGGATGGGGCCTCCAACAGAAGAAGATCGGGGGGGACAACGGTGGATCGTACACCTGGGATGCTCCCATCCAGGATTGGGAACGCGACTTTCCCAAGCTTCGATATCCAGACATCACCATTCACGACTTTGATTCCAACCGCGCTCTTGAGTTGGCGAACGAACTCTTCGACGGACTACTCACTGTCCGGCAAAGGGGAATTTGGTGGTGGACCCTGGGACTGACCTGGGACTTCATCAACCTCAGGGGTCTGGAAAACTTCATGTTTGATATGTATGACAACCCGGAATGGATCCACAAGACCTTGGCTTTCCTCAGGGACGGGACACTACGGAAACTTGATTTTCTGGAACAGCATGGGCTTCTGGCCCTCAACACCGAAGGCACGTATGTGGGGTCCGGAGGTTTTGGATGGACGAATGAGCTGCCCGCGCCAGGCTTCTCTCCAAACCAGGTACGACTTCAGGACATGTGGGGCTTCTGCGAGAGTCAAGAGACTGTCGGTGTTTCCACGGAAATGTTTGAGGAGTTCATTTTTCCTTACCAGTTGCCAATCCTGGAACGCTTCGGTCTGAACTGCTACGGCTGCTGCGAGCCACTGGACGTCCGTTGGGATGTTGTGAAGCGGATTCCTCGGCTGCGCAGGGTCTCGGCCTCCCCGTGGGCCAACCGCGAACGGATCACCCAGCAACTGGGGAAGAACTACATCATGTCGCTGAAGCCGAGCCCGGCGCCTCTGGCCCAATTCACGATGGACGAGGCCTTGGTCCGCGAAACGATCCGCACTGACTTGAAACTCACCCGCGGCGGCATCGTCGAGTACATCATGAAAGACAACAACACCCTTGGGAAGAACCCGAGAAACGCCACCCGCTGGGTCGAAATGGTCCGCGAAGAAATCTCCCGGCTTTGAGGGAACCCAAGATGGCTGAAACGATCCTTCGGATGAAAGGGATACGGAAGCGATTTCCCGGGGTGCAGGCTCTGGACGGTGTCTCATTTGACTTGCAGGCCGGCGAAGTCCACGTCCTGATTGGCGAAAACGGGGCGGGAAAGTCCACCCTGATGAAGATACTTTCTGGAATTTACCCCAAGGATGAGGGATCGATCTTCTTGGCGGAGAACGAGGTCACCATCGGTTCGCCCCGGGATGCCATTCGTCAGGGCGTCGTGATGATTCACCAAGAACTGGCTCCCATCCCCGAAATGACCATTGCAGAGAACATTTTTGTGGGCCGGGAGCCAGCGAGGNTTGGAGTTGTACAAGCCAAGAAGTTGAACGAGAACGCAGCAGAATTGCTTCAACGCCTAGAGTGCAACCTAGACCCAGCGGCTCTCATGCGGACCCTGAGTGTCGCCCACATGCAAATGGTTGAAATCTCAAAGGCTCTTTCCTTTGAGCCACGGGTGATCATTATGGACGAGCCTACTTCCGCGATAGGCGAAGACGACGTAGACCACCTATTCTCTGTGATCCGTAAGTTAAAGGAACAGGGGGTTGGGATTGTCTATATCTCGCACAAGCTCAATGAGATATATCGGATCAGCGATCGCATCACNGTTCTGCGGGACGGGAGAAACGTTGTTACNAAGAAGACTTCTGAAGTAGACCGAAACGAGTTGATCAGCCTCATGGTCGGCCGGGAAATCCATTCCATTTTCCCCAAGCGGCCAGTCCCGATCGGAGGTGAAGTGCTCAGAGTCGAAGGCCTTGGGTGTGAAGGTGTCTTTCATGACATCGGATTCACCGTGCGGTCCGGAGAGATTCTGGGCATCTCAGGGCTGATGGGGGCAGGACGCACCGAGGTGGTCGAAGCCGTCTGCGGCATCCGAAAGCTGACCACCGGCACNGTCTGGATCGANGGCAAGGTCAAGACGATTCGTTCTCCCAAAGACGCCATCCGCGAAGGTCTCGCCATNGTCACCGAAGACCGAAAGCGGACCGGTCTGAACTTAAAGGGGACCGTCAAGGAGAACATGACTCTTCTGAAATTAAGGGAACTCTCTCGCTTTGGCGTCATGCAGAGCCGAGCGGAGCGTGCTTTGGTTGACGAGAAGATCGCCCAGCTTCAGGTCAAGACCCCGGGACGAGATCATCTCACAATATCCCTTTCCGGTGGCAACCAACANAAGGTCGTGATCGCCAAGTGGCTGCTGGTAAACCCCAAAGTGCTCATCCTTGACGAACCGACTCGCGGCATTGATGTTGGCGCTAAATCGGAGATCCACCGGCTGATTGTCGACTTCGCCGAGAAGGGGATGGCGGTGATCATGATCTCCTCGGAACTCCCGGAAATCATCGGAATGAGCGACAGGGTATTCGTGATGCACGAAGGGCAGGGAATGGGTTGCCTTGACCGCAGCGATTTCACTCAGGAGCGGATCATGAAACTCTCCACAGGACATTATGAGGATACGCCCAATGAACAACGCTAGCCGCACCGTATCGATGGTGTTTTCAAAATACGGAATCTATCTCTCTCTGATTCTGCTCTGTGGAATCTTGGCGATACTCTCGCCGTACTTTTTCACAGTCAAGAACGTCCTCAACGTGNTGAACCAGGTCTCCATCATCGGAATCATCGCTCTGGGCTCCACCATCGTCCTAATCGCCGGCGGTATCGACCTTTCGCCNGGTTCAATTGTGGCCGTAGCAGGAGTTGTTGCGGCCAGTTTCGGGCATCCCGGCGAGTTTCCCCTGGTCGTTCCTATCATNGCCGGAATTACGACAGGCGCGCTATTTGGGCTGTTCAACGGATTCTTGACCGCCCTGGGAGGAGTGCCGCCGTTCATAGTTACCTTGGCGACACTGTCGATCGGCAAGGGGTTGGCCTTGTTGCTCTGCGGGGGCATGCAGGTTATCGACCTATCGCCAGATTTCGTCTCGATCGCAGGGGCGGACCTTTTCGGCGTGCCGATCTTGATCGTCCTATTTGCCGCCTGTTTCGTGATTCTTGACTTTGTTATGCGGAAGATGAGTTTTGGCCGACGGATCTATGCCGTGGGCGGCAACGAACACTCAGCCCACGTTTCGGGGATTTCCGTCAAGGGAGTCAAGATCGCCGTGTACGCCTTGGCCGGCGCGCTTTCGGGGTTCGGTGGATTGTTGCTAGCTTCGAGGACGGTGGTTGGATCGCCGATAGCCGGGAATGGTTACGAACTCGATGCCATCGCGGCGGCTGTCATCGGTGGAACGAGCACCACGGGTGGGCTGGGTCGTTTGGCCGGCACTATCGTCGGAGCACTCATTATCCAGGTCATCTCTAACGGACTCGACATGCTTAACGTCCCATCCTATTACCAGCTGATTATCAAGGGACTGATCATTGCTTTGGCAGTCTTCATCGACATGCGGAGCAAACCAACCACGTGAAGAATGGCCTTGAGGCCAGGAAAAAGACTCAGAAGGAGAGGAGAGCATATGAGTAAGAAGTTGGTTTTTGCCTTGCTTCTAACCGCATTGGTCGGAACGGGACTGTTTGCGGCCGACACCAAGAAGATTCGGGTCGGCGCGACTATGCAGGGTCTCAACGACACCTACATTCGCCTGGTCACCAACGCCATGGAAACCAGGGCCAAAGAACTCGGCATTCAGTTGACCATTCTCGACGGAGAAGGGAAACCCGAAAAGCAGATTGCCCAGGTTGAAAGTCTTATTGCCCAAGACTACGACGTCATCATCATGAATCCTATGTCGCTCGATGGCTGTGCCCCGGCTGTTGACGCCGCAGTGAAGGCCGGGAAGCCGATCTTCACCTTGGTCTCGGTCGTCAAGAACCAGGACAAAGCAGTGACCTACGTAGGGTCCGACGCCCCGGAATCGGGGAAGATTCAAGGACAGATGATTGTCAAAGCCACAGGGGGCAAAGGGAACGTTGCCTTGATGATGGGGCCTATCGGTCACGACGCGCAGATTGGCCGCAAGGCTGGCCTGCTCGAGGCGTTGAACGGAACTTCACTCAAGGTTGCCGTGGAGCAAACGGCCAATTGGCAGCGTGACCAGGGTCTGCAGCTCATGGAGAACTGGATCCAGTCGGGCCAGAAGTTCGACGTTGTGGCCGCCCAAAATGACAACATGGCTATGGGAGCCCTGATGGCCGTCGAAAAAGCCGGACTCAAGGGCAAGACCCTCGTGTTCGGGATTGACGCCACCAAGGACGCTTGCCAGGCGGTGAAAGACGGCCGCCTTGCCGGAACAGTGTTCCAGGACGCCGCAGGTCAAGGCCGCAAGTCCATCGACGTTGCTCTTCAGATTGCCAAGGGAGAGAAAGTTCCTAAGCTGATCTTTATTCCCTATCTGGCCGTGGACAAGTCAAACGTCGACCAGTACCTGAAGTAACACGCTCTGTGACGCCGGTAGGAAGTCCTCTTGCCGGCGTCACTCCGAGGGCTACACCTGGAGCGCCGGCGCCTCTCTCCCGACAAGGAGTCCCGTCGCAGCTGCATCCAGTGTGTGAGGCGTTCAAAANAAAA
>JGI26470J50227_1000585_pt1 | contig 14551 bp, 11 predicted proteins | sample FreactTroBogLake_FD_50227 | JGI IMG/M metagenome (IMG submission 50227) | reverse complement strand
CCCCTTAGGTCGCCGCAAACGCAGGCTCCCCACCGTGCGTAGGGGCTCGACCCCCTCACCCATCACAGAGCCCAGGAAACGGACCGCTCAGTTCTTGGCAAAGAGTTTCTTGTTCCGCTCGATGTATTCCCGGTGGAACCGTACGTGGTCGATGTAGTCGGCCAACCACACTTCGAGGTTGACCAGCCCTTTGGAACTGTGGAGGAAGGTCAGGGTGGTCCAATCCCGGGAGACCAACGTCCGCAGGTGACTGGCGGCGATCTTTCGGAGAAGTTTCAGGAGCGCCAGGGCGTCGGCCAGGGACGTGGCATGGTAGTTAAGAGCCAAGGTCCACCGATCTTCGTCGTAGCCCACCACGGGACCTCCGGGCTCGGCCACGGCCTTCCGGTAGCGGTGGAAGGCCGCGATGTCCGACTCAACGAAGTGAACCACGTGTTCGTGGATTGTCCATGCGTCCACGGTGGGTCGAAAGGTCAGGAGCTGGGGTTCGAGGGACAGAGTGTCGTCGAAGGCCTGAGCCCCCGACTCAAACTGACCGATCAAGGCTTCTTTTTCTGCTGGGGTCATGGGATCCTCCCTTAGTAGAAGATCCCGACCCGGGCTTTCGGGTCAAGGGCTACTTGGTGATGTAGCTGTTACCGAATTCCTTGATCGGCTTCAACCACGCCAGGAACTTAGCGGCCTCGGCTTCGTTGGCGTAGGGGCCCACCCGGACCCGAACGACGGCCACTCCCTTGACGGTTGCGGTCGAGAGGGNGCCCTTGAGGCCTTGGGCTTCCAGGGATTTTTCGGTGTTTTCTGCCTGGTACCTGTCCTTGAACGCGCCGACTTGAACCCAATAGTCCCCTGGGCGGGGGGCCTTGGTGACCTTTTCGGCCGGAGCCGGTGCGGGGGCCGGGCTGACCTTGGCCGGTTTCACGGGAGCAGCGGCCGAGCCCACGGGAGTGGATTGGACGGTCGACGGTTTCGCGGGTCCCGTTTCCCCTGGGAAGGTGGCCCCGGGGCTGGCCGGCAGGGTGGTGGTTCCGGGAGTCTTGGGTTCGGTGGGAAGGGTCACGGTGTAGCCCTGGTCCGAAGGTGTGGTGGTGGGGGCGGCAGCGGTGGTCTTGGGGTCCCTGGTCCATTCCACGGGATCAAACGCATCGGGGAGGGGCGTCTGGGTGGCCTGGGTCGTCGCCGGGGGACCCCCCGGGGTGCTCCCAGGAGCTGTCGGGACTTTGGTTGTTTCTTTCGGGTAAAAGAAGAACAGTCCGACGACCACCACCAGGGTCAGGGCCGCCAGGGCCACGAGCAGAACAATCATGCCTTTACTGTTTTTCATGGGTATCCTCTTTGTTCGGGGCGGCGGGGCCCCGGGCAAACCGGGCCTCCAACACCGCATGGGCCCCCCGGAGGGTTCCCCGGTTGTCCACCCTCAGAATATCGACATCCGGGGGAAATACCTGAGGGACGAGTTTCCGTTGGGTCCAAATCCTCCGGATGATCCGGACCCAGGACCAATGGTCCCGGCGACGGGCCCGCCATAGCCGGGTCCACAGCGGTGCGTCTACCCAGACGACCAGGTCACACAGGCGGTATAGGTCTAACTTGTGGAGGAGTGCGGCGTTCAACACGACGTTCCCCGGGGTTCGCTGGAGGGCCTCGTGGATTCGGTCCCGGATCCAGGGATGGGTCAGGGCCTCCAGGTCGGCCAGGGCCCGAGGATCGGAAAAGACGATCCGGCCGAGAGTAGCCCTATCGATGGTGCCGAAGCGAGCCTCGACGGTCAAACGATTGGCCTCCAGGGCCTGATGACCGAGGGCATCGGCATTGATGACGGCGAACCCCCGGTTCACAAAGAACGGAAGCAGGGAATCCTTACCGGCACAGGCCTTGCCCGCCAGTCCGACGGTCAATGCAACTCTCCCCAGGTGGCTCCGGCCTCAATGCCCACCCTGAGGGGTACCGAGAGGGCGAAGGCCCCCTCCATCTCCCGGCGTAGCAGGTCTTGGACGGCGGAGACTTCCGAAGGGGGGACCTCGAGGAGGAGTTCGTCATGGACTTGGAGCAGAAGCTTGGCTTCAAAACCTCCGTCCCTGAGGGCTCGGTCGACCCGAAGCATGGCCGTCTTGACGATGTCCGCGGCACTGCCCTGGATGGGCGTGTTCATGGCCACCCGCTCGGCCGCCTGCTTTTCGACCCGGTTGCGCCCAGTGATGTTGGCGAGGGTCCTCCGGTGACCCAGGAGGGTCTTCACAAACCCCACCTTTTCCGCTTCGGCGATCACGGTCTGGAAGAACTGGTCCACCCCTGAAAATTCCCGCTTGTAGGCCTCAAAGAACGTTTGGGCCTCCTTCCGACTGATCTTCAGTTCGTTGGCCAGTCGGAACGCCGACATGCCGTACATCAGGCCAAAGTTGATGGCCTTGGCGGCCCGGCGCATGTCCGAGGTTACCATGTCCAAGGGGACGGCAAACATGAGAGAGGCCGTTTGCCGGTGGATGTCCTTGCCTTCGACGAAGGCCTTCACGAGGTTGGGGTCTTGGCACAGGTGGGCGAGGACCACCAACTCGATCTGGCTGTAGTCGGCGGAGACGAAGGTCCAACCGGGCCGGGGCACGAAGGCTTGGCGGATCCTTCGACCGTCGTCTTCGCGAATCGGGATGTTCTGCAGGTTGGGGTCCTTGCTGGCCAGGCGGCCGGTGGCCGTGCCGGTTTGGATGTACTGCGTGTGCAGTCGTCCTGTCACCCGGTTCACCAGGAGCGGCAGCGTCTCGACGTACGTGCTCTTGAGCTTGCTGAGGGTGCGCCAGGCCAAGATCTTGGCCGGGACGGGATCCTGTTCCGCCAGTTCTTCCAGGATATCGGAGTCGGTCGAGAAGCCCGTCTTGATCTTCGCCCGGGGGGGAGGGACGAGTTGCCGGTCCCCGAACAGGACCTCTTGAAGTTGTTTCGGGGAACCGAGGTTGAAGACTTTGCCCCCGCAGAGGGCGTAGATCTCCTGCTCGAGGTCCGCGATCCGGGTCCCCAACTCCTGACCAAAGGTCCGCAGTTCGTCACTCCGCAGAGTGATCCCTTCGTCCTCCATCCGGGCCAGTAGATGGGCCAGGGGCAGTTCCAGGTCGTACAGCAAAGGGCCCAAGCCGCCGGCCTCGACCAGAGGTGCGAGGGTTTGGTACAGACGCCACGTGAGGTCGGCGTCCTCGGCGGCGTACTGACTGGCCTGGACAAGAGGAACGTCGGCGAAGGTCTTGCCCTTGGGGACGACCTCGGCAAACGCGACCCCCCGGAGGCCCAAGTAACTGACCCCCAGGGACTCAAGTCCGTAGACGCCCGCCCCCGCATCCAGGAGCCAGGCGGCGATCATGGTGTCGAACCCGAACCGGGGAACGGTGATCCCGTGCCGCCGGAGCACCTTCCAGTCAAACTTGAAGTTCTGCCCGACCACCGAGAACGTGGGATCTTCCAGGACGGGTTTCAACCGACCCAAGACCCCCTGGGTCTCTAACAGATCCGGACCGTCGAGGGACCCGGATTCCGCGCACACGAGCGGGATGTAGGCGGCCTGGCCCACCTCACAGGCCACCGAGATCCCTACGATTCGGGCAGCAAACGTGTCCAGGGTGTCGGTCTCCAGGTCCACGGCTCCCCGGCCCTGGGTCCGGAGCCGGGCGATCCAGGCGTCGAGCCGATCGTAGGTTGTAACGGTTTCGTAGTCCCCGGTCAGGACGGCCGGCCCCGGGGGCACCGGCGGGACCTCTGGGTCCGGGGCGGGCTCATGGCTGGGTTTGACGACTTGGCCGGCCAGGGCCAAGGCCTCGGCGGCCAGGGTCTTGGCGTTTTGCTTGAGGAAAAGGTCGGCGGCCTCCCGGTTCGGCCGCCATACCAGGGCCACGGCGTCGAGGCTGAACCCGAGGTCAAGGTCGTCCCGGAGGATGGTCAGGCTCTTGCTCAGGCGGGCGGCCTCCCGGCCTTCGGCCAGGTTCTTCTTGAGGGCGGGTTTGGTGATGCTTTCCAGGTTGGCGTAGATGCCGTCCAGGGTTCCGTAGTCGGCCAAGAGCTGGATGGCCGTCTTGTCTCCTATCCCTTTGACCCCCGGGATGTTGTCGGCCGTGTCCCCGACCAGGGCGAGCCAATCGGCAATCTGGTGGGGATGGACCCCCCGGGATTCGAAGACTTCCTCGGGGCCGGCCACGGACCAACCTCCCTTGAAGCCACTCCGGAGGGCCCGAACACTCCCTCCTACCATTTGAAGCAAGTCCTTGTCATTGCTGACAATGAGACACTCCACTCCCCGCTCGTTGCACCACTTGGCCCCCGTGGCAATCAAGTCGTCGGCTTCGAACCCATCCCGCTGCATCACGGGCACACCAAGGGCCACCAGGAGGGCCTCGATGTCGGGCAACACGGCCAGCAGGTCGTCAGGGGCGGCATCGCGCTGGGCCTTGTAATCGGCATAGATCTCGTCCCGGAACGTGGGGGNCCGGGAGTCGTACATCACCACCAAGTGGGTGGGCTTCTGCTCCCGGACCAGCTGGAACAGGGTCTTGAAGAAGCCGAAGAGGGCGCTGATGTTCTTGCCGTCGGCGTTCAGAATGGGACGGTCCACGAAGGCGTGGTAGGACCGAAAGATCAACCCAAAGGCGTCGAGAAGAAGAACCTTGGGGCGAGGAACGGCGGGGGTAGTCATGGCCCCAGTGTACGGGCTTTACGTGGTGATGTCGACCATCGAGGTCCCTGGCCGGTGAGCGGCGTAGGGATTGCGGCCCCGAACCTGCGGTCGCAGCCTGACAATCTCCCGGGACACGGCCTCCATGGACCGGGACAGCAGGCTCCGATTTTCTTGACTCTTCTCTTGGACTTGGTGAATCAGTGTATCGAGGGATTGGCGCAATTCGGTGACCTCGTGGTCACTGGACCCTTGGTAGGCCTGGTGCAACACGGCCTCCAGGGGATCGATGACCCTTTGGATGGCGTGGATGTCCACGACCAGTTCCTCTTCCATCTGGACCTGAGCCCGGAGGTTGTCCACGGCCTCGGCTTCGATGCTCGCCTTTTCGGCGTCGAGCACCTTCATGTACGTCTGAAACTTCTCCCGCTGCTGGGCCAGGGTCACCTTCAGGCGTTTGAGAAGGGCCACCCGCTTCTCGACTTCCTCTTTCGTCAATGTCATGGTCATGAGTCGTCTTCCCTTGCCGGATCAGCCGGCGATATTGACGCCAGGTCGAGTCGAGGGCAACTCGTCGACTTGGGAGTGGGCAATCTGCNCCCACGCCGACCGAAGATCCGCGAGGAAGGCCCGGACCTGCACCAGGGGTTCGGAGTCCTTCTTCATGTTTCCTTCCCGGACTTTCTCATTGAAAAACACGTAGAGACTCATCAGGTTCCGGGCGATTTCCCCTCCCCGGTCGAAGTCCAGACCAGCCATCAACTCGGTGATGATGTCCTGGGTCTTGATGAGGGCATTGTGGACCTTGTCCAATTGTCGGGTCTTGGCATTCAAGAGAGCGACGGCCACGTCCAGCTGCTTCACGGCCTCGTCGTAGAGCATGACGATCAGCTTTCCCTGGGTGGCGGTTCGGACCGACNCCTCCCGGTATGCGTTCAGCGGGTTCTTCAGAACACTCATGCGTCCCCTCCTGTTTGTCTCGGTACGTCTCTTCTATTTCGGCGGAAACCCGTCGGCTCTTGAGGTTCGATCATGGTCGAGAGTGGTCGATCAGTTGTGACACGGTGACGGCTCGGTATCCAGCTTGGGCTAGGCCATTGAGGAATAGATCCCATCGGTCGAAAAAGCTTTCCCCGGTTGTACTATCTTTCATACCCAGGGTCAAGGGCACAATGGACCCGGGTTTTTTCCCCCGGAGGAGCGATTCGATCAAGGCCCGAACCTCCACAGTTTTTCCTGTCCCCAAGGGATACCCCAGGTCGGTGGCAATCATCTTGTAGTTCGCAGCCCGGCCCCCCGAAACCAAGGCGGGCCCCTCCNCCCACCCGGGGGCGTGCCACAGGAGGCCCAGTTCTTTCCCTGTGGCCGCAAACCAGTCGTCTTCTTGCCGGGCCAGGCCTTGGTGGACGAACCCGGGGTCAATGACGAACCCCGACGTCGTGAGATCCAAGGGGATGTGGAACAGATTGGCGGTCTCCATTCCCGACTGGGCAATTTCCTGGGCCGCCTGGGGGTTCCGGCGGAGGAACTCACCGTTGACGAAGAACGTGGCCTGGAAGCCCCAGTCCCGGAGAGCCCGCAACACTTCGGGCAATCCTTGGGACGAGTCCAGGGCATCGATGGCCAGGGCCACTTCCCTCACCCGCAACCGAGACCCGTGGCGGAACGGGCTGTCCNCCCCGTCGCCGGTCGGATCCCCTGGGCCGGCCTCGGCGGTCGGAAATGCTTCATAGCTGGTGACCGGGGGAGGGATCAGAGGATTCGTGGTCAACCCCTTGAGGTTACGGATGAGGATGGTGTTCCGGTAGGGGCCCGACGGTAGGTCCGAAGTGAAGGCCCGGTAGTAAGCATTCGCCGTCTCGGGATCGACGATCTTCAGGCTTCCGGCGGTGGGCTTCCACCCCGCGGCGGTGACCCCGGTGGCGGCCTGCCACTGGTAGCAGGTGGTCCCCTGACGGCCCACCAGTTGACCTCCGTCCACTTCTCCCACCTGGTCCAGGCTCGCCAGGGCCAGGGTCTTCACGGTCAGATCCGTCAGGCCGATGGCCACGGTGGCCGCCTGGCCGGTGGCCAACACCGTGGTCGCGTCTTTCCAAAAAGCGCCCACCACCCCGGACAGGGCCACGGCCTTCTTCTCGGCGAAGGTTCCCGAGTCTCGAACCGACAGCCCTTCCCGGTGTACGACCAAGATCGAGGCCTCATCGGGGGAGGGAACGATGTCAACCACCGCCCCGGGGCCAGGATCGAGGACTTGCACCGAAGTGGCAGTGAGCCGGAGCACCTGGGTCTCTTCCCTTCCGCCCCGGAGGGACGAAGCCAGGACCGTGATCTTCCCATCCTTGGTCCAGAGGACCTTCTGGAGCACCAGGTTCTGGGGCAACGGCAAATAGGTCATGCCCACGAGTTTGGTGGTTTGGTAGAAGTCCAGGGCGTCTAAGGGATACACAAAAAGCGTTCGGCCGCCGAGGTTGAACAGCACCGAACGCCCATCGGGAGAGAGCCAAAACCGATCGGACGCCGGGTGGAAGGGAAACGGGAGCTTGCCAGTCACTCCCCAGGTCTGGAACTGGCCCCGGTACAGACTGCGGGTGAAGAACTCTTCGGGAAGGATGCGGTACAACACTTGATCGTCGACGTAGGACAACTCCCCCTTCTCGCCCCAGGCGACCGAGGACACTAGACCCGGCCCGATCTGGCGAAGGCTCTCGTCGGGGACTCGGTTTTCCCGGGCTTGCTTCAGGGAAAAATAATAGAGGGTGCCCCGCTTCTCATAGAGAAAGAACTGCCCATCGAAGGACCACCGGGCCGGGACCTGCCGGTACGACAGGTCAACGTCGGCGGAGACGACGGTTTCTTTCGACGTGGGGATGTCCCGGAGGACCAGATTACCAGCCACAACCCCCGTGGGTCGGAACGTCAGGAGAGACTGGCCTTCGGGGGAGTAGGCCACCGGGAGGGGCTTCCCTTCCCCGACCCCGGGATCCTGGCCAAAGACCTGGGCGGATACCATGGTCACTTGTCCGGTTCCCGGGTCGAGCCGCCAGACGCCAAAGCGATTGTGGATCTGCAACTGGCCGATGGAGCCTAGCCAAGCCGCCGACTCGGGGAACAGCGTGAGGGGAAAGGGAGGGGTTCCGGCCGACAGATCGGACCGAAACCAGACCTGATAGTCGACTCCGAAGCCACTGTTCCTGGCCGCAAACACTAGGTGAGACCCCGCATCGAGGTCCAGCCGAGAAAAGCCCACTTCTGCCGGAAGACCCGAAACGGACAAAACGCCAAGCAGGAGGAGGACCAGGGGTTTCATGGTAGTCTTATCGGCAGGTCGCCCTGGGATCTTTCCTGCCTTCTTCGATAAACACGCCGAGGCCCTCGTCGAGCAATTCCAGCCGTGACAAGAGCAACCCGAGACGATACCGATCGTTGCGTCGCTCCATCTCTTCCAATGGCTGCAGACAGCGGTCCAACAGTACCTCGAGATCGGGAGATTGGCCTAACTCACAGCCGCACTGGGGGCAGTATAGGTAGTGAGGAGGAACCACGTGGGAACATCCGGGACAGAAGCGTACTTCCATGCTTCCATTTTAGGCCNCCTCTCGAGGGATTCCAAGTCCTTTCCTTCGGACTTGCCTCAAAGCCCGGCAGGGAAGGTCCCGGGGGGGAACAGCTGGGGCAGAGCCTCGGCCACGGTCGATGCGAAGAGAAACTGGGTGCCCTGGATGGCCTCTTCGGGAACTTCTTCGAGGTCCCTCCGGTTGTCTTCGGGGAGGAAGATCCGCTGAAGACCCCGGCGGTGGGCGGCCAAGACCTTCTCCTTGACGCCGCCAATCGGCAACACCCGCCCCGTCAGTGTCACTTCCCCGGTCATGGCGGTCACAGCGGCCAAGGCCTGCCCCCGGAAAGCACTCAGCAGAGAGGCCACCACCGTGATCCCCGCCGACGGGCCATCTTTGGGAATGGCTCCTTCGGGGAAGTGGATGTGGATATCCTTGTCCTTGCTGAAGTTGGCCTTGAGTCCCCATTGGTCTCCGTGGGCCTTGAGGTAGCTCAGGGCGATCCGGGCCGACTCCTTCATAACGTCGCCCAGGCTTCCGGTCAGGATCAGTTCGCCCTTCCCCGGGAACAGGCTGACTTCCACCGACAGCACCTTGCCCCCCNCCTCGGTCCAGGCCAGGCCGTTCGCCACCCCGGGGCGGGGCTCAAACAGGGCCTTGTCGTCCCGCCACAGGGGCAAGCCCAAGTCGGACTTCACGGTCTCCTCGTCCAGGACCAGCGACAGGCGTTCCGCCCCTTCGACGGAGGGGAGGCTACCCTGCGCGAGCAACCGACGAACCGATTTTCGGAGGACGGTGGCGATTTGCCGTTCCAGACCCCGGACCCCGGACTCCGAGGTGTACCGATGGATGATGGCCTGGAGGGCGTCGGGGGNAAAGGTGACCTGGTGTCCCCCCAGACCATTCTCCTTGGCCTGCTTGGGAACGATGAAGCCCTCGGCGATCTTTTGTTTCTCAACGTCGGTGTACCCGGGAACCTCGATGACCTCCATCCGGTCTTGGAGGGGCCGGGGGATGGTATGCAAGCTGTTCGCCGTGGTGATGAACAGCACGTCCGAAAGGTCGTAGGGGACTTCGAGGTAATGATCGGTGAAGGTTGAGTTTTGCTCGGGGTCGAGGACTTCGAGGAGGGCGGCGGCCGGATCCCCCCGGAAGTCTGAGGTCATTTTGTCGATCTCATCAAGGAGGAACACGGGGTTCGAACTCCCGGCTTTCTTCATGCTCTGGACGATCTTCCCGGGGAGGGCGCCTACGTAGGTCTTACGATGCCCCCGGATCTCGGCTTCATCCCGAACCCCACCCAAACTGATGCGAACGAACTCCCGACCCAAGGCCCTGGCCACCGACCTGCCCAGACTGGTCTTCCCTGTCCCCGGGGGTCCTACCAGGCACAGGATGGGACCCTTGAGACGATCGGCCACCCGGCGCACCGCAAGAAAATCGAGGATCCGCTGTTTGACCTTTTTCATGTCAAAGTGGTCTTCGTCCAACACGGCCTCGGCGGCCGCGATCGACTCCTGGTCCTCGGTCTTCTTGGCCCAGGGCAGGTCGGTGATCCACTCCAGGTAGGTCCTAAGGATCCCCGCCTCGGGGGTCGTCGACTGCAAACGAGACAAACGGTTGCACTCCTTGAGGGCCTTCTCCTTCACGTCGGTGGGAGCCTCCAAGGCCTCCACCCGGCGCCGAAGGTCTGCGGCTCCCGTGGGATCCCCATCGTCGTGCCCCAGTTCCTTGTGAATCTCTTTGAGCTGTTCGTTGAGGTAATATTCCCGCTGATTCTGTTCCAGACGCCCTTTGACTTTCTTGTGGATCTCTTGCTGAAGGCCCGCCAGTTCGTGCTCGACCTGGAGGGTGACGGCCAGATTCTCCAGGCGCACCGCCGACCGGGTCTCGAGGAAAAACTCCAGGCGTTTGTCGTCCGAAAGGTTGAGGTGGGGGACCAGGAGGTCCACCAGGGTGTCGGGCTTGTCGGTCTCCCAGAGGAGGGCAAGCTTCTCTTTGGAAAGTTTGGCTTGCAGATCCTTGTACGCTTTGAGGGTGGTGAGGATCACCTGAGTTAGGCTCAGGGTCTGGCTCTTGACCTCGGTGGACAGGTCCAGGGGCTGAACCTCGGCCCGGGCGTAGTCGGTCCGGGGCTGGTACTTGACCAGCTTCGCCCGCTCCCGGCCCTCCACCAGCACCCTCACCGTTCCGTCGGGCAACTTCAGGGTCTGGAGGATGGTCACCACTACCCCGAGGGTGTGGAGGTCCACCTCCCCGGGGGTCGCGTTCTCGTCCCTGACCTTGGGAGGAACGAGAAAGATCTCTTGGCCTTCGGCGAGGGCCACTTCGAGGGCCTTCACACTCTGCCCCTTGCCGGCGAAGAACGGCGCCACCATTTGTGGAAAGACGAGAACGTCCTTCACCGCCATCAGGGGCAGGTCCTTCTTGAGGGGCCTGGTCCGGGACAACCCGAGCATACTCTNCCCAGCCGCTTTCCCCGTGAACTCGAAGATCTCTCGCACCCAAGGCTTGTTCATCTCCAGGGGATCGGTGATGATCACCGGTTTCAGCCCCTGCGAGAACACTTCCTTAGTGATCACGACCTTTTTCTTCCCGGGGAGGGAGGGGATTTCGTACATGAGGTCCAGCATGGCGCCCTCGACAATGGCTCGGAGCCCCCGGGCCCCGGTCTTGCGGACGATGGCCTGGTCGGCAATGGCCTCGATGGCTTCACGCTCGAAGTGCAAATCGGCATCGTCGAGCTTCAAAGCCACCTGATACTGGCGGATGATGGAGTTTTTCGGCTCCGTCGTGATCCGCAACAGGTCATCGCGGCTCAGCTCGTCGAGGCTCACCATGATGGGAAGCCGGCCGATGAACTCGGGGATGAGGCCAAACTTGATCAGGTCTTCGGGGTGCAGGTTCATGAACAGCTGGTGGTTCGATTCGACCTTCTTCGTTTCCACCGACGACCCGAACCCCAGGGCTGTTTTGGCGGTCCGACGCTGGATGATCTTGTCGAGCCCCACGAAGGCACCACCGCAGATGAACAGAATCTTCGTCGTATCGATCTTCAGGTAATCCTGGTTCGGGTGCTTGCGCCCCCCCTGGGGGGGCACGTTGGCCTGGGTCCCTTCGATGATCTTCAGGAGGGCTTGCTGCNCCCCCTCGCCAGAGACGTCCCGGGTGATCGAAACGTTTTCGCCCTTCTTGCTGATCTTATCGATTTCGTCGACGTAGATGATGCCCCGCTCGGCCGCCGCAATATTGCCCCCGGCGTTCTGAATGAGCTTGAGCAGGATGTTTTCGACGTCTTCACCTACGTAGCCCGCCTCGGTGAGGGTGGTTGCGTCCGCGATGGCAAAGGGAACCTTGAGCTTCTTCGCCAGGGTCCGGGCCAGGAGGGTCTTCCCGGTCCCCGTGGGTCCCACGAGGAGGATGTTGGACTTCTCCATCTCGACTTCGTCGGGGGTGGACTCGGCCGGGGTTGTGATCCGCTTGTAATGGTTGTACACTGCCACCGAGAGGACTTTTTTGGCCTCGTCTTGGCCGACCACGTACTGGTCGAGGTGGGCTTTCAGTTCCTTAGGAGTGGGCAGGTCGCCGGTTCCCAGGTTGAACTCACCCCCGCCTTCGGCCTGCTCTTGGTCGACGATCCGGGTGCAGGCGGCGATACAATCACTGCAAATCGCCACCCCTTCCCCGGTGATCAACCGGGTGACTTGGTTCGCCGGTCGCTTACAAAACGAGCAGTAGTCGAGAACGTCATTTTTTCTGGCCATGTTTTTCCCGAATGAGCACTTTGTCGATGAGGCCGTATTCCACAGCCTCGTGGGCGGACATGAAGAAGTCGCGCTCCAGGTCTTGGGCCACGGCTTCCGAGGTCTTGCCGGTATGCCGGGCAAAGATGTCGATGGTCAAGTTCTTCAACCGGATGATTTCCTTGGCCTGGATGTGGATGTCCCGGGCCTGACCCTGGGCCCCCCCCCAGGGNTGGTGGATGAGAATCCGAGACGAGGGCAGAGAGAACCGTTTCCCCGGAGAGCCGCCGGCCAACAGCAAGGCGCCCATGGACGCCGCTTGACCGACACAGGTCGTCTGAACGTCGCAGTTCAGGTACTGCATGGTATCGTAGATCGCCAAACCGGCCGTCACACTGCCCCCGGGGGAGTTGATGTACACGGCGATATCCTTCTCCGGGTCCTGGGCATCCAGGTGCAGGAGTTGGGCCACAACCAGGTCGGCCATCACGTCGTGGATCTCACCATCGATGAAAACGATGCGATCCTTCAGCAGACGGGAGAAGATGTCGTAGGCCCGTTCCCCGGCGCCGGTCTGTTCGACCACCATGGGGACCAAATTGCTCATTTTCGGGTTCATGGGAAGGAAATTACTCCTTTTGTTCCGTCAAGTCCAGGTAAGAAATCTTCTTTCCCTTCTTGATCTTACTCTTACCCAACAGAAAATCAGCCAATTTACGGTCCCGGATGTCGTGTTCGAGGTAGTGCAGGAAGCCGTTCTTCTCGAAATATTCCTTGGCCTCGTCGACGGAGATCTTGCTGGCCTCGGCCTGCTTAGCCACTTCGGCTTCCAGTTCCTCGGGGGNGCACTCAATCTTTTCGACCTCGAGGATCTTCTCCATGATCAAGCGCTTGCGCAGGCCGTCTTCGGCCTGGGGCCGCCACTGGTCCTGCATCTTGTGCTTGCCTTCGTGACCCAGCATCTGTTCCAGTTGCTCGGGGCGGATGCGGCTGTTGCTGGCAAAGTTTCGCCAGGTCTGGTCGAGCTCAGCCTGGATCATGGATTCGGGGAGGTCGATCTTGGCTTCGGCGGCGACCTGGGTGAGCAGCGCGTCCAAGTTCTTCTGCTTTACCGTGTTTTCGACGGTTTTGGCCAGTCGGTCGGCGATGTTCTTACGAAGGTCGTCGAGGGTCTTGAACTCTTCGCTCACGTCCTGGGCCAGGTCGTCGTTCAGGTCGGGGAGCTTCTTCTCCTTGACGGCGGTCACCTTGACCTTGAGGGTCTTGGTGGTGCCGGCGAGTTCCGCAGGCTGGGCGTCGGCGGCGTAGGTCTTGGTGACCGTCTTTTCGTCGTCCTTGGTCCAGCCCACGATGTCGTCGTCGATCTTGTAGTAGTTGTAGCCCGACCCGACGGTGAACACAAAGTCCTGGCGGCGGGNGGTTTCGACGTCGGCTCCGTCGGCCCCGACCTCCACGTAGTTCACCGTCACGGTGTCGCCCTGGGCGACCTTCCCCGAGGCCTTGTCGAGGATGAGGGCGTTCTGTTCCCGGATCTGGTCGAGCTCCCGGTCTTCGTCCTTCTTGGTCACTTCGACCACGGGTTGCTCGATCTCCAGGCCCTGGTAGGTGGGAAGCGTGAACGCAGGGAACGTGTCGTATTGGAGGGTGAAGGTGAAGTCCTTCGACAGGTCAAGGGTGATGTTTCGGTCGATAATTTCGGGCTGACTGTAGCTCAAGGGCTTTTCTTCGATGGTTTCGAAGACTTCGTGGAGGGCCTTGTCGACCAAGGTCTGGAGGGCTTCGGCCTTGAGACCTTCCCCAAACTTCTTCTCGAGGACGGGCACCGGCACCTTGCCCCGGCGGAACCCGGGCATCACGGCGTCCTTCACGTACTTATGGAGGAGGCCTGAGTACTCCTGCTGAGCGGCGTCCCTGGCGATGGTCAGGGTGAGCTGGACGGCGGATTTGTCCAGTTTCTTGATCTTCTGGTCTACGATCACGGTGGGTTCCCTCTTGGGGTGCCCTGCCCCCCGGGAAGACAGGATCCCGCCTTGGGGCAAACGGAGGCACCTCAGATAAAAAAATAGGCGATCCGGAGGAGACCCGGACCGCCTTTTGCGAGAGCGAAAGACGGGACTCGAACCCGCGACATCCACCTTGGCAAGGTGGAGCTCTACCACTGAGCTACTTTCGCATAAACAAAACCGTGGCGACCTCGGCACCGGATAGGCTCCGCACCGAACTGCGCCCGTTCGGCGATGCCGAACAAGTGCGAGAGAAGGGACTCGAACCCTTACACCTTTCGGCACTGGAACCTAAATCCAGCGTGTCTACCAATTTCACCACTCTCGCTCAGGCGAGACCCCTGGGAACTTCCGTTCCTTAGGATTCCGCCGCGAATTGAGCCGACAAGGATTCGAACCTTGGACCCGCAGATTAAGAGTCTGCTGCTCTACCAGCTGAGCTATCGGCCCTTCTCAATTCACTAAACCAAAACAAAACTTGCGCTCGGCCCGGCTCGAACGGGCGACCTACGGATTCGAAGTCCGGCGCTCTATCCAACTGAGCTACGAACGCAGCTTTAGGGTGGATGACGGGGCTCGAACCCGCGACAGCCAGAACCACAA
>JGI26470J50227_1000584_pt1 | contig 14586 bp, 10 predicted proteins | sample FreactTroBogLake_FD_50227 | JGI IMG/M metagenome (IMG submission 50227) | reverse complement strand
ACCGACTGGGCGCTTCGGTTCGCGAGGCTTCGCACCTCGTCGGCCACCACAGCAAACCCCTTTCCCGCCGCGCCGGCCCGAGCCGCCTCGATGCTGGCGTTCAGGCTGAGCACGTTGGTCTGGAAGGCAATGTCGTCGATGGTCTTGGTGATGTTCTTGATGTTGCGGAACGACTCGAAGATCGCCTCCATGGCGTCCCTCAGGCCCTGCATGCCCTCGTACCCGGTCCGGGACCGCCCCAGAGCCCTCTGGGCCAGTTCCTGACCCGTCTGGGCCTTCGTGAAGTTGTCCTTCGCCTGACTCTGAATCAAGGTGAGCGACGAATTGATCTGCTCCACCGACGCCGCCTGCTCCACCGTGCCGTTGGCTAACGACTTGCCCGCTTCGGCCAGCGCGCCGGAACCCACCGAGACCTTGTCGACCACGTCGTTGATCTGGAGAAGAAGGGTCCTCAAGGCGGCTTGCATCCGCGCGAGGCTGTTGCCGAACTCGTCCCGGTCGTCGACGATCCCCAGATCCTTGGTCAGGTCGCCCTTTGAGATGGCGTCGAGGAAATCGGCCCGGGACTTCAGGGAATTGCGCATGCCGTTCAAGGCCGTGGCCAATTGCCCCACCTCGTCGCGCCGATCGAACTCCAGGCCTTCGGTGAGGATGCCGACCTGCACCTTTTCGGCCAGGGCAGCACACGCCTTCAGCGGGTTCGTGATCGACCGGACGCTGACGACGAAGAGGACCATCAGCACCACGATCAAGGCGAAGGTCAGCCCGGAGGTGGTCAGCGCGGCGCCCATCACCCGTTGATCGGTCTGAGCCAGGCTGGAGATGACCTCGAAGGCACCGTGAACCTCTCCGACCTTCCAGCCCTCCATTTTCGTCCCCGTCGCGTCCCTTCCTTCGGAGTTGCCCCACAGCGCCACGCTGGTGGCAGGGTCGCCGTGGCAGATCAGGCAGGTCTCGGTGAGGACCACGGGCCGGAAGTACCGGACAGCGTTCTTCGCCGGGTCGATCTCATAGGTTTCCTTGGACAGGCTCTTCTCGAAATTGGCAAGAATTCTGGCTTCAAAGGCATCGGGTTGGTTGACCGGATTGCGGGGTTGGTTCTTGGGCACCCGGAACTCGTAGCCGCCCTCGGCCGCCTTGATTTCGGCAGACTTGTAGGCGTTGTAGACCGGAACTTGCGCCAACACGGCGTCCATTTCACCCCGGGCCGCCGTGGCACGCAGCTGTTCGGTGGTGAAGACCTTCAAGTCCCAGAAGGCCTGCATTCGTTCGCGTACCGCCTCGACGTTGAGCAGGATGGCCCGGCTCTTGCTGATGATGGCGTCCTGGGCCTCGGACCGGATCGAAAGCACGGTGTAGGTGGCCATGACGGCCCCCAGCAAGATCAGACCGCCAACGCTGACGGTCAACACTTTTCGGAGGATGGACCAATCCTTGAAACGAAACATGCGGCGCCTCCCGTGGCCCTTTCAGTTTAGGTCACCGGAAACCAGAATGGAAGGACGAACGTCGTATCAACGGAGGGGCCGGATGGGAATAGGCGAGATTCATCCCTTCCTGTCTCCCTCACCCCCAAAGGGTGGCAACCCACAAGTCGGTATTCAGCTTGACTTGGGGTCCAGAATGGGGCGCCGGAGCAAACGGGGGCTCGTAGAGCCTCGCGACGAGGACCAGTGAAACTCCGTTCGCTCCCAAGCGTGGCCCCCAGTCCTGCGTCGCTTGAGGAACTGAACTTGTGAGACATCGCCCCGGTCACATGAAGTTCTTGAGGAAGTCCTTGTCGAGGTTGTACTTCTTGATCCTCAGACCCATGATCCGCTCGGTGATCCCCAGGGTCTTGGCGGCCTTGGAGTAGTTTCCTTTGCTGGATTTCAAGGCGTCGAGGATGAGTTCCCGCTCGATCCTGTCCACGGTCTCCTGGAGCGTCGCCGTTGGGGAGGTTCCCGTCGATTCGGCGCTTTGAAGGCTGGGCGGCAGGTGGATACCCAGGATCACGTCGTTGCCGGCCAACAGGACGGCGCGTTCGACGACGTTTTCGAGCTCGCGGACGTTGCCTGGCCAGTGGTAGCTCATCAGAAGGTTGATGGCGCTGGTCGCGATCCGTTTAACGCTCTTGTGGCTTCGTTTGTTGTACTTCTCGATGAAATGGTCGGCCAGCAACAGGATGTCGCTCTTTCGTTCGCGCAGCGGCGGCAAATGGAGCGGGAACACGTTGAGCCGGTAGTAGAGGTCTTCCCGGAACTGGTTCTTGGCCAGCAGTTCCTCGAGAGGCCGGTTCGTGGCGGTGATGACCCGGACGTCGATCTTGATGGTACGGTTGCCCCCGACGCGCTCGATCTCGCGTTCCTGGAGCACCCTGAGCAGTTTCACCTGCATGGCGGGCGACAGGTCGCCGATCTCGTCGAGGAAGATGGTGCCGGTGTCGGCTAGCTCAAACCGTCCCTTCCTGGTGGCGATCGCGCCGGTGAACGCCCCCTTCTCGTGGCCGAAAAGCTCGCTTTCGATGACGGTTTCCGGCAGGGCGGCGCAGTTGACCTTGATGAACGGCTTGTCGGCCCGGGGGCTGGAATAGTGGACCGCCTGGGCGACCATTTCCTTGCCGGTGCCGCTTTCACCCCGGATCAGCACCGTCGTATCGGACGGGGCCACTTGGGCGAGCAGGTCGTAAAGCGCTCGCATGGCGTGGCTCTTCCCGATGATGTTCGTCGGCTGGTAGCTTTCCTTGAGCACCGTTTTGAGGCGGTTGTTCTCCTCGACGAGGCTGGCCTTCTCCTCCTCCAGCTCCTGCCGGAGACGGACCGCCTGGGCGATCATCGAACAGACGATGGTGACGATCTGGACCGCCGCTTCGAGAATTTCGGGGTCGCCGGCGACGATGTCGGCGCTGAAGGCGCCAAAGACCTCGGTTCCCTGTTTGATCGGGATGCAGAGGAACGAGTGTTCCTTCTCGAGCTCGGTTTTCCGAGCGCCTGTCTTGTTCAGGAAGTTCGGCTCCCGGCTGATGTTCGGGATGATCGCCGCCTCGCCGGTCTGGACGACCCGGCCGGTGATTCCTTCTCCGAGCTTGTACCTGCCACGTTTCTGTTCGGCCGGGGTCAGACCGTAGGACGATTCGATGAAGATCTCGCCGGACTGCCGGTTGAGCAACGTGATCGACCCCCGGACCAAGGCGAGGTTCGTCGCCACGTGGTAAAGAACCGAAACGATCACCTGTTTCAGGTCGAAGGTCCGGTCGAGGATCTGGCTCACCTCGAAGAGGAGCGAGACCTGGTTGGGATTCTCTGGAAGACTTTTCGTCATCGGGGTGGCGGGCATGGTCCGTATTCTACAATTCGGTAGAAATGAAGGCAAGTGGTAAAGCAAAAATGTAGGGCATCCGCCAGAACGCCGCGCCCCGCCCCCGTCGGCGCCAGCGAAACCCGGCACTATGTCGCTTTTCGTCTCCGGATCCAGCGCACCGCAACTCTAGTTCGCGTTCGACTTCGCCAATTTCACGTTTCCCCGATCGAGCATTCGCAGCAGCGCAAAGTCGACGAAGCTGTAACCCAGGAAGATCACCAGCATGGCCCGGGCGACCGCGACGGGGTTCAACGAAAGCGCCCCCAGAATGACGACCAGCGCCGAGCAGAAGACCACCCGGGCCAGGAAATACACGGTCTCCTGGAACAGCACGCCCTCGGCCACCGAAAGCCCGCGGCCCGCTACCAGCAACTCGATGCGCCGCCGAACGATGTTTTCGCCAAACACATTCTTGAGGGGAACGATGAAGCTGTCCACCAGCGATTTTGCCACCAACCCCGGCACCGACGGGAACACCGTAAAGATCAGCCGCGAAAGGAATTCTCCGAAACTGCCGACGAACACGAGCTTCACCCGGGTCAACCCGAGCCGCCGGGCCGTCCGTCGGATCAGAAAGAAGAAGAACGCGCTGGCGATAGCGATCGCCGACGAAAACAGCCCCATGTTGAATTCGGTCTTCAGGATCGTGAAATTCAGGATGCCGACGGCGATGTTCACGGTGATCAGGACGCCGGTTCCGCAGCCGGCGTACGCGATCCAGGCACGGTTGTCCCGGGCGACGAAGAGCGGTGGAAGGCTGCGGAAGACGACCTTCTGGGGGGGAATCGAAAGGCCGGGCGAACAGGCCAGGGCCACCAGGGCCAGAAACGCCGTCAAGGCATACACGGGAAAATACCCGGCCGGCAGGTGGCCACCGGTCTGCGAGGGAACCGGCCAAACCAGCTCGCTGATGGCAAAACCCGAAAGAACCGGAAGGATCACTCCCAGGACGATGAGGACGGTCTGGAGCCCGAGGGACCAGCGGTCCCGGCGGTCGTCGTGGACGCTGTGGATCAACGCCGAGTGCCGGGTGCTCCAGAACAACCCCTCACTCGTCCCCCGGAAGAGGAAGAAGCCCGCCAACACCAGCGGATTCCCGAGGTTCGCGAAGTTCAGCATCATGTAGCCGCACCCGGCCGCCTGGACGAGCAGGTCCAGACGGAACCCTCGGCTCGCCTTCCCCGATCGCAGCAGGAGCGTTCCCCCGACGAACGCCGCGTAGAGAAGCACATAGAACAGAAGGTTGAAGAACACAATCCGCTCAAAACTTCCGGTCAACCGCAAGATCAACGCGATCTCGAAGCCGCCAGCCAGGAGGGAGTACAAGCTGTGGGCGACGGTGAAGTACGCGACCCTTCGTCCAGGGGAGCGCCACAGGCGCCGTTCGAACCAGCGGTGGGGCAGAACCGGGTGCATGGACCGATTCTAAAGGATCCAGGGTCTGGGGGCAACCTGAAAAATCTTCATCCGCATTGACATTTAATATGACCAGTCGTATTGTCACTCCATGCCGCGCCAAAAGAGCACCAACCTCGCCGTGACCCGAGAGAAACTCTTGGAATCTGGGCTTTCCCTCCTGGAGAAGAAGGGCTACAACGCGACCGGGTTGCAGGAGATCGCCACGACGGCCGGGGTCCTGAAAGGCTCGTTCTACAACTACTTCCCGAGCAAGGAAACCTTTGCCGTGGAAGTCATTCGGTACTACACCGTGAAGCACATCGCCCGGTGGGAGCAGTTGCTGGACGCCTCGTCCTCGCAAGCACCGTACATGGCCTTGGTCCAGGTCTTCGTTCAGTTGGCGGGGCGTTACGAAGGGGCCGACCCGAAAAAGGGTTGTCTGATCGGCAACTTGGCGGGTGAAATCAGCGAGGCCAGCGAAGAATGCAGGCTGGCGATGAAGGCGGCCATCGACGATTTCAAGGCGATCTTGACGAAACGGTTCGCCTGCGGCCAGCAGACGGGAAGGGTTCGGTCCGACCTTTCTGCGGTCCAACTGGCCGATGTGTTTTGGGACGCCTGGCAGGGGAGCCTGCTGAGGATGAAGATCGAGAAGTCGGCCCAGCCCGTCAAGGCCACCTTGGAAACCTTGTTCGAAAGGCTGTTGGTCCCGGGCCACTCATAAAACGAAGATAGGAGTACCTCATGAACAATTTTCACTTTGTGAATCCCACGAAGATCCTTTTCGGCCAAGGCCAACTGGCCAACCTGGCCCAAGAAATTCCTTCGGGAGCCAAGGTCTTGGTCCTCTACGGAGGCGGCAGCGTCCAGAAGACAGGCCTGCTCGACGCGGTCAAGCAGGCCCTGAAGTCCCACGCCGTTGGAGAGTTCGGCGGAATCGAACCCAACCCCACCTACGAAACGCTGATGAAGGCCGTGGCCCTGATCCGTCAGGACGGCTACGACTTCCTCCTCGCCGTCGGCGGCGGGTCGGTGATCGACGGAACGAAATTTGTCGCCGCCGCCGTGCCGTTCACCCAAGGCGACCCCTGGGATCTGTTGGCCAAGCATCTGCCTGTGACGACGGCGCTTCCCTTCGGCACCGTGCTCACGCTTCCGGCCACGGGGTCGGAAATGAACTCCGGGGCGGTGGTCACCCGCCGCGAGATCAAGGCCAAGCTCGCGTTTGGAAGCCCGGCCCTGTTCCCGAAATTCTCGGTGCTCGATCCGGTTTACACCTACACCCTCCCCGCCAAACAAGTGGGAAACGGTGTGGTCGACGCCTTCGTCCACATCATGGAGCAGTACCTTACCTCCCCGGCCGAAGCGAAAGTTCAGGACAGGTTCGCCGAAGGGCTGCTCCTGACCCTGATCGAGGACGGCCCTCGGGCCTTGGCCGACGGAACCAACTACGCCGTCCGGGCCAACCTGATGTGGACCGCGACGCTGGCCCTCAACGGACTGATTGGCACGGGGGTTCCCCAGGACTGGTCGACCCACATGGTCGGCCACGAGATCACCGTCCTCTACGGGCTGGACCATGCCCAGACCCTGGCCATCGTCCTCCCCTCGATGCTCGACGCGATGAAGGCAGAGAAACACGACAAACTCCTCCAGTACGGAGAACGGGTTTGGGGGATTCGGTCCGGAACGCCCGAAGAAAGGATGGCCGAGGCCATCGCCCAGACGCGGTCGTTCTTTGAAGCGATGCAGGTCCCCACCCGGTTTTCCTCCTACGGGCTGGGAAAGGAGGTCGTCGACCCCATCCTCGCGAACCTGGAAAGCCACAAGATGGTCAAACTGGGAGAGGGTGGCCGCGTGACCCCCGACGTCGTGCGCCGGGTGCTGGGAGCCAGCCTGTGACCGCCGAACTGCTTCGCGTCGACCAGGAAAAGTGCGTCGGCTGCGGCCTGTGCGCCGAGGTTTGTCCGACGGGGTTGGTCAGCCTGGAGGGCTCCTCGTGGCCCCGGGAGTCGGTGGGAAAATCCTGCATCGCCTGCGGACACTGCGTGGCCGTCTGCCCCGAGGCGGCGTTGGACCACCTCAAGGCTCCCCTGGCGAACCAGGTTGCCGCGCCGCCCCACCCCCTCCTGGACGAGGACTCGGCAGCGTTGTTCTTGCGGTCCCGGCGGTCGATCCGCCGGTACAAGCCCGAGGCCGTCCCCCGCCAGAGGATCACCAAGCTCTTGGAAGTCGCCCGGCTGGCCCCCACCGGCGGCAATAGCCAAGGAGTCTCCTACCTCGTCCTCGACGACCCTGCCACATTGAAGGCACTCACCGCCGCGACCATCGGCTGGATGGAGGAGCTGATCGCCCAGGGCTCGCCGTCGGCACCCTACTTCCGGGGGAACGTGAAGACCTACCGTGAGAGCGGCCAAGACGTGATCCTCCGGGGGGCGCCCTGCCTCATCCTTGGCCTTGCCCCCCAGGCCTTCCTTCCCCGGGGCCGGGACAACACCCACTTCTCCCTCGGTTACGCCGAACTCTACGCGCCGACCCTGGGCCTGGGGACCTGCTGGTCCGGTTTCCTGGAATCCTGCGCCGCGTCGGGGTACGCCCCTCTGCTGGAGATCCTGAAGCTTCCTGCCGGACTGGTCGTGACCGGCGGGCTCATGGTCGGCATCCCGGCCCACTCGTACGTCAGGTTGCCCGACAGGCAGCCTCTGCAGGTGATCTGGGGGTCGTAAGAAGTCGGTATCCTTGGTTCCCTTCTTCGTTTCTTTGAGTATACTTTGCTCCGGGGGAGCAGCATGTCAAACAGCCTCGAAGCCAGAACGGGTCCCAAGGATAAGAAACTCACGAAAGTCTTCGTCCTCGACACCAACGTCTTCATCCACCGTCCGGACGCGCTGCTGTCGTTCCGCGACAGCGAGATCGTCATTCCGCTGTGGGTGCTCGAGGAATTGGACAAGCTCAAGAGCGGCACCGAGGAACGCGCCCGGAACGCCCGGCAGGCCATCCGGCTGATCGACAGCTTCAGCAAGCGGGGCAAGCTCAGCGAGGGCGTCTCGATCCCCGAAATCAACTCGACGCTTTCCATCGCCATGGTCTACGACGGCGACGCGGCCCTCGACATGGACATGAGCCGGATGGACAACAAGATCATCCTGTCGGCGCTCCACCTGAAGAAATTCGGCCGCAACGTCTTCTTCGTCACCAAGGACATCAACGCCCGGGTGAAGGCCCAGGCGCTGGGGTTGCTGGCCGTCGACTACGAGAAGCAGAAGGTCAACATCGACAGCCTCTACACCGGGGTCGCCGAGATGGACGGCACCGCCGACATGAGGACGAAGCTCGACGACATGGGCCAGGTCTCCGTCGAGCGCGATTTCTTCGCGAACCAGTTCGTCCAGGTGAATTACTCCAAGGAAAAGAGCTTCCAGGTGACCCGTTACAGCGCCAAGGATAGGGCCTTGTGGACCGTGCCGCCGCTGAACCAGGCCGTGAGCGGCATCCGCCCCGTGAACCTGAGGCAGCAACTGGCGTTCAACCTCCTTCTGGATCCGGCGATCCAGCTGGTCACGCTGGTCGGCAAGGCTGGCACCGGCAAGACGCTGCTGGCCATCGCCGCGGCGCTGAGCCAGACCCTCGAGATGAAGCTCTACAGCCGGGTTCTGGTCAGCCGTCCGGTCATCCCGATGGGAAAGGACATCGGCTTCCTCCCCGGGAGCAAGGAAGAAAAGATGTCTCACTGGATGCAGCCGCTGTTCGACAACCTCGACTTCCTGATCACCCAGGCGCACAGCCAGAGCATCAAGAGCGCCGACCAGCTGATCAAGGCCAAGATCATCGAGATCGAGGCGCTCAGCTTCATCCGCGGCCGAAGCCTGCCCAACCAGTACATCATCATCGACGAGGCCCAGAACCTTTCCCCCCACGAGGTGAAGACCATCGTGAGCCGGGCCGGCAAGGACACGAAGATGGTGCTCACCGGCGACCCCTTTCAGATCGACAATCCCTACCTCGACGCCTCGTCGAACGGGCTGTCGTACCTGGTCGAGGCGTTCAAGGGCCAGCCGATCTACGGCCACGTCTTCCTCGACAAGAGCGAACGGTCCGTGCTGGCCGAACTGGCGGCGGAACTGCTATAATCCCTGCCCATGACCATCTCGCTGCGGTTCTTCATCTTGGCTCTCACCCCCCTGCTGGGCGTCACGGGGTCCCTCGGACCGGCCTTCCTGTTTGGACTTGTCGCCACGTTGCTCCTGGCGGCGGTGGCGGGCTTGGCCTTCCTGACCCGGCGCAGCCTCCACGAGACGGGACTGCTTTGGTCGGCCATCGGCCTCTGCGTTGTTCTGGTCACGCTGGTCGACGCGGCGGCTTCGCTGTGGTTGCCGGGGGTGCGGACGACTTGGGGCATCTACCTCAACCTGCTGGCCTTCAGTCCCCTGATCGTCATCCCCTTCCGAACCATCGGTGAGACCGATTTCGCCACCGAACTCGTCCCGGCGCTGAAGACGGGGTTCTGGTTGACGGTTCTGCTGGTCGCCACCGCCTTTGTCAGGGAGGCCCTGGGCCGGGGCAGCCTGACGCTGGTGCCCGGAAGGCTCGCCTGGGACATTCCCGGGCTCAAGCAGTTTCCGCTGACCATCGTCGCCACCGGAGCCGGAGGCTTCTTCCTGGCCGCCGCCGGGGTGGTCGCGTTCCGCTTCTGGGGGAAACGGGACGAGTCGGTGCCGGAATCCGAAACGAACCAGGAAAGCCCCCGATCGCCTTTGCCTCCTCCCGCGGCCCCGGCCTCCGGCCCAGCGGCTCTGGAACCCGAGTCCGGAGAATGGGGAGAAACCCTGGCCGGCGTCGTGGCCGATTTCGCCTCGTGGCCGACCAACGAGAAACGAAGGCTGCTGGTCATCGGCTCGGGAAACGGCGAGCTGACGTGGTACCTGGCGATGCTCTGCCTCGACCAGGCCCGGGCCAACAGTTTCCCGTTCCGAGTCCGGGGCGTGGACCATTTTTCGACCCGGGTGGAGACCGCACTCCGCGGGGTCTACAAGGACCATCAGATCGAATTCTTCGACCCCTCGATCCGGGACGCCTGGATGATCCGGGGCGAAGGCGAGGACCGGTACCTGTGGCGGGTGGCCGAGGAGCCCCGGTTGCACGTGCAGTTCGAAGTGGCCGACTTCCAGCAAGGCCAGTTGTTTTTTCCCCAGCCCACCCACCTCATTGTCCTGAACCAGGGCATCGAATACGTCATCGACGACAAGAAGGTTCAATTGCTGAAAATGGTTTGTGATCAGTTGTTGCCCGGAGGAGCCCTCGTGGTCACCGGGCCTTTCAAACGCGAGTTGTTGCCCGAAGGCATGAAGCGCACGGGGACCACCGTGTTCCGTAAAGCCTGATTCCCGCATGGATGCCCCCCCCGATCAAAGACCTTTGCTGGTCCAGAGCGACCATTCGCTCCTCCTGGAAGTCCACCACCCGGCGTGTGAAGCCGCCCGGGCCGACATCGCGCCGTTCACCGAGCTCGAGAAGAGCCCCGAGCACATCCACACTTACCGGATGAGTCCGCTGAGCCTGTGGAACGCGGCGTCGGCGGGCCTCACGTCGGCCGACATCCTCGGGGTCCTGGACGCCCGCAGCCGCTACCCCGTCCCGGACAACGTCAGGTTCTTCGTCAGCGACATCCTGGGCCGGTGGGGGCTGTTCCAGCTCGACGCCACCGACGACCCCGACACGCTGGTGCTCCGGGTGGCCGACGAGCACCTGAGGCGCGAACTGGGAAGCCAGCGCAAGCTCGGCGGCTTGCTCCGACCCCGGGGAAACGACTTCCTGCTCCCCCTCCTCCACCGCGGCACCCTGAAAAAGGAGATGCTGACCCTGGGCTACCCCGTCCAGGACCTGGCGCCGTTGAAGGACGGCGACCCGTTGGCCGTCTCGCTGCGGGCCGTGACCGCCCTGGGAACGCCGCTGAAGATCCGCGACTACCAGAAGAGCGCCGCCGACGGCGTGTTGGGCCACGGCCAACCCGGCACCGGATTTGGCACCATCGTCCTGCCCTGCGGGTCGGGAAAGACCGTGGTCGGTCTCGAGATCCTCACCCGGCTGGGGACGAACACGCTGATCCTGACGACGAACGTCGCCGCCGTCCACCAGTGGATCGACGAGCTTCTCGACAAGACCACACTGACCGCCGACCAGATCGGCGAGTACACAGGCGACAAGAAGCAGATCCGCCCCGTGACCGTGGCCACCTACCAGGTGCTGGTCTGGCGCGACGACAAGGCCGGCGAGTACCCGCATTTCAAGATCTTCCGGGAGCGAAACTGGGGACTGATCGTCTACGACGAGGTGCATCTGTTGCCGGCGCCCGTGTTCCGGGTCACCGCCGAACTCCAGGCCGTCCGCCGGGTGGGCCTGACCGCCACGCTGGTTCGGGAAGACGGCGCCGAGGGCGACGTGTTCAGCCTCGTCGGCCCCAAACGCTACGACGTGCCGTGGCGGGAGCTCGAAGCCCGGGGCTGGATCGCCGAGGCCCACTGCACCGAAATCCGCCTCGAACTCCCCGAAGACCTGAAGATCCCCTACGCCGTGGCCGCCAAGCGCGAGAAGTTCCGGATCGCCAGCGAGAACCCGATGAAGGAAGACGTGGTGATGCAGTTGGTGGCCAACCACCCCGACGACGCCATCTTGGTCATCGGCCAGTACATCGACCAACTCGAACGGTTGGCGGCGGTCTTGAAGGCCCCGCTGATCACCGGCTCGACGCCCAACGCCCGGCGCGAAGTGCTCTACGAGGACTTCCGGGCCGGGAAGGTGCGGGTCATCGTGGTGTCGAAGGTGGCAAACTTCGCCATCGACCTTCCCGACGCGTCGATGGCCGTCCAGGTGTCGGGTTCGTTCGGAAGCCGTCAGGAAGAGGCCCAGCGGCTGGGCCGCATCCTTCGCCCCAAGAAGCGCAACGCCCTGTTCTACACCCTTGTCAGCCGGGCCACCAGCGAAGAGGAGTTCTCGGCCCACCGGCAGAAGTTCCTCACCGAGCAGGGGTACAAGTACCAGATCGAAGTGTGGTAGGGCGCCGCACGCCTGCCGCTGTGGTCCGCCGCTGACGGGGTCCCCAGCGCTGGGAGGCCGGTCTTGACCGGCTCGGTGGAGCTCCCGAGCGCCTCGAAGCCGCTCCCGAGACCCTGGGCGTCGGTCTCGACCGGCGGGGTTCTTCGAAAGTTGCGACGAATTTACTTTCAGTTTACCTGACGGCCGCATCCTTCCTTTCAAGACAAAGGAAGGGAAGAAATGAAATCCACTGTTCTCGTGATCCTCGCGCTCAGCCTCACCACGGCGGTCTTTGGCGACCCCCGGGCCGACGAAATCATCCAGGCGACCCTGAACCAGAAGGCCCCGGCCGACATGGCGTCGACCTCGACGATGACCATCGTCGACCAGAGCGGCGTCACGAAGGTCCGCAAGATGAAGCAGGTGACCAAACAGACCGCCGAAACGACCAGGGCGTTCGCCGTGTTCGTCGAGCCCGCCGACGTGAACGGGACGAAGTTCCTCACGATCTCGAAGAAGGGCTCCGAGACCGACCAGCGCATCTACCTGCCGGCCCTGAAGAAGGTCCGCAAGATCTCGAGTTCGAGCAAGGACAGCGAGTTCCTCGGGTCGGACCTGACGTACTTCGACATGGAAAAGCGGTACTTCGAGGACGGCACCTACACGCTTCTGGCCGAAGGACAGACGCTCGACGGCGCCGCCGGGCTGAAACTGGCCAAGATCGAGACCGTGTTCCGGGTCCCCAGCCCGTACTCCAAGACCGTCTCGTGGATCGACCCGGTATCGGCGATTCCCTACAGGACCGACTGCTACGCCAAGGACGGGGTCCTGCTCAAGACGATCACGATCGACGAGGTCAAGGCGCTGAAGGGCTACCTGATCATCAGCCGGTCGACCATCGTCAACCACAAGAAGGGTTCCAGCACCGTGATGGCCACCAGCGACATCGCCCTCGACCTCGGGGTGACCGACGCCGACGTCAGCCTGAAACGGCTGGAACAGTAGGGAGGGGACCCGATGAAAGCCTTGTCCCTTCTGACCGCGGCACTTTTCCTGCTTTCCGGGGGAGCCTTCGCCCAGGAACTTGCGGTGACCGGGGCCCACTCGGCCCAGGGCGCCCTCCCCGTCGGGGAAGAATCCTGGGCCACGGGGTACACCGGACCGATGAAGGAACCCCAGATCGAGAACACCCTCGGTCTGGAGGTCTCCCAGGGGCCGGTGAAACTCCTGTCGCGGTGGACCGCCACCACCACCGCCTCGGCCACGACGGTCCGTAACGAGGAGGCTTCGATCGCGTGGAACCCCGACCGCTTCAAGCTAAGCCTGGGAAACCAGATCTTCGCCTGGGGCACCGCCGACGGCCGCAACCCCACCGACAACCTCAACCCCCGGGATTACACGTCGTTGTCGGGCCAGAAGGTCCGCAAACTTCCCGTTTGGTCGGCCAGCGCCGTGTGGTACCCCACCGAAGAGGTGTCGGTGGAGACGGTGTTCCTCCCCGCCCCCGGGGTGAGCCTGTTCCCCACCGACTGGGTCGGAGCCCTGGCCGCCAACGGTCTGACCGCGACCGTGGAACCGGCCCACTCTCCCTCGAGCGCCGTCGCCGGCGGCAGGGTCAACTACCGATCCACCGCCTTCGACGCCTCGGCGAGCTACCTCTACGACACCGACCCGCTGTTCACCCCCGTGGTGAACGGTGCCGCCGTGACGCTGGAGCGCCGCCGGGTTCAGCGCTTCGGCGCCGACCTGAAGACCACCGTAGACAGGTTCGGGATCTGGGCCGAGGCCGCGTATTCCCTGACAGGAAACCGCGATCCTTCCAGCGCATCGGAACGGCTGTCTCGGTGGGACGCCGTCGTCGGCATGGATTTCAGCTACGGCCCCGGCGACAGTTCTTACCTCAACTTCCAGTACGCGGGAACGTGGGTGCCCGGCTACGGCATCGGGGGCGCCACCGACCCAAGGACCCTGCTGTACTCTCTGGGCGGCATTCAAGAGGAGCTGCTCCACAGCCTGATCCTCAGTTCCCACTGGAACCTGGCCGAAGACACGATCGTCCCTGCGCTGAGCGCGACGTATTCGCTCCCCGGGGGTTCCACCAACGCCCCGACCCGGCACGGCAGCCTGCTGCTCAAGCCCGAGGTCGACTTCATGCCCGTGGACTCGTTCCACATCACCGTCGCCGCCGTGCTGGCCTGGGGCGACGCCCTGGCGGTGTACACGCCCCAAAACAACCTCTCGATCACCGCTTCCTACCAATGGAACGACGCGGTCCAAAAATAAAAGGACAAACCTGTCATGGACAACTTTCTTCAAAAGACGGCCCGGCTCTACCGAAACCCCTGGCCCCTGCTCCTGGTGACCCTGGCCGTCACGGTGTTCTTCGCCCTGGGCATGGGCCAGCTGAAGGTGGACAACGACGTGAAGTCGATGCTCCCCAAGACCGAGCGGACCCGGGCGCTCACCGAGTTCTACGACAGGGAGATGAACTTCGGGTCGAGCAACGGCGCCCTGATCGGCATCGAGTCTCCCGACATCTTCGGCCTGGAGACCCTGACCTACATCCAGAGCGTCGAAGACCAGCTGAACGACCTGAACCGCACGCTGCCGGTCCGCCGGATGGGCCAACTCCTGGGTCTGAACCCCGGCGAAGCGGCGAGGGTGCTGGAAGCGCTCCGGAGCGTCGGCATCAACGAAAACGACTACCAGACCCAGTTGGTCGGGTTGCTGCTGTCGTCCGAAGCCCTGGTCAAGCGGTTCGGTTGGGACCAGGGGTTCGCGACCCGGGTCGCCTCGGCCGCCTCCCGGGTCGAGCCC
>JGI26470J50227_1000583_pt1 | contig 14588 bp, 14 predicted proteins | sample FreactTroBogLake_FD_50227 | JGI IMG/M metagenome (IMG submission 50227) | reverse complement strand
GGGGTTGTCCTGATAGGATTCTCAAAGCGGCTTCCCCTCCAAGTGTTCTTCCCCTTGGCCACCTCCCTAATCTACTACCTGGCGGTGAAAGTGCTCGGACAAAGTCTGGCGTCACTCCAGTCGGTGGGATGGATTCCTGCGACACCCCTGGGATTTGGTGGGTCAGTGGCGTGGGTGGGATTCAGCCCTACCTGGGAAACCGCGCTTCCGCAGCTGGTGCTTGGCGCAGTCTTGGGAACGGTGACCGCCCTCTCGCTCCGAAAGAAGAGGTCTGCATAGGTCCCCAAGAAGACATGACCAGCAAAAAGGTGTTGGATGAACTATGCTTCCTTCTATCCAACACCTTCTGACCCACTCGGGTCTTCCTGGCCCGCGAGGAAACCTGACCCTGTTGTCTACCTTTGCTCACAAGGCGACTGCCGAAGAGGTGAACGAGAGTTTGTCCTTCCTTGCCGACGATCTGCCCAACAGCCCTGAAGAGTTTGTCGCCATGTGTGGCATCGTCGGTTCCTTCATTCGACACCGAGGCGACTTGGCTACGGCTTTGTCTTTGCACAGGCCACAGGCGTCCCACCGGAGTTGGAGAGTCCGAGAGGCTGTTGCCATTGGCATCCAAGAGGTCGCGGAAGGACGAGAGGCCGAGGTCATTTCCCTGTTAGGGGGCTGGGAGGAGGGGAACCCTCTGGAGAAACGGGCCGTCGTCGCCGCCTTGTGTGAGCCAAAATTGCTGAAGGATTTCGGTCAGGCCGTTCGGGTTCTCCAGCTCTTGGGCCAAATGACCAAGGACTTCGAGGGTAATAACGACAGGTTGGACGATGGTCTTTCAACACTCAGGCAAGCCTTGGGCTACGGCTGGAGCGTCGTCGTTGCAGCCTGCCCGGCACCTGGAAAAAAGGCATTTGAGTTCCTTTGCGGCCTTCCAGGAAAGCACGTGAGGTGGATCGTCCGGGAGAACCTCAAGAAACACCGACTTCACGTAATGGACCCAGATTGGGTGGATTCCCTGCGGGCCAGAACTTGACCGACCTACGCCTTCCCCTTGTCCGCGGCCTGGCCAACCACTAGACTGGGCTCAGGAGTCACCAATGTTCCTCACCGAGAAAATGATTTCTGCCCTCAACGCCCAGGTCGGCCACGAGTTTGCCAACGCCATCCAGTACTTGGCCATCGCCAACTGGTTTGCTTCGGAAGACCTTTCCCTTCTCGCCAAGTTCTACCAGAAGCAGTCAGACGAAGAGCGTGAGCACGCCATGAAGATCAGCCAGTTTCTGATCGACAGCGGTGCCAAGGTGAAGATCGCCGATCTCGGTGCTTTCACCAATGAGTTTGCCAACGCGGGAGAGGCCGCCCAACTGGCTCTCGACGCCGAGGTGAGGACCACTCACCAAGTCCACGATTTGGTGGCGTTGGCCCAGGCGGAGAAGTGCCCTTCGGCAAGCCAATTCCTCCAATGGTTCGTTGAAGAGCAGGTGGAAGAAATCGCGACGGCCCAGCGAAACCTCAACATCATCAAGAAGGCGGGGAACAACGTGTTCCTGATGGAAGCCTATTTGGCTCACGGCCAGTCATAGGGCTAGTGACAGACTCTGTGTTCGCCCAAGACCGGCGGAAGGAATGTGGAGAGATTTCACGATTCCGAAGGATGATTGTCTTATCATGGGTAGCTTGAACCGAGGCGCCCAAAATCGACATTGCGCTTGTGTTCTTGGTCGTTTTGCCACGATCCTGGGATTCGGCATCAACGCGTTCACCCCACTCCATAGGCGGCACCATGGCTTTTTTGGGCCACTGACGCCGGTATCGACGGCCTTTGGCTTGTTCCAACAGGCAGAATCGAATGTGGCGAAGTCTCCAAATTCGCTGGCAAGTTGTCCCGCCGTGGGACAATTCCCTAACGTTGCTACATTGATACACTGGCCGAAGGGGGGCAAGAGATGGCCATCGATTCAGTTGGAGTGGAGATTAGTGACGGGGACAAATGCCTTGTCGTCGTTGGGACGCACAAGGGCAAGGCCGGGACTGTGGAAGACAGCAAGGTGAGCAAGACCGGCGCCAGCACGGTTACCGTCCGCGAGAGCGACGGCAACCGTTTCAAAACGCTCGCGAAGAACCTCGTGAAGCAGTAGTCGCAGCGCCTCTCCAATAGGATCCGGCGTCGACAGGAGAAAGATAGGGCCTTTGTGATCGCCCTGGAGGCAACACCGGAGGCCTCTAAGTGAGGGCGCGATGCATCTGTCCATCCTGCGACTTCACATATTCATAGGACTTGGCGATGATTCGCTCCAAAACGCCAAGATCAATGTCACTGAGGCGCTTGATGTAGAGGCAAACCCGGCTTGTGGTGTGTTTGCCCAGCTGCGCCAGCAATTCCGTGTGCCGCACGGTCCCCTCCATCAGGTAAATGGTGATCTTTCCCTTTCGGGGATAGAAGCCAATGGCCTGACAATCTCCTTCCCGTCCGCTGTCATACTTGAAGTGGTAGCTGTCGTAGCCGAAGGTTCCGACGTTCCAGAGCTTGGGTTCGCACCCGCTAATGCGGTGAGCCAAGGCCATCAACGTGCCGCAATCCTGAGCGGTGACTGCATCCAGCGACGCGATGTAGTCTTCGACGGATCCAAAGTCAAAAGGAACTTTATTTTTCCATAGGTGTATTGTAGTCCACCACGGGCAGAACATTCGAGGAGCAAGACCAGGGGCTTTTCAGGCCACTGACGCCGATATTGATGCACTTTGGTTTATTGCGTATGGCGGAACGTGAATGGGACGAGATTTCGGGACTAAGCGAACTTCACGTCCGGAATGCCCGCACGTAGTAGACCTTCTCTTCGAACCATACGCCGCCATCGCCTGACTCCTGGTCCACGATGGCGTCAAAACTTACCTTCATTCTTGCGGCAACTTCTGGCGAGACATGTTCAAGTGTCTGCTCGGGATGAAGCCAAAATTTGCCGTCCCATTTGGCCTTGGCAGCTGCGCCGCCGAGGAACTTACCTAGTTGGACCTCATGAATCTCGGGAGGCCCGAATCCCGACCGGGCAAGACGTGATGCGATGCGCTCCGGGCTTCCAAAGCGTTCATTGGTCGGGGGGATCCGCACTCCGGCCCGTCGTCCTGCCTCGACGATCCAGGGGTTGAGGTACGAATCTTCGGACGCCGAAGTGAACGCGAAGAAACCTCCGGGGCGAAGGCCCTCGCGGATCCGATCCAGGAAGCCATCAACGTCGTCGATCAGCATGATGGCGAACGAACAATACGCAACATCGAAAGACCTTTCAGCAAAGTGATACTGACCAACATCGGCCACTTGAAAGCCAACCCTGCTCAGGTCGAGACTCTGCCCCTTTTCCCTAGCGACCTTGAGGAGTTCCTCGGCGATGTCATACCCCACCACGGAACCTGAAAGGCCTGCAATCTCCGCCGCACGGAAGGCAACGTTTCCCGTTCCAGCGGCAAGATCGACAATCTGACTACCGCTTTGGGGCGGGTACAAATTGACGAGCAAGGACGCACGGGTGACAGTGGCGATGTTGTCGTAGTCGGTTCGTGAGTTATAGAAGTTTCTGACCAGGTCCGAATACATGGGTTCGTCTTCCTGAAGTGGATGAGGGAATTGTAGTTTTTGAAATGGAATGTGGCGAGATTTCGGGATTGCGCGGAAAAGTCGTCCCACCGTGGGACCCTTCAATCGACATTGTGAGGAAAGGATAGAGCATCGTCAGCTCTTAGCGGTTTCGAGTAGAAGTAACCTTGGATCTGGTCACAACCACACTCCAATAGGAAACTCCGCTGTTCCTGGTATTCCACTCCCTCAGCGACGACCTTCATTCCGAATGACTGTGCCATCTGCAATATGGCCCTTACCAGTTTTGTGTTCTTTTCATCATGTGGAATGCCGTCGATGAAGCGTTTGTCGATTTTCAGAACTTCTGCCTCGAAGCTCTGCAAGTAGCCAAGGTTCGAGTAACCGGTTCCGAAGTCATCAATGGCGAAAGTTGTCCCCAAGGTTCTCAGCTTCCTGAAATGCCCTTGGACGGCTGGATCGAGGACTAGAAGAATACCCTCGGTGATCTCGAGCTCCAAATGACGGGCCAGGCCGCTGGAGCTCAGCTGGCGTTCGAGGCTACCAAGGAAACGCCCACTCAACAGGCCTGGTGACAGGTTGATGGATACACGAAATTCTTCCAGTCCCTTGCTTCTGAGTCGACGAACAAAATCCAGCGTGTCATTCAAGATCTTCACAGTGATTTGCTCAATCAATACGCTTTGTTCGGCTATTTGTATGAACTCATCCGGCGATACCACCCCCAAAATGGGGCTAATCCAGCGCGCAAGAGACTCAAACCCCACTAAGGCACCATCAGAGAGACGAACCTTGGGCTGAAATACGACAAAGAATTCTCCATTGGCCAGGGCGTCCACTAGCGAGGTCCGAACCGCTTCTCTTCGAAGGAACTCACTGTATGCCGAAGCGTTGAAGGGAACGAAGTACCCCATACCCGAACTGCGATGGGAGTGCAAAAGATTGAGGAGGTTCCCGACGAGTTGATTTGGAACCCGGGTGTCGTCGGGAAAGACCGTGAATCCGCCATGAAACTGTAGCGTGGCTCCTTTGAGAAGGCGTTCATTCTCCTCCCGAAGAACCGAATCGAGAAGAACCTGCATTGGTGAAGTGTCGGGCTTGGTTCCCGGAGGTATCGTGAAGGGAAACACGAAGGTCACTCCCTCGATTCGATACATGGTGTGCCAACCCTTGGGACCCCGAAAGCTGGGGTTCTCCTCCAATCCATGGGTCAACTGATTGGAATAGGATTGCGCAATTCGTTGGATCATCTTGGTCGTGAACTCCAATCCCTTGAGTTCATTCAACGCATCGACACCCTCCAGGCGGAATCCTGCCAGGACCAATTTGACATCACTTCCGAGAGTATCTGGTCTCCAGTCGGAAATATCCTTTTCCAGTTGGGTACCATTGGGGAGTTCCGTCTCTCCATCGTAGTAGGCCAGCCGCTCCAACTTGGCAACAGCCTCCCTGGCGCGGGTCATGAGAGACGCCGAGATCTGATTATTGAGAAACACAAGGAAGGTCACCATGGGTATGCCGAAGCCCAAGATGACGTTCATGGAACCCGCGAGTTCCTCGGGTGAAAATTCCTGGTGAAACAGTTCTGTGGGCCACCAAATAAACACGGCGATCCCTAAGAGACCGAGGGCCAGACCTAACAGCAGGGTGGTCCATTGGTGCCTGGTGAAAAAGCTAAACAAGAAAAGGTAGAGGGTGGTGTTGACGAGGAAGGCGGCTTGGTTCACGACTTGGTTCCCGTCGGCCCAAAACATGGTTCCCATCGAAGCAATGAAGTTGAAGCCAACAGTCAGCAGTGCCAAGGGAAAGAGCCAGTCAGAACCCGAGGAAAGTCGGCCAGCCACCAGGAACGCCAGGGCTGCCGTTAGGATTCCGATCAAGCGCGTTGAAAGGATTAGGTCGCCCTTGGGGTAACGAGCTTGACCGGGGACCATCTGACTAGCGACAGCTGCCAGGAGGGTAACCACGAAGAAGACACAGAGCACCATAAGACTCCGACGCATCAGTTTCCATTCAAAGGCATCAGGCAGAGGATTCATGGTGAGTCTCCTTGAAAATGAATCGCCCCGGGTTCTTCGGAGCCTTTATTGTGTGAGTCCGGACTCGACGAGCCGGAGATTCTGCTCAGTATAGTATGCCGCCTCGTACTCAGCCGGCGGAACATAGCCGATCGATGACATCAGCCGCTTGGTGTTGTACCAGTGCACCCATTCCAGTGTCGCGTACTCGACGTCTTCCAGACCTTTCCAGGGCCCGTGGTGCCGGATGACCTCGGTCTTGTACAGGCCATTGACCGTCTCGGCCAGGGCGTTGTCGTAGGCGTCGCCGACCGTTCCTGCGTATTCCTGCGAAGTTTGCCACCCGTTCCTGAGCATGGTTGCCACCCTGGGGTCGAGGGTGCGCTCGTTGGTTGATCTTACTGGGGTGGCAAGTTTGCCTCAAGAACCTCCTTTGGCGGTGGCGTAGGATTTCGGTCTTCCGGAGTCAGTTTTCTGCGGGATTCCCCCTTCATGTCGAAGCGGACGGCCCTGTGGGTGAGCCGGTCGCAGATGGCGTCAGCGAGGGTCGGCTCGCCGATGCGTTCAAACCACAGTGAGACCGGTACCTGGCTGGCGATGATCGTCGCCATTTTGCCAGCTCGATCTTCGATAATCTCGAAGAGGGCGAGCCTGTCCTCGGGTTCCAGGACTTCCAGGCCAAAGTCGTCGAGGATCAGCACAGGGGTCTTGGCCAGCCGGTCAATGAAGCGTTTGTACTTGCCGTCGATCCGCAGTCGTCGCAAGGTCGGGAACAGCTTGCGGGCGTTGAAGTAGTGGGTGGCGTGTCCCATCAGGCAGGCCTGCAGCCCCAAGGCCTGAGCCAGGAAGCTCTTCCCGATTCCAGTGGGTCCGGTAATGATGAAGACCTCGGCGGCGGCGACCCAGCGGCAGTCGGCGTAGCGGGCGATGGTGCCCCGGTCGAGGGTACGGTCCCCGGTGAAGTCCAACTCGGCCAGCGAGGTCGCACTTCGGAAGCAGGCGGCCCGGATGAGTCTGCTGGAGCGGCGCTCTTTGCGTTCGTCCCATTCGGCATCGACCAACTGGGCCAGGAGTTCGGGGGCCTCCAGACCGGCCAGCAGGCGGGTGTCGAGCAGAGACTGGAGGCTACGTTCCATTCCATGGAGTTTGAGCGCGCTCAGGCGCTCGAGGGTGGCGGCGGTGTTCATCTTGGTTCCTTACTTGTAGGCGGCCTGGCCGCGCAGGTTCTCGTGGACGGTGGTTGTGACCGTCATGGGGGGCAGCGCTGTGATCTTGTCTTCGTCCTGTTCGAGGATGGCTTTGACTGCTCGGTAGGATGGGGCGCCCCGCTCCATCGCGATGGTGCAGGCGCGGTTCACACGGGAGGCCTCCCAGCTTTTGCCCAAGCTGATCAGGCCGATGCATGACTTGAATCCGTGCTCCGGGTATTGGTAGCGGTCCATGATGCGCTGACAGGCCAGAGCCACTGACGGCCCCAGGTCGGCGGCCCATCCGGTGATCCTCTCGGGAGACCAGTCGGCCACGAAGCGGTGATGGTCGGGCATGTGTTCTTTCTGGGTGGACCAACCCCGGGTGTGCGAGCGCAAGTGGGAGGCCTGCCGTAAGTTGTCGTGGTAGACCTCGACGGTCCGGCCGGTCCAAATCACCAGGACTTCCTGGCCCAGAAGGCGCCAGGGAACGCTGTAGAAGTGTTCGACCTCGCCTTCCTTGATCCGCACGTGGTAGGTATTGGCCACCTTCTGGGTCTTGTACTGCCGGAACTCGAACGCCACCGTGGGTAGAGGCTTGAGGGCCGGCAGATCGATGGTCTTCCACAATTCCGCCCTGCTGACAGCCATGCGCTGGAACTTGCGGCCGTTGTGGGTGTCCAGCAGCGACCAAAGTGCCTGATTGAGCTCCTCGAGGCTGTAGAACTTCCGGTGTCGCAGGGGAGCGAACAGCCGGCTGTAGAGAATACGGACCGCTCCCTCGACCAACGCCTTGTCCTTGGGCCGGTAAGGTCTGGCCGGAAGGATGACCGTGCCGTAGTGGTCGGCGAAGTCGGTGAAGGTCCGGTTGTTGACCGGTTCGTACTTGTGGGCCGTAGTCACCGCGCCTTTGTAGGCATCGGGGACCAGTCCGGCCGGGACGCCGCCGAAGTACTCGAAGGAGTGACGGCAGGCGGTGATCCAGTGGGTGAGCTTCTGGCTGGGGAACGCCTCGGCGTAGGTGTACTGGCTGGCACCCAGGAGTGACACGAAGAACTCCGGGTGAGTCTCCAGGCCCGTCTTGGGATCAGTGATTGCCAGCGGCAGCTTGCCGGCCCAGTCGTAATAGGCCAGCTCTCCGGCCTTGTGCTCGAAGTGCAGACTCAGATTGTCCGGTTGGGCACCGGCCCATACCCGGTAGTGATGGCAGAAGCGGCTGTAGGTGTAGCCGTCGGGGTGTTTCTGTCGGTACTCGGTCCAAAGCACCTCACGGGTCACGCCGATGCCCTTGAGCTCGGCGGCCATCTGGGGGAAGTAACTCATTGCGGCGAGAAGCCTGGGGTCGCTGGGGCGGCTCCCCATCGTCAGGGTCGCCAGGGCGTCTGTGTCCGACATTGCCTTGAAGGTCTCGAGCGTCAGCTCGCACATCCTCCAATTGACGAGGTACTGGGCGATGGTGGGCCGACTGATTCCGGTGAGTTTGCTGATCTGGCGGTCGCTCAGGGCGTTGACCGCGTGAAGTTCGATGATTCGTCGTATCTGGTGCATGGTCGTCCTCGATTGAGCCATCAGCCCCCTCCTAGGGAGCCGACAGCATAGTTTGAGGAGCACACCTCTCAAAGCCCAGGAAACCAGGACGGAAATCGGGTCAGAAAACGTTCCAACTCGTTGTCCTGCATAGCCGTTCCTGCGGAAGCTTGCCAGCCATTCCTGCAAAACCGCCGAAAGTGGCAATCATGGCCAGGAATTGACCCGCTTCAAACCCCGCCAGGGTGGCAACCTTCGTCAGGAATTGGTGGCAGGCATGGCCAGGAATCTACACGTTCCGGCAGAGGGAGTGATTCCCTCGTCGGTCAGCCTTTCGCTGTAGCGAATCGCAAGGTACTGACTGCCATGGTCGCTATGATGGACCAGGCCGGCATTTACCGGTCGGGCCCAGATCGCCTGTTCCAAAGCATCAAGGGTCAGGGTTGCCGTCATCTTTGTCGATGCTCTCCAGCCAACGATCGTCTTGGCGAAAGCGTCGATGATGAAGGCGACGAATACCCAACCCGACCAGGTCGCCACGTAAGTGAAGTCCGCGACCCACAGTTGGTTTGGACCCTCGGCGTGGAAGTCGCGTTGCACTAGATCCTCGGGCGTCGGGTTGTTGGGGTCCGACCAAGTCGTTCTGATCGATTTGTGGCCACGAGAGACACCAACCAACCCCATTTGACGCATGAGTCGCTCAACTGTACACCGCGCGACGCGGCGGCCTTCCCGTTTCAGGTCGTGCCAAACCTTGCGGGCACCGTACCGTCCGCCACTCGCGTCCCACACCCGCTGGATGTGAGTCCTCAAGTCAGCGTCGCGACGGCGCCTGGCAGAGAGCTTGGACGGATCAGCCCGACCGGCCTTCTCGGCGTGGTAGGTCGAGGGAGCGATGTGCAAGTTCTCGCAGATCGGTTCGACTCCCCAGGTTAAGCGATTCTGGTCGATGAACCCGACGATCATCTGTTGTGGCGGTCGAACTCCGCCTTCGCGAAATACACCGATGCAGCCCGCAGGATCTCGTTGGCCCGCTTCAGCTCCCGATTCTCCCTCTTAAGTTGCTTCAGGAGTTCCCGCTCGTCGGTGGTCAATCCGGTACCACGCCCCTGATCCGCCTCAGCCTGCCTCACCAGCGCCTGAGCGTCTCGGCAGTGCAGCCGATCTTGACCGCTACCGACGCGATAGCCGCCCACTGCGACGAATGCTCCTTCGTCTGTTCCAAAACCAACCGGACCGCCCTCTCTTGGACCTCCGGTGAAAACTTGCTTGCTCTTCCCATGACCGTATCCTCTCAAAGAATTCGGTCTCCGGCAAACCCGGGGCGATTCAAGATGATACCACGGAGTTTCGATCGATTCGTAGGTCTCGACGTTCACTCCGCGACAATCGCTGTCGCGCTGGCTGAACGGGGTGGTGAGGTTAGGTTCATTGGAACCATTCCCAACCGAACCGAGGCGGTGCTAAGGCTGGTAAGGCGCCTCAACGGCGAAGGGCCCTGGACGGCCTGCTACGAGGCCGGTCCAACTGGATATGCTCTCTACTGGCAGTTGACGAAGGCTGGCGTTCATTGTGATGTGATCGCTCCGACTCTGGTTCCCATGAAAGCCGGTGACAGGATCAAGACTGATCGGCGGGATGCCCTGCGACTGGCTCAGAGTTTGCGGGCCGGAGAGCTGACTCCGGTTTGGGTTCCCGATCATGCCCATGAGGCCCTTCGCGACCTGGTCCGGGCCCGGGAGGCCGCAAAACAAGATCAGCTACGCATCCGACACCGACTGAGCAAGTTCCTTCTTCGTTATGGCCACAGGCCCGATGCGAACATGACTCCCTGGACTCAGAAGTACTTGGATTGGATCAGGTCCTCGGTGAAGTTCGAGCAACAGGCCCAGGAATGGACTCTTGAGGACCATCTGAACGAAATTGAGCATTGCTCGCTTCGTATCGCCCGTTTGGATGAACTGATCGATAAGGCCGTAGAAGGTGCGCCCGAATCTATGAAACAAGTCATTGCAGGGCTACAGGCTCTCAGGGGAATCGGCAAAGTCTCAGCCGTCACCATCGTCACCGAGGTTGGACAGCTGACCCGGTTCCCGACTGCCCGTCAGTTCATGGGATACAGTGGAACCATCCCGAGCGAACACTCCAGCGGTGAAAAGACTCGCCGCGGGAGCATCACCAAGACGGGAAACGCCCATTTGAGACGAATCGTAGTCGAAGCCGCCTGGTCTCAGCGACACAAACCAGTCATCAGCAGACTCAAGAAACTGCAGTTGGTTCACCTCAGTCCTGAGGTCCAAGAAATCGCCTCAAAGGCAATGCATCGACTCTACAGCCGTTACACGCGACTCACTGCACGGGAAAAAAGCAAGCAACAAGTGGTTACCGCCGTGGCCAGGGAACTTCTGGGTTTCATTTGGGCCATCGGGATATCCATAGAACGTCAAGAAGCAGCATAGGATTCAAGCAATGACAGGGCCCGGCGAGCGAAGGTCGATGGATGCGCGGAAAGGAGAATCCTCGGAACATCTATGCGACAGGTCGCTTGAGACAAGACTCGCGGATCTAGTCAGAGGCAGCTCCCGACGAATCACGATCATGCCGGCGAACCCTGGGGTTCGATCCGCGAATATCAGAATGATTCACCGTCGTTCAGTTTCCTCGACCTTTGCTCGGCGGGCCCTGGAAGGAAAAACGAACACCAGAAAGTTTTAGCACAAAGCGGTTGACAGGTCACTTCATATCAGATGTTAGCTTGTTGCACTTGCAATTCAGCAAGCACTATATCGGCCATTTCTTATGGAATTGCTCTAATCAACTTTCTAAGGCATTCTTGAACCATCGTACAACAGGCATTAGATCGTTTCCTGATATTTCGGCTTTTCTTCGCTAAGACGAAGCTTCGCTTTTCTCGCCATGGAATCGAGGATTACTTCTGCCAAACCCTCTTCAATACCTGTCAAGGAACCTATCGCTACATCCTTTGGACTCATTTTGGGCATGTTGTAATTCTTCATCATGTCCGTATCAATCATGCCAACGAGAATCGCCGACACTTGAATTTTGTAAGGCGCTAGTTCGATGCGCATAGACTCACTCAGCGAGTAGGCTGCCGCCTTAGAGACACTGTAAGCCAGCGAACCCGGAGTGTTTACCCAACTCATAGCAGAAAGTACATTCGCGATGGCACCGCCGCCATTGGAAGAAATTATTCTTGCCACTTCGCGGGAAACTCGCAGTATGCTGATCAGATTTGTGTTCAATAAACGCTCAACGACTTCGACTGTCAGTTCATCGAAGAACTTAACTTCTTCTCTGATTCCTGCATTATTGATGAGCATATTTACATCAGGAATGAGCTCTGTCAGTCGCTGAATGTCATCAGTCGAGGTAACATCAAGCTTAATTGGCACTATCCGAGAGTCTTCATATGAGATCGGACTCCTCGCTGCCGCATAAACTTTTTCTGCCCCCATCGCCAGTAACTCTTCACAGAAGGCTAATCCAAGTCCACGATTTGCACCTGTAACAAGTACTATAGAGCCAGCAATCGTCATGTAGTTCTCTCCTCAAATTTGAACAATATCCAATATACTTATCCTAATCAAGCTAACTCTTTCTTAGGCTGTTCAGCCCTAATCAGCCGGCCCTTACTACGCCTTCCCGATGTGTATCAAGGCTACCACGAGCAACCTAGGTTGACAACTGTCTCTGGCGAATAGAGATGCAGGGATTGAATCTGTGGTGAGGTCACAGACTAGGCTGTTCATGCCGAATGCATGACGAGGTTGCCGCTTCAAGATTAGTATGCCCTTTCAATTGGGTTGGATTTCCTAAAGAGCGTTTTTCAGTAGTCGCGGATCTTTCGCACTCCGGGGACGGCTGCCGGGTCCCATGTGTCCCCGGCGGCCGATTCGATCAAGGTCCCTCTTTGCCGAATTCCAGCGACTCGAAGGTCGGCGCAGGCACGAACTCGCGGAATCTCTGGTTGGCCAGGTTCACCAGGATCGCCAGAACCCGGCGGGGAACGTACCCTGCCTGTTCCGCAATGTACTCGCGAGTCGTCCTCGACAGCGCTTGTGGAAAGGTTCCTTCGTGGAACTGTGCGCACCATTCGGCAAACATGGTCGGCAACACGATGTCGATGAATTGTTCGTGCGAGTAGTCGGCCACGCTGAACATTTCGAAGCGGGTGGCCAGCGGACCTTTGATCCGGTAGCGGTCGTTGGCAGTCGCCAGGAACTGGATGCCCGATGCGTCGACTGGAAACCCAAGAAAGGCATCGCGGAACTTGGCTGCGTCGTTCTTCTCCAGCAGGCTCAGCAACGCGGGGAGCGGACTGTAGCGCATCTCCTCGTCTACCTTGTCCAATTCGTCGAGGATGAGGACCGGGTTGAGTACGGGCGTTCCCTCCTTGGACGCCAACAGCCGGAGCACCCGCCCTTCTTTGGCCCGGTTGTACCCGCTGTCAGTACCAGTCAACTCAAAGCCGGAAGGACTCTGTGCGAAGTCGATCCGTTCCCAGTCATCGCCGGCGAGGATCTGCGCCAGACGCCGGCAGAACGAACTCTTGCCGCACGAGGGACCTCCCAGGATGAGCAGGTTCGGGATGCGCATCAGTTTGGCTTTCCGATGGGGCGCCAGCCGGATTTCGTTCAGAACGAAATCGCAGACTTCGGAGAAGTTGGGATACAGTAGGGATAGTTCTTCCACACGTTTGACCTCGGGCCATCCGTGGACCCTCGCCCGCCCCGAAAGGGAGTACTTGAGACGCTCCCATTGTCCGGCTTCCCGTTCACCGGCCTGACGCGCGACGGCCTCATCGAAGAGATCGTTCTTGCCGGCCTCTCCGCCCAAGGCTCTCAACCTGGACAGGTTGCCTTCCGAGCTTGCCGCCGATCCTTCGTACCAGGAACGCCAGAGTGGGTGGAACTTGACGATTCCGAGGTAGCCGAACCAAGTCAGGTGGCCCCTTTCGGTCATCCAGACGTGGCCGCCGCAAGCCGGGCACCTCTGGTTCTGAGCCGACGAGAACGAGGATTCATGGCAGGTTTGGCACCAGACCAACCGGGCTTCGGACAGCGCCTTGTCCTCCGCCAGCCGTCCGAAGTTCCCGTGGGTGTCGCCGGCGTACGCGAAAAGCCCCGCGCCGATTTCGAGGTTGTCCAGACTTTCCGGGTCGTCCAGACTTTGATGCGGCTCGAGCAGATACAGTTGGTCACCCTGCCGGCCCACCTCCAGACAGATAACCGTGGCCCCCAGGACCGTCGCGTCGGTCCAAGTGACCCCGTAGTCATCCAGCGCCTTGGTCCATTCGAGGTAGGCCCGGGTGTCCTTGCGGTGCGTGTAGAAACCCCGAAAGAACGGATCGAGGCTCAACTGTGCTCCTTGGCCGTGGAAGAGGTGCGCGCGGCCCGCCGGCGTTCTTTGGCGCATTCAGGGCACCAGCTGCCGCGATGGATCAAGCGGCTCGCGGTGGTCGACCAAGTCACAGCATGCCGGGTGCAGCGGACCTCGATGCGGTGCAGCATGCCGGGCACCACAGGGCTCACGAGCGTGCCGCCCTTCTCTGCCAGGACCCTGTTCACACGGTCGAGGAGGTCGTCCCAGAAGAGCTCATCCTGCTTGAGCTCAACTTGGGCCGTCTCGTCGAAGGCCACGTTGTACTGGCGCAGGAGGCCTTTCAGAATCCCAATGATCTGGGAGAGACCGACAGTCTCCTGAAACCCCGGAATGGGGATGAGTTTGACACCGTTCGCCTGACAACCCGCAGCCTTCTCTTGGTCGAGCTCGACGGTCCGGGCCAGCTTGACCGGATCGTCATACCGCCCCGACGGGCGAAAACCCGAGTGGACCCCGTCGCCTTGGTACTCGAAGGCCAGGGCGTGATCAGCGTTGTACATGTCCAGCGACAACGGCCGTCCCTTGGAGGACTTCAGCCAGGCCGGCCGACCCGACTTCAGGCTGAATCCGACCAGCTGTTCAAGGATGGCCCGGCTCAGGAGTTCGCCCCGGGACGAGCGGGTGCGGGCGCACTCGGGGCACCAGTGCCGCTTCGAAGCGCGATACGGCATGGAGAACTCATGGCCGCGGGCACACTGGAACTTCATGCCGTCTTCGGACCGCAGGTACTCCTCGGTCAGGCACTCCCCTCCCCTTGAGGCGGCCCGCTGCTTCGCCACGGCCAAGGAATGGGCCCGCCGGACCGCGGCAGCCCGGCTCTGACGCTCCGTGGCGCTCATTGTCTTCGGGGAGCGGTCGGCCTCTTCGGGGCAC
>JGI26470J50227_1000582_pt1 | contig 14598 bp, 25 predicted proteins | sample FreactTroBogLake_FD_50227 | JGI IMG/M metagenome (IMG submission 50227) | reverse complement strand
GGTGGCCGAGTCCAGGGAACTCATGGCGGTCTGGCCGAGCTACATGAGTCCGAACTGCCGTGACGGACGCCGGGGTGTGATGTCAATGCGGATCCTGACCGGCGCAATGGTCAGGGATCCAGGCCACGCACTCTCGCAAACCTACGGAGAGTATTGGATCGATTCGGTGATTGAGGCTGCCGCGAAGGAGACGGGCGAGGCCGAGATGGCCATTCGTGAACGAGTTGAGAATCAGGTCCGGGGCTTGCGTAGTGCTCTGGTGGAATATGCACAACAAGACTGGAGTGAAGATGATGAGTAATGAATCTGTCGAACAATGCAATCGGTACGTCATCGCTCACCACTGCGGTTTGACGACCACATACTTCAATGGTCCGTCTCCATCTGGTATACCATCCTGGGTTGCGCATGAGCGTGACGCCATGATATTCGACTCAATTGATAACGCCCAGAAAAAAGCGGCCTATCTGCGGGGTCGCCTGGGATTCGGCGAGTTCGATCTGTCAGTTTGCATCAAGGAGTTCCAGGAACCGCCACCTCCCAAGGAGTACGTCTGGGGCCTGGAAGTCGCTGGGAATGTCGCCTGGTGCTATAGCTGCATCGGGGATGGCGTCATGCGACCGATCTTTGATCAGAGGGCTTTCGCTTCCGTATACCGCGATCTCGAAGAGTTGGAATGCCGCATTAAGTCTTTTGCTGGCCGCCTCTGCTGGAGCCACGAAACGCTACTGTCGCACATCCGGGTTGAGGAGAAGGACAAGCCGGGCGTGCGAGTGATGTTGAGTAGCCAGAAGCGGATGAGTGAGAACGATAACCTTGGCTGGGGTTTGTCGGCCGTTCTGGATGACGGGAAAAGCGTTGATATCGGATCGCTGATCCGTCAAAGGGACGGAACATTTAAGATTGGCTCGACAACGGTTGGCCGTGAAATGCTGCTGGCCTCGGAAGACGATGTCGACTGGGTTTCGGACAACATGATCAGGACCTACGGAACCAGAAAGATTACCAAGGCATCCAGGCACCGGACTGTTCATGATCTTCATCTCTCATTCGCAGTCCACATCACCTACGGAGATGGAAGTGGTGGTTGGATTGGCGAGTTTGACAAGGATGGTCGCCCCTGGAGTGATGATGACTACACCACAACGCGACACAAGCACGATGCAATGAAATTCGAGAGCAATGGCGCAGCGATTCGTCATATTCGCCGACTGCCGACCTCGTCCTTTGGCGGTGCCCGTCTGCTTTACACCATCCATCTCGTCTGATACTTTCGTTGCATAGATAGGAGCAAGATATGGAACCCCTGATCGGCGATGCGGAAGGGGCAACCTATTCCGCATCTGGCACTGCGGATGACGGCTCAGTTGAGTGGACTTCCGGGTTCGGTGGCCACGCCAACCCCTGGACTGCGGTCTTCGCTGACTCCGTAGATCGGGTTGCAGATGCGCCTGTGTTCGAGTGGCCCTGGAATACGGTTGAACGATTCGTGATGTCGCTCCGAAGATCTGAAGGTAAACCCGTTCTGTGCGTGGGCCAGGACTTCCGGCTCATCTGCGTTCCAGGCCAGTTGTCGACCGTCCAGCAGTTGGCCCTCTCGGTGCTCATGGGCGAACCGTGTGGGCAGGCATTCGTCGGGTGCATGGCCGACCTGGGAATCATCAGCCTGGAAGATGAGTTGGTGAAGAAGGGTCGTGACGAGGCATTCCGCGAGTCTGTTAGACTCGCCAGGAAATACAGCGACAGACAGGATGACCACACGGTTGCTGGCATGGTCGCCCGTGGTGCCATCGATCGACTGTCGTATGAGATCGCCATGAAGATGCTTGGCCAGGCACAGGCGGAATCCGGCACCGGCTGATACTTTCGTTACATAACCGTAAATAGGGGATGACATGGACAAGTTTATCATCAAGAGAAAATCCGAGTCTCGCTATGTCGAGATTTTCAACGGATTGGGCTTCGCTATGACGGACGACTTGCGGATGGCGAAGAAGTTTGACCGAGATGAGGCCATGAGGATCGCCATCTATCTCCGCGCGCAGATGGGGAGAGGTATCGACAGCGATTACATCGAGGCTGTCGAGGCTCCTGGCGCCTGGGTGTGGGCCATGGTGAGCAATGGCGCGAGTTCTTACTTCTGCGGCTTCCGCAAGAACGCCATCTCAAATGATGTCGCGACATTTGGCCGTATTGAGGACGCATATGTCTTCCAGGATCTGGACGCAGCAAGGTCAAGTATCAGTGGCTATCGAAAACTGATGGGATGGGAGCGTCTCGGCGAGGGCGAGATGTCGATCCACCCATATTCGGGTGATGGTGTCTGTTCATGAGTATCCAAACCAGGAGGATCTGATGAGTTCGATCAAGCGATATCGTGTGAAGTGCGTTCGGAATGGAACTGTCCGGTACGTGATCAAGGACGGCTTCAATGGTGGCCAGAACGGATACCCCACGACTCTCTACACTGCCAATCCGGCTGATGCGTGGGCGACGGTCTCGCCGACCCTGGCCGAGAAGGTCATGCTGTACGCGCGGGGCCGGTCTGGCATGGGAATGTATCACACCGATATCACAATCGAGTTGGTCGAGTCGCCGAGTTGGGTGATCCGTCACCGCACGAACACGGGCGACACCTACATCTACCGACGGTATGAGCCGACGCCGTACTTCATGTACAACAACTCGGGCATCGAGCGGGCCATGCGGTTCCAGACCAAAGAGGAGGCCAAGGAGGTCGCAGCCGAATACGCCGCAGCCTGGGGCTACCCCGAGAACTCGAATCACTTGGTGGTCGAGGAATGGGCCATCCCGCAGTCGTCAGCCACCAGTCTTGAAAACGACTCGGATGCTGAGGCCAGCGCTGAGAGCGAGGCGGACTGGCCCAGCGATGACCTTCCTCCTGCATCCTCGCTGCCAGCAGTCAGCCCCCGAGAGTTCGTCATCAGTTACTTTGTCGACGGCACCCACGCCGGATATGTCTCCAAGCTGCGCGGCAAATCCGAGGAAGACTTCTGGGGCGACAATCGGATCGAAAATGCCCTCGCGTGGGCGTCCCGCGAGGCGGCGGAAGCAAAGGTCTCAGCGTTCCCCAGGGTTGGTGAGTTTGGCGGCACCTACTCATACGAGGTTGTCGGACTGGTCCCGACTAGCTCGGCTCCCGATACCCCGGCCCAGAAGCCCGGCCGGTTCGTCCTGTGGCTCCGATGCAATCCCGGCGTTGGTACGAAGGGATACGTCAAGTCTTTGATTGTGCAAGGTTACGCACTGACTTCGCAAAACATTGCTGATGCGTGCGTACTGTCCAGCCGTGAGGCCGCTCAGGCCATCATTGACGGACACCCTGACTCCAAGTGCGGGGCCAAGAGCATCGAGTGGGGTATCGTCGATCTGGATGAGAAGACTGACGAAGTCAAGCCGAGTCAGGGTCGGTGGGTTGTGAAGTACCGCATCTCCGGCTCCAGCTTCTGCGCTTACGTGTCGAAGTTGTTGGATTGTGGCACCAACTTCTGGGGCGCTACGGATCTGAAAGACGCCAAGTCGTGGGACTCGCGTGAGGCGGCCGAGGCGGTTATTGCTGGGCTTCCCAAGGCTACCGCCAAACTCAGATCGACAATCACTTACGAACTGATCGATCTCAATCCGGAGGCCGACACCAGCCCATCTTGGTTCGCCCTTTACTTCACGACCGATGGCAGTGCCAAGCGATGGGTCTGCCAAGTGACAGACGGCGGCTACGTCCGTGGTGATGCGGAGGAAGACAAGCGATTGCTGTTTGACACGCTGGCCGCAGCAACAAAGGTGATCGACGGCCATCCTCGATTGAAGCTCATTAGCCTCGGCTGGGGAGTTGTCGACATCAAGACTGGTAAGGAAGTCTTTACCAGCAAAGTTCTGAGCAATAATGAGGTTGAGAAACAAGCCAAGAAGTATGTCCTTGTCTTCTACTACGTTTCGAGTCCGACCGTGAGACATTATGTCAGCCGGGTCGACAGTGATGGCATGGTCTACGGTGCGTACTTCCGCAAGGATGGAATGGTTTTCGATAGCAAGGAGGCGGCTCAGAAAGTCATTGATGGATATCCCAACAAGTCACTCACCGCCATCTGCTGGTCGATCGAGGAGCTGTGAGTTCGTCACCCTGCCCTGGATGCACAACACATCCAGGGCTTTATCTACTGAGGTCCACTGTGGCTACGAACTACATTATTTCCGTCCGTCTTCCTGGCGTTGGTCAGCGGTGGCTGGAGATCGACCCGGCCGACAAGGTCGCTGACTGGAAGCAGAAGATCACGACCGGCCTGCGAGGTAGCGCCCGCGTGTTCTCCGGCTATCCAGACGCGATGCGAGCCAAGGACTGGCTGGAGAGCTTTGTCCGAAGTCCCGTAGGACAATCTTACATATCAATCGAACTGGCCGAGGAGCCAGCGGAGGTCGGACATGCAACCGCGTGAACTGGCTTACAACGAACTGATGATGGCTTCGGTGTGGCTTGGTGCTGACGACAGGAAATCACATGATAGATTCCTCCGCGCTGTCGACAACATGCTGGCGGTCGAGCGAGAGCGGTGTGTAACTGTCTGCCGGACGGCGCTTGATGAAATGGAACTCAGCGATCACCGGATGTCGGCGAGACCGCAGATGGAACTGGCAGTCGAACTGTGCGTGATAAAGATTTCGCAACTCACTTGAGCGAGACCATGAAAAACCAAGATCTGCCCCAGGGGACGCCTGGACACCCCAAATCCTATGTCCTGCATGGATCGTGCGCTCAGGTCGACGAATTCATGCTGTCCTTCACGTCCAGGTTGTGCGCAATTTCAGAGGCGATCAGTTGGTCGGTCCTCAACAACAGGGCTGTCCTGGCTATTCATGACGGCGGCACGGGCAAGGAGTTGTACCGTGTGGTCTACATTCGCGGTGTTCGCGCTGGGATTTTCATCGGAGATCTCTGCATCGAAAAGGATGGTGAGTGAAATGTCCGTCAAGTTCTACCAGATCGTCCAGGGCGATGATGGGCTGTTTTTCGCGCGGCAGATGGTGACGGACTGTACTGGCGATTCGGTCGGAGTCGTCTGGGTGTCAGAAACCACATATGGCGAGTGGCGAGACGCGGTTTACGCCATCGCCCGCCACGCCGCTGAAGAGGCCGCAGCTTCGCAGGAGGGCAAATGAGCGTGGAAATCATTGAGGGGGTCGACTCGACGACGTCGCTGCTTCACGGCCTGGCTATCCAGGCAAAGGCCGCAGGAGATATTGAGTGGTGCCACGAACTCCATCGGGCTGCTGGTGAGCGGATTCTTCACCAGATTGGATCTGGCGGGAGTAACGGCCGATTGCGACTCATGGCCGCCACACAGTTCTACCTCGCCCACGACTACGACCGGGCGCTCGACATCATCCGGGAGATTACTCCGAGCCATTTGGGCGATCGTGAGAAAGCCATTGCCTACAAGCTCGAAGCGGATGTGTCGCGAGATCGAGAGGCCGAAAAACAACTGGGAGGGCAATCGTGAGTAGTACCGACAAGAAGATGGAAGGAGATGCCAGGTGGTCTGAAAATCGGGGCGTGGACTCGTTCCAGACCTGGGCGAGAGAGGCTGGCATCATCACATTCATGGCCCAGTCGGGCAGCGGATGGCCTCTGAGCGTTAGAGGCAGGTTCTGCGCGAGTTGCTGGCTTGAGCCAGTCGAGTGCGCGAACTGGGATGAGGCCGAGAAGGCCGTGGCAGACTTCCTTGACCGACAGATCGCCCTGCTGATGGCCGAGCGGATGAAGGTCGCGGTCGCTCCGGTGTTACGTATTTCACTTTCGTAATACGGTAATACAAAGTGATACCGCGTGTTACGAAATCATATTACGTAACATTCTGTAATACGGGCGACAGGAAAATCAAGTCGGAGCGTTTGCGTTGGTGTTACTCTGGGACTTAATTCGAATACCCCGAGTAGCCGGCAGGCAATGGCATGGGGGACAGACCCTTAAATGTGGGTAATGCCGCACTGCTGCCCACAGATCATGAAAGGGCCGTTGGATTGTCGAGTACGATGGTCCAGCGCCCCGTGTCAGTAAGGTGCGTGACGAACGGCTGACGTGTCCAGGTGGGCTAGGGGCGGAGTGGCGGTTGCCACAAACTCCGTTATCAAAATCAAGTGGCACACATACCTGGCTCCGCAGTTATACGGACGGTAGTGGTTATCCCGTGCGGCAGTTTCTGCTTTGCACGGGGTCACTCCCTTCACCGAGTTTCCGTCCGGTAGGTGTGTGAATGACGCTGATGCGGAACTGATGACGCAGCGAGAGGACAGGACGGAAACCACAGTGATTGACTACGCGGTCAGAGTTGCGAAGCAAAATCAGAGGCGATGACAATGAAGTGGAGAAAGATGACCGACGATGAGTTTCGAGAGTCCAGACCAAGTCCAGTCGTTTCCGAGGTGTTGGATGGTTGGATCAGCAGTTGTGGTTGGTTTCAGATCTTCAAGACCAACTCTCGTGTTCACACTCGGTGCGTTCGCTACATCTCCCTGAATCTGGGAAATCAGAGAGGTGCTGCCAACTTCGTACACAAGCACCGAACGTGGTTCGAAGCAGCGAGGGATGCGGCCATATCAAAGAAGGCCCTCTGCTTGTGAGGTACCGACCATGAAGTGGCGACGTCTGAGCCGGGAGGAGTTGCTGACCTTCAGGCCCGAGGGACCGAACTGGTTCTGGCCAGCAGAGGCAGCCTGGGTGAGTCGATGCGGCTGGTTCTACATTGTTCGTCACGAAGTCAGACCGCTCATCGATAGCGGTCGCCTCGTCGATAGCGGCAGTAACCGAGCCTTCGTCTACAGCGTCGAGACCCCAACACAAGGAGGCCGCACCTCCTGGGGTCCCATCATCTCAAACTGCCGGACCTGGGATATCGCCAGATCTGCCGCAGCCAGCGAGAGACAGAGGTTGATCGATTACCCTGGCGTGGCCTGATTCACCCTGGATTTTTTTTTGCGTGATTACGCAGGATTTGAGATTCATAAATACCCACCCATGTCTGTCAAACACATGTCATAGCGATGACACTCAAACTGGTATCTGTGCGTAGAGAGGTTGGCACGCCACCCCCTCGCGCACGAATGGCAAATATGGGCGCGATGCCGGGTTGACGATATCCGTAAGTATCGTAAGATATACCTACCGACGTATGGTACGTTCGGTGAGGACAGACCGGAAACAAACGGTTGACACTTGCCGAAAGTATCGTAGGTTAGGTGAGACGAGATGGTGCGGGTCGGGGACAACGAGACGCAAGGCTAGAGCGTCGCAAATAAACAAGTCTGCTTTCCGGCATTGACTGTAAGGACGAATGATCTTTGACAACTTAAACTCTTGCGAGAACGGCCCTGAAGCGGCCCTATCCGCATGGAATCACTCGGGAAAACGGATCGGTTTCCTAACTACTAGATGGTTCGAACCATCGTGAGCAAGGGCTAGTAGGTGGATGAATCGACTGTCCGACGGGTTACATGCGATGCCAGATAGGATCGACAGGGAAGGGAAACGCAAGAGGTTAGACGGTTCCCGAGAGGGATACGTCTGACAGACTGTCGTTTGAAGTGACTAAGGACGACAGGATAAATAAGTGGTTCAGACCGTAGGCGGTCAGTCGGACGATACGTCTTCCGATGCGATGGTTCGATTCCATCTCGACCACTTTACTACGTCCCAGAGTATCGTAGTATCAAGGTAGGCAATAACGCCTAGGGGTTCTGACAATGGACAGTAACGCAATGGTCGAAATGGATTGGAGTGATGTTGCAGTGAATCTGAACGGTGTTGTATTCGTGGACGAAACGGATGACACAATCGATCTGGATGAATGCGAGAACATCGCAAGAGAACTGATTGAGAAAGGACAATCGGCATTGAAAGCAATCGCCAAACTCCGAAAGATGGTGGCAATCGCGAAGGAATGACAAACCTGGCCTATCGTGTCCGATCGGTTCCCAGGGATTAAAACCCCTGGGATTGCGGTTCGATTCCGTAACGGCAAGTCTCTGTACGTCAAGGGTATCGGTTTCGGATGTTCTCGGGATTACGTCACGACCGACGACGCTACGGCAATTCGCAACATGTTGGCCGAACACGGATCAACGGCCAAAACCATCGTCAAAATCTAATCCCAGGTACTCCACAATGTTCACTATCAACTTCCAAAAGAACGACGGCCAGATTGTGTACGTCATCGCCCACGACAAGAACGGGTTCTGGGCTTCCCGACACTTGGCGGATGCCCACAAATTCGAGACACCGGCGGACGCCTGGGATATCGCCCACGAATTTGTGACCCACTTCCCGACACTCATTCCGCAAGTGGGCGGATCGCTCTAATCGCAAGTATCCGGCCACAAGGGGCTCTCGGGGTTCGATTCCCCTACGGACAACTACGTCTATTCAGGACGTTCCTACCACATTCCACGTATCAAGGTGCTACTGCAATGGCCACGAAAATCGAGATCGAAACGGCATTCAAACTGCTCTGCGACGCTAGTCGGAAACCGGCTGAATTCGTCTCCCGTATCGGGGAAATCCGAACGGCATTGTCCCTGCAAACGGTTGACAATCTGAAAAGTATCTTCGGAGATACGGGATTGTCGAAGACGGGAAAGAAAGCAGACTTGATCGAACGGTTCGCCACGTTCATTGCATCCGGCGGCACAACTGGAGTCAAGAAAACCGATCCGAAAGCAGACAAGAAACAACAGCTGGAAAAGGCGTTCGAGTTGATTCGCGCCGCCCTGGCCAGCAAGGAAACCGATCACTCTCCGAACCGCAACGCTATCTGCGCCGCACTGGACACCATACCCGCCACTTCGAAAACGGGAAAGTGTCTCGCCGAATTGTGCAAAGCCCACAAGATTCCACACTCGGGAAAGAAAGCAGTGATCGGAAACCGTATTCTTGTCCGCCTCGGCTTGGCGGAGCCTCTGAACAAATTCACCGTCATGCGAGATAGCGAAATCGAGATCGAAGATATGGAAACGTCCGAACTGCGAAAGCTGCTAGACCGCGCCGCACGAATCAAGAAAGCTCGTGAAGAGCGCGCCGCATGGTTGACTGTGGGTCAGAATGCCGTCTAAAGTATCGTATTAACATCTTGAACCCCCACTTATCGTCTAACCACCGTCGCCCTGGCTACCAGATTGCCATGGAAACCATCGCACGAATCCATCAACAAACTGGAGAATGACAAGTGAAATACGTCTCCTTCAATCGGCACCGATTCAACTGCTTCTTGTCCCGTTCTGCTTTCCGACACTCGCGGACAGACCGTATCTTCCTGAAAGTAGATCGACTGTACGGTGAGTTGTTTGCCTGATGTTGCCTGTCAGTCCGCTACGGTGCCTAGTGTGCCGTAGTATCATCCTAACTACCATCCTGACGCTATCTTGCGTCTCACAATCAAGGGCTATCGCTATGTCAGCTGGAATCGATTACGGCATGGGAAAAACGAATATCAATCTCCAGACGGGAATCCGCTACGGGATTATCTCGCAAGGTTCCCTATCCTGCGAATCCCTGGAAGACTACGAACCGGACTACGGCGAACCATCGTGTCCCAAGTGCGGCGGGTCTGTCGTCGAATATGACCACAACTCCCACGAGCACTTCGAACGCTACCACAACGGCTGTCGCAACAATGCTTGTGAACCATGCGAAATCATCCTGGATTCTTGCGATATCATCGGAGAAGAACCCAGCAGTTTCAATCTGAACGACTCCGAGTACAATTCCTGGTACTCTCCAGATGGTTTCGGCGTGTGGTTCGCCAAGTCACCCTACTACACTCTCACCCGTTTCTGCTCACCCTGCGCCCCCGGTGCGGGTGACTTGAATTCTCCCGATGCCGACGGTGTGAAAACCTACTGTCCGGGTCCGGATTACTTTGACGACGAAAACCCCTGTCCGTTCCCTATCTACCGTGTGTCGGACAACACGGTCGTGTACGTTCCCACGACCGACGAATAGGCCAGCGTCAACCGCCTACGGTATCGTGGGATACCGTAGTATCATCCTAACTACCACCACTTGAAAGGGTTATTGCATCATGGACACTTACTGCATTCATGGCAACGAACGCGAATTGAATCGACTGGGAATCGCGAATATCGACCACTTCCTAGATATGGATTGTGCCGAATACGTCCTGCAACGGGATTACGGCGACCATTCTGAAGGACAGTTTTTCATCGTTCCCGACCGCCTGGCAATGTCTGGAGAACGTACCTACCTTGTGACCGTCAACGGATCATTCGGTAACTACAACTCTCCCGGCGCATCGTCCTATACCTACGTCAACCTATTCGATCTTTCCGATCCGTCGGAAGTGTCCGAATATCTGGCATGGGTGAAACGGTGGGAATCCCTGGATGAATGGTCAGAGACGGACGACGATACGGAAGACGAGAGTGATTCTGAACTGGATGAATCCGATCCGACCGAACCGACAGACGGCGACTATGTCACGAACAACTACCACATTTTCTACGAATACGGTGGCATCAACAAACGTCTTCCCCTGACGTTTGACCCGGACAGCTGGAATACCCAACTATCCGAGTACATGGAAAAGACGGTATTTTGGCCGAATTGTTGGTATCTCGGAGAACGTGGCGACTGGAATTTGCTCTCCCTGGAAACCGGAACTTACGTCTGACCATCGCCTAACATCTTCAGCAGTTGTTCCATCGGAAGTGTCTTGATGGATTCCGGCGATATGTTCACGGTGAGATTGTTGTTTACCGTCTCACCCGCTTTCCGCTCGGCGTCAGCGTCAATCTTGTCTGCTGCAATGAGTACCTTTGCAGCGTTGACAACCGTGCGATCGTCCCGCGATTTCTCCACGATACGCGCCATGGTGTCAATGACTAACTTCCGGCGTTCTTCTCCGATATTCCAACGGCCGCGCACGGCACGATGAATAAGGGGGATATCGTCCGGGTGACTCACAACGGACGGGTCAACCCCGTCAACGTCCTGGATTGGCTTTGCTGTATCTTCCACGTATCTGTCCGTCTCTGATCGATCCAGCGCGTCTAACCTATTGAGCTGGACAACTTCTAGGGGAACCGTAACACGCGGTCCCCTAGGGTCATGGTCAGAACGGACATACTCGGGAATGACTCTCATTCCCCTACTTTCAACCCTACGTGACGCAATTCCGCGTCAAGGAGTTCTCGCAATGGCACAACCATCCTGGAAATTCATCGCTAATCTTGGCGACGTTAACCCCCTGGAACACGGTGGCCTATTCGTGTTCGTGGACACGACCGGCGTCTATGAGCCAGAGTGTTCAAAAATTGAGCCACTGGACAACGGCGGGTGGATGGTCTGGGAATACCCTATCGACCGCTGCACGATCACAAACGGCATTCTGTCCGACAACAAATACCATCCGAACCATCCAGCATGGTTCGCCCACAAACTGGAAGGCATCGCCAACACGGTCGGACAGACACGGGAAACTCTGACCGCACAACTGACGAGTTCCGATCCAGTCGAACGGGCGATTGGCTATGAGTCAATCGCAGAGTACTACGGATACACCGAATTCGACAATTACCCCGTCGAATGCCCCAAGAAGAGCAATCTCCCGAACCGCATTCGCGAAGCCCTGGATTCCCTGAAACAAGACGACACGTCAGAAATGCCCACGATCCCCGCTGGCTGGGATCACGTTTAACCACCGTTTGACTTGTGCCACAAGTTCCGTAGTATCACATTACCGCCGGTCAATTCCGCCCGGCGACACTTGAGGGCTTTATCATGCTGGACATCGACATCAGCGAAATGGTTGAGGGGGTTGACTGTGGCATGCTGTCCGGTTCCCGTATGGAACTGGGCGATGACGCTGGGCGGATCACTTGGCGGAATTCCCTGGAACACGCAAGGGAAGCCACACTACTGAAAACGCCCGATGATATCGAAACGGCACGCGAATACTTTGCAGACTTCGGTGCATGGACCCGTGAGGAAATCGACGGCTGGAGCGCGGAAGAAGTTCAAGCCCTCACCGTTCAGCATGTGGCGCACGAGATACGGCAGATGGAAGAACACTGCGAAGGTTACGACGACTACCGGGCGCAGGCGGAAGCTGGGCGAATGTCCGGCGATATCTACCGAGACGACAGCGGTCGATACTACTTCACCATGTACTAAGGGTGCGACAATGCCGCGACTGACTGACTCGCAGATACAGAACTACGTCGATACCGCATTCTCCCGATGCCCCTACTGCGGGGAACGGGAAACGACTTGTGAACCACTGCAACCAGACGGCAAAACCGCCACGGCAGATTGTTTCTGCAAGGAGTGCGGGGCTGAATGGCAAGAACTCTGGACACTCACAACCATCATTCAGGAAGGTGATTAATGGACCGAGCAGCACAACAAGCACAAGCAGCGCAACAGATTCGCGACATTGCAAAAGCCGCTGGCCTGGTGGTCGGTATCTGGCAAGATTGCGATATCGCAACCGCCCTGGAATCCAGCGACCTTGAAGCAACGCCCGAACGGATCGAAGATGTTAAGTTCCAAATTGAAATTCGTAGCCACGCGGACGACTCAGCCTTACTCAATTGGGACATTCTGGAATCTTGCGTCAACGGCGCTTCCGAAGACTGGAACGATACCGAAGACACTGACACCAACAATGGAGAGGACGACGAATGAGAAACCGCCTTACCATCCGCGACATTGCGCAGTGGATCGACAACGACGAAGGGCTTTACCGTTGGTTCAAGTCCGCCCGATGCAACAAGCGGCATTTTATCCGCTCCAATCGGGCGGAACTCGAATCGGCAATCTCCCGCGTGCTGAACGGCGAACGCCGGGCGCACTTCCTTATCTACGGATAACGTCCCGCATCACTTGACAACTGCCTAGAGTTTCGTAGTATCACTGTGCGGCACTTGTTCTGTCGCACTTATCATCTGACGCTATCTTGCGTCACAAGACACTGGAGTTCTGACCATGAAGACAATGACCCTGGAAATGTATCTGGCTGGAATCGAGAAGATTAGCGGTTATCCAATCGCACCGCCCCAACGGCAACGCCTCACCGAACGGTTCGAGCTGCTTTGTCGAGAGATTGACGAACAGCTTCCGTCCTTGCTGGACTCTGGAGCAATGGACCCGCCCAACAAGACAAGCCGGGCTGTCTTCACTGACCGAACGGGAATCAAGTTGCCAGCGGGCCAGAAAGCAACCGACGCAGCTATCCGGGAGTACCTCGGGGCTGGACTGGTCAAGCACGAACTGGAAGAAGCACGCAAGGAAGCGGAAGCCCTGGAAGCCGCGAATGTGGCCCGCGCCAAGGAACTGGAAACCAAGGGTAAGCGGTTTCTTGCCGCTGAGATCGAGATCGACACTGAGACGTTTATTGAACTCTGCAAGTCGAGCGGGCTGGAGTTGCACCCCCGGACCATCGGTTCCGCACGCAAGGGGCTGATTTCCCTTCGACGTATCCCAGGGTCGAACCAGTGCCAATTGCAGTGCCGCAAGGGATACGGAATCGACACCCTGTCAGACGTCATCGGTCAATTGTTCATCGCTACGGGAACCGCTATCAAGGATGCGGAAGAAGTGGCTTGCCCGGTCGCCGAAAGTCTGTTCAAGCCCGGCGGTACGCTCTCCCCGAACGACTTCGCCGATCTTTTCCAGTGATTTGACTCGTGCCATAAGTTTCGTAGTATATTTGTGCGGTGCAATCAGTGCCGCACTTTACCCGACGCAAGATAGCGTCAGAACCTCAAGGTGAACCATGCCCCTCACGACTGAAGAGATTGCGAACGCTGTTGTCGAACTGATTGAATCTCTGAACATCTCAACGATTCGCACCGACCTCGCCCGGTCGATCCTGGAAGTGGCCAACAATCTCATGGGTGGATTCGGCGTCGAGACGGTCACTTGCGGCGAAGATGAATGCCAGTACGTGAACATGGGCGACGCCTACAAGGTTACGCTTATGTGGGACCACAACGGAGATCTGACGGTAGGTAGTTGGGGTGACTGGATGGAAGAACAGGAGTGCAAACACACGGAAGCCACGGGTGATATTCGGTGCGGCTATTGCGGTGAGTTCACCGCATGTCCTGGAGCTTGGCACGACACCCGCTGTACTCACTGTGGCCACAACGTCGCATCGGGTGAGATCATGCCCGAACCCAAGGACGAAGACGAAGAGAGCGAGTCTTCGAGCGAAGAGAGCGAGTCTTCGAGCGAAGAATAAGCCACAACCCTACCCGCTACGGATGACTCTATCTTGAGTCATCCCCTAGTATCGTAGCATACACCAACACAACCATTCTTCCCCACGGGTGACGCATGACTACCACGACGACCACGACCGGCAAGAAGAAACGGCAGATGAGCAAGACGCGGTTGACCCGGACGGCACCGCTCGAAATGATCGCCGGAACCACGGTTCGAATCAAGACGGTATTCGGCAATCGCGGCGAACTGGTTCACCGTTGGGCCGCTAACCGTCAACCCAACGGGCGATCGGGTAACATGAGCTTCAGCGGCGGGCGACTGTATAGCTACTCGACCCCGATCGC
>JGI26470J50227_1000581_pt1 | contig 14599 bp, 21 predicted proteins | sample FreactTroBogLake_FD_50227 | JGI IMG/M metagenome (IMG submission 50227) | reverse complement strand
GTCATCTTATTCCCACTCAAACATTATGCGCAAAATAGCCAGATCAATAATCAAAACTTCTCCATCAGCATCCTGCTGAAATTCAAACCCAATCAAGACACCGGCAATAAAACTGAAAGAAATTGTAGTCACTTCTTTTTCCTTTTAGCGGTGTTGGGCGGCACCTTGCCGCCTTTCTTAATGCCGGGTACGGGTTTCCCTTCAGCCGGCGCAGTTATGGTCGCTTGGGGGCGTTTCGACGTGCGGATATCCCCCATACCTCGACTGGCTCTCATTACCTGCGCCTTAGCAGTACTTCGTTTTGGTCTTGCCTTTTTGCGCAATACCGTCGCCGCGGTTAGAAACAGAACCACCTTTAGCGAATTTAGGAAATTTAGTTTCTTTGGCGGTTGAGCCAGAGTCACCAAAATTTTTGCCTTTGGTCATGCCGCGTTTTTGCACAGCACTTTGACCAAAAGGCTCTAGTTTGTTTGATCCCTTCTCGACATCTTTTTTCATCGAGCTGGGGCCCATTACTTCTTTTGCCGCGCCGCCTTTAGCCATGTTAAGTGTTCCCATTTGTTTAGAAGTTGGTAAATCTTTTTTAACACCGGGAGCGCCGGTGAACCCGCCTTTTGCCATTTTTTTCACGTTGCCACCTTTGCATAACACAATTTTAGTACCTGTTCCGCCCTTATGCTCTTGGGCATCGTGCTCTTTAAACGCTTTCTTAATCATCGCTTTGTCTTGCGCCAGATCGCTTTTCATCATTCCGCCTTTCTTAAACAGATTCATTGACCCATGGTCGGTTTTTGGTTTGTTGATTTCTTGCCTATCGGGGCGAGTACCGGTGTTAAACTTCTGCCCTTTACTGGCCTCGGAAAAATCTTGAGCTACGCCGATCGGTACTCCCGCCTGCTTTGCAAACTTTGGGTTATGTGCGGCGGCGTCCATGAAGCGTTTTTGCTTATCAGATACGGCTGGCATTATTTACCCCAGTGTTGCATTAGCCAAGAAGCTAATCCCGTTAGCGCACTACTAACCCCAGCTACGTACATCAGTATTTTCCACCCACCACGGGCTTCGGCAAGGGTCTTCTGTATCTGCTGAATGGCAAGTTTAACTTCTTGCATATCGTTCACCATCCTATCCATATCGTCTTGCAAATGCTTTATTTCACTGGCATGGGTGGCAAGTTCGCGCGCGGTGATTATTTCAATGTCGTCAGCGGGTCTCATCAGCATTTCCACCTTGCTAAACTTGCTGCTTTACGTGTTGGTTTGCCTTTGTCGTCTTTCATCGGTCCGGGCATACCTGACATACGTGCACAAAACGATTTTTTACGTGGGCCACCTTCAGGTTGTGGAGCCTTCAAATGTGACCCTGTAGCCGCGTTGTATTTAGCGCGACCTTTAGCAGTTAACCCAGCACCTTCTTTAGTAGAAAGCTTTTCGCCACGACCAACGGCAAGGGATGGATTTTTCTTAGCCATACTGAATTGTCTGGTAGTTGATGTTGGTAACGACGACGTAAATGCCCGTTAAAGCAAGTACTCCCTCACCAGAAAATATAACTTGAAATGGTTGTACGGCAGTGCCGGTGTTGTAACTAGTCAACCATTTGCCAGTAGAGTATATACACGCGGTACCGCCGGCTATCGTACCGGAATTAAGATCGGTTATCGTGAATGTATTAGCCCCAGTAACCGTAACTGCGTAGTTGTTGGCAGAAGCTGAAACGCCGGAAGCGGGGGAGAATGTGATACCTATGTTCTGCCCTGTAGTTAAGCCGTGCGCGGTGGAAGTAACTGTAACAGTCGTCCCTGAACGCGCGTAAGTGGCTGTTGTCACCGGCGCAGTTATGGTATCAAAAACGTCAATACTACCCGCAGTACCCGTACCGAGATAGATCAAGTTTTTTAGGCGTACGCGGCCTGATGCCATAACACCAGAACCGCTTAGGTGCGCGCCTTTTACGTCATATTGCATTGTCATAAGTAATCTCCCAAATCAAAGAAAGGGGCCTAAGCCCCAGAAGACTACTTATTCCAGATTGCCGTATGGGTATGTGGATGTAGTTCCGATGCTGCCGTCAAGTTGCGTATATCTCAAAGTAAAGTAGAATCGACCACCAGTGATCGGAGCGGTTAATCCAGTTCCAACTATCGCAACTGTGAAAACTACTTGTGAGAGCTTGCTTGCATTAGGCCCTGTACCGGAAGTTGGGGATACTAAAATGTCTGCGCTTGTAGTTGCTTGGTTAATTAGCTGAGTAGCAGTAAAAGTTGCCAGTGCTTGACGTCCGACAGCAGGGCTCGTCAAAACGGCTGTACTGCCATACGCGGCGGTGCCGGCGGCGGCGGTGTAGTTATTGGAAACATACACAGTAGTAGAAGTTAGTGTACCGGAGGTAACGGCTGGAACAACGCCGATATCAATAAAAATATCATTTATCGCAGACCCGTATGGCAGATACATTACTGCACCGCGGTAGATGTTTGTTGCCGTATCCGTAGGGATTGTTTGCGCAACCGAAGGGTACGTAGAAGAAGATGGTGTGTAGACTACGGCATTTGTGTTAGGGATACCGTTCCCGTTTACAAACTGACCAGATGCCCCGCCGTAGTTGGCCGAGCCGTTAGTAAGCACCGTTAAATCAATGTCGGTTGCCTGTACTAAATCTGTATATCCTACATTACGCAATGCGCCGAAACGCTGGTCGCCAGATAGAATTGGACCTTCAAAGGTAGCACGTGACATGGTAATTCCTTATGCAAAAGGCTTATACCAATCGTTGCATCGTCTGCTGGGGCAGTGGCGGTATAAGCAAACACCCAGATGGGTGTAATATACACCAAAAAGTGTTTTTGTAACAGCTTTTTGAGTATTATTGTACTTACCTCACTTTTATTGGGCGCGTCATGAAAATAAACATCTGCAAAGTAGATTGTCGCAAGCCTGATATTGTTACGACACTCGAATACTTACAGCGCATCTGTTTGCCAAATGATGCTGTCTATGACGTGTCCCATGGGCATTGGTGGGTAGCTTATACAGAAAACGGTAAGCCTGTGGGTTTTGCGGGGCTTGTAAGATCAAAGTCTTGGGTCGATTGCGGGTATCTTTGTCGTGCTGGGGTAATACCTACTTATCGCGGTAAGGGCTTGCAAAAAAGGCTGATAAAAGTGCGGGAGCAACAAGCCAAGCGTTTAAACTGGAATTGGCTTGTAACAGATACGTATTTAAACCCCCCTTCTTCCAATTCCCTGATATCATGCGGTTTTCGGCTGTACCGTCCGACCGCGCCGTGGTCTTTTAAGCATGCGCTTTATTGGAGGAAAAAACTACCATGCCGTACAAAAGCAAAGAAGACCAGCTAGCATCGCAACGCAGACACTATCAGAATAACAAAGAATCTATAAAAGTCGCGACTAAAACGCATAAAGCTGGCAAAAAGTCGGAATGGCGGGAATACAAAAAAACACTATCCTGCACAAAATGCTCCGAGAATCACATAGCCACACTAGACTTCCACCACGTAGTACGCTCCCCAGACAACAAAAAAATATACGCCCTCATCCGCAACGGGGCTTATGCTGCGGTATTTGAAGAAATTAAAAAATGTATCGTGTTGTGTGCAAACTGCCACAGGAAACTACACCACGAAGAACACTTAACTAAAAAACAAGGGCATAAGAAAAAAAGCAATAGCCCATAAAAAACCCCACCTTGTGGGTGGGGTCTAACGATGCCCCGGATTCAAACCGGGCAACCTAGTCTTGTCGATCTGCGTGTACTCACCACACCGACATCGTTATAGCTTAGAACGAACCGCTTGAGCCCCAAACGCCGAGGGGATCAGACCAGCCGAAGCTGTAGCGCTCACGGGCCTTGTAACGCACGTTGCCCGTATCGAAATCACCATCCATTGAGGTAGCCATTGGCATACGCTCAAAGTGTTTCAGACCGTTAGGAACGTCCGTCAACAGGAACCATGCGTTTACGTCAGTCAAGAAGTGGTTAACAGCGTAACCTTCTGGAACTGAGCCGTTATTCACAATTGCGCTGATATCGTTGTTGTTGGTACCAACACGGAGTTGAGTTTCCAACAGGCGAGTAGCCACGAACATCAATGCAGGAGGAATAATCAGCTTGCGTGGTTTAGCTGCAATCAACAACCCACGCTCATCGGTCCAAGCGGCGATTTGAATAACTGCACTTTCCAGCGAAGTTTCATTCAAGTCAACTTGAGTTGATGGTGTGTTAGCGTTAACTGCGCCGTTAATCAGTGGGTGTGAAGAACTGAATAAAGGCACGCCGTCGCCGCCGTTGTACTGGTTGTTGCTACCAGAAATAAAGCCGTTGTTCAAAACTGAAGCAGCTTTAACTTGCTTGGTATATGCCATGGCACGAGCCAGCGCTTTGGTGTAACGAGCAGACAGGCTGTCGTACAAGTTATCTTCAATCGCCTCTTCAGTGATTGCAAAACCCAAAGCAATGGTTTCGTGTGAATAGCGTGCTGTGAAAGCTTCTTGCGCATTATCGTACTGGATTTGTGCGCCTTCAGACTTAACAGGAGCTGCGGAGAAACCAGACAGCTTGGTTTCTTCTTCAAAGCTACGTTCCGATTTCTCGGTTTCGTAGAGCTCTTTATGCTCTTCGCCGTATCGTTTGTATTCCAAACCAAACAAGGCGTTGAGGCCGGGGAGTAGCTCTTTAAGGAGCTGCGAACGTGAAATAGCCATTTGTTAGCTCCTTAGTTACCAGTAGCGAGGTAGTACGAATGAGTGCCGAGGTTAAATTTAACCAAGCAGTCCGTATACGCGTCACCGGGGTTAGATGGGAAGTTTCCACCAAAAGTGGACGACTCGTTTACCAAATCGACAATGCGCATAGCCAAGGTTGAAGTTGTAGCGATAGTCGATTGGTCCACAGACACAACTGAGTTACCCGTAGTGGTNTTACCCGTTGCGCCAGTGTTACCNTTTGTAAAGCTAGCGGTTGTAAANGCAATATTCTTACCAATCGAAGCAGCGGTGACTGCACCGTTAGCCTGTACTTGGAAGATTGCATCTGGGTCATCCATTACTCGAATAAAAATATTCGTGTAGCCAGCAGTTACCGAGTTAACTGGTAAATACTGTGCATACAGTGGGTAGCCAAGTTGTTGGCCTGAAAGTTGATAACGGACGCCAACGCACACGCCGACGATACCAGCAGTGGTACCAGCAGTGGGGGAGGCGGCAACAACGCTGGGGACACCAGCAGTGAGCTTAACCATGTCACCAAAAAAGATGGGCGCCGAGTTATTGGAAGTGAGCGCGTATTCACGAATCACACCGCCATTAAAAAGTTGACCACCAATCAGGTTGACTGGCTTTAGCCCATATGGGCTTGCAGTAGTAGACATTTAAGTCCTCCGATAGGTTTATGTAGTTCCATTTCCGAACCCTCTACCTCTAGTAACCGTGCTCTTACGCTCAGAAAATAGGGGCATGCGGGCATCATTATTTCGCATAAAGTGGTTATCCACCGACTCCATCTGGGATTGCGATACTTTGGCGTAGTACTCACTCCGAGCGGCTGTCTTCTCTTTTGGAATCTTGCATAGCAAGAGTCCGCCGATCTGGACATTACCGTCTTTGTTACCCTCTACCTGCAATTCAGGGTGGTCGACAGCTTTAACTGGTACCCAACCCTCACGAAACTTTTGCGACACGTTCGTTGGGTTTGACTGTCCTAGAACTTCGACCGCAATATAGCGGTAGTCATTATCTGGATCAGGTGCTGGGTCTGGCAATGCGTTAACGGGTGTGTACACGTAACGGGCTGGATTTTTTTCACGAGTTTCCAAATCTCTGGGGGTGCGGGGGTTAGACATTATTTAGGCTCCAATTTAAGATATTCTCTAGCGTATGCTTCACGTGATACACCAAGTCGGTCTGCAATAGCGGCTGCTGTTGTTGATAACTTAATGTTCTTTTTGGCCCCCGATGTACGAGAAGCCGAAGCGACTACAGTAGCGGGTTTCTTAGTTGGCGTGGCCTGTGTTGTCTTTTCCTCTTTCCCGACAACTTCTGGAAAGACCTGCCGCATGCGAGAGTCAATTCTCTCGAAGTATTCATCAGAGCGAGGGTCGTACCCCGTGGTCACTAATTTCTGGTGCAGCCCTAGTGCAAAAGCCGTAAGTTCTTCGTACCCCGGTGTCCCGAACCACTGGTTTTTAGCTTGCCAGCGCAAGGTCTTATCGTCGAGAGAGGGTTTTTCAATTGGTTGTTGTTGCCTTTGTAACACGTCTGGTTCAACTTGTAAAGGAGCCGGCTTGAAATTTTTTGCCGCTTCCAAACGCATTTTGGCTTCAGTCAAGTTTTCTTGTGCCGCCAGCATTGCATCAGAGTCATAGGACTCTTGTGCTTCCTTATACTTGCGCCGTGCCATTTCCATCTCGCCTTCAGCTTTCGCTTTCAGCATTTCAGCATGCGTTTGCGTGCCTTCGTTGATGTACTGGACGTACTTTTTCCTTTCTTCGATAAGCGCCCTAGTAAGATTCTCCAGTTCAAGTTTCTCGCGCGCGAGGGCTTCTTTAGCTCGACGCTCATCGTGGCGCGCATGCGTCAGTTCTTTGATGCGCGTTTTTACTTTGGCGCCATAAGAATCAAGTTCTTCGTCAGTTGGGTCCGCAACTTCACGATCGAGTGGCTTAGCCGTCCGGTCCCGCTCTGGGGTATCTTCTTCGATATCAATTTCAATATCAGATTCCCCGTCGATGGAAATATCAATTTGCTCTTCTGCCGCGGGCTTGCCGCTTTCTTCGAGCTCATCTGGGAATTTAAAATCGTCTGCCATGTTTACCTCCTGTTAAGCGCGGGAAATTCCGCGTGGGTCTTCAACAACCGCTTCTACTTGATCGTCATGAATAACGCGAAACTCTTTACCATGGATCATCATGCGAGTACCGGTGTAGGGGCGGGTAATAACAAAATCACCTTCTTTACACCAAGGGCCTGTGGGAAATTTAACTTCGTCTTTGTACGCGAGGTCGCCCAGTTTCATCACAAACAGCACGGGCGACGTCAACTCTTCAGTTCGTTTCGTCCCATCCGATTTAATTAACCCGCTCTCGTACACACTATCGACTTCAATCAAAGCGCACAGAATTTTCCAACCTTTTGGCTCAGGTACCTGTTTTGCTTTGGTTTCCGCTTGCTGGTATTCAACGTCTTCTTGAGGAATACTTTTCACTTCAGGCACTACGCCGGGTGGAAGGATTAAACCTTGTTGCGCCGGTACTGCGATGTTGTTACTCATCGTTATCTTCCTTCAATAGATCAGCGAGGTCGAGTAAATGTCTTTCTGCGAAGGCTAGACCCCGAATCACCCCGCATAATTCTCTGTAGCTAGCAAAGTCGGCACACTGCCCGTTTGCCAAGTCGTCCGTAAAGTTGTTCATATCCTCTCTTAGTTTTTTCCTAAAAGCCTCCATGAAGTCCATCACTAGTTGATCCATTACTCATTACCCCCTGACGGCTTGTTGCGTTGCGCATGGATTTGCGCACGTTTGTGTGCGATATCCGCACCAATCTTCACCCCTTCCCTTTGCTGCTGGGCTTCAAGCTCCGACCTAGCTTGCGCCGACTGCGCGCCAATCCGCATGCCTTCTTGCTGCATTTTTGCATTGAGCTCGTTCTCTTTCAGGCGTAACTCATCTGCTTTAGTTGCGGCATCAATTTGCAGTTTCTGATGCTTAATGGCTGCATCGTCTTGGGCTTTTTTCTGTTTAACGCTCAACTCGCCCTGTTTAATCTGGAGCTCCTGCATCTGCATCTGGAGCACTGGGTCCTGAGCGTTTTGTTGCGCTTGCTGTTGGGCCACCATCGCTTTACTCTGCGCCAGTACTTGTGGCGCTGCTTTAGCCATAAGCTGACTGATTTGTTTTTCAAGTTCTGGTGTCATCTCATCTTCTGGGCTAAACAGCGGAACGCCGAGTGCTTGTTCAATCTTCTGCCTGTAAGCAAACCCAACGTGTTCTGCAATGTGCGCCTGCATGGATGCCATGATTTGTTGAGCCATTGGATTCTGCCCAATCAACTGCTGGATAATCGGGTCTTGCATGGCAGAAGTGTGCACCCCAATATGCGCTTCGTGGTCTTGGAAGATAAACGCTTTGAGTGGTTTGCCTGTTAGGGCGTTCTGATTTTCCGTAACCGGATCTGTAGGTTTCTGGTCATCTTCGAGCGGCACCAGTTTATCTGCGTGCTTAATCCCCAGTACTTCTAGCATCTGCCTGTGAAGCATTGGCATGTTGTAAATTTGTGGGGCTGTCTGCGCTAGCTGTATCACTGCCTGATACTGGACCACGCGTTGGGACATCGTTGCTGCATTGGGGTCGCTGACAGGAAGAATATCAACGTGGCTGTAATCCGCACGTTTTGCTTTGCGCCCACCTTCTTCTGGATCGTACGTGTAGTCTTCTGGTGTGTAGTCACGGATAATGCCGGCAAGCAACTGTAGCTCTTCTTTAAACGCATAGTGCACACGCGCCTGAACTGCTGACATAACCTTCAGCGTTCTTTCCAAAATAGCCAGCGTTGTACCCACGGGCGCTTGTGCAGACATGTCACTTACTTTCAAATCTGCTGTTGCCGCAAACCGACGGCCTTCTTCTACGATCGTACCCAACAAGTTATAGAGGGTAGCGGATGGCTCTTTGTACGGCAGGGGCAAAATATTGTCGCGGATATTACCCGAACCCAAATCAACATCCCTGAATTCGCCCGGAGCAATCGGCGTATCATCACCCTTTATGCGCAGCCCTCGCGCTTTTAGTCCGCCCGGCAGATTAGATAGTGTGCCCGCATCAACCAACTGGCGCATGATGCTGGTAGCCGACTTAGCAAAACCACCCACCAGATGGAACAACCCAAAACCGTATGCGCCGTAACCGGGGATATACTGGTAGTGTACAAAATGGTCGCGCTTGATTTTTAGCTCGTCGTCTTCTTTCCAGTTACGCCGGATAGCTAACACATCATTTGTGCCACGCAGCATGGTCACGACATAAGGAAGCGCAATACCCGTCACTTCCCCGTTCTCGTCTTTATCTTCGTATCCGGGCAAGTCTAGGTCCGCATGAATCTCGTATAGCTCAAACCGATCGTCATATGAAGCGGAGAACCCTGTCTCTTTGTCTTTCTTGTCCTGAATATCCGTACTGTACTTCTGGGGGTCGCCTAGCTCCACTTCTCTGTAGAACCCCGCGTGCATGAGCTTGATTAAGTCATTTTTTGTCTTGCGCATGCGGTGTGTTACCCGCGGGCAAGTTCGGATATCACTCGCGCCGTATGGGAGCATAATATCTTCGGCGGGGATAAAAATCGAGATCTGACGTCCTAAGCTGGGGTCAAAGTACACTTTCTTAAACGCTGAGCCGGCGCCGGGCAAATTCCACAGCATCTTCTCGTGCTCAAGACGGAACTCAGGCATTTTCTCCGTGAGTTCAAAATTCATGTCTTCTTCAACATTCGTCGCGGCTTGTTTTTTCTCTGGTGTCTCTTTACCAAATATCGCCGTGCGCACAGGTCCGCGCGCGGGGAATGTCTCCATAATTGTTTCTGACTGGAACCTGACAACTGCTTCCGTAATCATTGGGTGAAACACCCCACAAGCCCCATCCCACGGCTCGGTCCGCTCCTCAAATTTCAACCCAAGCAGCGTAATACCGTCTTTATACATCTGCTCCCAGTCTTTACGGCTACTGATATCATTATCAATATCTCCCGCAAGATCAGTCGCAATTGAAGACATCTCCCCCGCATCCATCTCTTCAGCGAGGTTATCGTTAAAAGACGTGTCTTCTTCTCCATCGAGTAAGTCGATCTCCTCGTCCCCAACTTTCAGGTTAACCGCTTCAGGGTCTTCGATTTCAATTTCAATGTCGGGTTCATCTTGCGGTAAGTTGGCAATTCCCTGTGGGGCTTGGTAAAGACCTTTATCGACTGACATAGTTTTTCCTTAATAATAGGCGGCTCGTCGCGCCCGAAAATATGATTCTTCCCGCTCATCACTGTCCAAGCTAATGAACCCGCCTTGACGGTAGCGCAACAACGCCTGCGATACCGTATCTACATAATCATCGTGCTCACCCACCGGAAAAGCCGCGACTTCCTCAATCACTTCTTTCGCCCAGCGCGTATCTGGCGCCCACACTTTCCCCGATGAAAACAAATCAGCCACAGCATTTAACCGGACATGCTTATCATTACCCCGGCTGGGGGAGAATTCTTCTACGGGTATACCCATCTTGCGTAACTCTTGTATGAGCGGCGCACCCGCCGATTTTTTCTCCACAATGAACGCATCGGGTTTCCACTCTTTATAGTGCTTGAGCGCGATCTGTTTTAGGTCGGGGAACGTCAACCTGTCCTTAAACGCATCAAGTAGTATGAGCGTCGGGGACCCGCCGTCTTCATCGTTGTACCAAACACCCCATGTTGTGCATGCGCTGTAGTCGGATGTGTTTTTGGTCTCGTGCGCCGTATCCCAAGACTGTATGATGTACTCACATGGCGGCGGATCTTCTTTCTCCCACACCTTCCACGCTTTACGCGAGATCACTGCCGCCATGTCACTGGTCGGCTGCTGCATGTACTGAGCGTTCCAGAACCGGGGGTCTAGCTGTAGTTTTTTGGCTTTTAGTTGTTCAAGGGGCCACTGTTCGGGCCACAAACTTTTTTCATCTTCCGTATCTTCGTTCAGAATAGCGGGTAATTCAACAATCTCCCACGCATCCGCATCGGGGTTACGCACCTGAAAATCAATCAACCTACCCGTTAGATCGAGCAAACTCCAGCGTGTCATGATAATAATGATTGCGCCGTTTGGCATCAACCGCTGTAGCGGGCCCGTCTGAAACCAACTCCAAGCATTATCAAACGCCAGCCGGCTGTTCGCTTTCATATCCTGTTCAGAGTGGGGGTCATCAATTACAAATAAGTCAGCACCCCTACCCGCCAGAGCACCACCCACGCCAACAGCGTAATACTGGCCCCCAGCACTAGTAGACCACTTACCAGCAGCCTTTTGATCGTCGGCAACCACGGTTTCAGGGAAAATTTCAAGATATTCCTCACTCTCAATCAAGTTTCGCACGCGCCTACCAAAGTCTTCTGATAGTCCGGCGGTGTGCGTAGCCATAATGATTTTTTTTTCTGGGTACTGCCCCAGAAAATATGCCGGAAAAATATACGAACTAAATTCTGATTTACCCATCCGCGGCGCAATGTTGATAATTACCCGCTTTTTCTTACCTTCCACCACATCTTGGAATATTTTAGACAACTTCCTGTGCTGGGGGCCCACCTTAAAGCCGGGATACACCTTCTTAGCGAACTCGATCGGGTTTAGCTGGGCTTTTTTCAGGTTAAATCGGCGCTCTTGTTCCTCCAAATCCGCCAAAAACAGTTCTTTCTCCTTGCGCGTCATGGTTTTTAACGCAATTTGAGCGGCTTGTGCCTGCTGAGGGGTCAGAAATTCAAGATTCATCCGAGTCCTCTGAGGGTAATACCTCATCCATCTCTTTAAACTCGGCGTCTACTACGCCAGATACCCGATCAAGCTTCGCCTTAATCCGTTTCTCTAGGTCTTCATCGCTTAATTCTGTGCGCTTAATCTCTATACGATCGGTAAACAGCGCTACTTCCGTCACTTTACCCAGCATATCTAGTGCTTTAAGACGTATTCGGGCATCAGGGTGGTCGGTTTCTTTAACAATTTTTGCTACCGCCATGTTGCGTAGCTGTTCTGCCTGCTCTAAAAACTTCCACTGGTATGCCGACACCATGGCTACTGTCGCACGGATCTCTTCCGGTACTTGCATTTCCAGCAGTTTGTTTTTGGCTTCGGGGGCGTTCGTACTTAGCGCGGCAAACGCCTCACCTACTTTATGCTCTTGAACTTGGCTGATGATCTCGTCATCTTCACTGCTGATCTCTTTCATCCACTCAGATGTTTTTAGTTGTGCGTTGAGTGTCTGTGCTGCGTCTAACTTTTCGATTGGCGTCATAGGTCCCTCACCGGCTTCAATTTCCGGCACATAGTCTGCGGCATTAGCTGAAACTAAATGGGACAACAACAAAACAACCTCCAAGGTAGCGCCAGAGTAAGCGAATGATCGGAGTATATATCTTTTTCTGTTTAATGTACAATACCCCTACCACAGCGATGTGGTATCTCCTTGAGTGAAAACTCCTTAGCCCCCGTGTGCAAACCGGGGGCTTTTTTTATGTGCTGTGTTTATCCAGTGTGTCTAACTTTAGACATGAGTGGTTGGAATTTTTATATTTTTTTTTACAACATTTGACAAAAAACTGGATTGTGGGTGGGGATTAGTGATGATGGGGGAGAGCCTACCTTGTCGTTATTTAGGGTGATGGGGGAGTAGTGGGGTCAACAATACGCTAAAACTGGCTTAGCCAGATAGCCCCATATGTTATAATAGTTCTAACGGTGTGGGGTTTTCCTACTCGTTAACAACCCAAGGAGATTTACATGAAACACGCTACATATCTGAAAGCTATTCGGTCACACATCGACGGCGGCTTTGCTCTACACGAATCACTGAAACAGTTTGCCCCTGTTTGGAACAGCATGACTCGTGAGGAGCAGTTGTTGTTCAGGGATGACCTAGTGAAGTTAGTCGCACTCAAGAAGGGCATTAGTACAAGCTGGCAGAGAAGGGAGCATTGAAGGGCAGACCGACGTTTGATCGTGGTACGGCGGCTTTGTCGATGGTTAACTACTATATGCCGGAGACGGTTGTAGAGGAATCCTCTACAACGGCGAAACCTAAGACTCGCAAGCAAGTAGATGCAGTTGAGTCTTACGCCAAACGTATTCAGGGCAAACTAACCAAGGCGCAGATCAAGCGCTTGGTTGCCTTGTTGTCTGCTTGATTTCACATTGTGAAATGCTGTTCGGGTGAGGGGGCGAAGCTTTGCCGCTGTTCCCCTCCCTTGTCTAATTTACCCACAAGGAGCATTACCATGATTGTTTACGTATGCAAAAACCATGACGCAGATGGTGACTTACACATATCTGTATTCTCGGACGAACGAAAGGCAGATCAATATTGCCGAGCAATTAACACCGCTCACCCTAGCGCAAGAATGGTCTACTACCCATCCAGAATCACAGATGACATAGCCACGGAAACCCACAGATACAACCCATTGTAGAGATTTCCTCTACAACACACACTCAAGGAGTACTACCATGTCACAAGCTATCAAGTTCACATTCCACACATCCTACCAAGGCAAGAACGTAGGCGCATACTTCGTGTTCAACCTGCACACCAGACAATACAAAGCCTATCAGCATTACGCTCGTGCCCTCGCCGCCTACCGCAAACAAGGAGGATATGGTCACGCTTCCATCGTACCCAAAGCAGATGCAGTCCACTATATCGGCACCATCATGGGTGCTTGCGTATAACACGTTTGGTGTAAGGGGTGGAAAAAGGGCAAAAAATTCAGCGTCCACGTTTTTCCGCAAACGTCCACCCCACCAGCTAAGCCACCACCCGCATGAATACTAGCGAAAGCCCCGTCCACGTCCGAGGGGTCAATATATATAAATATTATTATTATTATATATATATATCTCTCTCTCTTAGTCCTTGACTCTTTTTGTTATAGGTTTATATAACTTCCGCAACCCTTGACCCCTCGGACGTAGTAAGAGTACAATAAGTATTCATGCGGGTGGTGGCTTAGCCCATCGCTCGGACGTTAACGAAAAGTAAGGGACACCACGTCCAGAGGTACAAAACCATGACTATTGACTCACCCTCCCCCGAAAGCCACGCCGTTATTAGGTTAGGCGACCATGACAACCCCTCTCATATTATGTGCGCTAAATGTAGGGAGATAAAAAGCAAGAAAGAATTTATCAAGAAAGCTACCCCCGCACAGTCGAGATCGTGGGGTAGAGCGGGGAATGTAGCGATGGAAGTGGTGAGTAAGTTCTGTTCTGTTTGCAGACCTAGGCATAAGACTTTTAGTGAGCGCACCCCCAAAGATATGGAGCGACACCTCGACAACGGCAACACAATCATTCCCTTATATAAAGCNGAAGCGATATACCATCGCCGAGTTAAGGAAGGAAAGGANAAGATACGCGATGCCCTCAAGCGTAGAAGATATGAGCCAANGGGTTCGGTGTGGGATGCGCTTCGTGCCACGCTCATCAAGAAGGTGGATTGTATGAGGGCAACACGATACAGGGCAAGGAATGGCTACCCCCCAGCAGAGCGCATACCATACGCAGACTACATCTATGCGCTGGGTAAAAAATACATAGGCGTCATCAAGCACAACCGTAAGTGTATGGTGCCTATCAACGACATAGAGTTTTGGGAGAGTCTTATTACACCCCAAGAAGCGGCGGAAGTACTACGTTTGTACGCCGCCATACCAGAACCCTACCGTCACAGGATGGGTGGAAACAGCGTGCTGAATATGCGCATACTACAGGAGAAGTGTATAGAGAACGGTCATCAACAAAAATTGTAGTGCCGCAGTGCCAGATTGTAGAGAATTCCTCTACAACTAAATAAAACTAAA
>JGI26470J50227_1000580_pt1 | contig 14611 bp, 19 predicted proteins | sample FreactTroBogLake_FD_50227 | JGI IMG/M metagenome (IMG submission 50227) | reverse complement strand
TAGGATTACCCGGCAGAAACTATGCAGGGTATGGTCAGCCAATCGACGAAAACTTTGTGTGGCTCACTGAAAACTTTGCAAACACTGCTCCACCGGCTAATCCGCTAGCGGGACAGTTATGGTATAACACTAATAATCAAACGCTGTATGTTTGCCCTATTCAAGGAACTACTAGTGCATCAAGTTGGCTAGCACTAACATCAACTTCAAGCGGTGGCACCACAACATTTGGAAATGTAACTGTAAACGGAAACATTCAAGCAAACAATGCAACTGTTACTAATTCTATCTCAGCAAATGCTATTACTGTAAATTTTGCTACGGTATCTTCAAATTTAGTTGCAGGTAACGCGAACATTACAACTGCTAATGTAGGTACATTATACACTAATGCAATTAGTTCAGGTTCTCAATCAACTGCAGGTACTCTGACTGGCGTTTGGACTGCTAATGGTTCAGGAACAGTTACTTATACTGGACCGCACACTGCTTCAGGTACTTCTTTATATGTCACTGGCGGAAATTTAGTAATCGATCCAGGTTCAAGCAGTGCAGGCATTAGATCAGATAATTATTACTATGCAAATGGTACTCCAATTCCAATTGGTGGCATATACGGAAATACTCAAGTAGCATCATTCTTGTCTACGGGTTTTGGTAGTAATACAATCACTACTTCGGGAACTATAACCGCAGGAACTCTCAGCGCAACAGGTACTGTTGTTGCTACAAATATTGGAAACATTGCTGCAATAAACTTAACTGGCAGCAGTAGCAATGTGCTGTATGGTAACGGTGTCTTTGCTCCAGCGGCCGGCGGATCAACTTATGGAGACAGCAACGTTGTTACTTTACTTGCTGCATTTGGTAGCAACACTATCGTAACTACGGGTAATATTACTGGCGGTAACTTTATAGGAAATGGTAAGGCACTTACAGGTATTACAAGTGCAGGCACTGCCGGCGCAGTGAGCATGACTCCTCAAAGCACAGGTACTTACTATCTGCCATTTATTTCAGGTACAACATCAGGAAATTATGCACTGAACGGGAACGCTAATTTCTCGGCTAACTTAGCAAATGGATATATCACTGCTACTGGATTTGTAGGTAACGGCGCAGCACTAACTGGAGTTGCAGCCTCGTTCCCTATCACAAACGGCACTTCGAATATTGCAGCACCCGTAGTCAATGGCAACATTAATATAACGGCAGCAGGTAATACGACATTAGTAATTACGGGCACCGGGGCAAACATTTCCGGTACTTTAAATGCTACAGGCAATGCTAATGTGGGTAATATCGGCGCTGTCATAGGCGTATTCACTAATGTAAAGGGTGAAGGTGGTAATCTTAGCAACATTCAGGGTAGCAATGTCATTGGCACAGTGGCTACCGCAATTAGTGCTGGTACAGTAACTACTGCTGCTCAACCAGGCATTACTTCAGTTGGTACACTAACTTCACTCACCGTATCGGGTGCAATAACAACAAACGGAAACGCAGTAGGTTATTTGGGTATTCCTCAATCAGGTGGAGCAGGAAAGACTACTTCATACACAACTGTATTGAGTGACTCGGGCACACAGATTTACTACACTGGCGGAAATGCAGCAACAGCGACAACTTGCTCATCCTCATCAACTACTTTGACAGTAGGAGGAACTCCACTGACCGGAACGTTTGCTCCAGGAATGCCTATCTTAATTGCATCAGGTACTGGAACATTAGCAACGGGAACAACTTATATTGTCAGCCAACTAAGCGGAACTACTGGTGGAGCAGGTACATACCAGTTAAGCCAAGCGCCTACTGTAGCACTAGCATCGGCAACCATCTACGGCGGTCCAGTACTGACTATTGCTGCTAACTCTTCAGTTGCATATCCAGTTGGTACAGTACTAACATTCATCAATGATGGTTCTGTTGCTAACTTGCAAGCAGGGATAACATGTGCTGATAATCTTGTATGGCAGGCTAGTGGCGCCACCGGTACTAGATTCTTGAACCGTTATGGTATTGCTGTAGCAACTAAAGTTACGGGAACTAGATGGTTCATTACTGGAGCATTAACTTAATGAGTGGAATACTTTCTGGAGAACTTGCTAGTCTTTCTTACAACCAAACATTTACTATTCAATGTGGGTCAGGCACTAATACTGGGCCAAAAACTTTCACTTTCTCTATGTTCGGATGGTGCCCATTTACTTCAACTCCCGGACCTGGCGGAGTTGTACTACCAGACGCACCAATTGGTAAATTGTTAACTGGTAACCCCGGAACTGGTACGTCCCCTATTGCTGGAATATGGGAATCGCAAAGCGATTCCAGTTTACAAGTTGACTTGAATATAGCATTCTGGGGTGTATACACCACATCAACTATAAATACGATATCAATTAACGGCACGGTAATATCAGGATCTGGTGGAGGTTTTACAGGATTGCCTAATAATACTTTTGGTATTACCCGTTGGGTATTAACCGAGTCTACAACCGTTCATCTTAATCTAGCCGGCCCAGTGACTATCATAATAACTTAGTATGTCAAAATCTATTAAATGCTGGGAATATCCTGGCATATTGGTAATCAAAATCGATTCATCTCCGTGTAATCATAAATTTAATATGCGAGCTGGCGATATAAGCTTGGGCGCATTTTATTACGGTAAAATAACTATTGTTGATGCTGCTAGACCGGATATCATAGGACACACATTTACTGATTGGTATGATTTTACAAAGCCAGAAAATCATAGATTCAATGAGTGGGGTCAATGGATGGTTTGCAGAGTAGAAGACGATGCAGGTTGGAGATGCTTTCACTCAGAGTGCGGTACTTACAAGGGCATTGAATTGCTAGTTGTTTCTGAAGATACGATACTTACTGATAAACCTGCTGTAATACTTGATGGCAATTTTTACGATAGTAATAAAGTATATGAAGCAATGGACTATGTTGAGCATTCTAACCAACTATCGGGTACAGGGAGGTTAGTTATTTTTCATGAACAACCTGTTTGATAAAGTATATTGTGTTAGTTTACCTGAAAGTCAAGATAGATGGAATAAGTTTATTGTAGAATATAAAAATGCCACAGGCTCAAATGATGTAACAAAAATGTGGGCTATACCTCCCGCCCCAGAAATAATCAAAGATAATGCCGACTTAGTTCTTTTTAATTATCCAGCTAGAACAATGATAGGTTGCACACTATCACATATCAAAGTGCTTTCAGATGCACTGTTTCATGGATATGAAAGCATACTTGTCTTAGAAGACGATGCTTTTTTATTGCCTGAATCTGTTGAAACAGTTGCAGCAGCACTTAAAGAGATACCAAACGATTGGGGGATTTTGTATTTAGGTGGCCACCCAACTGGGCCATTAATAAAAGTTACTGAACGCATAGCAAAACCCACGTCTCTATTTTGGAGTTCTTGGGGATACGCTATTCGTAGAGATGCTATGCACAAAGTTATTCACAAGTGTTTAGACATGATTTCACACACATCCTACGACGGTATTTTAGGTAAGCAAGCTGAAGCTATACAACGATATGTGATGTGTCCTCCAGTTTTGTCCGTACACGCTGGACATAGTACCATTACAAACAGTGAGAGCGATTTAGCAGAACTTGCTAAACCCGATTGGGTTAAGTTCTCGCCATGAATATTGTAGTATGCTCAGATGGTAGATGCGGTAGTCTGTGGTTAACGTTTGCAATCGCACATAAATTAAAACGTTCTTTTGGATGGCTGGATGAAGGACTGTGCGAGAATACAGTTCACATGACTCATGTTTTTGAACTTATTGAAAGTTTTGATGGTTTGGTAATACACTCTACTAGAAGAAATGCTCTAGATCATTTTATCGCTACAGTTTTTTATGATCGGGTAATGTGCAAAGATGAAGAATGGGTAAACTTTTCTAATTCGATAGGAATATGGAGTCATATCCATGACGATGAAAAGCGAAAGCCAATTCTAACTAAAAAATTCAAAGAAATGGTAGAACGAACTCGCATAAGAGTGTATAGAAAAGAGTTTGAAGATTTCATGCAAGCTAGAAATAAGAATAAACAATTTATAAACGCTTACGGTGGACTAAAGCATACTATTTACTATGAAGACTTGTTTGATGGGATTACGATTCCTGAATTAAGTATAGGGACAATTAGTTTTGAGCAAAAGGGTATATTTACCAAACTGCCGTATGATAAAACAGATATAGTGACTAACTACAAAGAGATAGAAGAATGGTTCATAAATTAACATTATCCGTTTTAGTTGAACCAGACTGTAATAAATGATATAAGAGTATCTTATAAATATTGTTATGAAACAGAAAAAGATACTCCGTGAAATTTACGCAGCTTGTCTTACGCATAATACCACTCGCCTTTATGAATTGCAATTAGAAGAGTTTAAAAAAATCTTCAAACGCAAACAAGAAGGCAAGTCGGTCTCCAAACCCAAGTATACAGTGGTACGATAGATAAGTAATTTTAATGGTAGTAAACTCTTAAGTAAAGGCGTCTTGGACCTACCGTATAGCATAAATACTTTATGCTGCACAAACACCACATAATACCTAGACATGCAGGAGGAACAGATGATCCTTCTAATCTAGTTGAACTTACTGTGGCAGAACATGCCGAAGCTCATAGGTTATTATTTGAACAATACGGTAGATGGCAAGATCGTGTAGCATGGTTAAGTTTATCTGGGATTATAAAAGACGAAGAAAGAATTAACGAATTAATAAGAAGTTGGCGTGGTAGGAAACATACTGAAGAAAGTAAATCAAAAATTTCTGTCTTTCAAAAAGGAAGAAAACATAGTGAAGAATCTAAACTAAAAATTAGCAAAAGTTTGAAAGGAAAACCATCTAAGTCTAAAGGTAAAACCAGATCAGAGGAATTTAAACAAAATGTTTCTAATCAAAAGTTAGGAAATGATTATGGTAAATTCTTTAAAGGAAAATCGTGGCACAAAGATCCCGTTACTGGTAAAAGAGTATGGGATTAAAAACAGCGTAAACATTTAAGTAAAGGTGTCTTGGACCGGGGTTCGATTCCCCGATGCTCCACCAACTATGGGGCATATCGGTTTCGACAAGGTAAGTAATAGTCAAAATGCGCTCGACAGGCGAATGTCGTTAATATAGCAAAACATATAAATGCTAACGATAGCGTTTACGCTTTAGCGGCCTAAAAAACTTGCTAAGCCGGGGTTGGTAACCTTGTCAAATAATAACCAGAAAAGGCTCGCAAGAGCCTTTTCTTTTATAAATATTGGTATGATTCCCTTATATGTCTCTTACGTAGCTAAACTTCAAGGTGTGTCAGTCAACCTTAATAAAATGACGTTTGACTACGAAGTTATCAAAGACCGAATTCAAGACAACAAATTTTACTTAATGAAAGACAATCAGTATGCTAAAGAAGCTGATTTGTTGGAATACACAGTCAATATTATAGAATATATCAGAAAGTCGGTTTTGTTCAACATCATAACTTACGAAGTGCTGCGACCTAATACTGCACTACCGTGGTCACTAACATCTGACAAGTACAGTCATCACATTCCACTTGTGACTAACGGGGGTTGCTGGACTGTATACGAGAATAATACGTTTCATCTGCCCGCCGACGGGACAATCTATACTGTAAACAAAGGCAAAGGACACAGCTTTATCAACGCGGGGCTAGAACCCAGAGTGCATTTGACGTTAGAATAAATAGTAGATGAATCTCAAAGAACTCCATTCCTTCAAAATGTCAGATGCGGTCAAGTTTCACGACCAGCTAAATCCATCTCTTTTTCACGGGCAGCACTTAAACCCTGTAATTAGAAAAAAACTGTTAGCAATAGCAGAAGACTTTTTGAACAATTTAGGAGTCAGTCCATTTAAAGTCAAAGATGTTACCATGTCAGGGTCTAATGCTGCATATTCTTACACCCCGCATAGTGATATCGACTTGCACGTTATCGTAGACATGGATCAATTTAACAATGATGAGGTTTATCAAGAACTATTCAATGCTAAAAAGACAGTCTATAATGATAAGCACGACATAACAATAAAAGACATTCCAGTAGAATTGTATGTTCAGCCGGCAAGTGATCCGCATGTGTCATTGGGCGAATACAGTATAATGAATGATCACTGGATAAAATTCCCACTAAAGCGCAGGGCAAACTTTGATCAAAACAATACTAGAGCCAAGTATCAACAACTAAAAAGTTTTTGTGAACTTGCACTAAAAGAACGAGACCTTAAAAGAGTCAGCAAGGTACTAAAAAAGATAAAGCAATATCGTAAAGCAGGTTTGGCTAACTTTGGTGAATTCGGGCCTGAAAACTTAGCATACAAGATGGTAAAGAATCAAGGATACTTGCAAAAGTTATATGACTTGCGAGACAAGTTGCATAGTGCAAAACTAAGTTTTGAAAACATGTATCAGAATCCTGAAACTATCAAAGAAACAATAGGCCCGCATGAAAAAAAAGAATTAAAATTAATGTTACATGGGGATAAGCCTGCTGCTATCATAGATTATACCGATTTAAATGAAAAAGTATGGCAGAACGCCATACAGAAAAATAATTGGACAGTAGAAACTATAGACATGAGCAAAATACCTCCACGAAAAGGTAGTATTTGGGCTAGCACTGCTCCAATGATTATAGTTAGTAAAGACCCTAATGTGGCTAAAAGTATAAAACGACTGATGCTTGCTACTTTAGGAAGTCCCGATGAGGCTCCGGCATCATATCATGTTCAATTAGGCAGATTGCTAGGTTACAGTGAAGCAGATATCCAACACTTTTTAAAACACGTTGGATATAAAACTGATATTTCAGAAGAGACTGCTCCTAAAGAAAAAGTGTTCTATCATGTTACGACTACAGATAATGTTCCTCGAATAAAGAAGAAAGGTATTTTACCATTACAGCCTAGTAACTGGGTGCAAGCAGGCACAGGGGAACGTTACGGCGGTGGTGAAATATTTGCGTTTGACAATCTTCCCGACGCTCAAAGTTGGGCGGGTAAAATGGATTGGGAATTACACAAGAAACTGGGCACCGGCAAAATATCAATCGTTAAGTTCACTGATGATAACGATTGGGAAAAAGATACTGCGCCAATGGTTGCTTATAAAGGCAATGCGTTAAAGAGACATGGCAGAGTTAAGCCAGAGAATATAATAGATGCAGTACCTTTGACTTCTGATGCACTTAGAAAATTAACCTCATCTAATACTATAACAGAAGAACGAACTACCTTACAAAAAATGTACGGTAATAAGTTGCCTGAACGTGATGAAATATTTTGGAATTATGTTTCTACTAGAGATTTAAAAAAGCCATTAGTCATCAAAACTATGCCTAAGCATAAAGTAAAGATACATTTGCTTGGTCAATACCGTGTTGAACATATTGATGATTTAGTAGACCGTTTAGACGATGAACAGATGGATACCTTTACTCACTATGTTAGTGATCCTGATTTATCAGATGAAGTAATTGTAATCGATGATAATAAAATCATCGATGGACAACATCGTGCGCTAGCAGCCGCAGTTAGAAATGTACCTATCAAGTATGTAGACTTATCAGACCCGTTAGATGATTCATCAGAGCCGTTAGATGAAGTTACTATAGACAATGTTAAAGGATGGGGAGCAGTACCTCATAATCAAGATGTAGACTATTTTGGGTTGCGAGTTAAAATGCGACCAAGTATATTCTTGAAATTAGCAGCACCTACCCATACTGAACCTGATGAAGAAATGACAAATCATATAAAGTCTGGTGGTGCGATTGGTGCACCTTTTCTTTATGTTCTGATGCCCGAAGACTGGGAGAAAGGTGATTATAGCATGGCGGCTAGAATTGGTGGTCATGAAGGCAGACACCGCATGAAAACTATCTTAAAGCATGAAGGTGACGATCCTGTAGAAGTTCACTTGTTCCCTATGAGCGGTTACAGAAGCAGACACTTAACTTCTGAAATTATCGATAACTGGAACAAAGGTTTGTATGCTGAAAAGAGTCGTGTAGTAGTACCTGGACCACTGTTTAGTGTGTCTGGTAATACACAGAACGTGACAGAAGCCTCGGAAGATATTCCAAAAATTGTATATCATGTAACTCCCACTAAAAATATAAAATCGATCGCCAAAGAAGGTTTAAAACCCGGCATAGGAGACAGATCAAATAAAATAATGAGAGAAAAATCTGGAATCTATGTATTTCCTAGTAGGCTGGCAGCAGAAGATGCAGTGATGAATTGGTTAGGTGATGAATTCGAAGATGAACCACTCACGATGCTAAAGATAGATACCTCTGGATTGGAAGATCACATTTCCAAAGGTGCAGGATATGAATTGATAATTGACACTATTATTGAACCTAATAGGATAAAGAAAGTCAACATATCACTTGAAGAAGCCTCAGGCTACATTCCCAGTTATGCCCAAAGAAACGACCCCAGATACAAAACCGCCTTGACATTGGATGTCCATCCTGATACAATGCGTAAGAATGCTAAACGATTTGGAAACAAAATCAGTAGAGCAGGAATTCCCCCAACAGCGAGACCAGACGGGAAAGTATAATGGACGAGTTTGAGTTTGAGACTGCGATAGAAGCCCGAAAAGTTTTGGGCGCAATGGGCGACCGAATGTACAAATCTGAATGTACCCGTTTCAAACGGGATCTTTGGACGCTGTATGAAAACATTTCCGGTATGATCAGTGAATTGGCTAGCCTCGAAGTCAAGGCCCGACAGACCAAAAATCCCCGAAAAATCCCAGACCAGCGCAAGAAAATCCAGGATGCGATGGTATATTTGGACAAACTTATTTTGATCCAAATTTTAATGCAATAGAATCAATGACTTACAGAGCCAAAAAGTTCTTGCATTTCCCTGCGACTTCTGTATAATAGATTCATAAGTTGATGTTGTTGATTCACTCTTACTAAAGGTACATACTTATATGGCGACTGCGATTTCTGATAACAACACCATTACGAGCGTTCAAGCCCGTAAGGCTCTTTTGAAGGCGTTCAAGGCAAAGCGACCCGTGTTTCTTTGGGGTACGATGGGTATCGGCAAGTCTGAGGTAGTCGAGCAGATTACTGATGAACTTGGCGGTCTTATGATCGATTTGCGTATGGCGCAGATGGAACCCACTGACATTCGTGGTATCCCGTTCTATAACAAGGATATCAACAAGATGGACTGGGCTGCCCCTGTCGATCTCCCGACTGAGGAACTGGCTTCTCAGTACCCGATTGTTGTCTTGTTCTTGGATGAGATGAATTCGGCTCCCCCTGCTGTTCAGGCAGCGGGCTATCAGTTGATTCTCAACCGTCGCGTTGGCAAGTACAAGTTGCCCGATAACGTGGTGATCGTTGCTGCTGGTAATCGTGACACCGACAAGGGCGTTACTTATCGCATGCCGATGCCGCTTGCTAATCGGTTCTTGCATCTTGAAATGCGGGCTGACTTCAATGCTTGGCAGGCATGGGCTGTCACTAAGGGCATTCACAAGGACGTGGTTGGTTATCTGTCGTTCGCTAAGCAGGACCTGCACGACTTCGATGCTAAGTCGGCAAATCGTGCGTTCGCTACCCCGCGTACTTGGTGCTTTGTGAGTGACTTGCTCAATGATGAGGACACCGATGCCGATACTCTGCACAATCTGATTGCGGGTGCTATCGGTGACGGTCTTGCTCTCAAGTTCATGAAGCATCGTCAGTTTTCGGGCAAGATGCCCAACCCCGAGGATATTCTCAAGGGCAAGGTGAAGGATCTTGCAGTCAAGGAAATCTCGGCAATGTACTCGCTGACCGTTTCTATGTGCTACGAGTTGCGTGATGCTGTTCAGAACAAGCGGGTGGACATGAAGGAGTTCCATGTCATGGCGTCGAACTTCTTTACTTACATCATGGCGAACTTTGAGACTGAGTTGGTGATCATGGGTGCTAAGATCGCACTCAAGACTTATCAGTTGCCGATTGAGCCGACCCAACTCAAGAACTTTGATCAGTTCCACAAGACTTACGGCAAGTACATCGTTGAGAGTGACAAGTAATGGAATTGGGACACGGTTGACACCGTGTCCCTTTTTTGATAATATATACTTTCAATACGAACGAGGTGTGGTATGAGTGAAGTTATCGGTGGCGGCAAAAAGTCCAAGCACAATAAGAAGTTTGAAAATCTTATTGGTCCTACTGATCCCAAGGTCGATGCTAAGGCTCGCGACCGTTTGATCACTGCTCGGGTTGGTCTGCTGCTTAATCATGCGTTCTTTGGCAATCTTGCTACCCGCATGAAGTTGATCAATGCTGACGATTGGTGCGGCACTGCTGCTACTGACGGTGTGCGTTTCTACTACAACTCCCGATTCATTATGCTTCTCAAGCCCAAGGAAGTTGAGTTCTTGGTTGCTCATGAGGTCCTTCATGTGGTGTACGATCACATTGGTCGTCTTGGCAATCGTGATCACAATGTCTTCAATATCGCCAATGACTACGCGGTAAATGCTGACCTCAGGCGTCACAAGATTGGTGAGTTCATCAAGTCTGTTCCTTGCTTGTTCGAGGCAAAGTACGATGGCTGGGCTTCTGAAAAGATTTACGATGATCTTATGCAGAACGCTAAGACTATCAACCTCGACGACCTCATCTCTAAGATGATTGACGAGCACCTCGACGGTGATGGTGACGGCGATCAGGACTCTGACGACAAGGATGGCAAGGACGGTAAGGGCAAGGGCAAGCGTCCTACTCTGACCGAAGCCGAACGCGAGGAGATTCGCAAGGAAGTCAAGCAGGCGATTCTTAGTGCTGCTCAGTCTGCTGAAGCAGGCAGCGTTCCTAAGGGCGTCGAGCGTCTGATCAAGGAGATGACTGAATCGATCATGCCGTGGCGCGATCTGATCCAGTGCAATCTGACCAGTGCTATCAAGTCGGACTTCTCTTGGATGCGCCCGTCGCGTCGAGGCTGGCACACTGATGCTGTTATGCCCGGTATGAATCCTGGCGAGGAAATTGACGTTACGGTCTTTATCGATATGTCGGGTTCTATCAGCACGGCTCAGGGCAAGGCTTTCATTTCGGAAGTCGCAGGCATGATGTCCTCGTTCGATGGGTACAAGATCAATGTTGCTTGCTTTGATACTCGGGTGTACAACTACCAGACTTTCACTAGCGAGAACATGGACACCGTTGATGACTATCAGTTGGCTGGTGGCGGTGGTACTGACTTTGATTGCATCTTCAACTATCTCAAGGAAGAAGGTAAGGTGCCCAATCGTCTGATCGTGTTCACTGATGGTATGCCTTATGGTTCATGGGGTGACGAGAATTATTCCGATACAACTTGGATCATTCATGGTAGCAAAGATATTACTCCACCTTGGGGAACTTGGGCCTACTATGATGACCATAAGATGTAAAATCCTCATAAAGTTGGGATAAAGATTTACCTGACTTCCGATGTTTTTTATAGTTATCTTTGTCTGATATAATCTGTAAATTGGTTATATCAGACAAGACATTTATGGGTACATCATTTATAAATCCTTCATCCACACTATAAATATGGTCTAAATGCCAGTCATCACTTCTTTTATTTTCTGGATCTAGAAGATGTTTATATTTGCGATACATTGTATCAGCATATTGTTGACACCTATGACGGTATTGTTGTCTGGTAAGACCATCCATAGTAAAATCTTTTTGTTGATGCCTTTCTCTCCATAAACCTATAGCCTTGTCAGATATTTTCTTTTTGGCACTGAGCATATGCGATGCGTTTTCTACCCCATATTTCTGTACCATAGTATTTTTTCTTTTCTTTTTTATAGCAGAACAGGAACTGGCATTTATAACCCCATATTTTCGTAATGATGTTGCCTGCATTCTTTCTTTTATCACAGGGCATTGGGCTGGTCTGTGACCACAAAGATATTTGCCGTTTTTAGCGATATATGTGTATGGTTGTCCGCAACCGTTATGGCAATAAATAATCACGCTGATGCTCTCCCAAGCGTTAGAGTAGTTGGGGACGCCAATCCCGCGAACTACATTTTATTTAGCCCGTTATGATTGTATAATCAGTATTAAGTTGTTAAAATAGTATCACAATGCTTATAAGAAGAATCGAAGAGATAACCATCTATGAGTCGCCAGACGGGGGTAAGACTGTTTACTCCCGTAGTTCTGGGGATCCTGAAAGAAAATTAGTACTTCAGGATCCCCAAATTTCTTGGAAAGCCCGATGGCAGAAATGGTATGATATTCTGCAAGAGGCTGAAAACAACGTTCCGCTGAACGATGTAATCAAACAAGCAGAAATGATATATGACCTCATCAAAGAACAAAGATCCTAGAACCCATGATGGTAGACCTTTGATAGAACATATCAGAGAAGATATCATGTGGCAAGATATCCGCAGATTGGCTAAAACGAATCTTGCACTACAAGATGCAGTAAGTAAGATGCTTATGATCTACCAATTGGTTAAGGACAATAAGAGAGTAGACCTATGATGCTAATTGGCACTAGTCTGGGAGGTTGCCTCCAATCTATCATGTGCGGCGAAGTGTCCAAGGATGACGTTTTGGTTATCATTACGAGGACTAGCGCAAAAGATTTGGGAGAACTTATTCAGGTAGTTACCTCTTACCATAAAGAAGGTAACGCTTGGGCTTCAATCAAAACAAACTATAGCAGACTGCAAGAATTCGAATTGAGCAAGGTAATTGATTTGTTATGGGAGTTATACCATGCCGGTAAAATCCATCAACCTGCTTTGTTTATGGAACACAGTGGTTTTGTACACCCAGAACTTACCCGCGAACAGTTGTGGCTAGAAGTGGCGCCCGTGCCAACTACTCAGCATCCTACTGTAATCGATGCGTATAGCAAGTACAAGATGCTTGCTACTTTAATGAAATGATAGAAATCGACTATAACACTTGGTTCACTAATCGTGAACTTAAAGAAAAGCCCGTACACTTTGTACAGGCTTCCGCCCACGCTACGTTAGAAAGAGTGATTTGGGTACATGAAAATCTACGGGGTAGATTTTGCATACACAGAAAAGAACCTCCCCGGCTAGATTCATACTTCAACATAGTTGAAGTAATTTCCTTTGAAGATCCCGCAGAAGCCATGTTCTTTGACTTGCGTTGGTCCTAAATAAATATTACATCGCCGCTAAATACAATTAAATATCTCTATATAGGAGAATATTTATATGGCGTTTACAAGACATGTAGGCAAACACGGCGATAGAAAGGTTGCAGTAGTTTTCCGCGAAGTGCCCGGCGAGCCGCATATGGCATTGGTAGTTTATACTCAACTGCTGAATCAGAACATTCACGATCCGTTGATCAATTGCATCGATAGCGATATTGGTCAGAACAGTCAGAACTTGTCTGACGCACTTAATCGTACACATACTAGAGATGGCAAGATCATTTTACAGGTATTGCACTCTGAAGGCATGTTAAAGAAAGTGCAGACCGAGCAAATTATTATGACTCCGCAACCAAATACTACCATTAAGTTAAGCGACTTAAACAAGATGCTTGATGAAATGGAGAAGGGTGAAGCAGCAGTCAAGCGTATGGCTGAGTTAGATGCACAACGTGGAATACAAGATCCTGCCCAAGTTGCCCGTAGAATGCGCGAAGGCCGTGATGCACAAACTTCACCCTTAGTTGCTACATCCGGAGATGTTCTGGGTGATAACACACTGGCAAATAACTTACGTCAACAAGCAGCAAAGATGAACGCCGAAGCAAAGGGTTTGCTAGCAGAGGCTGATAGAATGATGAAAGAAGCAGCACTGTTAGATCCGACACCGGCTCCAGCAGAAGAACCAGCAGTAACTACTAAGGTTACTAAAGCAAAGAAGACCAAAACTAAAGTAACTGTATAAAATGTCTCCGGACTTCATTAAAAAATGGGAACATATATTAGCAGACGTTGAGAAGCAGAAAATTCCTGTGGAGTTTATTAAGAAATTAGTTATTAAACTCCGCGGGAAGCGTCAACAAACTATTAATATCAAGAAGTTCTTAGAACAGGGTCTAGATCCCTCACAGATCGAAGAGGCTGTTTCTAGAAAACTTCATGAACTGGATGAAATGATTGTTGGTGTAGAATTTGTGCTTAACGTAGAAACTATTGCTAATGTAGTTCAACCCGAAACCGACAAACTATTAAATAAACTTTAATTAGTAGGCGGATGCAAAGCAGCGTAATTGACTTTTTGCTGCTCATACCATGATTGCCAAGCATCTACCGTAGCAGCGCACACATAGTATCTAGAATAATTTAAAGAAACTGTATTCAGCAGATCACTCATAGTTACCTTGCTACCATCTATCTCAGCAAGGTCAGGGCATTTAGTAATAACATCTTTGGGCGGGTCAGGGAATTCATATTTTATAACAGGTCCACAATTACAACCTCCTAACAAGAATAATAGCGGTATTAGAATTTTTTTCATTTTTCTGCCTTATCTGGATTTGTGGCTGCATGATTTAATATGTCAATAACATCAGTGCTTGGTTTGCAG
>JGI26470J50227_1000578_pt1 | contig 14623 bp, 17 predicted proteins | sample FreactTroBogLake_FD_50227 | JGI IMG/M metagenome (IMG submission 50227) | reverse complement strand
TAAAATGGCAACAAGTAAAAAAGCATCTCTCAATGAGAGTGTTTCAAGCGCTTTGAAAGGAACCTTTGATTTAGATAAATTTATCTCTTCGAAGAATCTATCAAGTACTTCAATTAAAATGAAAACCCAAACATGGATACCTCTATCAAAAGCTTTTCAAGATTGCCTATCCATTCCAGGTATACCAATTGGCCATACCACTTTACTAAGAGGTCATTCTGACACAGGTAAGACAACAGCATTATTAGAAGCAGCAGTAAGTGCCCAGAAAATGGGCATCTTACCTGTTTTTATTATTACGGAAATGAAATGGAATTGGGATCATGCTAAGCAGATGGGGTTACAGGTTGAGGATATTCCTGATGCAGATGGAGAAGTATCGGATTACAAAGGTTTCTTTATCTACGTTGATAGAGAGAGGTTAAATACAATTGAAGACGTAGCTGCTTTTATTGCTGATTTATTAGATGAGCAAAAGAACGGTAGATTACCTTACGATTTATTATTTTTATGGGATTCAGTAGGATCTATTCCGTGTAGGTTATCTGTAGAATCAAACAAGAATAACAATGAGTGGAATGCAGGTGCTATGTCTCAACAGTTTGGTAATTTTATTAACCAGAAGATAGTATTATCGCGTAAGCAAAGTCAACCTTACACTAACACAATGTTAGCAGTGAATAAGATTTGGGTTGCAAAGGCTGAAAATATTATGGCACAACCGAAGATGAAGAATAAAGGTGGAGATACAATGTATTTTGATGCCTCCTTAATTATCACATTTGGTAACGTGACTAGTTCAGGTACAAATAAAATTAAAGCAACTAAAAACGGTAAGGATATTGAATTTGCTAAGCGTACTAAGATTAGCTGTGATAAGAATCACGTTAATGATGTAACATCAGCAGGTAAGGTTATTATGACTGCACATGGCTTTATCGATGACACTAAACCAGCAATAGATGTGTATAAAAAACAACACTCTAAGGAATGGTTGAAGGCTTTGGGAACAACAGACTTCGATGTAGTTATTGAAACGGATGAGGATAATAAAGATATTTTTGATGCTTCGAATGAAGAGTAGTATCTTTATAAAAAATTAGTTATGACTAGAATTAATATTGGTATCCCACCTAAGCAGCTTACGAATAAACATGTAATGGCTGAACACAGAGAATTAAAACGTATCCCAAACGTAGTATCAAGAGGTAGGTATAATCTCAAAACTGCACCTCCTCAGTTTACTCTAGGAAAAGGTCACGTATCCTTTTTCTACGATAAGCTAGGTTATTTAAAAAAGCGTTACATTGAGCTTTATGATGAATGTAAAGCAAGAGGCTTCAATGTACAGTGTTATGTAAGTTCTTGGGATGGGGTACCAATTGAGTTGATGAATGATTACACTCCAACTGAAAGAGATATTCAAATAGTAAGTGAGAGGATAGCCGAACGGTTAGCCAATCCCTTAGCAAAACAACGAAAAGATGGATTACAGAAAGATGTTCGAACAGATGGAAAGTAAACCAGTAACGACCCTGCATAGAAATAGCAGGGTTCTTATTGTAGACTCGTTAAATACCTTTCTTCGTAACTTTGTAGCAATACATCATTTGAATCCAAGTGGTGCTCATATAGGAGGTCTAGGAGGTTTTTTAAAATCGATTGGAGCTGCTATTAGAGACATAGAACCCACAAGAGTTATATTAGTATTTGATGGTCATGGTGGATCAACAAATAAAAGATATCTCTACCCTGAATACAAAGCAAACAGACACATTGCTAAGATTTCTAATTGGGATGCTTTTGATAACCAAGAAGAGGAGTCTGAATCTATAACAAACCAAATAGTGAGATTGGTGGAATACCTAAAATGTCTACCTGTTGATCTAGTTGCCATTGATAAAATAGAAGCTGATGATGTGATTGGGTATTTAGCTACGAGGCTTCCTGAAAAAGTAGTAATACTTTCTACGGATCAAGATTATTTACAGTTGGTTTCTGAAAACGTTTCAGTATATTCTCCTATAAAGAAGATGATCTACAATCCAGCACAGGTACTAAAGGATTATGGCATCCCAGCTCACAATTTCTTAACACATAAAGTTATAGTAGGAGATAAAGGAGATAACGTACCGGGTGTAAAAGGAATCCAAGCTAAGACACTTATTAAATTATTTCCTATAATAGCAACTGAAAAGCATGTGAGTTTAGGTGATTTATTAGATGAATGTGTTGGAAAAGGAGGAAAGTATCAGGATGTTTATAACTATAGAAATCAATTGGGCATTAACAAGAAGTTAATGGACTTGCAAGATCCAAACGTACCTGAAGAAGATGCAGAAAGGTTGGATGGGTTATTGGAAAATGCAAGAAGTCATTTTGATCCTGTTGTTTTTTTGAATTTATATAAGGAAGATCAATTAGGTAAGACAATAATGAATCCCAATGTTTGGATTCAAGAAATTTTTAGTAATTTAGTAGAATATAAAATGAAATAAGTTATGGCAGTTTTGAATCAGTTAAATCAATATGGTGTAGGTTTTCAGATAAAAGTATTGTCTAGTCTACTTAAACATAGAGAGTTTTTACAGAATATACACGACATACTAGAAGAGGATTACTTTGATAATCCAGCACATAGGTGGATTGTAGAAGAAACCCTAAAGTATCACTACAAATACCATGCAACTCCTACTTGGGAAGCCTTAAGTATTGAAGTTAAGAAGCTTGATAACGAAGTATTAAAAGTTTCTATAATTGAACAGCTTAGGGAAGCAAAAAATATACCAACTGAAGATCAAACTTATGTAGAAGAAGAATTTTCTAACTTCTGTAAGAACCAGCAATTAAAAAAAGCACTACTTTCTTCTGTTGATCTATTAGAAAAAGGTCAGTATGATGACATTAGATATTTAATTGATGCAGCTTTAAAGGCTGGAATGGATAAAAATATTGGTCATGAGTATGAAAAAGGTGCAGAAGTAAGATATAGAGAAGAAGAAAGAGGTGCAATAGCTACTACATGGGCACCTATTAACGAATTNTTGATGGGTGGTTTAGGANCNGGTGATTTAGGAATTGTATTTGGTGGTCCTGGTAGTGGTAAGAGTTGGTTTTTAGCAAACCTTGGAGCTCAGGCTGTGGTAGATGGCTTTAATGTTAATCACTACACATTAGAACTTTCAGAAGTATACACAGGAAAGAGATATGATTCTATTTTTACAGGAGTTGACGTAAGAGAATTAAGTAAACATAGAGTTGAAATTAACGAAGCTGTTTCTAAGATAAAAGGTAAGCTGACCATTAAAGAATTTCCAATGGGAAAAGCTTCTATAGCAACCATTGAATCTCACATTCAGAAATGTACAGATTTAGGATATAGACCAGACCTTGTTATAATCGATTATGTTGACTTATTAAAAGCTAAGCGTAAATCAATAGATAGAAAGGAAGAAATCGACGATATCTACATGTCGACTAAGGCTCTCGCAAGAGAGTTACAAATACCAATTTGGACGGTTTCTCAGGTAAATAGAGCCGGTGCTAAAGACGACGTGATTGAAGGTGATAAAGCAGCAGGTTCTTATAATAAAATGATGATTGCTGACTTTGCAATGTCACTATCAAGAAAAAGACAAGATAAGACAAACGGAACTGGAAGAATACATATCATGAAAAATAGATATGGAGGTGATGGAATGACTTATGCTGCAAAAATAAATACAAACAATGGTAATATAGAAATAAGTGCAAGCGAAATGAATGAGGATGAATTTGTTACAGAAGGTCAAGGTGGTGGAATCAAGGCTCCTGCAACTGGATTTACCTTAAGTGAGCGAAGTATTTTACATGAAAAACTTAATGAAATGAGTAAATAACTCTATTTATTAAAAGAAAACACAGAAAACTATGAATATAATGGCTTTATGTACAAAGGATCGGTGTATCCAAGTGTTTAAGACAGTTACAAGTTGTAGTCAAACTTTTTCATATTAATTTAACGTAAATAAGTTTTGCAAGTAGCCGAAAAATCGAAGGATTATCGGATGATAAACCTATTTTTAAAATGACAGAGTATAAATTAAATTGTTCTATTTGTAAAACGATCCGTGTTTTTAAAACTAAACAGGGAATGGAAAAAGGTATGAGTAAGTTTTGCAGAGGGTGTACACAATCAATAATAAAAGGTGGTGTAGGTCGCTCTTTTGACAAAAACGGTAGCACACTATGTAAAGATTGTAACAAATACTTACCTGTTAGTGCATTTTACAAAAATTCAACTAGCAAAAGTACGCTGTGTAAGTTATGCTCTCATAAAAGAGCTGCTAGGTATAATAAAACAATTTACAGGTATAAGAAGTATGGCATAACGGAAGAGTTCTTTAGTAATATGCTACAAAGTCAAAATAATGCTTGTGCTATTTGTAATAGAGATTTCATAGGTGGCACAGATATAAAGATAGACCACGATCATAAAACAGGACAAGTTAGAGGATTGCTATGTCATAACTGTAATACAGGTTTAGGTCATTTTAAGGATAATATAAAAATTTTTCAATCAACAATTAAATATTTAGAAAATGGAATTAAGTAGCGAGATTTTGTCGGATTTGACGGTACATATGAAATATGCGAAATTTAACCCTCTTTTAGAAAGAAGAGAAACATGGAAGGAGTTAGTAGATAGAAATAAAGAAATGCATCTGAAGAAGTTTCCAGCATTAGCTGATGAGATTGAAAATGCATACCGGTTTGTGTACGACAAAAAGGCTTTACCTTCAATGCGTTCAATGCAGTTTGCAGGTAAACCTATTGAAATTAGTCCTAACCGCATCTATAACTGTGCTTATTTTCCAGTAGATGATTGGAGATGTTTTGCAGAAGCAATGTTCTTGTTGTTAGGTGGTACAGGTGTTGGTTTTTCAGTACAAAAACACCACGTAGATCAGTTACCAGAGATTAGAAAACCAGATCCAAAGAAAACTAGACGTTTTTTAATTGGTGATAGTATAGAGGGATGGGCTGATGCAGTGAAGATATTAGTAAGAGCTTACTTTGAAGGTGGTTCAACACCAGTATTCGACTTTTCAGATATACGAGCAAAGGGTGCTGCTTTAATTACCTCAGGTGGTAAAGCTCCTGGTCCTCAACCTCTAAAAGAGTGTTTAATTAAAGTACAGGGTATTCTTGATAGCAAAGAAAATAACGATAAATTAAGACCAATTGAAGTTCATGATATTGTTTGTCATATTGCAGATGCAGTATTAGCAGGTGGTATTAGAAGAGCTGCATTAATTAGCTTATTTAACGCTGACGATGAAGAAATGATATCAGCTAAGTCTGGTGCATGGTGGGAACTTAATCCACAAAGAGGTCGTGCAAATAATTCAGCAGTATTACTAAGAAATAAAATAACAGAAGAGTTCTTTCTTGGTTTGTGGAAGAAGATAGAAGCAAGTGGTGCTGGTGAGCCTGGTATTTACTTTTCAAATGATAAGGATTGGGGTACAAACCCATGTTGTGAAATTGCTTTACGTCCTTTCCAATTCTGTAACTTATGCGAAGTGAATGTTTCAGATGTTGTAGATCAAGATGACTTAAATGCAAGAGTAAGAGCAGCAGCTTTTATTGGTACTTTGCAAGCTTCTTATACTAGCTTTCACTATCTAAGACCAGTTTGGCAAAGAACAACTGAAAAAGATGCGTTGATTGGTGTTGGTATGACTGGTATTGGATCAGGTGTAGCTCAAAAGTTGGATCTTAAGCAAGCAGCTAAGATTGTGAACGAAGAAAATGAAAGAGTAGCTCTACTAATAGGAATTAATAAAACAGCTAGGTCTACAACTATTAAACCTAGTGGTACTTCATCTTTAACTTTAGGTACTTCGAGTGGTATTCATGCTTGGCATAACGACTACTACATTCGTAGAATTAGAGTAGGTAAAAATGAAGCTATTTATACTTACTTAGCAATTAATCACCCAGAACTTATTGAGGATGAATACTTTAGACCTCATGATACAGCAGTTATTTCTGTTCCACAACAAGCACCAGAGGGAGCTATTCTAAGACATGAATCTGCATTGGATTTACTTGAAAGAGTTAAGTTTTTCTATCAAAACTGGATTAAACCTGGTCATAGAAATGGTCAAAATACACACAACATTTCTGCAACAGTGTCTATTAAGAATGATGAGTGGGATGTAGTGGGTAAATGGATGTGGGAAAATAGAAAATTTTATAATGGACTATCAGTACTTCCATACTCAGATCATACCTACATTCAAGCGCCTTTTGAAGACTGTACTAAAGAGAAATATGAAGAGTTAATGCCTTCTTTATCTAATGTAGATTTAACAAAAGTAGTTGAGTTTCAAGACAATACAGATTTAAAAGGAGAAGCCGCTTGCGCAGGTGGTGCTTGTGAAGTAGTTTAAACTATTTATTAGTATGATTAAGTTAGCCAACATTCTAAATGAGATTAAATCTCCCTTATTACGGGAGTGCGTTGTAGCTGGAGTACGACTCAGCGATGGGATTATCTTAGCAAAAAACAGAGATAGGGGCTACGACGCTAAGATGGAGATTGTCCATGAAGTATTAGATAATGTGGAGATTGTGTATTGGCACGACGTAGATACAGACTGGTCGGAAGGTATGAATGAATTTGGTATCGGAATAGTAAACTCATCTTTAATGGTGAATGACGATGAAAAAGAAGCTGATAAGGTAGAAAAGAAGAGAGAAGAAAAGAGTGACAATAAAGAAAAGGGTAAAAATCCACAGCATGCTACTGATGGTGCTAAAATCAGACAGGTATTAACTCAAAAAAATATCAGAGATGCTATTAAAGTCCTAATTTCAACGAGAGGTGACGGTTCTTCTAAATTCAAGGGTGTATCAGGTCAGTCTCTTGTAAGTGATGGAAAGGATATTTACGTTGTAGAACATTCTAGCGTAGATACACCTATTATAAGAAAATTAAAGGGAGATAGAAAGGTGGTAGTTAGAACAAATCACGGTATTTATCACCCTCATTTAGGTTATCAGAGTGGACCAAAGCTACAATCATCTGAAAGTAGAATGAATCTAGCAAAAAATCACCTTCAGGATGCTAAGAAAGATCAGGATGTGTTGGATTTAATGAAAAAGAAGTACAAGGATAACCCTTTCTTAAACCCATATAGAACGGATAATAAGTTTCATATGCAAACAGTAGGTCAGATTATGATGAACTGTGATACTAAAACCGTAACTATACGAATGGATAAAGAGCATGGTGAGTTACAAACTGTAGAAGACTTGCTTCCAAAAGGGTATGAACCGAAGATTAAAATAAAAATAGAAAGCAAAGGTGCTAAATTAGATTAAAACTATTTATAAGTATGCCATTAGTATTAAGAACAACAAACGGTGCTCCACTTACTTGGGAACAAGGAGATGAAAATTTATTATACCTCTATAGTGGTAGTATGTACACTCCGTATTCCGGATCAGTTACAATTTCAGGCAGTCTTGAAGTTTCAGGATCAATAACTGTAAGCGATTTAATTGGTACTGCTTCATATGCAGTGTCAGCAATGACTGCTTCCTATTTTAGTGGTTCAATATCAAACGCAATCTCTTCATCATACTCAGTAAATGCTGATACAGCTTCTTTTGCTAACTATGCAGTGAATGCTGATTCCGCTTCTGTAGCAATAAGCTCATCATACGCGGTAAATGCTGCTACAGCATCCTATATTAATAACTTAAGTCAAGCCATTAATGTAAGTGGTAGCTTAACTATAACTGGATCTTTTGCATTAGCATCACGATCACGACCAAGTGCATCAACAGAAATTCCGGGTCAAATTTACTTTGATAGTTTTAACTCAAATTTCTACGGTTGGAACGGAAGTGCTTGGGTACAATTAAATAATTAATAGGTTTTGAGCTAAATTATATGTTAACATGGCTATACTCGATCAATTAAGCTCTGGTTACTTAACTTCAAAAGGAACAGCTAGTACTTCAGCAACTGGATCGATAGCGAATGCCACACAAGCAGATTCTAGTTTCTTTACTTCTAAGGGTGTAAGTCCCAATACTGGATCAGGAGCAGGGGTTGGTCAGGCTGATTCAAGCTTTTTCACTTCCAAAGGTATAACTAGCAATTCTGCTACAGGGTCATTGGCAGGTGCAAATTCTAGTTTTCTAACTTCAAAAGGAGTAAACAGCTATTCAACAACTGGATCATTAGCCAAAGTTGCTCAAGCAAGTTCTGGTTTTTATACATCTAAAGGTATAGGTTCTAATACTTCCTTAACTGGTTCAGGAGTGAGCGTTAGTCAGGCAGGTTCTAGCTTTTACACTTCCAAAGGAATAAGCTCAGGTCAAACTAGCTATCTTAAAGCTGCTTTTAATGCTGTAGCAAACATAGGAGGATTTCAATCAAAGAGTAACTTTAACTTTGTACCTCCAAGTGCACCAGCTTCACCAGTTATACCAAGCATATTAACAACTGAAAATAGCCTTCAATTAATAACAGAAGCAGGTAGCTATATAACAACTCAATAACAATCAAACTATAAAATAACTTAAATGGCAGATATTAAAATATCACAATTACCAGTAGTAACTAGTTTAGGAGCTTCAGATGTAGTTCCTGTAGTAGCTGGCGGTGTGACATCTCAAATTACTAAAACTAATTTGGATAATACACTTGTAGTGGCAAATGCAGTAAATGCTACAAATGCAACGAATGCAGTTAGTGCAGTGAGTTCATCTTATGCCTTAAGCGGTTCTTATGCTTTAACAGCTTCCTACGTATCATACGCAGTAAGTGCATCAGAAGCTACTTTAGCACAAACTGCGGTAACTGCTTCTTATTTCAACGCTTCTATTCAAACAAGTGGATCTACTCTATTTTCTGCTCATCCAGCAACTGCTAACTTTAATACATCAAACGGTATATTTTTAGGAAACGCTGCAGGTTATAGTGCAACAAATGCAAATGAATCTAACTTTATAGGAGATAACGCAGGTCAGGGTGCGATAAATGCTCAATATTCAAATTTTATTGGTGCATCTGCAGGTCAAGGTGCAACAAATGCAGTTTATTCGAACTTTGTAGGTCAATCTGCAGGTCAAGGTGCATACAGTGCTAGCAATGCAAACTTTATAGGAGATGGTGCAGGTGCCGATTCAAGATATGCAAATGATTCTAATTTTATTGGAAATCAAGCAGGGTTATCGTCACCAAGTGCTTCATTTTCTAACTTTATAGGTAGTAATGCAGGTATAGGTGCAATTTACGCTAACAATTCAAACTTTTTTGGACCTAATGCAGGAAGTGGTGCAGTAAGTGCTAGTTATTCAAACTTAATTGGATATCAAGCAGGCTACAACGCATCAGTAGCAGGTATAGGAAGTAATAATACAATAATAGGTACCAACATCACCTTACCGGATAATTACAGCAATGGTATAAATATTGGAGGTTTAATATTTGGATCAGGTTCATATTCAAATACTTCTTTACAATCTGCAGCAGCAGCAAACGGTAAAATAGGTGTTAATCAACCTAACCCAACTGCAACTTTGGATGTGAGTGGTAGCACACATATAACAGGTAGTTTAAATGTTTCTCAAGGAATTACAGGATCTTTACTTGGAACAGCTACAACAGCTTCTTACGTAACTTTAGCACAGACTGCTTCTTACGTACTGCAGGCAGTAAGTGCATCAGAAGCTACTTTAGCACAAACTGCTTCCTATGTAATTTTAGCACAAACTGCTTCCTATGTAATTTTAGCACAAACTGCTTCTTACGTACTACAGGCAGTAAGTGCATCAGAAGCTACTTTAGCACAAACTGCTTCTTACGTACTACAGGCAGTAAGTGCATCAGAAGCTACTTTAGCACAAACTGCTTCTTACTTTAACGCTTCTATTCAAACAAGTGGATCTACTCTATTTTCTGCTCATCCAGCAACTGCTAACTTTAATACATCAAACGGTATATTTTTAGGAAACACTGCAGGTTATAGTGCAACAAATGCTCAGTATTCCAACTTTATAGGAAACGCTGTAGGTAACGGTGCAACAAATGCTCAATATTCCAACTTTTTAGGAAACAATGTAGGTGTTAATGCAACAGAAGCTAACAACTCAAACTTTATAGGTAACGCTGCAGGTAACGCTGCAGTAAGTGCGAGTAATTCAAACTTTATAGGAACTGATGCAGGTTATGAAGCAGGACATGCAGGCTATTCAAACTTCATTGGTTATAGTGCAGGTTTTAGCGCATTGAGTGCAAGTAGTGCAAACTTTATAGGATATGGTGCAGGTCAAAATGCAACAAATGCTGGAAATGCAAACTTTATAGGAGAGAATGCTGGTAATAATGCAACCAACGCCGCTAACTCAAACTTTATAGGAAACATTGCAGGTTATAATGCAACAGAAGCTAATAATTCAAACTTCATAGGAAACAATGCAGGTACTAATGCATACAGTGCTAGTAATTCAAACTTCATAGGAAACAATGCAGGTACTAATGCAACTAGCGCTGGTAACTCAAACTTTATTGGAATTGCTGCAGGTACTAATGCAGCTAGCGCTGGTAATTCAAACTTTATTGGATATGATGCAGGCAACGCTGCAGTAAGTGCTAGTACTTCAAATTTTATAGGCTTAACTACAGGTCTAGGTGCCACAAACGCTTATAATTCAAATTTCATAGGAGAATCTGTAGGTGTTAATGCAAGGGAAGCTAATAATTCAAACTTTATAGGTAGTGATGCAGGCAACGCTGCAGTAAGTGCTAGTTATTCAAACTTTATTGGAGTTGCTGCAGGTACTAATGCAGTAAATGGTAGTGCTTCGACTTTAATTGGATTACAAGTAGGTTATGCTACCGGATCAGGTATTGGAAATAATAATATTATAATTGGTACTAATATCTCTTTACCTGATGGATACGCAAATGGTATCAACTTAGGTGGTTTGATTTACGGATCAAGTTCATACTCTAATCAGGGTGGAAGTCCTTATTCAGAAGCAGCAAACGGACATGTAGGTATTAATCAACCTCGTCCTCGATTTAGCTTAGATGTACAGGGTACAATAAATGCATCAGGATCTTTAATCACAACTCCTCAATCACAACCAGGTTCACCGGTTCCAGGTCAAATATACTTTGATAGTGGAAACTCTCATTTCTACGGATGGAACGGATCAGCTTGGAAACAATTAGATAACTAATTTGGAGAAAAAAGAATTTATACAAAACATACATTATTACTTAGAAGAAAGTAGGGTCGTTTTTACGGCCCTTTTTCATCTTCAAAGGGGAAGTTGTTGTGGTAATTTTTGTCGTCATTGTCCTTACCAACCCTCTCACCAAAAAGATAATGAAATAGTTAAAGAAGAATTTGCCTATCTAAAAGAAAGGTAGTATTTTTATATAAAATATAGTTATGAGTAAAATACAATACATTAGTAGAAAAGGTAACTGTGATTCTATGCACAGAGTAATGAATGAAAAAATGAAATGCTTCTTGCCACATGGGCATACGTATTTATATGAATTAACGTTTTCATTTGAGAATATGGAAGAAATCGGTTATGCGATTGATTTTAAAGAAATTAAAAGAGTATTCTGTCAGTGGATCGATGATNTATTAGATCATGGTGCAATATTAAATCCTAAGGATGATATTTTAATAAAAGCTGTAAAGGATCTCGATGGAAAGCTATGGCTAATGTCTTTAAATGGTGAAGGTGAGTATTGCAATCCTTCCGTAGAAAATATTGCTAAGGAGATCTTTCTTGCAATGGATGTTTTATCTCACACCTTATATGGTAACAAGCTTACAGGACTACAAATTCACAATGTAAAAATTTACGAAACACCTAACTGCTGGACTGATTGTTTTAGAGAAAGTATTTCAAATTTAGAGCAAGCAAGGTTTATGGATGCTCAAAGTGCTAAAATTAAAGCTTATGCACTTGAAAAAGGAATATTAGAATACGACGATCGTAAAATAAAATAAGTTATGGAAGAAGTTATAAAACATTCGTTAGGTCTGTGTGGAGAATCCCATACAAACTTTATTGCTTTTCTGTTGGAAGTTCCAACAATAAGTCCTATCTTTAATTATATAAAATTTTTAATCACAAAAAAGTAACAGTTATGAACATTAAATCACCATTATCAGTCTATGATTTCTTAGGCAGCAAAGCTGGTGGATCCCTAGGTAAATTTGTATATGAAGGAGCTTCTAAACAGAAGGCTTTCGTAGGAAAACAAGACACGCATGATCCAGAATTAAAAGTACAGACTTATGAATTTCATTGGCTTCTAACTTTTCTTATGGAATTTAGGTCAAATGAAAGTAATAAGAGTAAGGTAGATTCAACAGTATGGGATGCTATAGCAAGTAGAGCAGGAAAGTACAACAAAGCGTTGGAAGCAGAAAACCAACCAGCTTTATTTTAATTAACTACATAAAAACATGGAGGAACCAACCAATGAAATGTTTATTAGCACTAAAAGATGGTAAGAACTTTAAGAAGGGAGACATCATCAGAGTATCTGACGCAGAAGCAGATCTTAGAACCGCACACGATTACTGGAAGTTTATTCCTAAGAAAGACTGGAAAGGTCACAGACCAGTAGAAACACCTAAAGTAGAGGAAGTAGGAAAAGTATTTTCTGAAAAGGCAGATAAAACTATTACTGTTAGGAGAGAAGAAACAGTAGCAGAGAAGCAACTTAAACGTAAAAAGCAGAAGTAATGAACAAGCACTACCTAGCAGTAGGATGGGACGACCTTAATAAGTTAGAGGAAGAAGTCTTATCTAACATAGAACAGCAAGATGCATCCTACTACTACGGTATGTTAGAGGTTATTCGCTGGATGAAAGATAAAAACGTTTACGAACCAAAAAACATAAACAATGAGTAAAATAGATTCTAGTAAACTACTAATCAGTAGTGACTTTTATACCGTTCAAGGAGAGGGTATAAGTAGTGGTGTTCCGTCATACTTTGTACGCTTAGGTATATGTAACCTAACCTGTGGTATGAGTAGAGCTTTTACTAACTTATTAGCTAAAGAACAAAAGCTAGAAGATGGTGAAATCTTCGAAGGTGACTTACATAAAGAAGGTAAGGCTACTTGGACTTGTGACTCTACTTCTCAGTGGTTATGGAGAGGCGAAAATAAAGAATTTCAATATCTAATTAATAGATGGCAAGAACAAGGTGTGTATGACGATATCTTGAACGGTACTATTCATATTATTTGGACTGGTGGTGAACCAACAATTAAAGGTCATCAAGAGGCAATTAATAATTTTCATAAGTATTGGGAGGAATATGAATCTAATAGAAGGGCTGGTATTCCTGAAATGCAACATTTAAGAACTAAGATATTTAATGAAATTGAAACTAACGGCACTGTAGTAATTGATTCATTATTCAATATAATTGACCAAATCAACTGCTCACCCAAATTAGCTAATTCAGGTATGACTGAAAAGCAACGTATTAATCCAGAAGCGATCAAGCGTATTATGCAACATAACAACTATCAATTTAAATTTGTAATTAGCAATGAGGAAGATGTACAGGAATTATTCCGTGACTTTGTTATACCATTTAGCATACCTCTTAAAAATGTAGTTTGTATGCCAGGTTTAGATGATGCAGCTAACTTTGAAGAACGTACTCGATTTGTAATGGAAATGTCTAAGAAGTATCGCTTTAGAGGATTAACACGTTTACATATTGCAGCGTGGAATAAAACATTAAACGTATAATATGATCTGTCCCGCATGTAAAGAACAAGGTTTAAAATCAACAGTGCAAACAGAAGGCCTTATGTCTACCTTAATGGGTTATTCTACTTATTACGATGAAAACGGTATGATGCATAAGCACGACAATAACAGCAGAACAACTATAGGAAAATGTAGCAATGGGCATACTTTTTCTTATCGATATGAGAATAGTTGTTGGTGCGGTTGGAAAGGTAAAACTGAAGAATATAAAACATTAAACGTATAATATGGAAACATCTTTAGGGAGTGGTGATAATTTTTTGATAGAGTCAACAAATTACGTAACTTTACAAGAGTCGTTATCTTTAACAACAGAGAAAGGTAGCATCTTTCTAAACGTAAGGGTAGAAGCAGATTTTCACACTATTCCAGAAGAGTATCACGAAGTCTTTTTAAACATGATGACTTCAAAATACTACGGTAGAGTATCATTTGGAGATAATCCTTTCAGTCAATGTTTACCACCAAAAAAAGTAAGATGGTGGCAGTTTTGGAAACAAGTAAAATAATTAAATTATGAATACGTCTTATGTTTGTCGATATTGTGGCAAACCAACTAGCGAAGTAGATTATGATTATCTAGTAGATTATGATCATTTAACCTGCACACTGGAAAACGAAATGGCTATACGTAAAGGATATGAAGCATTGAGTGAGGATACAGATGCTAGTTTTACAGTACCGTTTAAGTTAATAACAGAAACACCTAATGATCAAATACTAGGTGCTAAAGTAAGAGAGTTATATTATGAGTCAAAAAACAACAGCTGAAGATTATTACGAAGCAATTAAA
>JGI26470J50227_1000577_pt1 | contig 14668 bp, 15 predicted proteins | sample FreactTroBogLake_FD_50227 | JGI IMG/M metagenome (IMG submission 50227) | reverse complement strand
TTTGTCGTTGTCGTAGTTGAACTTTGGTTCTTTCGCTGGCGGGTTGATTTTGAGCGTTGGGCCGGCTTCTTCTGTACTGTAGGCTCCTGACCAAGCTCCACCGCTGTGACCTCTTCCGTTTGGTTCTTTTCTTGGGAAGGAGTTTCCTTTAATTTGGTCTGACTGTCCAAGAGGGTTGTGTTTTCCGGAATTATCTGGGGAGATATCTGCTGGTCCGGCTGACTTGATGAAGCTGGGGTTGTAACGTTTCGTGGTTTGAGCTTGAATAGATTTGCTATTTTTTGTAACATCATTTTTTTCCTTAAACAAATAATTAAAAGTTTCATTAATATTTAACTTATTATGGCTTTCCAACCATGAAAATGCAATATCATTGTAGGATTTAGTATCTATAAATTCATTGATTTTAACATAAGTTTCCGTGATTTGATCCTCGATTTCGTTATATGTATAACTGTTATCGAAACTCAACATAGTTTTAAATTCATTAGCAAAATTTTGATGAAATTTTTGTGACTCTTTCCACTTGTCGAAACGTAAAGATTCTGATATCATACGATTCAACTTCTCATTTCTTTCTCTGGATACTTCATTTGTGGTGTGTACAAACACCATCATTGTTTCATATCCTAATTCTTCCAATTCTTCTCTGATTTGAGACATAGTACCATCATCAGCAGGCCCATTAATGATTAGAGGACCACGGTTACGAATAGCTTCTCTACGGAAGTCACCAGTTTTCTCTGATAGTTTTTGTTTGTCACCCAAGTAATCAAGTGCCTGTATGGTGTTCAATTCTACCGCTTTAGATTCAGCAATTGCTTCACGGATGATGATATCTTTACCAGAACCTGGTCCACCTGTCACAAATACCGCTTTGAATAGTCCACGGTCCACGGATTCATTTAAACCCATACCTTTACGAGTATCTCTCATCAACTCTTTAGCATGAGCATCTGATACATGGTGTGGAACACCTTTCCTGAACTCATGGAAGTCTTTATTCTTGGCGTGTTCTCTCATCTTTGTGCCAGACATTCCCCCTGCACCTTCAGCGTCAGGATCACGGTGACCAGCAGATTTGACCTCGATTTTTTTAAAATTGAACAAGGCACCTTTATGTGTACCATTGTATTTGTGTAACAAGTCGTGCATTTCTTTTACACGGTCTGAACCAGCCACATAAATTAAGTGGTCATGGCCAGCTTTGTGTAATTTCTCTGCGTGGTGTAGAAAAGAAGGATGTTCTTTAGATGAGGCCTCAAAATGAGTACCAGGTGAATATCTTTTTAAATGTTTTAACTTTTGTTCAGCTGATAGTGGGTTTTTCTTACTGTCTTGTGAATGGGAAACCACAACCGTGTGTTTAGCCTTATGCTTACTGGCTAATTCTTTGACTTTATCAATTAATTTTAAGTGACCAGAAGTAGGAGGATTCATACGACCAAAAGCCATCACAACCGGCTTATGGGTTTGTTCTTCTTCTTGTACTAACTGCAGGAATGATTTCATTTTCTAACTTTAAGTAAATTTGCTTTAGCGAATTCTTTACGATTCACTAATTTATCTGGTTCACCGGCATGATTAACAACATAACCTTCTGGATCAGTTGGTTTATTATCTATGTGATGTTCCAAACCGCCAGGGTTTTGATTTAAAGTATGTACCAAAACATCTTTAGCTTTCTGTAAGTGTTGGTGCATATCCAACAAATTTTTATAATGTTTTTTGTTGTCATCTATATGTTTAGAATGTACATTCGCCTCACTTTGTTTTTTGGCTTGGGCTGCAGGAGTTTTTAATTTCTCAATTCCCTTTTTGTACTTATCCTCAATATGTTTCTTTAAACCTTCGGTTGTTGGTTTCTCACCAGTACGTACTGTTTGATTGATATATGTTGCCAGATGTCCACCTTCGCCACCGTGCATTTCGGTTGCTTTGTACATCTCTTTTCCATGTGCTTCATGTATCTTTTTAGCCGCTTCCATATGTTTATGGAATTCATCTTGTTCATGTTGTGAATAATGTACGTCTTTAGTGTTTAATTCGGCGGACTTATGCCATACATCTGGATGTTGACCAAAGTTGTGATGGTCTGGATGTGGATCGGCCTTCATATTTTCCAACGTACTACCATGATACTGTTGGTGAATAACTATACCTAACTTTGCGTTTTTAATCTTTTCCGCTTCATCACCATGAGCGGTATAGGTAATTGTATTGGGTGTAAATGAAGCTTTACCACCAGATTTCTTCTCCACATCACCGTGAGAGAACATTACATCGCCTTGGTAAACACCAGTCTTAGGTGCAACTTTCTTTAGATGTGTTAATGATGCCTGTAACTTATCTACCAGACCAGGAGCGTGTCCGTGGTTTTTAACTATGTCCGCCGATGTGTAATTAATCTTAGGATTCTTATTGAAAGCGGACTTGGACGCTACAAAGAACTTACCTGTTTCTGGGTGGTGACCAAAAACCAGAGATGGAGAACCATCATATTTCATGGTCATATCTGAACTGTGACCACCAGATTTGATGTGGTTGTGGGCTTTATTCAATACTTCCACAGCACGTTTGAATCCTTTAGCTCCGTGCATTAAAGGACGATCTTCAGGATGGGTAATATGCTTGAGCTTACCGCCACCCTCTTCCTCTTCCTTCAGAAATTGTAGAAAACGACCCATAGATTTGACCTCTAGATTTGCAACACACTTTGGTTGCCGTTGCTTATTTATACAACTTTTATCGGTATATGACAGAACTTTTAAATTGTTCCTGTTGATATATAGTATCTATTATAACAGGGAATCCAAAGTTTGGCAAATATCCATACTGGGTTTATACCCTAATTGTTGTATTTTTGAGATGTCAAGCACCATATTTTTAGTCTGTACGGTCTGGTGGAATTTTTCCGATTCAATATTATTGAATTTTGAGGTGGATCCTACTTTGTCCCTAACATAGGATAAAGCATCTTTTAAATAGACCTCTTTTCCATTACCTACATTATAAATGGTGTTCAAATCACCTTTATCAAGTATTAGATTAATCGCTTTCACTACATCATCCACATGGATGTAGTCTCTGAATATTTCTCCACCATCATACAAATTAACATCTTCATTCTTTTGAATTTCGCCTATCATATATTGTAGAGCATTCTTTTTCTTAGATACTTTACCATCAGACTTACCCAATACATTAGCCAGTCTGATAATACGATAATTAATACCAAAAGTTTCACAATAAGATATCAACAACTGTTCAGCTGCACGCTTAGTGATAGAATAGAAGCCTTTTGGATCACAATGAGAGTCTTCCTTTGCTGGTAAAGGAACATCACCGTAAACAAACCAAGAACTGATAAAGTTGAAGGTCGTTTCTTCCTTACAAGACTCTAAGGTTTTAATCAATGTAGTTAAATTGGTATCTATATCCAAGTACGGGTTTGAGTGTACATTATAGTTGTCCACGGTCGAAATGAAATATAACACATCATTTTTTTTGATTACGTAATCATCTCTCTCATTTACAACGGTGTTGGGTGTCAATTCACAATAACGACCCCCAACAAACCCAGCACCCATTACATTAATCAGTCGTTCCATTTTTCAAACACTTTATTGATATATGACAATACTTTTTCGTTGTATAGTGGTGAACAACCAACAAAAAATACATTACTTAATGCCAGATTGGAATTTGGATAAAGTTTAGCATCGTCTAAGTGTTTATAACCTGGATGTAAAAGAATATTACCACTAAAGTAGTTTCTAGTTTGAATTTTATTCTTTTCTAAGTGTGCCACCAATTTTTCTTTAATCTCTTGTGTCTCACAAAAGATAGGAACACCAAACCAAGAAGGATCAGAATTAGGTGAAGAATTGATAACACGAGCACCTTTGATATTGTTCTCAATCATCTTTTGAATACTTTCTTTGTATTCTCTACGTTTGGATTCCAACATATCAAACTTAGCCAACTGTTCAATACCAATAGCACCTTGTAAGTCCAACGGTTTTAGGTTGTAACCGATATTGGTGAACAAGTATTTGTGGTCGATAATACCATCGAATTCTTCCAGCCACTTGTCGAATCTATTACCACAAGTTCCACATTCAAGCAGATTGTTTGAACCGACACAATAACAATCACGACCCCACCAAGAAATACTTCTGGCTTGATTAATGAAGTCTTCATCATTTGAACAGACCATACCGCCTTCACCTGTGGAAATATGATGTGCCGGATAGAATGATGTTGTCCAAGCGTAATACAGGTCAGTAATTAGATTACCCTTCCAGTTTGTTCCTAGAGAATCACAGTTGTCTCCTAACAAAACAAGGTTATGTTTATTACAGATATCAACAAGTCTATCCATATCAGGCGGATTACCTAATACAGGTGAAACAAAGATTGCTTTTGTCTTCGGTGTAATCTTACCTTCAATCAAATTAACATCAAAGTTTAATGTGTCCAATTCAATATCAATAAAGATTGGTTTCAAACCGTTTTGCACAATAGGTGCAATCGTTGTAGGGAAACCAACAGGTGATACAATCACTTCATCATCTTGTTGCCAGTTGAATTTCTTTTTCATGGCAGTAATCAATACCAAATTGGCTGAACTGCCTGAGTTGACCATATGTGAATGATTTACATTAAATCGTTTACTGAATTTGATTTGAAACTGTGCTACTTTTTCTCCAGCAACAATCCATTTACCATAAAGTAATGTATTGATAGCAGCTGCAATTTCTTGATGATCCCATAATTGACCGGAGTATTGTACAAATTCTCCATCAACATAATTATCATAATTTTTTACATACTTGATATCTTCTTGGGCCAAAAAGTTGACCATATCTCTAGAATCTAATACTACACCCATCATAAATCCACTCCATAATATTTGTGAACTCCATGTTTTCCATGGAAACCTAAACTTTTCCCCAACCAAGGAGAACTCATAATATGCTCTATACTAAATCTATCTGCTACACTTTGTGGAGCAAATTTGATTCCATATTTTTTTTCTAATGTACCTTTATGTATCTTACAAATAATACTATCTTCAGGCATCACCTTTTCGCCTTTACTGTCTTTAACATAGTATAAACTATTGTTTAAGTGTTCCGTATATCCTTTAGTATCATAGGCTATATTCATATCAAGCAAAGCATCATATAGTTTTCTAGACCTTAAACAGAATCCTCCGTTGCCAACAAAACCATCAACCCAAGATGCGCCAATATAATCATACTCCAAGAACTCATCTGTCCAAGCGTCTGCATTGACCGCATAACCGTCATTGTGAATTATTAGATTATAATCTTCGGTACATACACTAGGACAAAGTTTCAATGTTACAAAACCATATTCATCATTATAATTTTTTATCTTTGATATTTTAGTCCATGTCACAGGAACAGAAAAGTTTTGTTCCGGAAATGGCAAATCACTAAACCAATGAACTCTACTGATTTTATTACCTAGAGTTTCTAATGTCTTTTTTAGTGCCTTTAAGTCATAGTATAACGAATCGATAACTGTCACACTTACCATGTGGTTCCTTCAAAGTCCAACCAATATGTTCTTAATTCACCTTTACCTTTTGTAATGTAAAAAGGAAGAGTATGTATTAATCCTCTACTTGAGTTGTAGTATATCATAGTTTTTGGTCCTCTGTCAAGAGACCATGTATAGTGAGAAGTTCCAGTATCACCACCAACGTATACTTTAGCCGTATTGATATGGTGAATATTCTCCAACATATCNGTACTATATGTCCATCCATCATATTTTTCTTTAAGTGGTTCTTTAACACAGATGAATTTTTCATAATTCATATATTCCGGTTTACTGAATTCATATATTCCGGTTTACTGAATTCGCCAATAACTTTCGGTAAAACGTCTGATGTCCAATTACGATACGTATTATATGGTGCATCAGTAACAGGAAAGATAACAATCTTATCAACCATAGTGTCTGGGTTTTTGATTGATAGGTTATCACCAATTATATCACGGAAGTCCCATAGATTTACTTTTCTCCAATTTAAAGATTCGGTACCTTGTGTCGGAGAAAAGAAGTCGTTTGTTTTACACAGATATTGAAAAAACTTCTGGCAGTAATCGTCAGAACTTATTGTACCTGGTTTCATATAGAACCTTAGGTTTGGTTTCGCAAACCTTAGGTGCTGAATCACATTGATGATAGCAACTATATCTCCGTTTCGAGCAGGACCACCAAAAGTTCCAGGTTCAATATTGTAAATCATTTGCGTGTACTAATTTAGATTTTCTGTTGCCGTAAAAATGTTTACTGAAAACTTTATTGATATCTTTGCCATTGTCCCAATTGATATCATTACCTTTTCTAAATTCAGGTTTAAAGTCTTCTGGTTTCCAAACCACAAATTGTTCTTTGTTCAACAAGTCAGCAAGCACAGCCACACCAGTCAGATTGGTAATAAAAGGCTTTGCTGATTTTTTAATTATAAAACAATTCTCCAACATATCTNTATTGTAATCTATAAATTCATATTTTGANAGATATGACAATACATTACTTTCTCTACGTGAATCAATATCGTTAACATTCCATCTATCACCGACATAAGGCACATCACTCCTTACAACAAAGTCAAACTCAGGAAATTTAACTTCAAAATCATCATCAACTTCAAATTCAAACCCTCTATCTTTCATCCAGTTTTCATAACGACAGGTTTCAATAGGACGATTAGGATTGTTTTGTGTCTCTCTAGTCCATGAACTTATCTCAGTTACACCACTAAAGAAGACCTCATCATCATAGGAGATTTCATTGAAAATTGATTGATACTCAAGGAACTCTTTGAAACCTTTAAACTTTCTCATCTCTTTACGAATGATTATGCCAATAGGTCCATAAGTTTTAGATATACCAGATAATACTGGCATAGAGTTTAGAAAATCGCCAAGGTTGGCGGTAGATTTAAGATACAGATTCATTATAATCCTTAAAAGCAACAAACCAATCATCCGTTGAAACCGGATGTAATTCAAACATATCAGGCTGAGATAGGTAAGACATCAACAATAAAGTTTGGTCATCATCAATTAAATTATTCTTCAATAACTCATTGGTGTTGTGTTGTACCAATATTTCAAGTTTCTTCCAAGCATCTCTGCCACCAACAATACAAGGTCCTGTAACATAAACATCATTGTTTGCGATTACGTCTTGTATGTATGTACCTTCAACCCAGTCTTTGATGGTGAAGAAGTGTATCTTATCTTTGTCAAAAGGATATTGCCAATTAGTGTGGCCACCAAGTGTGTTTTCGGTTCTACAATAACCAAAGTCAACCCAAGCTGTCAAGTCAGTATTAATATACTTCATTGATTGATTGACAAAAGTGGATTTCAATAAGTTGACAACCACATAATCTGGACTCCAATACTCAGGATTAAGAATCTGTGTTGGATTAATTTTAGCCAAAAAATTAGGGTCTTTTTGTACATCAGCCACTTTCTTTTTGATTTCAACAAATGACTTTGTAAAATCGACACTATGAATTTGTATTGGTTTATCTCCACGGAGTTCTTTGACTCTATCAACCAAGTCTTCTGATGTGTAAACAATCATATTATTGTCCAGTTTGGCCATGTTGGCGAAACGGTCAAAATACGTATCAGTTGTTCTTTGTAAATAATGTGGCAGTCCTTTATCTGGACTCCAATCACCACGGCCTATGTCAAAGAAGGCCGTTACAATAGTAATATCATTCATACTTTTTTAGCAATCACGGTTAAAATATTTGGCAAGTAGGTTACAGGTTTACGAATAGCATCTTCTTCGTTACCAACATGGATTATTTCATAACCAGCTTTATGTAACAGGTCGATAAGACCATGATAATCAAAATGATGATAGTGTTCGTTTTCTTTCCTATGTTTCCATGTTCTAAACCACTCAGCGCCTAGGCTTTGATGCATCCATGGCAAAGATACAACAATGTGCTTTGCTTTGATTGATTTTAAGAAAGGCAGTAGGTCAGCTTCAGGTCTATGTTCTAGTGAATCAAAGAATGTGATAACATCAACTTCAATATCACTTACATTCTCAACAAAATCAATTCCTTTAGGTAAAGGATAATTTGATATATCATTACCATAACAAAACTTATCTCTATTGAAACAATATTGTAAGAAGTTACCATCACCGTAACCAACATCGAGTATTGTTCTAAACAATCCAACATGATGTATGATTAAATCGTATCTGAGCTTGGACATTGAATTGTCCATTTTAGTATAATATTGAATATACTTCTCATCATACTTCATCATTTCACCAGTTGTTTCAATCTGATGCCAATGACCATTTTCAATCATTTCGTAATTATCAATCATAATATTCCTTATAATTTGCCACTATTTCTGTACCTTCTGGTATATCTCTCATATGTGGATATGTATTAAACAGTTTTGGATTTGGTGTGTATGGATGTCCAATCACTTGAAACAAGTAAGACATAAAACAATCAATCCATCCTGCCGTTGGGTAATAAGTAAATATTTCATCTAAGTTTTTTCTAATAAACGTACACATTGTATCATAATTATCTATGAAAGTCAACCTGTGAAATATTGTTCCTCCGCAAGCTCCGTACTTTTTATATTCTGGTTCTTTACCAGACCAACTAGTTATTAGGTCTACAAATCTTTGTGGATAATCATTGCCTATGGTTGTATTGAATCCGGCAACAATAGTATTTTCTGGTAATGTAACAGGTTTAACCAGATATACGTCTTCTTCAACCAACATAACATAGTCTTCAACACACCGTAAACAACCGATGTACATTCGTTGCAAGAATTCCAATACTTGGTCTTTTTGATAACCGTGTGGTTGAGAAGGATAACTATTTTTCTTTTGGCAGTACAAAATCTCAGCATTGTACTTTGTGGCCAAATCATAATAGTTTTTGCCTTTATCAACCAATACAATATATGAACTATCCGGATAAAATTTACGGATATTATCCATATTAAATTCGGCAGCCCTTAGTTGATTTGAGGCCGAAAGTATGAAACCTAAATTCAATTTAAGTCCTTATAACAATATACTCATCTGAATTTTCTTGACCATACTTCTGTTGAACAAACTTTTTCCATTCCGGTACACGGTCGTACTGGTGAACAATACAATACATTTCACGGTTAGCAGTCCACACAACACCATTATCAAATATAGGTTCAGCGTCTAATAAGAAAGGTCTAAATGATTCAATCTTAGATGGATCAACCATTGTTCCTGCCTGACAAGCCCATGCGTGGTGATTACCAGCAAAGAACATTACATCATAGTATGGCTGTGTATTGATTAGTACATTGAATACTGCTTGGTCACAAATTTGAATTGGTCTATTAATCGCATTGGTGAAAATATTGAACACCAAGTCTTTCATATATTCAGATGAACCACCTAATACACCAACATTATATATTGTGTTATTTTTAAATAAATCGTGTACGTATGGTCCGTAAGCCTGCATTAGGTTTTCATTACCCCATGGTTCATCACAATAACGCATACCTTCAGAGCCACAAACTAATTTTTGGTTAACAATCATGTCATCACTGATAGATTGGTTTTCCATCCACTTAAATGGTGACCATTGAAAGTAAACATCTTTTACATCGGTAGTTACAACATAACGATAATCTTGCCATGTCTTTCTAAGATATTCGTAAATAGATAAGAACCGCAAAACATGAACCGGCACATTCATATTCGGCATATCAATTATTTCAAATCCCTGTTCTAATAACCATTTTCTAGTTTCATCAGATGCTTTACCGACACACATTACTTTGTGTGCTTCAGGCATACATTCATTTACTGAAAGAACCCAAGGTTTGAGTTGGTTGATTCCGTAGTTTGTACAACCACCAATGATTAAATCTTTTTTTGCCATGGGAACTCTCCATTATATTTTTGTTTCATTACTGCATTACCATTTTCAAAGAATTCTGCCGTGACAGAACCAGGATTTCCATTGACACGGTAATTTACCGAGTACTCTTTTGTACAATCAAATCTGGGAAAGTGTTGAGCAATTGCCCCTAGAAACACTCTATCTTGACCCCAACCACCATGCCATGCACTTGCTAATTTTATCGCAATTTCAGTTTTAAGGCAATAACAATTTGTATCAATATGATTTACACCATGATAAGTCTGCCATTTACCAAGTGATTCACAATTATCATCACAAAGGTGGTTACCTTCTTTATCTATAATAGAACGGAGAGAGTATGACCAGTCGAGACTATATTTCTCAATCGTATTGATACAGGATTCAACGTGGTTGGGTTTAAATGTGTTATCTTGGTCTAAGTATAGAACATACTCGGTATTGATTAGGTGGGTAAATGCAGCATAGACACGGTGTCCATAAAAACCATTTGCACCTACATTCAAAGGTAAATAACAAACCTTGACAAAAGAATTGGTAGCATATTTGTCTGCAATTCTTTTTACCTTATCAGTAAACTCTTTACCATCACACACTACGTAGACTTGTGTTTCGATTGTTTGATTTAATACCGAATCAATCGCACCAATCACCTCATCTGACCCTGTGGTCGGTATAATCACAGTTGCTTTCATAATTATCCTCTAGTTAATTTCAATACCTTTTGTAATTGTTCCTCTAGAACAGGTTTACGGTTGGGCCAATAGATATATTCTTTCTCACCTGTAGTATGTAGTTTCTGTAGGAAAGGTACTATTAGTTTTTCCAAATCAGCTAATCTACGTTTGTAATCTTCGGCTGTTTGTGTGCTAGAAGTTATTCTAGCGTTGTGTTCTTCTTCAGATAAAGCAGAGAAACCGAAATCGTCATCGGTTATTTTATATTCTTCAAGTATTTTTTGAAAGTCGGTTAGTGCCATATTATTTCGCTATAACAAATTTACTAGATTCTTCGGATCTCGATGTAACATATTGATACATTATATGTACAAATTTGTCACTACGATTCTTATCTTTCTTTAAAAAATCCATAATAAGTGGCACCAATGTATTAGTTACAATCAATGCACTATATTGTTCTCTGACCGCATCATATGCTTTCTTCAATTCTTTATCTGTAGGTTTTGGACCTAGTCCTTTAATCTTCTCATTAAAGTCTTTGATAGATTTTTTAAACTCGGCATAAAACTTTGCACCAAATTGTGGATCAATCATAGAAAACAAAGACAAGAAAACTTCAGGTGAACTAACTGAACCGCCTCTGGCCTCACCACCCGCAACAACAAATTCCGATTTGAAAGCATTTGTAGATGGATCGTGTCTGAATACAAGAACTTTTTTCTTATCGGTCTTGTCAATATTGATTGATAGATATCTAGCCTGAGGTGATTTTATTGTATACTTTTTCCAATCGTTTGTACCATAGTAACCATATTTCTTTATCTCGGACAATTCATGTTTTCGGTCAAAGTTAACTTTATGTAGACTAACTTCTTTTGTTTGTTTCTTTAAAGATAGTGGCAATAATTCACCTTCATCAATCAAGTCACTAACCAAAACATTTAAATCTAGAAAACTATAACCTTTTGAATTTTTACCAGAATTATTTTTTACATCTGTTTCAATTCTTTTTCTAGCTTTATCAGAAGCAAAGTAGATGTCAGCTGGTGACCATTTGTTGATATCGGTGAACAAAGTTCCTTTTTTAGCACCTGGAGTTTCATTCAACTCTTTTTGTGTCTTGTTTGCCGCCTTAAACAGTTCTTCAATATTTTTCATAACAGGTTTATCACCACGAACAAACCAGATTTCTGTTGCTTTTGGTCTTTTGATACCTTTAAAATTACCAAGCACTTTGTCAATATCTTCAATCACTTTCCTAGCAATCAAAACTGAAGATGTGTACCAGTCCGGATTATCTGTTAAGTAGTTTTCAACACTACTGAATTGTGTGCTACCAGTATCAACGTGTGATTCAAAAATAGATTTGATTGATTTGGTTTTATAAAGATTGGCCCACATCTTAGAAAACATCTCATAGTTTGTAATCTTTTTGTCGAACAATTCAGTAACTGCTTTTTTACCACTAACAGATAACACGTAGTCTGCTAATGCACAAAAAAGTGCCTGTGATGATTCGGCTAGTGTGGTATCTGCCATATTATATTACCTAATAATTTGTATATCTTTACCTGATGTCCAAACTTCAAGTTCGGTACGTAATCTACCCTCATTTTTTAGGGTTTCGTACCTATTTATTGCTTTGTTCCTCCACCACTCTACAATATTAGACAATTCGTGTTTTGGATAGTTTTCCCCCTTAACTAAAATATCAGTTTTACACGCCATATAATCAACCATGTTTTTAAATCCATAGTCTGAAGTATAGTAACGTTTCTTCTCGGTTAAGTTTTTGGCATTTTCAATTGTCTTATTAAATTCATCACATTCGGAACTACCTTTTAGAGCAGCCTTGGTCAAGGCAATAATCTTGGTGAAAGTTCTAAGTTTACGACTGGTTGTTGATGTGTCACCAGCCAATAAATCACCGACTCGGCTTTCAACGTAATCTTTTAATGCCAAATATCTCGGACCATGCATCATTGGTACCATATCAGATTCGGTCAGACCTTGAAAACGAATTAATGGTTTCATACCATCATATTGAGATACAGTCTTGGCACTTCCATATAAACTGGTTGTTTCAAACAAACAAATATTACAATCATATTTCTTATTGACTATTTCTCGGACTGTATGTGATGTACAGATAGCCGCCAGAAGTTTACCACCAAGATAATTGAAACCAAAAGGTTGTGCTGGTACAATAACAAAACCCATGATAGTAGCCTGATTAAATCGTTTGGCAGTATCTGGATTCTGAATCCAGACCTGTCCAAGCAATTCATTTCTTGGTTTCATATAGATTACTGGTGAACCCAAACGGATGAATCCTAGAATCTTTCCTGTGTTCTTTTCTTTCACAGCCAGTTCAACGTTCTTACCAACAGGAGACTTGTTGATATGTGATGAAGTTATATTTACCAAAGTGTACCAAGTGTGACTTGGTATCTCACAAACTTCAATGTCCATATCTTTTGGGTGCATTGAAAAATCAGAGAACAAATCATCTTCTGGAGGAAATAGAGAAGCTGGCATATCCGCCAAAGACTTCAACTTTTCATCTCTCATATATTCTTCAATAGAGCCGATATCATTGAAGTATTCACGAAAAGCGTTGGCACAATAAAGTGCCTCTTCTCTAGTTAAATTCATACTTTAAATCCGTCAAAATTCTTTTTAGTTTTAGGTGCAGAATGGCCAGCATCAGCAATATCATTCTGTGCATTTTGTTCCACATCATATAATCTCATCTTCGCTCTATCAATACCAAGAACGAATCTCTTATGTAGTGTTGGATCGGAATATCGATTCTTCAATTGCTTAACCATAATTTGGCCAAGTTCTTCAAGTTCTTCGCTCGATATAAGAGCAAACATCAAGTCGGCGGTAGCTGGCAAACCAAAACTCTCACTTGTATCTTCGAGTCCTGGATCGGAACTTGTAAAACCGGATCTTGTGGTTTGAGTTGCAGAAACAATTGGGACTCCGTATTCAACGGCAAGTCCTCGCAATTCTTCTGCAATTGATTTGACATAAGTATAAGAATTGATGTTTGCACCTGCTTTAATTCTTGATGAACAACATATGTTGAGATAATCAATAAAAATAATATCAGGTACAAAGGACCTTTTAAGGTTGAGTTCATTTAACAAGGTCCTAAAGTGAGTTGCAGAAGCTGAAGCAGTTGGATACTCTTTGATAATAAGTTTACCTGTAATCTTTCCACGTAATTTTTCAATCTTTTTGTCATACATTTCCTTTGGTATTTCAGATAAATCATCTACGGTCACATTCAATAAATTAGCATCTATTCGTTCGGCAATTCTTTCTTCCGCCATTTCCATGGTGATGTAAAGAACATTTCTACCCTGCGACATAGCTCCAGCGGCGCAATGACACATAAAGAGTGACTTACCGACACCAGTACCAGCAAGAGCAATATTAAGAGTTTTAGTAGGAAGCCCACCTTTTGTAATCTTGTTAAAGTAATCCAAGTCGAATGGAATTCGCTCTTCATGTCTGTGATAAAACTCATAACGTTCATCCGTATTTTCTAAGTAATCGTGTCCAACTGAGCTGTCAAACGTGACCGATAAGGCGTCCGATAATATTTTGGGAATCTGACCTTTCTCGTGGGTTTTGTCTTTACCGTCCAAGATAGAAATAGCCCCCAATACAGCATTGTAGATTGCTTTCTCTTGGCAGAATTCTTCGGTCTTGTCAATAAGCCATTGAATCTTGGATTCTTCTCCTTTAGCCAACTCAATTTCTTGTAGATAAGATTCGGACTTTTCCAATTCATCATCTGAGAGATTACGCCTCTCTTTGACGGCCAACACAATTGCTTCAACCGATGGTGTAGAATTATACTCTTGTACAAAGGATGTAATTTCTTTGAATAATAGTCTTTCGGTTCTATCTGTGAAATATTCATCCTTTAAAAACGGAAGAACCTTTCTTAGGTATTCCTCCGAGTAAATTAGGTTCCTCAATATCGTCTGTTCTATTTTCA
>JGI26470J50227_1000573_pt1 | contig 14725 bp, 18 predicted proteins | sample FreactTroBogLake_FD_50227 | JGI IMG/M metagenome (IMG submission 50227) | reverse complement strand
TGCTACTGCATATGGCGCTGGTGGTGGTGGTGGATATGGCTACAATAATTGTGGTGTTCCTGGCGGGTATGCTGGTGGTTCAGGCTATCAAGGCATTGTAATTTTTGAATGGTAATAGGAAAATAAAATGACAGTTCAACAATATTTTGAAGTAGATAATTCCACTAATGTTGCAGTTAATACTGTAATGTGGGATGGTAATACAAATACTTGGCAACCCCCAGAAAATACAACTATGCTTGTTTGCTCTACCACTCCAGCAATGATTTGGGAATTAGATATTAGTACAAAACCATTTGTTTATGTTTTAAAAGAACAAATAGGTGCTGGACAAATTGGGTTTACTTGGGATGGAACAGTTTTAACAACTAATGAACCACAACCAAAAGTGCCTACACCAGCATTAAATCAACCAGCAACATCTGGTACACAGGTTTTGTAATGGTTATTAGAATAGACCCTAAGCATGACTTTACTTATGATGGCGCTTCTATTAAAGTTTATCATGCCAATAAAGGTGAAGGAATTCCTATTCATTCTCATGCTTATTCTCATGTTACTACTTGTATGGCTGGTTCTTGCAAATATACACAAGAAGGAAAAGTATTAATTGCTGATAAAAATACTACTCCTGTCAATCTTCTTGCTGGTAAGTTCCATGAAATTGAAGCATTAGAAGATGGCACAGTATTTGTAAATGTATTTGCTGAAGGAAAGTATTAAACCATGGATCTCCAAACTCTCATCAACACAGTGCTACCTCTTATCTGCGTGGCCATTGGCTGGTTCTGCAAGGAGCTCTGGAACGCTGTTCAGGATCTGAAAGACGACCTGACTGATATCCGGACACACCTAGCAGACAACTACGTCAAAAAAGAAGACTTTGCAAGCCGCTGGGATGAGGTGCTAAAAGCAGTTCACCGTATCGAGGATAAACTTGATGCCCTTCGAGCAAAATGAGAACATTTCTCAAGCAACTGTTAACTGGCAAAGATAATCAGACGTATGATATCGGTAGAGTTACTTGGTTACTTGGTACCATCACTGTTATTGCTTTGGCTGCTTTCGAGGTGTCCACATCGCAGGTCAGCCTTCGAGAACTTGCAGAGGCTCTGGGAATTGTTTCGGGAGCGGGTGGCGCGTCGACCATGATGAAATCTAAAACAGAACCTGGTGGTGAGTAATGTTTCCTTTAGGAGTACTTGACAGTGTCAAAATTGGACTTTTTGCTGCACTTTTATTTTTGGCTGGCTATACTGGCTTTAGCTTGGAAGCTGCGCGATTCGATCGCTACAAGGCGAGCCAACAAGCCCTTACCCAAACGCTCCAAGAAGAACACCAAGCCGCCGCAGACCAAATAAGGAAAGACAAAGATGCTCAGATTACTTCTATTAACGCTCAGCTTGTCGATGCTATTAGCGAGCTGCGTAAACGTCCCAGTCGCGCCCAAGGCGCCGCAAATGGACAAGTTACCAACTACTGTACTGGATCCCAGCTTTATGCAGAGGACGCAGAATTGGCTCTTCGGGAAGCCGCTAGAGCAGATACAATCCGAGAAGCCTTAAAGGCTTGCTATTTACAATACGATTCATTGCAATAACACCATGGAACAATCATCTTCGTTAAAATGGTATTACGCAAATAAAGTTCGTATTTTAGCAAATAAAAAAGCGTACCATCAAAAAACAAGAGAACAAAGGTTATTAGTCCAAGCTGAGTACAGAAAAAACAATCCAGAAAAAATAAAAAAAACTCAAATTAACTGGAGCAACAAAAATACCGCAAAAATAAACGCTAATAATAGAAAAAGAAAAGTGGCTCAAAAACACAGAACTCCAACTTGGCTTACTGAAATTGATTTTGAGCGCATGGAAAACGAATATAAATTGGCTGCCATTTTGACCAAATTAACTGGTACAAAATGGGAAGTTGATCATATTATCCCTTTGCAAGGTATCAATGTGTCTGGCTTTCATGTACCCAATAATTTAAGAGCTATTCCAGCGTTTGATAACAGATCAAAGCACAATAGGTTTAGTTAAAACCCCAATTTGCGTATTAGTATACGCAAAGTAAGGAGTAAAATGAAAAAGCTAGTTGCTGTAGTACTGTGGTGCCTTGGAGTCTTCGCGGCAATCCACCTAACAAACAAATTCACCCATATCGAAGAGAACATTATGGCCATTGCAGAGTCCACTTTATCCTTCATTACCAATGAAGAAGGCTTTAGAAACAAGGCCTACAAGGACTCTAAGGGGCTACTGACCATCGGTGTAGGGCACCTTATCAAAGACAGTGAGCAGCACCTGGTCAACGCCACACTGACAGACGAGCAGGTCAAAGAGCTCCTGAGAAGCGATTTAAGGTGGTGTAGCGAGGCCGTAGAGAGCTCGGTGAGGGTACCCCTCAGTCAGAAGCAATACGACGCCCTGTACAGCTTGTGCTTCAATATTGGGGCTACTGCATTTAAGAACTCCACTGTTGTAAAGAAAATTAACTCCAATGATGTACAAGGTGCCGCTGACGCCATCTTGATGTGGAATAAACCTGCGGTTTTAGAAAACCGCCGTAAGCGTGAAAGAGAACTGTTTTTAGCCAAGATTTAGGGCGAAAACAGCTTGTTTTTTGCATTAGTAGATATAAGGGCTGATCACCCATTTAACCAATAACCTCGAGGAAATTATGGACGGATTCAAAAAGATTGTAAAGATGAAAACTGGTGGATTAGTTAAGACTCCAGTAACTGGCGATAAAAAAGCTGATGCTCCGTCTAAAGCTGCCGCAAAACCTGCGTTTGCTGGTAGTGATGTAGCTAAAGAAAAAAGCAAGCCATCCAGCCACAAAGATCCATATATTAAAAGCAAAGAATCTGGAAAAACTCCAGATGCGCCTAGCGCCGCTGTAAAAGGCCGTAAAGCTAAAGCTGAAGGCACTGTAGCAAAATTTAAATGCGGTGGTAATGTTAAAAAGATGCAAACTGGTGGTTCAAGCGGTGCATTAATTGGTGGTGCTTTAGGTGGTGGTTTGGCTGGTATGGCACAAGACCAAGAGCGCAAGAAGCGTATTGCTCAGTATTTAAGCCCAACACAACAAGCTCAATTGGCTCAACAACAAGCCACTGCAACAGCAGCACAACCACCAGTACCAAACCCAATGCCACAAGCTCCGGGTGGTGTAAGTCCAGCTGGCGCAATCCCAATGCAAAAGCGTGGCGGCAAAGCAGGTAAGTGCTAATATGTTTAAACGTGTTGTTAAGTATTGTTTAGAGTGCAATAGGACTTTACAGCTTAACAACACTCGAGATATAGAAAGAAAAAAGTTTTGTAGTAAAGTTTGCCGAGCAAAATTTAACGGCAAAAAATTAGATATGACTAAACTTTGGGATAAAAATAATACCCCAGAAATAAATGCCAAAAAAGGCCATAAACGCGAAAAACATTTTAAATGGATTGAAGACAGAAGTTTGTTGAAAAATAGGCCACGTCCAGAAAAAAATGAGTGGCGCAACGCAGTATTTACAAAAGATAAATTTACCTGCAAACAGTGTTTCAAAAATGGGGGCTTACTAGAAGCACATCACAAAGCTCCGTATAGTCTTTTTCCAAAGCTACGAGAAACAGTTGAAAACGGAATAACTTTATGCAAAACCTGCCACAAATTAACCCATAGAGCTTTTTCAGAGCTTTTTGGTGGTGTAAATAGCAAACACCACAAACAAGGAGAATATTTTGCCAGTAGTAAGTAAAGACCAACAAAAAGCAATGTACGCCGCTGCGGCTGGTAAATCTACCCTTGGCATCCCCAAAAAGGTTGCCAAGGAGTTTATTAAGGCTGGACCCGCATCAAACAAATTACCAAACAAAGTAACTAAAAGGGCCGCTGGCCGAGGGCGCTAAATGGCGTATTCAAACACCACGGGCAACACCACAATTAATGTTGACCAGCTAATTTCCTATGCGTACCGTGATGCAGGTAAAACTGCAGAAGAGGTCACGCCCGAATACGTAGAAGCAGCCAAACAGGCTCTTTTTTACAATTTACAAAACTTATCTAACCGCGGTGTCAACCTTTGGCTCTTAGAAAACCAACTATACGGTGTTCTAACCCAGCAACAACAGCTAGTTCTTCCAAAAACAGTTATTGACGTTCGTGAAGCTAACTGGGTGTATGTACAGAACATTCAGGCTTCTGAGTATTTACCCGCGGACAATCCAGAATCCCCAGCAGCATTTGATTTAAGTCCAACATTATCTACACCAGCTTCTACACTGGGATACGCAAACTATTTTGGTTCTACTTATCAGCAATCACAAAGCGTATATTATGTTGGTTGGAATGCTTATGCTCCAAATACAACTCAAACCTATAATTTAGCATTTGAATACAGTGATGATGGAGTTAACTGGTTCTTAAAAGAACAGTTCCCAGCAATCACAATGTCTGACTATGAATGGCAGTACTACAACATTTCAACCACCGAGCCACATCTTTACTGGCGCCTGCGTGAGACTGTAGCGTCTAGCTATTCTGTACGCCAAGTGGTGTTCTCCACTAGCCAACAAGTTATTCCATTAGCCCGCTTAAACCGCGATGATTACTGGAACCTTCCAAATAAACAGTTTCCATCTGTTCGTTCCCTACAGTATTGGTTTGATCGTACTATTGAGCCCTCAATGTATCTTTGGCCGGTCCCAAACAACCCATACCAAATGTTCCAACTAATTGTTGAAGTTCAAATGCAAGACGTTGGTACATTGACAAATCAAATCTATGTGCCCGACCGTTGGATAAACTCAATTCAGAAGAGTTTATCTCACGCTATGTCGTTACAACTTCCAGGTGTAGATATGCCACGTATTCAATACTTAGAAGGTCAAGCTGACAAAGCATTCTTACAAGCTAGTGAAGAAGAGCGCGATAAGTCACCAATCTATTTCCAACCCAACATCGCGTATTATACGAGATGAGTGCTTCTTTGTATTGGATTCGTCATAAAAACCACACTGACATGTTTAGTCAGGGGTATGTTAACAGCTTTGAAGATTTAGCCAGCTACCTTGGAATTAAATATTCCACATTAACTAATAGGATTTACAGAAATGCAGCTAAGTATGGATACGAGGTTTTAAAATGAGTGTGATAATGTCATATGACAGCCTTGTGCTAAACATCCAGCAATATATGGAGCGTAATGATCCAGATTTCATTGCGCAAATTCCTAACTTAATTGCTTTGGCAGAATCTTCAATTGCCGCTGAGTTAAAGACATTCTTACAATTAATTGTGGTGGAAACTAATCTTACATCAAACGTAGCAGTTTTAAATAAACCTGCTCGTTGGCGCAAAACTGTTTCAATGAAGATTAACGGACAGCCTGTGCTGTTGCGCAGTCAAGATTATATAGCGCAATACCAAGCAGAATCTCAACCAGGCACTCCACTTTATTACGCTGACTATGATTATAGCAATTGGAACTTTGCACCGGTGCCAAACCAAAGCTATCCTGTAGAAATTATCTACTACGCTGAAATTCAACCATTAGATACTTCTAACCAACAAAATTTGTGGACTTCGATTGCACCACAAGCTATGTTATACGGCGCTTTATTGCAAGCACAAGGCTATTTAAAAGCAATAGACAAATTGCCTGTTTGGAAAAGCTATTACACCGACGCACTTGCAGCACTCAAAAAAGAAGATAATTCACGTCGTATTGATCGCAATACAACGATTCAGGAACCATAATAGATGACCACACCAGTATACACNTCACCCTTTACAGGCACCGTTGTAACCCCAACGGATGTATCCTATCTTGCNCTCCCATTTAGTTCAAATCAAGCTCTCTTTTGGCCTTCAACTGTTAATGGTAGCCAAGTTGTTGCTGCCCGTATTATTGATTGCACCCCTTCTACTAGTGGTCTGTCTATCACTCTTCCTGAAGGTGATCAAGGAACACTAGGCGCTGATATTTTATTTCGCAATCTTGGCTCAAGTTCATTTGTAGTTAAAGATTTTTTAGGCGGTAATTCCGTAACTATTGGCGCTGGCGTATCTAAATACTTTTATCTCACCGATAATTCTACAACCGCAGGCACTTGGAACAATGTAACATTTGGAACTGGCACTTCTTCTGCAGATGCAGCCTCATTAGCTGGTGCTGGTTTAACTACTGTTAGTGGCCAACTAGCTACAACTCAAAACATTGCTGATGTTTCTACTGTTCCAGTAATAAATGACGCCAGTCGTGCCGTAACATATAACTGGACAGCTGGTGTTGCTACTTTTAATTTACCTAGCGTATCGACATTGTCGCGTGGGTGGTTTATTGGATTTAGAAATAGTGGGTCCGGCGCACTTACATTTGCACCAAGCTCCCCGCAACTAATTAACGGCAAAACAACTATTGTTACAAATCCGGGTGATTCAGGATTTATTTTTTATGATATTAGTGCTAGCGCATTTATTACAGTTGGTTGGGTAACCCCTAATAACGTAGTGTTTACTTCCGCTACTTATGACGTTGATGCTATTGTTGGAAATACACTTAATCTTGTTTCTAATGCACCAATTATTCAAACATACATAGCACAATCTGGTACTCGCACACAAACATTAGCTGTAACATTTCCAGCAATTACTCAGCTGTACATTTTAGTTAACAATACTAATCAGTCTGGATACAGTGTTACATTTCAAAATCAAGGAAGTAGTCAAACACCATTGGCGTTAACCACTGGAAACACTTACACCATACTAAGTGATGGTGAGTTTTTATACATTTTAAATTCCTCGTCATCTAGTTCATTTAAAGCTATTAACGGAATTGCTGGAGCACCTTCATATTCATTCCTTAATGACAATTCAACAGGCATGTATTTAACAGGAACTGGTATTTTAGGATTAGCGGCAAACGGCGCCGAAATTATTGATATTAATGCGACCAATTTATCTGCCCCAATAGTGACAGTAAACGGAAGACTATACGCAACAACTCTTAGCGGTGGAACGTTCTAAATGGCGGCTGATAATCAGCAACAAGATACTTCACAATATACTTCAATTTACAGCCTAGCAATACCGGCTGGGATTAAGCGCGATGGTACGCAGTTTCAAAACGACCAATACACAGATGGTGTGTGGTGTCGTTTTCAACGTGGTGATCCCAAGAAAATGGGGGGCTATCGTACGCTGTTTACAAGTAACATAGGTATTTATCGTGGTATGATTTCACAACCATACAACGGCGTAAACTATATTTTTGCTGGTACGTATCAAGAGCTTGATGTATTTACGTGTGGTATTAACTACGGTACAGGTGCCGGTCCGTTTACTGCAAATATTTTACCGGGCACGGTGCAGTTTACTCTTGTATCTAGTGTGACTACTACGTTTGTAGTTGCTGGTGATGTTAGATCTTTATTTCCAAGTGGCACAAAAGTAATATTTAGTCAAACTTCTCCAGTTAACTATACAACAACCGGAACGCCGGTATACACAGCACCAAACACAACCGTTACTGTAACCACAACAATTACTGGAAGCCCCACAAGTGTTTGGTTAAATAACACTCCCACGTTTGTTGAAGATCCACAGTCCGGGCCATATCGCATTACTTGGCAGTTTGACTCTCAGTTTAGTCCCCAAGGTGGCAATCTTTCATTGTTTGCGCACCCTGGTTTTAATCTTAATGATATTGATAGCGGTGTTACATCACAAGTATTAGTTGGTAATATCGCTCCGTCAACAGGAAATACTTGGAACTTTAGCGGTTTATCTGATAGTGCTGGGGCCAATCCAACATATCAGCCAATTAGCGTTGATGGTGGTGTTGCAGTACTGTATCCGTTTATATTTGTATATGGGTCACATGGCTATATTGCTAACAACAACGTAAGTAGCACGTATTTAAATCAAAACTTTTATGATTGGAATGGCCCATTAGCCAACCAAGCCAACGTATCTTCTTCCAAAATTGTTAAAGGTATGCCAATGCGTGGAGGTACTAACTCACCCGCTGGTTTGTTTTGGGCAACTGATAGTCTTATTCGTGTTTCCTTTAACTCTTCGGCTTCTGGTACCACTACCACAAATCAGTTTTGGAACTACGATATTATTTCTAGCCAAATCTCAATCATGTCATCTAATGCTGTGGTCGAGATGGATGGCGTGTATTGGTGGATGGGTGTTGATCGTTTTTATGCCTACAACGGTAGTGTACAAGTAGTACCTAACGATAAAAATGTAAACTGGCTATTTGACAACATTAACTATACGCAGCGCCAAAAAGTATGGGCAACTAAGGTTCCCCGTTACAATGAGATTTGGTTCTTTTATCCTAGAGGTACTGCTACAGAATGTACCGATGCTATTATCTATAATACCAAAGATAAACTCTGGTACGATTCAGGTTCTGCAGTCGGTTCACAAAGATCCTGTGGATACACCACTGAGATTTTTCCAACACCTATTTGGGCTGATTGGAACTACGCACCATCATTTAGTCAGCCATACACAGTAATAACACATCCAGCTAGTTTACCTGCACCTACTACAGATCAAATGTATCTTTCTGGTGATGTTACTCCTGTATTTAGTCCCGGCACTATTATCACATTTGATAAGACTGCGGACTATAACTCAACATATCAAGTAAGTTCTGCGGTATTTACTATTAACACCACTATTGGTGCCCCAGGTGTTACCTTAGTGACGTTTACAGAACAGTCACCAATTACAGTTGTACCCGGTGCTTTGGTGTACCAACAAATTGGTGGGTTTACTATCTGGCAGCATGAGTATGGTCAAAATCAAGTAAATTTAAACGATGAAACTGCCGTGTATTCTAGCATTACTACCAGTGATATTGGTTGGTTAACGGGTAACCCAAGCCAAGATGGTTTAGTGGGCGTTAACCGCCGTATGCACTTACGTCGTGTTGAGCCTAACTTTTTACAAACTGGTACCATGTCTATGACCATTTTAGGTCGTAAGTTTGCTTCTAGTGCCTTGGAAGAAGATTCTGGTCCATACTACTTTACCCAAGATACTGGCAAGATTGACCTTCGTGTTGAGCATCGTTTAATTCGTTTGAAGTTTGAATCCAATGAGATTAACGGCAACTATGAGATGGGCCGTAACCTGATTACCTGCGAATTTGGGGACGAAAGACCCTAGAATGCGGCCATGACAATTTATGTCAATAAGAATAACCAACAGTTCTTTCCGTTTGTACCAGAAATGTCAAGCTGGGAAGACTGGAATGGTAACTTTATTATTTACTATGGTCAGCTTAACGTACCGTACAACCCCGAAGAAAACTGGAAAGACACTGCTAGTGTAATTGCCAGTACGTTTACTTTTTCCGCTTTTCCTGTCCCCACCCCAGATGACTTTGAAAACTGGCAAGATTGGGCTAAAGAAGTAACCTTGATTATTAACGGTAAATCCCATTAACTAGGGCGAAAAAACCCTATTTTTTGCATTAGTAGATGTAGACCACAATTCTATTTAATATGACACCATCACAAATTATTGCTGCGGATCATAAACGATTTGGCCATGGGCCAGATGATACTGCACATCTAATGAAAACAATGATGTTGATGATACAAAAGAATGCAGCCCATTTAATTCAACACGGTGACTCCCTTTTGTTTATAACTAATTTAGATAAGCAAAATGCAGAAGTCAGCATTTTTACAGCAGATTCCCCCTTAAAAATTAAATCCTCACTTAAGTATTTTGTAAATCAAGTAAGACACGCTGGATTTAAACGGATGTACGGCGAAGATGGTGGCCCAGTGTTAAATAAAACACTGAAAATTTTGGAAAAATTTGGACTTAATATTCAAAAATCTGATAAACCAGGTTATTTATGGATGGCTGATCTATGAGCGGCTGGAATCCGGTATCCTGGGTATCTGATGCTTTTCAACAAGCTAGTAATGCCGTATCTAATCTCGTTCAAGATGTCGGAAATATTGGTGCTCAACTTGATAAATCAGTACGCTCTGCTGTTCCTGGTGGCTGGGCTACTTTAGGCGTAGCTGCGCTAGCTATTGCAGCTCCTTATTTAGCTCCGGCTTTAACAGAAGGTGCTGCAGTCGGTGAGGGAATAGGTGCTGGTACCGGTATTGGGGCTGGTGCAGGAACTACAACAGCTGGCGTAGGTCTTAGTGCCGGTTCCGCCACTGGCATTGCGGGAACTGAAACTGCAGCAGGACTGGGTTTAGGAACTGGAGCTACGGGTGTCGGAGTTGGTACCGGTGTGGGTTTAACTGGTGCCGGAACTGCTGCTGGAATAACAGGTACAGAAGCAGCTGCTGGATTAGGTTTGGGCGCTGGAGCTTCCGCAGGAAGTGCAATGTTGAATGCTGCCGGAACTGGTGCTTTAACTGGTGGCGCATTAGGTGGTGTAAACAGTGCAATTAAGGGCACACCAATTTTATCTGGTGTATTGCAAGGTGCATTTACTGGCGCATTAACTGGTGCGTCATTATCAAGTTTAACTTCTCCGGCGTTTGCCACTGAGTTGGGTTTAAGCCAACCATTAAGTACCCCCGTTGCTTCAGCTTTATTGACTGCCACTAAAGCAATTGCCGCTGGTGGAAACCCAGCAACTATTTTAGCAAACACAGCTGTTGGCTACGGGCTGAGTAGTTTAGGTGGTCAAGCTAATGCTTCTTTAGCTGATGTTTTACCCCAACCAGTTACCAACACAATTATTGGTGCCGCAACAGGTGCTGCTAATGCTGCTATTAAGGGAACAAACATTGCAGCTGGTGCAGAAGCTGGCGCTGTGGGAGCGGCAGTTGGATCTGGCGCAGGTGCAGTTAAATCTGGCCTAAATAGCTTAACTGCACCAACTGCTTCAATACCAAGCAATGTTGACCAAAGCACAGCCGATGCGCTATCAAACGGAACTATTTCTGGATTGACTTCCGGAGCAACAGATGCTATGCTTGGTTCTCAGTTAACTGCTGAGGGAAACATACTTGGAAATACTGCAGCAGATCAATTAAGCCAATATACTTCTGCGCAAACAACGGCGCAAAACCAATCAGATGCAACTAACACTGCGTTAACAAATGCTCAACAAGCACAAACCGCGTTAAACAATGCTATAACAAGCACGGGTTACGATAAGCAATATTCTGATTTACAAAATTTGCAACAAACAGCAAGTACATCATATACAGCTGCTGTAAACGCTCAAACAGCTTGGAATCAAGCATACGCTGCGTACCAAGCAAATCCAACTCAAGCTACTGCAGATGCTGCTAATGCTGCTGGAGCAGCATATACTACGGCTGCAAATCAGTTTACACAAGACAATACTGCATTTAGTACAGCAAATACAAATTTACAAAGTTTATATCAAACTTCTGTTGCACCGTTAGAGACTGCAGCAACAACCGCTACAAATACACTAAATACTAATTTAGCAACATACAAAAACGATCAATCTACACTAAGCAGTATTGCCAATCAATTGGGCACTACATTAGGCGGGTTGTCTCAAATTGCTAATGGTCAGTTAGTATCCGGCATGAATGTACCAGATGTAACAGTTCAAGCACCGTCTGCTATTATTCCCCCACCAAGCGCCAATACTGGCCCAAGTACAACACCACAAGAACAGGTTGGTCCATTGCCAACTTCTTCTAATTTAGCATCAAATATTGCGGCAAGCCCGATTGATGCCACAGCAACAGTTGCTGGGCCCCCTGTTGATACAACAGCTGCATCTCCTATTGATGCTGCATCACAACCTGCACCAGCAGCCACACCTGTACCGGCCCCGGCAGCCACACCAACACCTACTGGTGTTGTTATTGGTGTTGACCCAGCAACAAACACAGCCGCAGTGTTGGGTACAGACGGTAGTGTCACTACAATACCAGCAACAGGTGTGACAACCGGCAGCACAGTAACATTGGATTCTAATGGCGCAGTAATCACTTCGGATTCTACTTCACAATTTACTGGGCAATCTGGTCAAGTAGCTGGTGATGGAACGGGTATTGTGTCTTCTATAACACCTCAAGTTGTGCCCGGCACTACTAAAGACGAACAAGGCAATGTTGTTAGGGATGCTCAATTAGTTACCACACCGGGTGGAAGTGAATCTGGAACCCCAGGTTCAAATTTAGCACCAATAGCTCCTGAAGCGTTTGCTGATAACTCAAGCCCAACGGGGTTTAGTAACAATAACGGAACTCCAGTTAACCAAGATGGTTCAGCTTATGTGCCACTAACGCCTACTGATACCACTGCTAGTGATTTAGTTGCTAGTATTATTGCAAGCAACACTGGAACAGCGGGTTCTTCTGGAACTGGAACAAATACAGGAAACACAGGAACAAGCGCAGTTTCAACACCAACACCGGGAGTAACAGGCACATCTGGCGGCACAGGAGGCACTGGTACAGGACCTGGTGCTGTAACTGGTGGAACAGGAACTGGTAGCGGTACAGGGACGGTGGTTGATAACGCAACACCAGTACCAACACCTATAACTACTCCGGTAACTGCTCCAGTTACAACACCGGATATTCCATCTCCAGTAAGCGGAACAAGCACAGTACAAACTTCGGGAACTGCGCAGTCCGGAACATCAGCTGCCAACCCAACCGATGTGGTAACTGCCGCGTCTACAGCAACCCCAACGGATACAACCACTCCGGTAACAGTTCCTGTAACAACTCCAATTACTACACCAGCTGTTGTGCCACCGACAGATTCTACAGTACCTGCTATTGTTCCGGTAACTACTCCGGTAACAACACCAGCAACTGTACCATCCGCTGGAACAACTACACCAGTTACTACACCAGTTACTACACCAGTTACTACACCAGTTACTACACCAGTTACTACACCAGTTACTACACCAGTTACTACACCAGTTACTACACCAGTTACTACTGGCGGAACTTCTACAGCAACCACAACTCCTACCACGCCAGTTACCACTGGTGGGGCTTCTACATCAACCACAACACCTACCACAACAGGTGGCGGATCTAATGTGGCAGCAGATGCTGGAGCAGCAGCTGTTGTGGCCTCTATTTTAGCTGGTACAGGTACAGGTACAGGTACAGGTACAGGTACAGGTACAGGTACAGGTACAGGTACAGGTACAGGTACAGGTACAACGACAACATCAGGAAAACCTACTGTGGCAACTAAACCAACAGCACCAAAAGCTACCTTGCTAAAAGGTACTCAAGTTGCATCCCTATTTGGCGCCCCTGCTGAGCAAGTATATAACTATGCTCCTCCAGCTCCAAACCCATTATCTTTGCAAGAAATTCAACAAGCTAAAAATGGTGGTATAATTCATAGAGCAGATGGTGGTGATTTACCAATGAACTCACAACAATTACGTGGGCACCAAACAACACACGCAAATTTGTTTGGTATGCACGGATCACCGTTAACTAATGTACCGCATTTACAAGCTGGTGGCCAATCTATGCAAGATAGAACGCTACCAGAAGGACATAACCCACAATTCTTTAGTGAAGGTGGGTTAAATTCATTGCACAATAAGTTTGTGCAAGGTCCTGGTGATGGCACTAGCGATAGCGTTCCAGCTATGTTGGCAAACGGCGAATTTGTTATACCTGCCGACGTAGTATCTAGTTTAGGTAANGGTAGTAACGAAAGTGGTGCGCATGTATTAGACGCATTTTTAAAGACAGTTAGAGAACATAAACAAAAGCACGACGCTAAGCATCTGCCCCCAGATTCTAAGGGTGCGTTAGCTTACTTATTAAAAGCAAAACAAAAAGCGAGAGCATAATGGCAGGAACAACAACTTCTTCTGGTTTGAATAACATGTTGACTGATACTCAACAAGTACAGACAACGTTACCAACATGGATGGATACGGCGCAGCAAAATGTTATTTCCCAAGCTGGTACTGCTCAAGGTGCGGCCCCGGCATTTGGTCAAACTGCTGCTCAAGGTGCGGTTAATACTTTACAACCGGGCGCGGCCAACCCATTTACTCAAGCACAAGGCAGTTTAAATACTATTGCTTCTGGCGCTGCCAACCCTTGGATAACAGATCCAACAACTGGTGCTGTGACCCCAAACACCCAAACTGCTATGGGTGGCTTGTTCCAAGCACAGAACCAGCAATTAAACCAACTACTACCGTACCAGACTGCTGGTACTGAAGCTGGCGCAATTGGTTCCGGAAACTTTGGAAGCCTTCGTGGTCAAACTGCTGTAGATACATCAAGAGCAAATGCTTTTGATACACTAGCAGCACAACAAATGCAAGCTGCTTTACAAAACCAATCTACCGGCGCTACTGCTGCCGGCACTCTTGGTAACGTTGCTAACCAAGGTATTACAGCTGGTTTGACAACTGGCGCAGCACAAATGAATGCTCCATATCAAGGGGCGTTAAACTACGCAAACTTAATAAACTCTGTAAATGCCCCAACTACAGTATCACAACAAAATCAAATGTCTCCGTTGTCTATGATCGGGTCATTGGCAAGTGTCCCAAGTGCAGCAAGTGGTTTGTTGGGTAGCTTGGGTATTACGGGTGCTAGCTTTGGTGGTCTGGGTAATAGCATTATGAACGGGCTTGGATTAGGTAATTCAACTACAGGTACACCAACTACTACAAATTCAGGTGGTACTGCCATCGATACTTCAGGTTCTGTTTTAGCTAATGCAACACCAACCGATACTACCAACATTA
>JGI26470J50227_1000572_pt1 | contig 14738 bp, 13 predicted proteins | sample FreactTroBogLake_FD_50227 | JGI IMG/M metagenome (IMG submission 50227) | reverse complement strand
CCCGCCGCATCCTCCACGTGGGGTCCGACGGCACCGGGGAGGGGTTGGCTCGCGTCTTGACCGCCCGGCTCCTCGCCGCGAAACACGTCACGGTTCGGGCCAAAGCCTTCGCGGTGCGCCTGATTCCCGGTGGCATTTTGACCATCGAGGAGGGCCGGGGGCTGGTCCTGATCCTGAGTCCCCGGATAGTCCTCGCCGGAGGCGGACTCGGCCAGCTCTTCGAGGCCACCACCGCTCCCGTTGAGGCCACCGGCGACGCCATCGCTGTGGCCCTCGAAGGCGGCGCCCCCGTGGTCGACCTCGAAATGATCCAATACCATCCGACGGCGCTGGCGACCCGCAAGCCCGATGCCCCCTCGCTTTCCTTGCTTTCCGAAGCCTTGCGAGGCGAAGGGGCCCTCCTGGTCACCCAAGACAGCCCGGGGTCAGTCGTGTACCCCCTGGAAACCGGCCACCCACTGGGTTCCCTCGGTCCCCGGGATGTCCTCAGCCGTGCGATCTACCACCGTCAGGCCCTGGGGTTCCCCGTCTGGCTGGACGCCCGGCACCTCACCGACACCGAACACCATTTTCCGACGGTCACCAGGCTCTGTGCCGATGCGGGCCTCGACCCGACCCGAGACCTTCTTCCTGTGATACCGGCTGTCCACTACACCATGGGCGGGATCGCCACCGACCAGGAGGGCCACACCGGGTTGCCCGGAGTCTGGGCCGTCGGCGAGGCATCCCGGACCGGTGTCCACGGTGCGAACCGCCTGGCGTCGAACAGTCTTCTGGAGTGCGTCGTTTGGGGACGGGCTGCGGCGGAAAGCGCGGCCAAGACCGCCCCGACGGCGCCTCCCGATCCAGTCCCCATCGAAGCCCTGGCTCGAGGCTGGTCCGCCTGGCGGCTTCCTTCGCCGGCCTTCGCCTCGGGGATGAAGCCTCAAATCCAGCGCTTGATGGGTCGGGCGGCCGGTCCCGTCCGAACGGCCGGGGGACTCGAGGCCGGCCTGGAGGGCCTTGCGGGGTTTCAGGGACAATGGGACAAAGCCGCGTCCGGCGGAAGGCCGCTGGGCGATTTGACGTTCGACGACGCGCGGACGATTTTGGAAGTGAGGAATCTGCTGACCCTGGGTCCCGCGGTGCTGACCCAAGCCCTGGCCCGGACAGCTTCCCTCGGAGCCCATTTCAGAGGAGACGCCTGACCATGACCGACCCCAAACTTACCCTCGACCCGCTTCAGTACCTCGTCCACCAACAAAACGGTACCGAACCACCGTTTCGCAACGCCTTTTGGGACCACCACGAACCCGGCCTTTACGTCGACATCGTCTCGGGAGAGCCCCTGTTTACCTCCCTCGACAAATTCGACTCCGGCTGCGGCTGGCCCAGCTTCACGAAACCCGTCGAGGCGAAGTTTGTGTTCGAGAAAGTCGACAAGACCCACGGCATGACCCGCACCGAGGTTAGGTCGTCGGCAGGACACCTCGGGCACGTTTTCCCCGACGGACCGAAACCCACGGGATTGAGGTATTGCATCAATTCGGCCTCCTTGCGGTTCATCCCCGCCGCCGACCTGGAAAAGGAAGGGTTTGGGTCGTATTCCGTTCTGTTCGCCGCCCCCCCGTCGGGCCGATGACGCCCCTCGGCGGCACCGTTTACGAAAGCGATCCCGAAACCAGGGATCACGTCGTCGAGCAGTTGGCCCGGTCGGGCCGTCCCGTGACCAATTTCGGCCACCTCCACCTTGTCCCCGGGGAACCCGTGGCCTCGTACTGGCACCGCAACCTTTGGTTCGATCCTGTCGCTCTTCCGGCCGCCACCGTTTCGGAGGCGGCCGCGGGGCTCCGGTCGTTGGGAGCGTTGTGGACGGCCCGGCCGCAGGATAGATTCCGACGCCACGCGCTCATCCAGGAGAAACTCCCCCGGTTTCAACCCAAACCTCGGACCTTTCCGTTTACCCTTCCACCGGGTTCCCACGGCTCCTGGTCGCTCAAGGACGAAACCACGGTTTGGGCCGCGGCCCGCACCTCGAACCCCTTCCCCGGCGGCGATCCCCTGCTCACCGAGAACAAGGTCGATCCGCCGAGCTCGGCGTACCGCAAACTGCAAGAGGCTCTCCTTCTAGGTGGGACACCCCCGGGACCCGGGACCGTCTGCCTGGATGCCGGAAGCAGCCCCGGGGGGTGGACCTGGGTTCTTGCCGAACTGGGCGCCACGGTCCACAGCGTCGACAGAGCGCCCCTCGATCCCCGGGTCTCGTCGCGGCCGAACGTCAACTTCAAGACCGGTAACGCCTTTGCCCTCAAACCCGGAGATTTTGGTCCCCTCGACTGGTTCTGCTGCGATGTGATCTGTTACCCGGCCAAGTTGTGGACTTGGCTCGAACCTTGGAGGACGGCCGGAACGGTGAAACGGTTTGTCGTGACCGTCAAGATGCAGGGGAAGGAGATCGACTGGGAGACCCTCGACAAGTTTGCCGCGGTCCCGGGAAGCCGACTGCTCCACCTCCACCACAACAAGCACGAACTCACCTGGTTGCTTTAGCTACCAGTCGATCGGGGGCAGTCCCCAGGTCTCCAACGCCTTGTTCGTCCGGCTGAACGGCCGACTCCCAAAAAAGCCTCGATACGACGACAAGGGCGATGGATGCGGGCTCTTGATCACTAGGTGCTTCGTTCCGTCGAGGAAGGCCCCCTTCCTCTGGGCGTACGCCCCCCAAAGGATGAACACCAGGGGCTCCCGCCGGGCAGCCAAGACCTTCAAAACCTGGTCTGTGAATTCTTCCCAGCCCTTTCCGGCGTGGCTGGTCGGGGCTCCCGACCTGACCGTCAGCGTCGAGTTCAGAAGCAACACCCCCTGTTGAGCCCAGTGCTCCAAGGTTCTGTCCGCGTGGGGAGGTCGTCCCAGGTCGGTTTCGAGTTCCTCGAAGATGTTCCTGAGCGAGGGGGGAAGGTCCACGCCAGGGTTCACGGAGAAGCAAAGCCCGTTGGCCTGACCCGGGCCGTGATACGGATCTTGACCCAGGATGACCACCCGAACCCGCTCCACAGGGCAAAGGTCGAACGCCCGGAAGATCTGCCCCCCGGGGGGAAAAACGGGACCTTCCTTGTAGGAGGTGCGGACGAACTCGGTCAAATCGACGAAGGCCTGGGTGACGAAGACGGGGGCCAGCCGTTCTTTCCACGAGGCCTCGATGCGGACATCCATACCCCATCCTATGCTATGCTGGATCCATGATTCAACTGCTCGCCCTCGACCTCGACGACACCCTTTTGAGGACCGATCTCACGATCTCCCCTCGAAACCGCGAGGCGTTGAAGGCTGCCGAGGACCGTGGAATCCGAATTGTCCTGGCCTCGGGTCGATCGGTCGCCGCCATGGAAAAGTACGCCGAGGAACTGGGAATGTTTGACCGGCCCGGGTACATGATTTCCGACAACGGATCGACGGTCACCTCGACGTTGCCCCGGAAGCTTCTGCTCAGCCACACGCTGGACCGACCCTTGTTCCGTCGGCTGTTGGCGGCCTTTGAGGAACTCAAGCTTCCCGTCCAGGTCTACCAAGGGAAGACGATTCTGGTGACCAAGGACAACTCCGGGACCAGCACCGACATGAAACTCTCGGGGTTCACCCGCCAGGTGCTGCCCGATATGGCCGACAGCCTCGCGTTCGACCCCGGCAAACTCGTCATCCCCGGCGACCCCGCCGTTTTGCCCGCGGCGCTCACCGTCATCCGCGGTTTGTTCGGCGACCAGATCAACGCGTTCATCTCCAAGCCCTACTTCCTCGAAGTCCTCCCTGCCCAGGCCGACAAGGGCACCGCCCTGGACTACGTGGCCCAAACCCTTCGGATTCCAGCAGAGGACGTGATGGCCATGGGGGACGCGGCGAACGACCTCGGCATGATCCGGTTCGCCGGGTGGGGCGTGGCCATGGCCAACGGAACCGAAGAGGTCCGCCAGGCCGCCCGGGTGATCAGCAACGCGACCCACGAGGACGACGGCGTCGCCGAAATCATCGAGGAATACCTGCTCCAGGATCGGAGCCTTCCCGATACCTCGTCGGTGTGATTCCAACAACGTGCTTGAATCGTTTGGAAAAGGCCTCTTCGTTCGGGTAGCCCACCGATTCGGCGACGGCCTTCACGGTCATGCGGGTGTCCCGGAGCAACCCTTGGGCCTTACCCATCCTCAGCCGGGTTAAGTACTCCTTCATCCCGACACCGGTTTCCCTCTGGAACAACCGGGCGCAGTAGGTCCTCTCCAACCCCGCGTACCGAGCCAGGCTCGCGGCCGTCAGGCGGCGGCTGTACGCGGTTTCCATCAGGGCCACCAGTTCCCGAACGTAGGGAACCGCCGGGGTGGAAGCCCTTCCTGCGGCTTCCTGGGCCCTGCTCAGGAGCTCGAGCAAACCGTAAAGCCCGCTCTGCATTCTGAGGGAATCGGCCTGCCTGCCCTCTCCCCCCGTTTCCAAGAGAGAAAACAGAGACAAGGCGTGTTCCTCGATGGGGAGCGAAAAGGAACGCCCTCGGTTCACCACCACCTCGGGGGAAAACCCACACCGGGACAAATGGTGAACCACCCGACGGCCACCCAGTCCCAGCCAGAGGTAGCGCCAGGGGTCCACCGGATCGGCCTCGTAGGCCAACGGTTCGTCGGGCAGAAACAAAAAGGAATCGCCGGCCCCCAGTTCCCAGACCCCGGTTTCGGTCATGACCCGACCCCGTCCGCCCAGAACTAGGTGCCAAAGCGCGTGGTGGCGCCTCCCCGCGTGGCCATGTCCGGGTGGACAGTGCTGAAGCCCGGCGTACAAAACCTGCAACTCACTCTCGGCGTCGATGAGATTGAAAAATTCCCTCTGCTCGTTCATCGCTCAGGAATACAACATTTGGACGGGTCCGCACAACAAACGATCATCGTCTCGGGCTCGTGTCGGGTATACGTTGGAAAAAAGAAGAGGAGACCTTCATGCCGAAGCTGACCTTCATCGGTGCGGGGAGCACCGTATTCGCCAAGAACATTCTAGGAGACTGCCTTTCGTCCCCGGCCCTGGCGGGTCTATCGATCGCCCTGTACGACATCGACGCGGTGCGCCTCGAGGACTCGCGCCGGATGGTGGAAACCCTGAACCGCAACCTCACGGGAGGAAGGTCGACGGTCACCGCCCACTGGGGAGTCGCGAACCGGAAGGAGGCGCTCCGGGGCGCGGACTACATCGTCAACGCCATCCAGGTGGGCGGCTACGAGCCCTCGACCGTGATCGACTTTGAGATCCCCAAGAAATACGGCCTCCGCCAGACCATCGCCGACACCCTGGGAATCGGCGGCATCTTCCGATCCCTGAGGACCATCCCCGTCCTGATGGACATCGCCGACGACATCCTGGAAGTCTGTCCCGACGCCTGGTTCCTGAACTACAGCAACCCTATGGCCATGCTGACCATGGCCCTGCTCCGCCGAGGGATCAAGACCGTGGGCCTTTGCCACAGCGTCCAGGTTTGCGCCGACCACCTGCTCGCCTCCCTGGAAATGCCCCAGGACAACCTTCAATGGAAAATCGCCGGCATCAACCATATGGCCTGGCTTCTGGAGATCTCCCGGTACGGCGTCGACCTCTACCCCGAGATCAAGATCCGGGCCGCGGCGAAAAACGCCGAAGCCCTGGCCGGCGGCTCCAAACACGGCGACATGGTCCGGTTCGAAATGATGCGGCACTTCGGGTACTACATCACCGAATCCTCGGAACACAACGCCGAGTACACCCCGTACTGGATCAAGGGCAAGTATCCGCAACTGGTCGACCAGTTCCACATCCCCCTCGACGAGTACCCCCGTCGTTGCCGCGAGCAGATCACCAAGTGGGCCACCATGCGCGACAACATCCTGAGCGACAAGGCGCTCACCCACGAACGGACCCACGAGTACGGTTCCTCCATCATCGAGGCCATGGAGACCGACGTGCCCTACCGGATCGGAGGCAATGTCGCCAACCACGGACTGATTACGAACCTGCCGGCCGAGGCGGTGGTCGAGGTGGCTTGTCTGGTGGATCGCAACGGGGTCCAGCCGACCTTCGTCGGCGCCCTGCCAGCCCAACTGGCCGCCCTCAACGTGACGAACATCAACCCTCAGATCGTAACCGTGGAAGCGGCCCTGAGCCACAAACGCGAGGCCATCTACCACGCGGCCTATCTGGATCCCCACACGAGCGCGGAACTCAGTCTCGACGACATCCGCGCCCTCTGCGACGACCTCATCGAGGCCCACGGACCGATGCTACCGAAGTTCAGCTAACGGAGCTGGAGGAAGGGCTGAACGCCGACCATGATCAGCTGAGCGGCCAAGGCCGCCAGAATCAGGCCCGTGATCTTGCTGAGGATCACGAGGCCCTGCTTTTTCACCAGGCGCTCCAGGTGCGCGCTTCCCAACAGGAACAGCCCGACCAAAAGGATGGCGGCCGCGATGGCAGCCAGAATCACCGCCAAGTCGGCGGGTCCGTGCGATTCTCCCCCCATGACCAGGAGCGCTCCCGTGGTGGCCGGTCCCACCGTCACCGGAATCGCCAAAGGAACCACGGCGATGTTGTCGGCGGCGTCGGCGCTTTCGGCTTGGGTTCCTCCGTTGACGAGCTGAATCGCCGTGAGCATCAGCAGAATTCCCGTCCCGATCCGGAAGGCGTCGAGGGTGATGCCGAACACCTGGAAAACAAAGTTCCCCGCGGCAAAAATCACGAGCGCCACCACCAACACGGCGACCGTGACCTTCACCGCCAGGGTGGTCCGTTGTTTCGACGTAAAATTGCGGGTCATGGCCAGGAACGTCGACAAGACGAAGAACGGCGTGAGCAAGAAAAAGAATTTGATGAAGGTGCTGACGAACAAGGCTGCCATGGATCCTCCGGCTAGACGCGGCGTTTCAACAGAACGTGGAGGAACCGATCCCAGTCTCGCCTTTCGGCGGTGTCCTTCCCCAGAGCCCGGTCCAGATCGCGTCGCGCCCGATCGAAGTATCGGGCCACCAGGGCTTCCGTTCCGGCCCAGAGACCCAGGGAGGTCCACCGGTCCCGGAGGGCCTCGGGCTTCAGTCGTCCCGTCCGAACCGCGTCGAGGTCGTTCCGGGTTCCTTCGGGATCACGGCGCCACACCTGGGCCACGGGCCAGGTGTAGACTCCAGCCGCCAGGTCTTCAAGAATGGGTTTCCCCATCACCCCCGGGTCGCCGGTCCAATCGAGAAGGTCGTCCTGGATCTGAAACGCCATGCCCAGTGCGTAGCCAGCTCGGCGCAACGCCGAGGCCACCGCCTCGGGGCGGCCGCCTTCCCGGGCGCCGACAAACAGGCTCAAGGAGAACAGCAGGGCGGTCTTGCCCATGGTCTTGCGGAGTATCCTCCGGGGACTGAGCGGGAGGAGAAACCTGTCGTTCCATTGCTGGATCTCGGCACCGGCCATCACGGTGACCAGATCGGCCAAAGCTCGGGCCGAATCGGGTCCGACATCGCGGCTCACCGACCGGAACGCCGCAGCGAACAGCAGGTCGCCGTAAAGAACGGCCTTTTGGGGCCCGACTTTCAGGTGGAGAGCCGGTTCTCCCCGGCGGATGGCGGCCTGGTCGACGATGTCATCGTGAACCAGGGTCGCCAGATGCAACAGTTCCACCGCCGCGGCGGCGGCCTCCACCGCTTCCCTCCGGTCCCCCTCGACGGGTCCGGACGAAAGAAGGATGAGGCCGGCCCGGAGAGACTTTCCCTCCCGGGTGACCAGGGGAGAAAGGTCGTCCTGGAGGTCGGACGGGAGGGATTGGGCTTGACGGCGCAGGCGTTCCCTGACCCGGTCCAAACCCTCCCGGACGGAGGGAAAGGATGACCAGAAGGCGGACATCGTCGCCCTATTTTCTCCGCCGAGGTTCGCCCAGGTACCAGTAGGTCTTCTTCGCCAAGCCAGTACCGTTCCACCAGCGGTGGAGCCAGGGCATGATCCAGGCATCGAGACCCAGAACCCGGCCCGCACCACCCAGCACGGTGACCGAAGCGAAGAGCATCCAAAGCGTATTCCAAGTGAAGTAGCCCGAAAGCGTGAAGTTCAGACACAGGACGAGCGACGCCACGCCAGCCAACCACGTGAAAGTTCCACCCAGAAGCGCCAGAGCGACGGCCCCTTCCATGGTGACGACTCCGTACTGGAGCACCACGTAGTTCACGTTCGCCAACACGTGGTCCATGAACCATTGCATCCACTGCACGACGAACAGGTCCTTGGGGAGGATGGGGTTCGCCATCAGCTTGAGCAGTTCGATTCCTTGGTCGGCGGCGGCGGCGGCAGCATCGGCCGCGGGAGAAGCCGCAGACGCTGCATCGGCCGGAGGCGTCCAGCCCGCCTGAACCACCCCTGGACTGAACATCCAGCTGCTCACCGGGCCCTTGGAAGGATCCAGCCAACCCTTGAACAGTTTTTCAAGGACTTCGACGACCCACATGGCGCCCAGGGCGATCCGGATCGGCAGCAACCAGTAGGTAGGAGTCTTGTTCGCGGCCTGGTTGCCGATCTGGCTTCTCCCGTCCTTCACCTGGAAGAAATGGTGCTGGGCGTACTCCCAGCAGGCGTTGACCCCGGCGACTTCCCACAGGTAGTGGAAGTTGACCAGGTGTTTCATGGCCATGGCGGTGAACCCGGTCAGGACCATGCCCATCACGTGGGCGACGGCGAACTTGCTTCCCACAGAAACCAAGAAGCCGTGGTAGTTCGACCGGAACGCCTTCTTGGGCTCGCCCCGGATGTCGGCGGCGATGTTGTGGCCGGCGCATTCGGCGGTCTGGAGCGCCGTCTCGACGACTTGAGGAAGAGTACGGTTCTTTTCGCTGAACCAGAGCACGTCACCGACGACGTACACGTTTTCGTATTCGACAGACTGCATGAACTCGTTCGACCGAAGGCGACTCTTCTTCAGAATGTTGAACTTGAGGTTGGTCTCTTCCTCGGTCAGAGAGGACTTCCCGTGTTCTTTCCCGCCCTGGAAATCGAGGCTGCCAGCGAAGTCGCAGCCCCGGACGCCGCAGGTCCAGATCAGCGTGTCGGTCGCGATGACCGCACCGCCCTTGACCGTGATGCCGTCGGGACGAACCTCGGTGATCGGGGTGTTCAGATGGATGACCGCGCCCTTCTTCGCCAAGAAGCGCATCGTGTTTTCGCGGAGTTTTTTGGGAAGCAAGGGAAGGATTTCGGTCATGGCTTCGACCAGAACGATGGAAACCTCGTCCTCGTCGATGCCGTACCGGTGGCAAAGGGGCTTTTTCCCCTCGAGGAGCTCCCCGAGCATCTCCATTCCGGTGAAACCGGCCCCGGCGACCGTGAAGGTCAACGCCTGACGGCGGCGGGCTTCGTTGGGTTCGCGGCTGGCCTTGAGGAACTGGTCGTCGATGTGACGGCGCAAAAGGACCGCGTCGTCGTAGCTCCACAGACTGAAGGAGTTTTGTTTGGCGCCGGCGATTCCGAAGTACTCGGGTTCGGCCCCGGGGCCCAGCACCAGGTAGTCGTACTGGTACTCGCCTTCCTTTCCGACCAGGGTGTTCTGCGCGAAGCGGATCGACTGGATGTTCTCGACCTTCACGGCGACCCGGGTTCCCCCGAAGATCTTGGCCAGGCTGACCTGGACGCTCTCGGGTTCCGTCCGGCCTCCGGCCACTTCATGAAGCTCGGTCATCAGCGTGTGGAACGGGTTCCGATCGAACAGCGTGATCTCGACGTCTTTTTCTTTCTTGAAAATTCGATGAAGGGTCTTGGCCGCGGCGACTCCGCCGTAACCGGCCCCCAGAATGGCGATCTTCTTCATGGTGACTCCTTCACTCATCGTTCAACAAAACTGACGCGGACCTGCTTGATCAAGCCGTCGCCTTCACTCTCGGTGTGGATGTCGTCCATATCGCCGAGGGCCGTGTGGATCAGGCGCCTCTCGAAGGGATTCATCGGTTCCAGAAGTTTGCTGGTCCGGGTCCGGCGCACCTGTTGCGCCGTCTTGATTGCCAACCGAACCAGGTGGTCTTCCCGGCGGTTGCGATAGTTCTCGCTGTCGAGGATGACCTTGAGGGAAAGCTGGTCCTCTTCGGCAAGATTCCCCGCGTAGACGTTCAACAACACCTGGAGGGCATCGAGGTTCTTGCCGTGCTTCCCGATCAGAAGGTTCGCATCGGGGCTGTTCAGGTCCAGGAACAGCTTCGTTCCCTCGTGACCTGAAACCGTGACCCTGCCCGTGAAGCCCATCTTGCGGACCACGGTCTCGACGAAGACGCAAAGCTTCTTCTCGAGCTCGGGGTCGGCTTCGTAGTCCCTCTCGGCCTCCACGCCTTCTTCTTCGATGTGGATGCGGATCTTCACCTTGCCCTTGGTGAACAAACCCTTCTTGGACTCTTCCATGACCTCGACGTCGAATTCATTTTCGTCGAGCCCCAGTTCGGCCATCGCCTTGGCGATGGCTTCGTTTTCTGTTTTTCCTTCAAATTCGCGGATCATGGTGGTTCCTCACTTTGAGAGTTTCTTTCCGGTCTTTTTCGGGGCCAGCTTCAAATTGGGGTTCCCTGTCTTCACGGGGACCTTCTTGAAGTGGGTGTTGATGTACCACTGCTGCACCACGGTCAAGATGTTCTGAACACACCAGTAGACCATCAAGCCCGAGGGCATTTCGTAGAGCATGAAGAAGAACATGAAGGGAAGACCGAAGGTCATGAGCTTCATCTGGGTGTTCATCCCGCCGGTGGGCTGGCTCAACGCCGAGGTCCAGACCTGGGTCCCGACCATGACGAACGGGAGGATCCTCAGGTCGGTCCAATTCACCAGGGGAAGGGCAAAGCCCCAATGGAACACCGAGTCGGGCAAGGAGAGGTCGGGGATCCATCCCGGGATGAACATGGCACCCCGAAGGTCAAACTGGGTGTTGAACAGACCGTACAGAGCGAAGAACACGGGGATCTGGAGGACCATGGGAAGGCAGCCGCCGAGGGGATTCACCCCCTCCTTCTGGTAGAGGCCCATGGTCTGTTCGTTGAGCTTCTTCGGGTCGTCCTTGAACTTCTCTTGCAACTCTTTCAGTTTCGGCTGAAGGCTCTGCATCGCCGCGTTCGCCCGGTAGCTCTTGGCGGTCAGCGGCCAGGTGGCCAACTTGATGACGAGGGTCAACAGGATGATCGCCACTCCCCAGTTGGGGAGCAGGAAATAGAAGCCTTCCATGCCCCACTTCAGCAGCACCTGGAGCCAGCCGAGGAGGAAGTTGTCCTCCATGGCGCGCTCCAGCTTGAGCCCACCCTGGCCGAAGGCGTTGGTGCCGGCGTCGTCGTACCGCTTCAGAGTGTTTTCTTCCTTGGGACCCACGTAGAAGAAGAACGTGTCCACGGTGGTCGAGCTTTTCAGCCCCGGCCTGGTGAAGGCCAAGCGGCTAATCTCGGTGTCGCCGGCCTTGGGCTTGTTCGAGAACACCGTCTTGTAGGCGGTGCTGTCTGGAATTCCGATCACCGTGAAGTATTTCCCCACGATGGCCGCCCACTTGACCGAGGCGTCGGTCGACTTGGTTTCTTTGTTCAACCCGTCTTCCTGACGATCGGTACCGGTGAACCTGTAGTATTTCCGGAACTCCTGGCTCCCGTCGAGCTTGGTGAAGTGGGGACCGATCTGAGGGCCGAAGGTCAGGGTGTAGGCGGCCGAGTCTTGGCTCAACACCGGCAACGACCCATTGGCCGACGAGACGCCGACTTCCACCTTGATCAGGTATTCGTCGGGTTGGAGCGTGAAGGTCTTGGTGAGCGTGAACAGGTTTCCGTTCTTGTCCACAAAGGGTCGGGTGAACTTCCAACCCAGCGGCCCGGTCTGGCTCACTTCGAAGGGAACCTTGAGCACTTCGGCGTCGAACCCGCCGAACGCCGTCTCGAAGGCGGTACCGGAACCCCATTGGGCGTTCACCATCTGAACGGGTTTTCCCTTTTCGAGGTGCTTTTTCAGTTCGATCGAGGTGGCCACGGCGCCCTCGTTGCTGAAGGTGACCCGCATGACGTTGTTCTCGACCGTGACCGACCGGGACGCAATCTCGACCGAGGCGGCCTGGACGGCCTTATCACCGGTGGTTCCGGCCACTGCGGTCGGGGTTCCGGGAACCACGGGTGCTTCGACCGGTGCCGGGGCACCGGGATTCGACTGCGCCGTCGCGGTCGGCTTGGGGGGGAAGAAGACATTTTGCAACACGAAGCTGCCTGAGACAACAACCACCGAAAGGATGATCGCCAAAAGGGTACGCTTATCCATGGACACTCCTAGGGCACGGGATCGTAACCCCCCGGATGCCCAGGGTGGCACCGGAGGATGCGTTTGACAGTCAGCACAGAGCCCCGAAAGGCGCCATACTTCTTGACCGCTTCCAGGCCGTAGAGGGAACAGCTCGGTGTGTAGCGGCAGGAGGGGGGGAACAGAGCCGAAAAACCATATCGGTAGACATTAATCAGAAGCCGGAGGAAGAGTCCGAGGAACCAGCCCCAGAAGCCCGGCCTTCGCCACGAGCTGGAGGAACTGTCGCTCCCGGTCGTGGTAACCGAAGTCCCCGGGATAGACGAGGAAAACCAGATCAAAGCCCGGTTGGATACGATGCTTGTGCAGGCGGAAAATTTCCCTGACCTGACGTTTCGCTCGGTTTCTTTCAACGGCATTTCCGAATTTCTTGGATAAGCTGACACCAAATCTCAGCTTGTCCAAGGAATTCGACAGAGCAGCCAGTTTCGCCCCCTGACAGCCTTGCTTCAGGGGGGAACCGAACACTCGCCGGAATTCTTCGCTTTTCTTGAGGCGCTCGTCCTTAGAAAGGCTTCTTCTCATCGGAAACACTGAGCTTCTTGCGGCCCTTCTGGCGTCGGCGGGCGAGTACGGCCCGGCCCCCGCGGGTGGCCATCCGAGCGCGGAACCCGAAAGTTCTGACTCGTTTGGTCCGACTTGGTTGATAAGTTCTTTTCACTTTCAACCCTCCTTCTCAAAATAGATGACTTCGGGATGACTGGATTTGAACCAGCGACCCTCACGTCCCGAACGTGATGCGCTACCCCTGCGCTACATCCCGATAGGTAGACAGGATGAGAGCATATAGAAATCCCCATCCTTTGACTAGACTGAATTTTCACCGTCCCCGCCTTTTTTCCGGATCATGGCCTCCAATTCGGCCAGGAGTGCGTCGAGCTGAGCCTGCTCTTCGGAAGAGAGCTGGGGTTTCACGGGGTCTGGCATGACCACGGTCGGTCTCTCGACCTGGTCCCCGGCCCGGGTCAAGCGAAACTGAACGGCCCGGATCTTCAGCTCCGGGAACGCCCGGGCCAAGCGCTCGACGAGTTCACCCTGGTGCCACTGAAGGAGTTGAAGCCAGGCCGGGTGGTCGGCTTCCACCGTCAGGACCCCCGAAGCCAAGGCCGAAAGGCGGCAATGCGTCCCTGGGTGCCGTTTGTGGAGGCCGGGGATCGAAGAAAGGATCTCGTTCCAGCGGTTCACCACGGGAATCAGTTCACGGACCGCCCCGGGAGATCGGCCCCGGAGAAGGGATTCGAGATACCGCTGCCGCCTTTCATTTTCCATGGCCGCTATCCTACGCCCGGGCTCGCCCGGCGTCCACCCTGAGGCGCAGCGGGGTTGCCCCGGCCTGCAGGTCGAGGGGCTGCTCGGGAAGGAAAGTGAAGAACGCCTGCTCGAAGGCGGGCAGTTGGGCCAAGACCCTGCGGCGGCGTTCACCGTCGAGTTCCAACAGCACGTCGTCCAAGAGGAGGATGGGCTTGCGCCCTGTCTTTTCCCACGAAAGGGTGGCTTGAGCGATCCGAAGGAGCAGGGAAAGCAACCGGATCTGCCCCGTGGAGGCGTGGTCGGCGAAGTTGCGGCCTCCCCGCTGGAAGGCGAACCGATCCCGGTGGGGCCCCGTCCCCGTGAACCCCATCCTGGCGTCCTGGTCCCGATTCTCGGCCAGCCGCGTCAGCACCGCTCCCTGGTCGGCTTCCTTCCAGGAGGGGAGGTGACGAAGCCGGCATTCCCCCTCCAACCCTGAGATTTCCGAGAAGAGTCGGCTGAAGAGGGGGTTGAACGCCTCCACCGCGTCGCTTCGAAGTCGGGTGATCTCCAGACCCGAAGAGGCCAGTTGCTGCTCGTACACGTCCATCACCAGGGGGTCGTACCGTTGAACAAGCAGGGCGTTCCGGATTTTTAGGATTTTCCGATAGTGGCGGAGCGTGTCGATGTAGAGCACGTCGAAGAGCGAAAGGGTCTGGTCGAAGAAATACCGCTGAAACTCGGGTCCACCGGAAACAAACTGATAGTCCTCGTGGGTGAAGGCAACGCAGGGAAGTTGGCGCACGAGCTCCTTCCTGTCTCGGACGGGCTCGCCGTTGACGGTGATTTCTTTTCTCTCGGCGGTCAGTTTCACCGAGACCTGGGCGGATCGACCGCCAAAGGTTCCCTGGCCCCGGGCCGAAAATTCCTGGGTTCCATGGAGGCAGAGTTTTTTCTCGTTCTTCGTCCGAAAGGAGGAGCCGTAGCAAAGCAGGTAGATCCCTTCGAGGAAGTTCGTCTTGCCCTGGCCGTTTTCGCCCGTGAGGACGACCTCGCGGGAGGCTCCCAGGTCGATGGGTTCGTCGGCCCAATTCCTGAACTGATAGAACCTCACCTGCTCAAAGCCCAAACGCTTCCCCCCCGGCCCGTGGGGCCCGCGCAATGAAAAAAAAGCCTCGTACCCGAGTCGCTGTCGGGTGACGAGG
>JGI26470J50227_1000571_pt1 | contig 14772 bp, 13 predicted proteins | sample FreactTroBogLake_FD_50227 | JGI IMG/M metagenome (IMG submission 50227) | reverse complement strand
CTTCTTCCTCCTCAGGGTCTTCTAGGGGAAGAACGTACTCTTCCTCGACCTCTTCCTGTTCAGCCTCAGGGATTTCAGGCGCGTCTTGTGCCTTGGCCTTTAAAGAGGCTGTGAGTGGGTTGAGTCCATCGGTCAAGTCAAAGCACGGGACGCCAGCCTTCTTGCAGTAAGCAAGTAGGTTCAGGCAACCTGTGTCTTCGTCAGACCAGAGAACAAATGCAGAAGCTTTCTCTCCTTCAGTAGAAGAGACTGCTGCAAGTAATGGGTTATCTACAACCGCGACGCTACATGGCGGAAGGCCAGGTGCATCGTCTTTGGTATTGAATACAACTGTTTCGATGTTTTTATCTTTTGCAAGCTGGGCTGCGAATATCTGCCCTTGGCTTGGCTTGCCATCAAACGCTAGGACCAATATTCCTTTAGGGCCATTAGCGTAGTAGTGGTCTTCCATAAGCGCTTCTAAATTAGCGCGGCTAGTAATTCCGTTACCAGCAACTATCACATAGTACTTGTCCATTCGGACCTCCTTTGTAGGGGAGGCCTAGACTAGCACAGGAAGTTTTATTGTCTAGCGGAGTTGATTACCACAGGGCGGTATGTCGCAAGGCGCTCGCCTAGCGTAAGGAGCAGGCGACCAAAGAACGCTCCAGCTACTGCCTTGATAATGAAGCCCTTAACGGTATGCGTGGAGACTAAGTAGTTTCCGCCAGAAGACAAGATGAGAGAGATAATCGCGTTAACCGCGATGGGACTAATGAACACGCTGAGTAGGTCAGTAAGCGGCGTAAGGATAGCCAGCAAGAATGATACGAACATAGCAACGAGTAGTAAGTCAAACATGGAAGAAGTGTACTACGTGTTTGGCTGGCCTATGTACAGCGCCGCCGTTTCTCCAAGCAGTAGCTGAGAAGAAAGTACGTCTGTGTACAGGCGGGTTTGTACGTTGAGCTTGTTCTTGTAGTAGTGGCTTCGAGCAGCATTGACGTTGTTGCCTTCCCACAAGAAGTCTGTGGATAGCCCTGGTCCACCATTGCCATCAAAGTAAGGCAACAAGATTCCGGCGTTCTCAAACACAGCTTCATCTAGATAAAGGACATGTCCAGAAGTAGTTGACCATGTGACCTCGACACTTGCGTACGCCGCTGTGGCTGGAGCTGTGCCAGTCACATAAGGGCGTGCCCATGAACCAGTTGATACAGCTGTAGCGCTTCCAGTAGATGAGCTAATTAATGTATGCGTTATGTCGTACCAGTTAATTACCGATGTTACCGACTCAGCCGCTGTTACTGCTTTCGCGTATATGCTAAAGGTGTAGGAGGTAGAAGGATAGAAAATGTTGCACAGCTCTGATGTAGTAGAGCCGTCCCATGAGTTAACCGCTACAGTAGACCCAGACGCCGTTACTTGGTACACGTGACCCGTCTGATATAGGTTTCCTGTAGTAGGCAGAGAAGACTGATTAGTTGCAGTTACTGCAAAAGACAGAGAGCTCAGCGTTACGGCTGTTATTGTTCGAGTGCCGTTGTAGTTAGACGCAGTAACTCCAGAGCCCGATACACCAGAGATGTATACAGTAGCTCCTACTTGGAAGCTGTGAGGCGTGCTAAGCACAACCGTTGCCACGTTAGATGTAAGAGACGTAGATGTAATTGAGAAGTTTGTAGCCGTTGGCTCAAGCACAGTAGTTACTACAGAAGTACTTCCGCCAGTAGTTATCCAAGAGGTAGTAGTAGGGGAAACAAAGTGTGGGTTAACCAGCTCGTTGATTCTATCTGCTCGCAAAGTTACATGTAGCTGNCGCGCTTCATCAAACGAGGTAGGAGAAGATGCCGCTTCAAATTGAGCAGNGTCTATAAAGTGGTGCTCGTTACTTGCGCTTCCGCCAATAGATGCAACAGATANACCAGGGCAGGCATAGGCCGCTCCAGAAGGTGCCGCTGCTGAAACGTAAGGGCGGTAAGAGGCGGAGAATAGCGCTGTGTTGTCTGAGACACCAGTGCCACTAGATGTAGACAAGTAGTTACCAAAGCGGTCAAACCATTTAATCTTTGCAGTAACAGTTCTAGCTGTTGCTCCAGCGCCCTTTGCTGCGTAGAAGCTAAAGCTGTATGTCGTTCCTGTTGTTACTGGTATTCCGTTGATTACTGGTTCGTCATCTCCGCAATAAATGTTAATAGTTTGCGGGATGGTAGATAGATTGTAAACCGCAAGGATGCCGTCCGACTTATTTGGAAAAAGGATTGGGGCGGTAGACTCAACCCATGGAGATGGGTACGGGATTACTTCTCCGTATAGCCCTGTTGTTGAATTAAACCCGCTTAGGTTACCGACGTCAGAGCCAGTTAAAGCAAAGCTAATTGTTGTAGGCGTAACAGCAGTTAAAGTTACTGGAACAGCGGTGTTAAACAATGGGTAAGGCAAACCACTAATTGTTACGGAGTTGCCTACGTCGTAGCTGTTAGCTCCGATAGTTAAGGTTGCTACGTTTGAAGTCAAAGACAGGGTTGTAATAGGCAACGCTTGAAGCTGGTCGTAGTCAGCGGTGTTGTCTATAGATACCCAGTGACCAGAGCTTTCCTCAAAGGAAGAGTCGTTGTAGTCAAGCATTAAGTTATGCCCTACCACAATGCCGTTTACGCTTGGGTTAGGTGCCTCTGTGGCTGTAGAGGGCACTACGTTGTACTGCCCAGTTGAAGGGTTGATTACAAAGCTTGGTTGCGGCACAGGATTGGGAACGCCCCAGCCACTAAAGTCTTCTAGGTATCCAACAAGGCCGCGCTTAGAACCACGCTGCGATGTCAGGATTACGCTGTCGCGCAAAAGAATTCGGTTTTGCTGTAAGCCAATTGCTTGCTCGTACTTTTGACCAAACTGATTTAGCATCGTTGGGATGGCTGTGCCACTGACAGTNTCGATGTTATATCGGTTAATCAAAAGATTAGATAGGGTCTGGTCGTAGTCAAGCTGAAAACCAAAGTTGCTTATAAAGGAGTAGAGGTCTGAGTTATCCCAGTCAGAAGTGGCCGAGTAAGGCTGTGTAATTTTGTAAATTTCTGGGAGGTACGCATACATCTTGTCGGTGCTGCCCCAGTTTTGCACAGAAAGCCCAATAGCATTTCCGGCATTTGTCCATCCGTAGTTAGTCGTGTTGTAGACAAAGATAGAGTAGTAGTAGAAGTTACCTTGAATTAAGTTGTTAGAGTCAATAAATGTAACTGGGTCAGACCCGTTATTAACGGTAAGAAGCTGAACTCCGTCGTAAGGGTTTACTGGATACCCATAGGCATTGCGTACTAAAACTAACTGCGACCATGAACCTGACGGGTCNGCCCACTTAAGGGTAATTTGACCGTAGTTAGACGGCGTAGCAGTGANCGGCGAAGCGTCAAACTTAAGCGGGTTAGTTCCGCCGTAGTAGGCTATGCCGTAGTAATCAATACCGTAACGTGACATTAGCTTAGGATTCCACCACTAGCGGTTACAGTAAGCGAGCCGACTCCTGTGCTTGAGCCGCTTAGCTCGCTGATTGTAGGTATCTCTCCTACAGCACACGCTATGTTTCCTACAGTAAGCGCTGTGACCGAGCCACCAGAAGACGCTACTGAGGATACTGGAGCAGCTACAAGCGCATAAGAGAACGTATTGCTTGTTACTGCAGTAATTACAAACGTACCGTTAAATGTAGAGTCTACGTTTGATACAGAGATAGTCTCTCCAACAGTAAGGTTGTGGGTTATGGACGTTGTTAATGTAGCAACATTTGATGTAAGTGCCTTGTTTGTAATTGAGAAGGTTTGGTCTTGGTCCGCACGCACCATTTTAATAATCTGCTGGGATGCGATGCCGTCTACAGTAGATATTGTGCTGTGGACATCGGCTGGATAAATAGTGTCTCCAAAAACAACGTTATCTATATTAAACAGGTTGTTGATTGCGGAGGTAACGTTTGCTATTACCGAAGACTGGCTATATTGAGGTAGCACAGTAAGGCTTACAATTATGTAAGCTCCAACGTACTTAGGTGGTTGAAAGGTGATAGTAGCGCTGGCGGGAGCTTTGTCTGTGAGGTAGCTCTGTACTACGGGCACCAAGTTATTAAACACCGTTGTAGGCGTAGAGTTGTCCGACGCAACTCCTGGGTCTCCAGCGGGCGCTATGTACAAAGTAACTGACGAGTACACGCTTGCGTTTGCTTGCGCTTTAGATACACCCGTTACTTGAACAGCAAGATAAGCGTAGTCACTAAGTGATACAGCTCGGTTAATNGCACGGATGCTTAGAGGGGCGTTGATACGAATTGAGTCTGTGCTTTCAGGGTCGGCGCCACCAGTTGCGGCTCCGTCTCCAGNAATACTAATATCTTGATTGAGCACAGACAATCCAGCTGGAGTAGAACCAGATGGCCAGTGAGTAATGTACTTAATGGTTCCTGTAGCAACGTTTCCTACGACTCCGCCACCAATTCGATAGGTAGCATAGATTTGAATTCCGTTAGGTGGTATGCGTCCGCTAATGCCGTCACCAAATTGGATGTAAGTAACGTTGCTTGCATTTGTAGTAGCTGTGTAAACAGGCGCGTAACCGCTTGAGTCAATTAGGTAAGGTACTTCTTGGTACTGCACTGAGCTAACGGTAATCTGGATGCTTCCGCTAATTACAGAGCCGTTTGCAAGTTGGTATGTTTGATATGGGGAACCGTCAGAAGTGCCGATGATTTCGTTGTATACGGTTACACCTTGTGTAGCCTGGACTGTTGCTGAGCCAGGGGTAGAGCCTGACTGAGCTGGTACAGTAACGGCAGAGTTAGTCTCAAAGATTACTTGAGTGCTAGTAGAGTTAGCCACAAGCGCGGTAGCTACTTGAGTCAGGGCAGGTACTGTAATAGGAGAACCTGTAGAGTTTTGAAAAGTAAGTTTTACAGTAGAGGCCGTTGACTCGGTAGGCACGTAACCAAGAAGGCTTGCAATATTAAGTACGCTTTGGCGCTGGGTAGCTGTGGTAATAAACGCCTCATTGGCAGCCACGTCAATGTAGTAGTTGAGGATGTCGCCCATGTAGGCAAATAGCTCCACCAAGGTCATGCCAGGGTCTGATGGGTCGCGGTTAGTCCAGTTAGGGGAGAAGTTAGGGATGAGGGCGGTCATGTCCGACAAAATGGACGCGTAATCCCTAGAGGTGTAGTCTATGGATGGTACGTAGTTATTGGTCGCCATTTTAAGCCTCCGAGATTAAATCGCCAGACTGGCTAAGGATAGCAGTCTTGACTACGACAGTGCTGGGGGTACTAGTTGACCCGTAGTTATAAGTTATAGAAATGTTCAGCTCACTGGTTTGTGGGTCCAAAGAACCCGTCACTGTAAGCAGGGTTAGATAAGGAAGCCACTTAACAAAGCCAGCTTGTATGTTCTGTTCGATGACAGTTATGGCGGTGCCTATGTTCTCAAATGCCGCGCCTCGGACGTTAGTGCCGTAGTTAGGCCGCATTACTCGCTCACCAAGTAATGTCATGGTCATCAAGGTTATTCTGTCCTGAAGGATTTTAGCTGGGTCAGTGGTTGATGAGACACCACCATTCACGTTAAAGCTAAAAGGCAAAGATATAGCCGTGCTTGTCATATTTGTACTCCCATCCATACAGGGTGATTAGGGTCGCCAGCGATGAACATGACCCATACTTTTTGTCCAACATTAGGTGTGGCATTGTGAGCGGTGTGTGCCGCGTTAAGGGTTACCGTGTGGGTATGGCTGCCATAGGTGCCTACCACAGTAGCGCTAGATGTATTTGTATCTGTGTGGTTATGGTGCGTGCTGTTGTCCGTAACAGGCAAGCAAGGCTTAGCCCAGTCAGTTTCGGCTTGGCCTAGAATCTGAGGCACCAATAGTTTTATTCTGTAAGAGTTTTCTGGGTCAGCGGTGCTGGTACAGATGCCCTCATAGATACCGTAAAATCTTTTGTCGTATGTCATGGAGCCGTTGCTATTCTTCCTAGTATTCGATTAGGTGTCTGAGTTGTGCTACTTGTTGTTTGAGTATACGGGTCAAGTGTTTGAGTTGCGGTTACCCACACAGGTCCGTTTATAAGCTGACCATTGGTTGTCGGCTTAGCTCTGTTGGAAGCAACGCCAAAGTAACCAGGGCTTTGAGGACCTAGGTTAAGGGATGCCTTTACTAGACGAGTCTTAGGTGGCTCGTTAGTCTGTCGTATATTAGGTATTACGGTTCTTGAAGGTTTTGTATTAGGGCTGGTTATTTGCTGGCCGTCTGTCCATGTTGTAGCTGAGCCCAAAGAGTCGGCACCAACAGTAAGAACAGTTATGTAAGTTTGAGTGTTTCTTTCTGTTTCTTGAATACGATGCTCAGTGCCTAGGATTGTCCAGTACCCAGTGTAGTCAGCGCCAATGCCCTCAAGGTACACAGGCATGTCTGGTCGCAATGAAGGGTTGCCTAATACCTCTGCCGTACCTCTGTAAGGAAATAGGTTTCGGTTTTCTGCGGCTTCAGCCTCGTACTGCGCAATAGATGGGTCAGTAGCAACTACCTCAGTCGCATACTTATCAAAGAACTCGGGGGACGTTTTAGTTCTAGTATTTTTTGCTCTAAGCTGTTGGGTTATTGACATGCTACTAACCGTGGATTTGTCAACACCAGAGATAGAGACGGCAGCTTTCATGTCGCCTTCGTAGTCCATGGACTCGCTCACTACAGGCTCAAAAGAATATATGCTAGAGCCGCTAGGGTCATTAGCCTCACGCATTGTAAACACTGCCGCTTCAGAACGCTTGTTAGTGTAGTCGTACAACATAGGCTGAAAGTAAAGCTCAGTGTTTTCAGTTCGTAAGCTGTAGCCAGCCTGCTTAGCTAGGCGAACACACATCTCCCAGTCGCTGTGTCCAGCCTGGGCTACTTGAGGATAAACTCTAGGATGAGGCACAGAAAAGCAAACAAAGTTATTCTTCTTAGCTATCTTTTGAACAATGGCATCTGCGGTCAGGCCCTTGTATACCGTTTGGTATTGGTTCTTCATAACGTAAGACGCGCTAATTGCCACCACTTCCGTAGTGCTCATGCCGCTAGTTCTGGTCACGTTGATGTGGTGGACGTAACCGTAAAAAGTTCTGCTGTTTACTTTGTTAGATAAAGTAAAGGTAATTGGAGAACCGTTACGCACAGCATCGTAGCTAACGCCCCAGTCTCTAAACTTGATAACCGCAACTTCATGCTCATACTTATTTTGATAAAATGACATGGAGTACACATACTGAGGGGCTACAGTTGTGTTAGGGAATTCAACGGTTACGTAGTTAAACATTAGGTATCTTGATAATCGTTCCCGTAGGTATATTTGTAAAGTCTTCAATCTCAGGGTTAAACTCTGGGATAATCCACCAGTACTCTGGGTTTTTGTAGTAGGTGTACGCAAGCTGGTCTAGGCGCTCGCCCTGAGTGTACTTGTGCTCTACATAAGTAAGCTTTGGGAGCTTGGTGATTTGGTAGTACACAATTGGGTTTGCGTCTCCACCAACAGTATTAGTTACAAAATCAATGGTTGAGTACTCATAACGGGAACCCTTGTAGATTGTCATTAGATAGTACCTGCCGTTTGAGTTACCTGAGAGAATCCAAGGAAAGACATTTGAACCTCTGAGTGAATAGGAATCATGTCCTGTGTAAACATCGTGTGGTTAATAGAAATGCTGTCAATCCAACCTACGTAGGAAAGGCTGTCCTTGGTAGGACCAAATTGAACAGCTACAGCGGTTGGGTTTAGGAAGGCAATGTCGGCAGTCTTCTTACCCAAAGGATTTGTCCAGTACTGAGTTTGACCGTTGCTTACCTGTCCCCAGCCGTTAACCATTCTAAATATGTATTCAATGTCGGCCATTGTTCCAAGGCGAAGAAGCTGGTCTAGCTTATCTTCAGGGCGCTCTGGGTTCGTAGGCTTTGATGAAGACACAGAGTTATACCCGCCAGGGTAGTAGTAATTAGCTAAGCTATAAAGCAAAGATGGGTCGTAGTCTATGGTCCAAGAGGCTCCATGTGGCACCGACTTTTGTTCTTGACCTAGCGCGTTGTTAGCTTGAGCAATGTATTTGGCGCAAGCAAAGTCGTTTACTCTGTCAATCACAATAGTAAATTGAACGGTTTCCATTGCGGTAAACAATCCGCTAAGGCCAGCAAACGTATCCGTTGAGCTTGGGGTAACGCTCATGTTACGGCTTAGGCTGTTAGAGATTTGAGTGGGGTTCCACAAGAACTGAAAGCCCCAGTTGTTATCAAGAGTGCTGGACTTAGCCGTAGTGCTGCTTGTACTGGCTGAGCTAATAGGGGTGTTAACATCGCCTCCGCTATTAGCGCCTGCGTAGAACCACATTCTTGCTAGACGAAGAGCGTCTGGGGCAGTTCCATATCCAGGGCTAGAGCTGAGCAAAGAAGGGTCTACAGGCAAACTCCATTTATGTGGAGGCAGATTAAACTTTGCTTGGTCAACCGCAAGAAGAGGCTGCGTATCAGACGTGGGGCTAGGTCCAGACTTAGTTCCGCCAAAACCATTCTTTATGTTTAATTCATTAAGTTGTTTAGCGGTTACACTGGAAGGTCCTTGAAAAGGGTAAGGGTTATTGCGAGTAGTGCTTCCCTGTTGAAACTCATAGTTAGAGAACTCTTCTTTTAAAATGCGCTTGTTTACAGCGCCAAGAGAGTTGTACTGGGACACAGTAATTCCTTGTGTCTTTAACCAAGCTGCGCCTTTTTTAGAAGTGATTGATACCGCTGCCATTAGCTTGTTGCCACTTTCTTGTTAACTAGTGCCTTTTGTATTGCAGCCGCTGTTGCAGTAGGGCTTTGGGCCCCGTTGATATTAATTGTAACTCCTCCGTAGTTAACGGTGGTTCCCGCCGCTCCACCAACCATACCTTCTGCCGCCGCTGCCGCAGTTGCTAGGGTTTGAGTAGGGGTAGACGCAACACTGCTGCTGTTACCGGAAGAAGATGACCCTCCTGCATAATGATTTGCGTCCCAGGCAGAAGCTTGCAATGCTTTAAGGAAGTCTGATTGTGAAGATGTTCCTTTTTTAAGTAGGTTAACTATGTTGGTGTAACCTCTAGAGGAAGCACTAGCTCCAGTAAGAGTTCCGATTGTTGCGTTTACGCCTTGCTCCCAGTTTTTGTACGCCTGTACGCCTGAACCAGCTGCGTGAGTATTAAAGTTGGTAGAGCCCGACATTTGGTAAGAGGTGTTAAGGGGGTTGTAGCTAGCGGTGTTTTTCCAGTTTCCGCCCTCCATGCCTTCCCACATAACAAGGTCAGATATGTTTTGTGAGGTTACAGGGGCGCCTAAGCCGCCTAGTAGCTGTCGAGCAAAGTCAGATTGGCCGTATACCGCTCCACCACTTGCTCGGTTACGCTTACCTAATAGGTTATTGGGTACGATTACGCCATCGGTTTTAGGTACGAATAGCTCAGGGCCCATTTCACCAACGATGTACGGGACGTCATTTTGGCCTGTAGGACCGCCTTGCTTTACTCCGCCGCCGTCTGCAAAGCCGAGCAAAGAGAATACTTTGCCTACAACCTTGCTGATAGTTCCCATTGGTCCACCAAGAATGCCGCCAGTTGCAGCGTTACCAAATCCTAAAATCTTGCTAAATCCGTTTACAGAGTTTTGGAATTGCGTAACAGCTGTGTTGAATTTAGTAGCTGCGTCATATCCACCTGAGATAGACGAAGCCGTATTAGTAAGAAGATTTGTTTGAGCAGCTGTTTGGCTGGCAATATCTTTAACAGTTTGCGTTTGAATGCCTGCGCTAACAAGTTGGTCTTTGCTAATAGTTCCAAGCGCCTGGCCGCCAAACTGAGCTTTAGCCAGCAGCATGTTAGATACCATTTGAATCATGGTAGCGTCGCCGTTAAACAGGTTATTAAGCATGTTATATATACCGTTGCCAGGTATCAAAGAAGACTGAATACCCCTTTTATCTGGGGCCTTGCCGCCGTTATAACGAGTTAAGTAGTTCCATATCTGGTCCACAATTTGAGGCAGTGGCATTAAGCTTCCATTGGCGCCACGAACATTGATGCCAATAGTACGGAGCATGTTGACTGTGCCAGGTGCGTTTAGGTTGCTTCCAACCTCTTGAGTGGCACCCGCTACACCTAGGCCAGGGGTAAAGTTAGATGCCTGTGCGGCTCCTTGCATAACTTGATTAAAGTTACTGACGCCACTAAGCCCAGTGGCTTGAGCTGCTATCAGCGCATTAGTGGTGTCCATTGGGTTAAGCGCGGTACCACTACGGGCCAGTGCTTGCTGCAGTGCGCGAACGTTTCCAGTTTGCTGAGAGAGGGTTCCGCCATAACCGCCTTGACCGTAGAAAGCAGAACGGTTAGTAAGGTAGTCCTGCATAACAGCGGTTTGAGTAGACGGTATTAAGTTACCTGCGGCATCCGATACGCCTTGCGCTCTACCTATGGCATTAGCAAATCCGCCAGCAGCCGCAGATACGCGGTTAAAGAAATTGCCTCCTCCGCCAGAAGTAGGCGAGCCGTTATCTGCAACCTTGTTAGTGCCCGCAGTTGTTCCACCGCCACCAGCAGGGGTGCGGACGCCGTTATCGGCAACCTTCTCAGAAGGTACTCCGCCCCCGCTGCTTATAGGGTTACCCTTAGAATCTACAAGACCAGGAAGCTTTACGCTGTTAAGCGAGCGAACCATCTTGTCGATAGCAGGCTGAAGGGTATTAGTAATTACGTTAGAAAGACCGAGAATATCGTTTTTGATATTAGTAATAGAGACGGAGATGTTTCCATTACCGCCCTGGCCTGATAGGTTAAACGCCAGTTTACTGTCGTCCATCAGTACCTCCTATTTCTTTTAGCTCGGTCAATCCAGTTCCATCGTTCTCTGACAGACATGTTTTTAACGTCCGACAAAGGCCAACCAGTGAACGTTCTTGTCAAGAACTCGTACTGGTCTAACAAGTTCTCGTAATCTTTATCGTTATAGGCGAAACAAATCAACAAGACTAAGTGGGAGTGCGATGCCTTCACCACATGCCTTGCATGTCTTGCTCACCTCCCCAAGGCGTGGGCCTGGGTTGCGGTCAATAATCTCTTGCACAATCTTTGAGCGGTCTGCCATACCCAAAGAAAGAACTGTGCTTGCTCCAATAGACGGCTTGCCGTTTACTGACAAAACACAGCCAGAGAGAAGAAGCGTGTTGATTTCTGCGGAGGTTTTATCCGCATTCTCAAGAAGCTTTCTCTGTGTTACTCCAGTAGGAAGTGCCACATCTACATAGCCTTGCTTTGTTTCTACCTTCCACGCACGGTCCGCAATTGGGTCGTCCATGGTCTTGGTAGGCACATCTTCGTTTAGGTCAATAGATGTTTCTTGTTCCACCGCGCAAGATGAGCACTGTATTCTTAGGTCAATAGTCTCGCCAAAAGTAATACGTCGAATGCCAATCAAGATAGCGTCGCGGTCACCAGACAACAACTTATCTAGGTCATCCCTAGTTGCGTCGCGGCCACCAATCTTTACTAGGCCACGCTGAAGAAGAATATTAAGGGCCTTGCCAGTGTTAGACGCTTTGGCAATAGCCTCTTCGTCAACGCCGTTAAGCTCTCGTACTTCTACTGTGGTCACTAGTTCTCCGTTAGGTTCGATGTACCCGCCTGGAAGTTTTACTTCTGGACCAAGAGGGGCCCGAGTCTCAATGAGTTGCTCGGGCTCCTCCATAGCCTTTTTAGCAAATTGATTTACTAGTTCTGCGTCTGTGATAATTTGTGACACGTGTTATTCTCCTATGTAGTTTATTATTAGAAGTCGTTTAGACCAGCTGCTGTGGGTGCTTCTGTTGGGTAGCCAGATGAGTTGGTGAAGAAGACAGAGATGCCTTCGTGTACCAGCTGCATTGACTCAAACAGAATTGCTCCGTTTGTTGCATCCAAGTCTGTATAGCTTAGGTTTGAAATCCAAGCATTGTGGACCTTGAACGCCATTTGAGGAGCGTCGTTAACTACGTCAGTTCCTGGGTGCTCGTTAACAGTGATGAGGATATCAACGCGGAAACCGCCTTGACCACCAAATCCACCTGTTGAGGTAGGAGTAACAGCTGCAGTTCCTGACTTAGTTGAAGGGTTAAGCCCTGAGCCAGCTGCTGCGGCAAACAAGCCACGCATCCAGGTCATTGCTTGGTCGTTTCCGTAGAGTACTCCACGGGTAAACGAAAGTGGCGAGAATGTTGTCATACCAGGAATCTGGTGGATAGTGGTGTTGTATCCGCCTTCGCGGTACTGGATAGCCTGAGTGTTAATGGTCAAGCCAGAGATGTTGGTGAATCCACCAACCCATCCAGTTGATACTCCAGTGGTAGGAACAGCTGTTCCGCCGTTGCTTAGGATTCGTGAGTCAAAGACACCGTCACCCGTAGAAGCTGCGGTAAAGGTCGCATTGAACCTAAACGAACGTAGCGGGTCTGTGGCCAGACTTGAGTTGTATGTGCTTAGTGAGCTGCTTGTCATTTTTTATCTATCTCCTTAAGAAACAGTGATGGTGCTACCACCGCTGTACTGGCCGATGTTGATGATTACGAATTCAGCTGGGCGTTGTAGAGCTACGCCTACCTGAATATTTACATATCCATTGTCAATGGATGCTTGGCTGTTGTTCGTGCTATCGCAGAGAACAAAGAACGCCTGTGATGGCGACGAGCCTGTTAGACCGCCCTGAGACCAGAAGCCTGTGAGGAACGAGCTAACGGTGGCATTAATACGTCCCCAAAGGACTGAGTTGTTTGGCTCAAAGACCGCAAACTGAGTAAGGCTTTGAAGAGACTTCTGTAGGTAAATAAGCGTGCGCTCTACTGGAACATAACGAGTTGTGTATCCTGGTTGTAGAGTACGAGCGCCCATTACTACGATGCCTGAGCCTGGGATGTAACGGATTGCGTTAACAGGAGCAGATGCGCTGTTAAGAGAATCCAAGTTAGCGTTTGTCAAGTTAGGCACCGATACAACTCCAGCAAGACGAGCTTGAAGACCAGCAGGGGCCTTAAAGACACCGCGAGAAGCATCTGTAGCGGAGTACAGACCAACAACAGCTGCACCAGCACCGATAGTGAGGGTAGCGTTACGAGACGCTCCTACACCAACAGTTGGGTCAGCAATCGTAACCTGTGGGTAGTAGACAGCAGCAATTGGTGTTGAGGTATAGCTAGCTGCCAGTGTGAGCTGGTTAGCTACTGTGTCGTTGATGCCGTCAACTACGACGAATACGTCGTTGGTACGGGTTGAGCCAGTAGCATAAGAGATAGCTCCGTTAACAGTTGTTGCGTCTGTATATCCTGGGATGTTAAGCACCAAAGACTGAGCAATGGTATCAAAGTTACCGAGAGCAGAGACGATTGTGCTGCCTGTTACGGCCGAGCCATCAGAACCAGAAGAAAGGGCAGCGTTAGCGGTAACCGTTGGGTTACGTGTAGCACCAGAAGCTGTTGAGCCCATGTCTGTTGCTGTGATGTAGTTAGAGCCGCCGTTGATTACGCCAATTGCATAGCGTGAGTCTGTAGCGGTCATTGACAAGGTGGGCCACGTCTCAACAATGTTTGCTGCCGTGTTTCCACCTTGGTATACAGTAAGGTCAAAGTAACCTGAGGCTGAGCTTGCTGAAATTGTTACGTTAAGGCTGTTGCCCCATGTACCAACGTTGTTAGCGCTAATCTTTAACGTAGCTACTGAAGGAACTTCAGCGTCGTTAAATGTGCGGCTAGCTGCTACTGAGCTTGCGCCAGGAACGCGGTTTACATAAGCTGCGTTTCCGCCATTGCTGAAGTACATGTAGACAGCAAGTGGAAGAGCGTTAGATTGTACTGTGTTCCAAGAACCAAACAAGTTTACGTATTGGCTCCAAGAAGTCACGAGTGTAGGTGTTACTGGGCCGCGGTCGTTAGCTCCTGCAAAAGCAGCAATAGTATTAGACGATGGGCCAGCTACTGGTTGAATAGGGTTTAGCGTTTGCTGAACGTACACCCCAGGGCGTAGATATGTTGACATTGTATAGTCTCCTTATAGACGTAGGTAACGATTAGGGAAGCGGTTGGTAGCCAGACGGGATGGACGATGTAGTGGAGTTAATAGAAACGTGTTCAACATTCTTGATAGCAGTAGCTGCCTGTGCAGGCGTCATCTGGCTTAGCACTCGAACGGTGAGGACATTTCTAAGAAGACGACGGTCACCAGTTTCGCCAGTAACTGCGTCTCTTTTTACAAATCCATCAAGGAACATAGAACGGATACTGTTTTCAGTACCTAGCTCATTAGGTACTGTTAAGTACCCGTACTTTGATGGAAACTTATTTAGTAACTGGAACATGAGCGCTCGGTCATGTCGTGGGTGACGCGAGTACGATGTAACCTGGTAAACAAGGTCATACGCTACGGGGGTTACGTACTGGTAGGAAACGCCAGAAGCTGGAGTGATAGTGCCTTGGTAGTCATCGTCTGTTAGGATGCCGTATGTTTGGCGGTCGTTTCCAGGCATGATGTCGATAAGGTCAATAGTAATAAAAGGGAAAGCCTGGTCACGGATTTCAATATCAGGATACCCAAACCAAGTTTTAACTGGTCGGGTTGCGTTCTTATCATCAGATACTGTGATGCCAGCCAAAAGAGTTTTAATAGCCAAGTCCTCGGCTACGATAAATGGGTTACCCATTGAACACCCCCGCTATCATTGTAAGTACGGCGTCTCTTTCAACAACACGCTCAATAGTTGAGC
>JGI26470J50227_1000569_pt1 | contig 14791 bp, 11 predicted proteins | sample FreactTroBogLake_FD_50227 | JGI IMG/M metagenome (IMG submission 50227) | reverse complement strand
GGGGGGAGGCGGGGCCCCCTCCCCCAGGGTCTCGGCCAGCAAGCCGGCCACGGATTTCCATCCCCCCGAGGCCTCGCGATCGACGACCAAGACGACATTGTGCCGGGTGTCCTCGAAAGCGAGCGAACTGGGAAAGGCAAGAACCGTCTGCCGGGCCGCGGCAAAGAAGCGGTTGGTCCCGGTGGCCCGGTCGGTGAAGGCCACCAACAGAATCGAAGGCCTCTCGGGAAGTTTCAGGTCGAGGTAGGCGGCCGACCTCTCGAAATCCTCGCGCGCCACCCGCCCCTCGATCCAGTCTTGCAGGAGCGTCTCCCGGAAGACCCCGCGTTGCTGGACCATCCGTTCCTTGGACCAGTCGACGAACCGGCGTTCTTCCCGTCGCTTGTTGAGTTCCTGCCGGGCCCGGGCGATGACGGCCCGGAACTGGGCCTCGGGAACCGGCTTCAGAAGGAAGTCGAACACCCGCAGGCTCAAGGCGGTTCTGGCGTACTCAAACTCGTCGTGCCCCGTGATGATCAGGACGATCCAGTCGCGGCCCAGGGCGTTGAGCCTTTCGACGAGGTCGAGCCCCTTGAGGCGGGGCATGTGGATGTCCAGGAGCAGGATGTCGGGGAAGGACGCCTCGGCCTTTTCGAACGCGTCCACCCCGTCTTCGGCTTCGAGGAACTCGACGTCCCCCTCCATGATCTGGCTGACCAGCCCCCGGAGGCCCTTGCGGATCTGGGGCTCGTCGTCGGCGATGAGGAACCTGGTCATAGGAAGCTCCCTTCGGGACCCAGAGGCTGCCGGATCGTGACGGTGGTGCCCTGACCCGGCGCGCTTCGGTACGAGAGGCCCCAACCTTCGCCGAACACCAACCGGATGCGGTGGTGGACGCTGAAGACTCCGAAGCCCTGGGCCGAGGGTTCCTCGCCCTGGCCGAGGTTCTTCTCGAGGGCCACCTGGGCGGCGGGGTTCATTCCCGCCCCGTCGTCGGAAACCGTCAAGACCAGGGCCAGCCCTTCCCGCCGGGCGGTGAGTTTCAGCACGCCCCGACCCGGTTTTTCCTTGATGCCGTGGTAGATCGCGTTCTCGACCAAGGGTTGAAGCGAAAGCTTCACCACCGGTGAGGCCAACAACGTCGGATCGACCTCGATCGTGTAGTCGAATTTATCGAGGTAGCGGATTTTTTGGATCACGAGGTAGCTGGTCACGTGTTCCAGTTCCTCCTTCAGGCTGATGACGTCACGGCCTTTGCTGAGGCTGATCCGGAAAAGCTTGGTCAGCGCGTCGACGATGCCCACGATGTCGGCGGCGCCTTTTTCCTGGGCCATCCAGTGGATGGTGTCGAGGGTGTTGTACAGGAAATGTGGCTTGATCTGGGCCTGCAAGATCCGGAACTCAGCCTCCCGCTTCTTCTGTTGTTCGACGTAGACCTGGTCCAGGAGCTTGCCGATCTCGCCGATCATCGTGTTGAAACTCCGCCCCAGGCGGCCGACCTCGTCGTTCGGCGGGTCGGGGAACCTCACATCGAGGTTTCCGGTCTCGGCCTCCTCCATCAGACGCCTGAGCTTGACGATGGGCCGGGCGATCCCCGCCGAGACCCAGAACGACACCCCGATGGCCAGGCCGAAGGTGATCGCACCGATGAGGAAGGCGAACAGCCCCAGCAGCCGGGCTCCGGCCAAGGCCTCGTCTAGACTGTAGACCGCCACCGTGGAAAGCCCTGTGTACTCGGAGGGGGTCGACAGCACCTGGTACACCTTGCCATCGATGTCGAACAGCGACCTCGACCGCCCCTCCTTGAGGAAGGAAGTGGGGATCCTGTACACCAGCGGATTGACCGGTGCGTAGACCACATCGCCGGCCGGGTCGGCCAGGTAGAGGAACCCCAGGGTGCCCGGCCTCACCGTGCTGAACACTTTTTCGATGGTCTTGAGGTGCACGTCCATGAGGATGACCCCGGGAAGCGCGGCCTTCGTGATCGAAACCACGTTGTCGCCCATGGTCCGTCGGCTACGCAGGTTTCGGCCGATGGGACGGGCCAGGATGTGCATTTGCCGGGGATCGTCGAGGGCCTGCCGGGCCCAGGATTCCCACAAAAGCGGGTCCCGGGTCACCCGGGTGAAGTCGAGGAGCTCGGACTGGTCCTGGCCGTTGAGGATGACCATCCCTGTCAGTTCGGGGTGGCTGTCCTTCAGGGCGCCCAGATAACCCTGGACCTCGGTCTCGGTTCCCGGTTTGCCTGCCAAGAACGAGGCGACCGCCGGCACGTGCGCCGTCAGCGTCATCAGCTGTTCCAATTTGAAGAAGACTTGGTCGAGGTTGCGGTTCACCTGCCCGATCATTTCGAAGCTGGCGTTCACGGTCAGGTCTTCGACGGTCCTCGTGTAATACAAGGGACTCAGCACCCCCAGAAGGACCACAGGGATCAGCAGGACCAGGAGCAGAGATAGAAGAAATTGGGTCCGGATGCTCCGCCGGGTTCGCACCCCGCCAGTCTATCATGGAATATTCACCATTGACCCGGACGTTTGGCCGACCTAACCTCGATTAAGAGGTGTGGATGAAAAGCCCTTCCGAAGAGTTCCTTTCCTGCTTTCAAAAGTTACAGAACACCGGGTCGGAATGGCGAAGCGGCGACCTGATCCAACTTTCGATGATCCAGGAGGCGATGGCCGCGTACCTGACGCACCCGCTGTTTCCCTCCTTGAAAAAGGCCGAACAAAAGGCCGCAAACCAGCTTCAGGAATCGCTTTGGGATTTGCTGGATTCGGAAAAAGAAGCGGGTTGGTTGATCCGGCTCAAGGGCCTCTCCCCTCCGCAAGACGGGACCGCCGCGACGACCGAACCCCTCTCGCCGCCGGAGCCCCTGGCCGTGCCGGAAGGGGAAATCCGAGCGGGAGGTTTGTACCCCGACGACTACTTCGACCACATCATCCGCGACCGCAAGATGCTCGGTCAGCTTTGCGACGAGGTCAAGGAACATATGGACATCGCCCAGTTCACGCTGGTCGACCTGGAGTTCGACTCGACGAACCCCGAAACCATCAACAAGATTTTCCGGGCTTTCCACACGATCAAGAGCTCGGCGGCCTTCCTTGGGCTGAAGAACCTCGAGGAATCGGCCCACGCCATCGAAGACGTCATGGTCCTGGTCCGCGACGGCATCCTTCCGATCGACAAAGACCTGATCAACGTCATTTTTACAGGAGTCGGCCTGCTCAAAGACCTCGTGGGCATCATCGAGGCCTCCGATTTCCAAGTCGAGACCATGGTCGAGAGCTTCCGGCAAATCGACATCTCCCGGTCGATCGCGATCTTCAAGAAGATCCAGAAGGACCACGGGGCCCGGAAGATCGGCGAGATCCTCCAGGAGGATGGCCAACTCGACCAGGCAGCGGTCAGGAAGATCCTCGACCATCAGAAACTCACCAACCAGAAATTCGGCGAAATCGCCGTCGAACAGAACTTCATCAGCGAAGACGACCTGAAGACCTCGCTGCGCAAGCAGGGAGGCCCTGTCCGGCGGTCCAGTTTCGTGAAGGTTTCGAACGAAAGGCTCAACAGCCTCATCGACATCGTCGGAGAGCTCGTCGTGAACCAGTCGATGCTCCGCCAGTACCTTCAGAACCCAGAGAACGCCCGGGAGGCAGGGGATCGGACGTTCAGCCAACTCGAATCCATCACGACGAACATCAAGAACCTCGTCCTTTCCATGGGAATGGTCCCCATCGCCGAAATTTTCAACAAATTGAGGGTGGTGATCCGCAACACCGCGGCCGAAACTGGCAAGACGGTCACGGTCGAGTTCCAGGGCGAAGACACCGAACTCGACAGGAACGTCATTGAAAACATCTACGACCCGCTGGTCCACATCGTGCGAAACGCCGTCGACCACGGCATCGAAAGCCCCGCCGGTCGGAAAATCGCGGGCAAGGCCGGGATGGGGACGATCGTCGTGGCCGCCGAACACAAGGGAAACAGCATCGAAATCTCGGTGACCGACAACGGCCAAGGCATCGACCGCCAGGCGGTTTTGGCCAAGGCCGTGCGCCAAGGGCTGATCAGCGAAGCGCAGGCCGCCGGAATGGCCGAAAAGGAAGTCTTCGGGTTGCTCATGCTCCCCGGGTTCTCAACCAAGGAGGTGGTCACCGAGGTGTCGGGCCGCGGGGTCGGCATGGACGTCGTCCAGCAAAACGTCGAGCTGATCCACGGCAAGGTCGAAATCCATTCCCAGCCCGGCGAAGGATCGCAGTTCATCCTGCGGATCCCTCTAACCCTGGCCATCATCGACGGTTTCGTCACCGTGATCGACGACATCAAGTACATCTTTCCGTTCAACCTCATCGAAGAAATCATCGTCCCCGAACCCTCGGCGCTCAGCCGTCTTGAAAACGGACAGATCCTTTTGTTCGATCGGGGCGTCTACACGCCCATCCTCGCGGCTGCCGCGATCTTTGGGCATCCGGATTCCGACCGGGACCGACGCTTGGTGATTGTGATCCGCTACGAAGGAAACCGGTACGGCGTGGCGGTCGACGCCATCCTGGGCAAGCAAGAAATCGTCATCAAGACCCTGAACGAGGCCTTGGAGCACCTTCAGACGTTTTCGGGCGGCACCATCTTCGGCGACGGAAGCATCGGCTTCGTCGTCGACATCGAAAAGTTCATCCTCGCCGCCCGGGGCGAAGATCTGGTCGTCACGAGTGGGAGAGTACCATGAAGATTTTGATTGTGGATGATTCCTCTGTCGTCCGGACGGTGGTCAAACAAGCACTGGCCATGGCCGGGTACACCGACCTTCTCGAGGCCGTCGACGGTTTGGACGCGTTGACCGTCGCCAAGGCCCAAGGACCGGCGATCGGACTCTACGTTCTCGACGTCAACATGCCCAACATGGACGGCATCACGTTGGTGGGGGAATTGCGCCGACTCGACGCCAAGTCGCCCATCATCATGCTCACCACCGAAACCGACAAAGCGAAGATGGTCCGAGCCAAGGAGCTCGGGGCCACCGGCTGGATCGTCAAACCCTTCGACGCCGAGAAGTTCATCGGGGTCGTGAAACTGTTCGTGAAGAAATAGAGGAGACCTTAATGAAAATCAGTCTTTCCGGAAAATTGATCCTGGGATTCCTGGGAGTGGCGATCATCACGCTGGCCGTGGGAGTCGTAGGGTGGTACGGCCTCCAGAACACCTCGGCGGAGATCGCCGACCTCGGCACCAACAGCATTCCCTCCATCACCAACCTCGAAGTCGTGAAGGTGAACCAGATGCAGATCAAGGTGGTGCTGCGGACTCTGACTTCGCCTTACATCACCGACGAAGAGTACAAAGGACAGCTCGCGAAACTCGAAACCGCCCGAACCGCGTACAGGGCGGCGTTGGCCGCCTACGACCACATCCAGAAAACCTCTGAAGAAGAAAAGCTCTACAAGGCCTTTCTGGCCACCATCGAGGTCTCGATCGCCGACAACAACAAGTACCTGACGCTCTACAAACAACTCAGGGACTCCAAGACCAAGCCCGAGGAAATCTCCCGGACGATGACGGAGATGGCCAACGGAGGTGAGACCCAGGAGGCCTTCGACAAGATGCAGGCGGCCCTCCAGGCCCACCTCGATTACGTGAAGCTCTACTACGGCAAGACGATGGTCGACAACGCCATTGGACAGGCGGCGTTTCTGAACCTGCTGATGATCAGTTTCGCCGGGATCGGCTTCCTGATCGCCTTGCTTCTGGGTATCTTCCTGGCCCGGTCGATCTCCAAGCCAATCACGAAGGTCACCGGTGAGCTCCGGGATGCGTCGAAGGCCCTCGAATCGGCGTCGCTCCAGGTTTCCTCGTCGAGCCAGGAACTCTCGTCCGGGTCGAGCGAGCTGGCCAGCAGCATCGAGGAGATGACCTCGAGCCTGGAAGAGCTTCAGTCGATCATCGAAAGCAACACCAAGAACGTGAACCAGAGCGAGCATCTGATGCAGGAAACCTCCACAGAAAGCCTCAAGGTGACCGAGCGCATGGGAGAACTCAAGACCCAGCTGGCCGACATCGCAGGAAACTCGAAGAAGATCTCGAAGATCATCAAGGTGATCGACGACATCGCCTTCCAGACGAACATCCTGGCGCTGAACGCGGCCGTCGAGGCCGCCCGGGCCGGAGACGCAGGAAAGGGATTCGCCGTGGTAGCCGACCAGGTCAAGTCGCTGGCCCAGAAGTCGGCCGAAGCCGCCAAGGAGACCGCTGACCTCATCGAAATCGCGATGGATTCGGTGGCCAAGGGCGAATCGCTCGGCCAGGTCGTCGTCGACGCCCAGGGAATTGCCGTGGAAAAGGCCGGCAAGGTGGCGGTGCTCCTCGACGAAGTCAACCGCGCCAGCAAGGAACAGCTCAAGGGTGCGAACCAGATCAACCAGGCGGTCAGCCAGATCAACTCCATCGTTCAAACCACCGCCGCCAGTTCGGAAGAGAACGCTGCCGCCGGCGAGGAGTTGCTCAGCCAAGCCGAAAGCCTCGGTGCCAACGTGAGCCAGTTGAACCTCATCATCACCGGCAAGGCCGATGCCGCACCGGTCGCCGTGGTTCGGGCTCACCGGGCGACCCAAACCACTCCCGCGCCCCCCGCGTCGGGGAGGTTGCCCCAACTCGGCTCAGGAAGCGGCCGCAAGGGCGGGACTGAAGTCACGAGGCCCGAGGACGTGATCCCCCTCCACGACTTCAAGGACTATTGAGGAGGGGACCATGGCAGACAACATCAACAAATACCTGGTCTTCTCGATCGGCGAGGAGAGGTACGGCGTCCCCATCACGAAGGTGAGGGAGGTGATCCGCCATGAACGGATCTCGCCGGTCCACAACGCTTCGGACTACCTCAAGGGTGTCATCAACCTGCGCGGCAAGATCATCCCCGTCATCGACATGCGGCTGAAGTTCGGCATGCCCGAGCTGGACTACAACGACCGGACCGTCTTCATCATCGTCGACGTGAACGGCGAAAAGGAAATCTACAACTTCGGCATCGCCGTCGATTCTGTCCACGATGTGGCGAACATTCCCGACTCCGAGGTCGAGAAGTTGCCCGACGTGGGGTTCAAGACCAAGAGCACCTATTTGCTGGGCATTGCGAAGGTCGGCGCGGTGATGGTCATGGTGCTCAACATCGACCGCATCCTGAACACGAATGAAATCGTCGACCTCGCGGGAATGGAACTCGCCTTGAAAACCTGAGGTGACCATGAAAAGTTATGTGTCGACCTCGGTATTCATGCAGACCCTCGCCCTCGTCCTGCTTCTGGTTTTTCAGATTTTGTTTGTGTTGGCGTCGACCCTCCTGAGCCATTGGGCAGTCTTGGCGGCCAGCTTCCTCGTGGACGGGGTCCTGGTCCTGATGTTCGTGAAATCGGCGAGGCTCAAGAAAGCGACGGAACAACGACGGTTTCAGCAGATCGACCAAGTGATGAAAAGCCTCCTCGAACTGACCGAGACCCAGCAGGACCACTGGAGGTCTGCCTTGGAGGCTCTGGGGAGAAGGGAGATCGAAGTCCAGGCGGGAGGTCCGGCCGTGGCGGAACTCGTCACGGCCCTGAATTCGCAGGCCGGGCGCCCGGTCCAAATCCAAGAAGGAGAATTGACCTTCGAGTCGATCGTCGATTCGATCCAGACCCTGGTCCTTCTCAACCACACCCTCACGGCCGACCTCGACTCGGCCCTGGAGTTTTACAGGCAAACTTCCCTTCGACTCAAGAAAGTCCAGGTGGAGTACCACCTCAACCACCTGCGGCTCGGCGAAAGCGTGGAATTTCTGACCAGGATGGGGAGCAAGACCAACCAGTACTCGGAAAAACTCGTCCTCGAGGTTCTGGATTCCTTCAAGGAGATCACCCAGTTCAGTGCGGGAATCAGCGTGGAAGTGGTTCAAAGGATGCAGTTCGTGATGGACCCGGAAAACCCCCAGAGCCTCGACGCCGTCAGGCAGGGCAGTGCCGAGGTCGAGAAGACGATGGACCACTTCTTCGCCGAACTGGGAAAGGCGGGAACCGATACCGAAAATGCCGTACGCCAAAACCTCGTCCAAATGGAAAAGGTCCAGGAAATGGCCAAGGCCATCGCCGATTTCTCGGAGAGCATCCGGATGATCTCGCTGAACCTCAACATCGAGGCGGCCCGGGTCACCCACCAAGGGGGGGGCGCCGCGGGAAGAGGGTTCCAGGTGTTGGCGACCAAACTCAGCGAATTTGCGGTCCGGGCCCGGCAACTGGCGCAACAGCAGCAGGACGCCATCGGTACCGCCTCGCAGACCCTGATCCGGTCGGGAGAGCAACAGCGGCGCCAATTCTCGTCGCTGATGAGCCAAGTTTCCCCGATCAAGGCCAGGCTTCAGCCGTTCAGCGAAATCGTCGCCGCCACCTTTTCTCAGTTTGAGCGCGTCAAGGGAACCATGGAAACCCTGTCCTCCTCGATCCATGGAAAACTCGAGTCCGTCATCGGAAAATTCCAATACCAGGACCTGGTCCGCCAGGAGCAGGAACACATCCTTGCGCTCATCTGCCATGTCAGGGACCTGGCTGACCGGGTCGACGACCGGGGAGGCGCGCTCGATCCGATGCTCAAGGCCCAGGCCCTAGATCAGCTGCTGAAGACCTTCGAGGCCATGTCCTCCACAGAAAATGAACGCGCCGTCCTCCGTGAATTCCGGAACAACTCCTCGCTTGCATCGACAAAGGTGGATTTGGAAGAAGTGACGGCGGGGTCTGTGAGCCTGTTTTGAGCGATGAGGCCCGTCTCTCCGATGAGCTATTCGGCAGGTTTTCGAAACTTCTGTTGAACAAGACGGGAATCGCCCTCAAGGAATACAAGAAGTACCTGGTGATCAGCCGGTTGTCGCAACTGGTTGGTCCCGGAAAGAGGTTCGATTCTTTCGAGGACTTCTACCAGGTTCTGCTCGCCGAGTCCGACGGAACCGCGACCCAAGCCTTCATCAACGCCCTGACCACGAACTACAGCTTCTTCTTCCGCGACCCTGTCCATTTCGTCGTCTTGGGGCAGTACCTTCGGGAACGGGCCGCAGACCAGTCGTACCTCCGGTTCTGGAGCGCCGCGAGTTCCACCGGGGAAGAGGCCTACAGCATGGCGATCACGATGGCGAACCACCCGGTACCCCTCCCCCCAGACCGCAGGATCCTGGCCACCGACATCTCGACGAAGGTTCTGACCCACGCCGAACAAGGGCTGTACGCGTCCGAGGCGGTGCTCCGGCACGTCGACGCCCGGGACCAGACGAAGTATTTCGAGGCGACCGAGGAGGAGAAACGGTTCCGGGTCAAAGAAAGCCTCAGGGACCGGGTCGATTTCCGGCAACTCAACCTCCAGGACGAATATCCTTTTGGAAAAAAGATGGATGTGATCTTTCTGAGGAACGTGATGATCTACTTCGGCCCCGAGGAAAAGGCGGAGGTCGTCGAGAAGATGCACGCACAGTTGAAGCCCGGGGGCCTGCTGTTCATCGGGCTTTCCGAATCCCTCGCGGGAATTCGCCACAGGTTCGCCAGCTACCGGAATTCCATTTTCATGAAAACAGGGGCTTGAGGTGACCCCACACCAGGCTTCCGAGTACTTCTTAAATTCGGGAGAAATGCTGTTCAGCAGCGATTCCTGTGTGGTCAGGACCATCCTTGGTTCGTGTGTCGGGGTGGCGGTCTACGACCCCCTCCTGCGGATCGGAGGATTGTGCCACTACCTGTTGCCCGAATCCTCCGACCAGCCTCCCTCGGCCAAGTACGGCGACTCGGCCCTTCCCCACCTCCTCTGGAAATTCAAGGCCGCTGGTTCTGAAAAGAAGAACCTGAGGGCCTGGATCATCGGTGGGGCGCTTCTGCTCGAGGCGCATGAAATCTTCTTCGTCGGTGACCGGAACGCCGAGTTTGCCGAGACCTTCCTGAAGGACCGGGGCATCCGGGTCGTCCAGAACGAGACCCGGGGCTATCGGGGACGGAAGGTGCACTTCCACACCGGGCAGGGTCGGATCCAGATCGACGTCATCCCGTCGCAGGCCCTGAAAGACCTGCTGATCATCTAGCTCATTTCGCCAGGGCGTCGACGAGTCGGGCGGCAATCTTGTCGAGCGGCAACACCTCGCTGGCGGCCCCGAGTTCGACGGCGGCCCGGGGCATGCCCCAAACCACCGAGGACGCTTCGTCCTGGGCGATCGTGAGGGCGCCCGCCTGGAACAAGGCCAACAACCCTGCGGCTCCGTCTTTTCCCATTCCCGTCAACAACGCGGCGACCACGTTTCGGCCGGCCACCTCGGCCGCCGAATGGAAAAGCACATCGGCGGACGGGCGCTGGAACTGAACGCGTTCGCTGGTGGTCAGTTTCGTGTAGAGCGTCGCCCCGCGCCTCTCCAGGGTCAGATGCAGGCCGCCGGGGGCGACGTACACGGTTCCGTCGGCGACGATTTCGCCGTCTTCGGCCTCCTTGATCTCGAGCGGCGAGAGGCCATTGAGCCGTTGGGCAAACTGCTTGGTGAAGTTCGGCGGCATGTGCTGAACGATCAGGATCGGCGGCATGTGGGCCGGGAGTCGCTGGAACAGATATTCCAAGGCGACGGTTCCGCCGGTGGAAGAGCCGATGCAGACCAGCTGGTCGGAGGTCTTCACCGACCTGAGGTGCCGGTTGGCCTCAAACCGGGGCGCGGCCTGAACCGTTGCGTATTTATTCTGGAAATCGAGCCGCCGTTTGACGTAGGAAAAGCGAACTTCGTAGGCTTGGCGGACCTTGTACGCGATCTCCTCGACGATGTCACCCACCGAGATCGCCCCGCCGGGTTTGTTCACCACGTCGAAGGCACCGATCTCCAGCGCCTTGATGGCGGCGGATTTGTCGCTGGTGGTCACCGACGAGACGATGATCACCGGAAGCGGGTAGAACGCCATCAGCCGTTCCAGGAAGGTGATCCCGTCCATCCGGGGCATTTCGATGTCGAGGGTGATGACGTCGGGTTTGAGTTGAACGATCTTGTCGCGGGCGATGAACGGATCGGGAGCCACGCCGACCACCTCGATATCGAGGTACTTCGCCAGGGACTCCGAAAGCACATCGCGGACGATGGCCGAGTCGTCGACGATCAACAACTTGATGGGCATGGAACCTCCGGCTCTCCTTCCAGCTTAGTCTGCCGGCGGCACCTAATCCAGGTTCAATTCCTCCAAAGCCTTCTCGATGGCCGGGCGCTCCACCGTCGTCAGAGAATGGAACGGCAATTCGAGGGCCCGCCTCCACCGCCGCTGGGCTTCGGCGGCGTCGCCCGTCTTCCAGGCCGCCCAGCCGCCCCCGTGCCAAGCCTCGGGAAACCGCGGTTCCAGGGCCAGAAGTCTGTCGTAGACCTCGGCGGCTTGGCGCCACTGCTCCTTCTCGAGGTAGAGCGAGGCCAGATTGTCGAGGATGACCTTTCCTTCGGGGTCCCATTCGGCCGCTTCCAGGCAGAGGGCCTCGGCTCGGGGCAAGTTTCCCTGGAGGATCAGGAAGAAACCGAGATTTCCGTAGAGCGTGGCGGTTCGGTAGCCGAGGGCGAGCAACCCTTCGAGGAGGTCAACCGCATCCCCGAGGCGTTCCTGCTTCCACAGCACCAACGCCTTGTAGGTTTCCAACAGCCTGCGGTCGGACGGCTTCAGCGGCCGCCCCCGGCGTCCGGTCGCCAGGGCGTGGTCCAACAGAAGGCCGGCGTCCTCGGTCCTTCCGTTCTTCAGCGACAAGTAGGCATAACTGGCGGTCGAATCGGCGCTGAGTCTCCCCGCCGCCTCGGCCTTGGCGAAGGCCTCCAGGGTCGCCTCTTCGTTTCCTTGGCGAAAGGCCTTGTGGGCCGCCTGGACGAAGAGAGCCGACCGATTCCACCAGGTGTACCAACCCAGCAGACCGAAGCACAAAAGAGCAACAATGAGAATCATAGGGGGATTGTACCACGGTCCTCAGAACTCCAGGACGATCCTGGTCCCCTGCTGACGCTCGATGCGGATCGTTCCCTCGATTTGTTGGGTCAGCATCCGGATGAGCGTCAGGCCGAAACCCGTCGAGTGGTCGAAATCGACAGTTTCGGGCAACCCCGTGCCGTTGTCACTCAGAACCAGCGTTGACTTCGAGCCGACCCGGGTCAACTCGATTCGAACCATCGGGTCGGCCACGCCCCGGAAGGCATACTTCATGATGTTGGTCAGCAGTTCGTTGACGATGATGCCCAAGGGTTGCATCCGGTCGGCGTCGAGAAGGAAGTCGTCAACTTTCTTCTCAACCCTCACGGTGTCGCCCTGGGGAAAACCTGCAAGGATCTGGTCCACGAGTTCCGGAAAATACGTTCCCACCGAGACTTGGCGGTATTCGCTGGAGTTGTAAAGCTTTTCATACAGGATGGTCATACTGAGGATTCTGTTCTGGGCGTCTTCCAGGGCCGCGACGGCCACCGGGTCCTTCAGGGTCTGGGCCTGGAGGAACAACAACCCCTGGATGGTGCCCATGTTGTTCTTGATCCGGTGGTGCACCTCCTTGAGGAGGATCTCCTTTTCTGCCAGCAAAGACCGGATCTTCTGCTCATCGGCTTTCCGGTCGCTGATGTCGCGCACCACGGTGCTGAAGAGTTTTTGTCCACCCACCGTCAACGAACTCGACGAGAGGATCGCCGTGAACTTGGTGCCGTCCTTGCGGAGGATCACCGCCTCGAAATTGGCGAACGACCCCTGGGCTTCCAAGAGCTCGACCATCCGTAACCGGTCTTGGGGATCGTACCAGACACCGAGATCCAGGGTGGTCTTGCCCTCGATTTCGGCACGGGCGTACCCGGTCATCTCGGTGAACCCGTCGTTGACCTCGACCAAGTGCCCGTCCTTGGACCTCGTGATAAGCACCGCATCGGGACTCGTGTTGAAGATTTGGTGGCGTTTGGCGATCTCTTCCCGAATTTGGGAGTTGAGCCGTTGGTTCACCAAAAGGATGAAACCGTTCGTCCACAGGGTGCTGGCGACGATGACAGACAGGTAGGTTGTCGTGGAAGACATCGACGGGGTGAACAGAGTACCGACCTGGTCAAAAAGCGGCGAAGCACCCCTGAGCACCCAGGAACACGCATAGAAGAAAAAAACGACCGCCAAGAACCGTGCCGAGCCCCGGATTCCCACCAGACTGTTCTTCCAGAACAAACCGCCCAGCAGGAACGACAACCCCGCCATGGCCACCGAAACGTTCACCCGCCGGACGGTCAGATTGTCTTGAACCAGCGTGAACACCAAGGCCAAGGATGTGAACACGGCGAGGTACAGCAACAGCCAACCGTACCGGGGGGCCGCCCCCAGGAATTTTCGCGTTCCCGCCAGAAAAAGGGCCATGGCCAAGATCAACAGGAAATTGTTGGCGACGACCGCCGCCAGACCCAGCGCGGAATGGTCCCGCAACAAATTCGCCAGGGAAGCCAAGGCCAGCGACGAACTGGCGGCAACCCACCAGCCCAGTCCACTTTCTGTTCGATTGAGCCGATATTGGACCAGGAGAACCAGCACCTGGAGCGAGAGGAAAAGGCTCAAAATCAAGGTCAGACTGTGAAGTTCCATAGGCCTGGTGTGAGTCTAGTTCTCAACCGCAGACAACTCAATGCCAAAGAGGCCGATCGGATCACACGTTGAAACGAAAGTGCATGATGTCGCCGTCGCGGACGACATACTCTTTTCCCTCGATCCGCATCTTGCCCTTGAGCTTGATCTCGGCCTCGCTCTTGTACTCCATCAGGTCGTCGAAGTGGTAAACCTCGGCCTTGATGAAGCCCTTTTCGAAGTCGGTATGGATGACGCCCGCGGCTTGGGGAGCCCGGTCGCCCTCGTGGAACGTCCAGGCGCGGACCTCGGTTTCCCCGGCGGTGAAATACGTCCGCAAGCCCAGGGTCCGGTAGGCGGCGTGGACGAGGCGGTCCAGCCCGGATTCCTCGAGGCCCGATTCGGCGAGGAACATCGTCCGCTCTTCCTCGTCGTCCAGGGCGGAAATGTCGGCCTCGAGTTTGCCGCAGAGGGCCAGCATCTCGGCGCCTTCTTCGGCGGCGACCTTCCGGAGGGCACCGACGTAGGCTGGTTCGTGTTTGAGGCCCTCTTCGTCGACGTTTGCCACATAAATCATGGGTTTCAAAGTGATGAGGAACAAGTCGCGGACGGTGGCCTTCTCGTCGGCCGTCAGGCCCAAGCCCCGGGCCGGCTTGCCTTGGTCGAGGTGGGCCTTCAACTTTTCCAAAACGTCGAGCTGGGCCTTGGCGTCCTTGTCCTGGGCCCGGGCGAGCTTCTCGACCTTGGGGATGCGCTTGGTCACCGACTCGAGGTCGGCCAGCGCCAGCTCCAAGTTGATGATCTCGCGGTCGTCGAGGGGATCGACCCGGTTCTCAACGTGTTCGATGTCGGCGTTCTCAAAGCAGCGCACCACGTGGAGGATGGCGTCGACGCCCCGGATGTTGGCCAGGAACTGGTTCCCCCGGCCCTTACCTTGGCTGGCACCCTTGACCAGCCCGGCGATGTCGACAATCTCGACGATGGCGGGGACGAGCTTCTGCGGTGGAATGTACTCGGCGATCTTCTTCATCCGGACGTCGGGAACGTCGACGATGCCGATGTTCGGATCGATGGTGGCGAAGGCGTAGTTCGCGATCAGCGCCTCGCTGCGCGTCAGCGCCGAGAAAATAGTCGACTTGCCGACGTTCGGCAGACCCACGATGCCACAGTTTAATCCCATGGCGGCGACTATAGCCGAACGGGGGGGGCTGGTCAATTCAGCCCCCCGGCAAGTCAAAAGC
>JGI26470J50227_1000568_pt1 | contig 14797 bp, 14 predicted proteins | sample FreactTroBogLake_FD_50227 | JGI IMG/M metagenome (IMG submission 50227) | reverse complement strand
CCAGATTTAACCTTGTAGTTCTCAAAGCCTGGCACTTCTTCGGCTTTTACAGGGGTGTATCCAAGACGCACACGCTTGTGTATTGGGTCGTATTGGTTAGTTGTTGATAACCAGCATAAGTGAAAACCCTTAATTTCGGGTGGGTTTGGAAGAGCTTCTTGAAGCCATTCCGAGCGGAACATCTTACGACGCTCATCAGAAGATATAAAACTTTCCTCAGGAGGTTGTCTCTCTAAGTCGCTAGCTCCACGACTTTCACGACCTGCTGAAGTATTCTTTTTTAAACGATTGTCCATTTTTATTAACCTTTAAGTTTGTTGGTTCTGTCCCATTCCGCATATTTGCGAATGGCTTTTTGTTTGAGTTCTGGGTTATCCCACATGCCAGCCTCTTTCATGGCGGCGACACGGTCAGGACTGAGTCTAAACTCATTCCCTCTGGTGCTTGCAGTAGATTCCCTACCTGAACTCGTCACAACAGACCTCGGTCTTTCTTTACGGACACTTGAATCATTATATCCACGATTTACTTTTTGTGGTACATATTTTTCAAGTCTTTCATCTAATTCATCCCAATAATCGGGAGTTGATGGGTCAAAACCTTCTGCGGTTAACTTTTTGTCAATCATCATAGCGATTTCTGACTCTTCGTTAGTACCGTGTGGGTTGTACCATGTATTGCGTTCCATCCAATCCGCTGCCAACTTTTGAACCATTGGGTCAGGGACATTGATGTTTTGGCGTGGCTGAGACATTTGTTTAGTAGCCTGAGTCTTTACGCTTTCAAGGGATTCTTGTTTGCGTTTAGCTTCAAACCACATTTCTTGAGCTCTGGTTAATGCTACGCCATCAGATTGAGCAACAGCTTCTTGCATCTTCATCTTAGCGTATTCAACCTGAACTCCAGCATCCTCGATAGCTTTATCTACTCGTGCTAACTCAGCACCAGAAGTTTTCTTTTCTAGGACAGCTAAGCGCTCAGCCAGCTCTTGATTTCGTTTAGTTAAAAAGGTAACTTGGTGGTTCGCTTGATTGTAGCGTTCACGACTAATTTGCTTTTTAAGCTTACGCTCCTCACGACGCTGAGCCCGTAATTCCTCACGCTCAGGGTCAATCGCTTGGTTAGGTTCGCCATCTTCATCGTCATCATTACGATAATCTGATTCGGGTTTACCCTGATTTTCTTCTACTGCTGGTGTTTCATTTTCTGGCAGAGTTACTAAAGCAGAACCGTCCTGCTCTTCGTCAACCTGCATTTCCATCTTTTGGGTTGGGTTCATACAGTTTTCCTTTCAAAACTTATAAAAATGCTTTAATGTCACGGGGGTCGCCAGTAACTCTACCGATGAGTTCATGGTCATTAAAGAAGGTAAATAACGCCTTCCCAGCAATTCCACGGTCATCTTTAAAGTCAATTTCCCAACGGTCACCGCCCCATTTAGGCACTCGAACAAAATCTCCTACTTGCGCCCATGCCCCTTCTGGCCATGGCTCCATGGTGTCACGCTTCTTAAAGGCTAAGTCACCGATAGCAATCACCTTTCCAATCATGGTGTTCCACTTCTCAGTTTCCTTAACTTCTTCAGGAATATAGATACCGCTGGAGGTTACCTTCTCTTTTACTGCCCTTAATTGAACAAGAACTCTAGCCCCAAACGGAGCCATGAGAGGGTCTACTACTGGAAACGCTTCTTCAAGCGTCTGTTCTGCATCACGAGCATCAAAAATCTTTGGGTCAAGTGGTACAGCTTTATCTGCAAAAATCTGAGACACAATGTCATTTCTCGACATTTTTTTCCTCATCTAAAAGTTGGTCAATAGTCCCCAAAACCTTCTGGAGACCCACATATTCACCGACAAGACGCTGGTAACTGTCAAAACTTGCACAATTTCCGTTTGCCATCGAAACCATTATGGCTTCCTGTTGCTTCTTGACTGCATGAATTATTTGGTTAACTAAATCCATTAACGACCTCTAGCAGAAGGCTTTTTCCCCACTGCTACAGCAATCATTAAACTTGGCTTTTTAGTCATACCACCCTTTTTCATGGTGGCTACCTTAACTTTTCCCGCTTTAAAATCAACGCCAGCATTGCGCTTATCACCCATCGCTGGGAGATTAGCTACCTTGCTTTCCTTGATAGCACCGCCACTAGCGTACTTCTTGATTTTTCCACCTTTTTTTAGGTGATTTGCTTCGCTTTCACCGCCCATAGCGATGCGTTTATGCATGTTGACTGCTTCAGACATTTTTGTCTCCTAAATTGGATTGAAGTTTGTTTTGAGCATCAATGACAGTTTGCATTTGCTCATTTTGCAAACGGGCGGCGTCCCTTGTAAGTTCTGCCGACTTGATTCTTTCTTCAGTAAGGTTTTTCTCAGTAGCTTGGGTTGCTTCAAATTGCAACTTTTGTTGCTCGATAGCACCTTGCTGTTGGATTTTTTGTGAATCCAACTGGGTTTTGGCTTGGTCATACTGAGCTTTACGCTGGGTTTCAGCCATAGCTGTTTCTTTAAGCGCATCAACTTGAGCCATGATGTTAGGGTCACTAGGCTGTTTGTTCTGTTGCATTTTTTGTACGGTTTGCAACAACGCTTGGATGGTAGGCATGACTTGTTGCTCAAGATTCTCTTTAGCATCCATATGAGCATGTTGCGTTGCAACAGAAATCATCTTCTGAGCTTCAGCCATGATAGGTTGTATCTTCATGATGTCAAAATTGTGACCTAAAGCTTGGCTAGCGTAACCGTCCACAGTCTGGAGATACCATAAAGTCAAATGTTGCTTGAGATGCTCGATACAAGCTGGAGCAAAGGTTGGGGCAACAATGGGATTTGAGCCGAATACAGGGTCTTGAGCGTAGCTGATGTGGCTCAGGAGATGAGCTATATGGTCTTGGCTTGGGAACGCTCCTACAGGCTTTCCTAAGGTCATAGACACATTCTCTAAAGCAGGATTCATCTCCTTGACATCAGCTGGGTCAGGCAATACTTCATTGATGTCAGGCAATTTAATCTGTTTAAGAATGCGTTTCTCAACCGCTAAGCGGTTATATAGGTCAGGATTGAGCTGAGCACGGCTTGCTAAAGCTTGAATTTGAGCATAACGCTGGGATTCAGCAAAAATATGAGGGTCAGATACTGGAACAATGTCTGCATTGGTCTCAAAGTCTTCTTTGGAGATAGCTAAGTCGGCTACAACCTCACCACGCTGTTGTTCATCAACATACCAACGGTTTAAACGAGCCAAAATCTTAAATACACGCTTCTGAGAATCATGCAAACGAGCGTGAATAGAAGAAAATACCGCCGCGCCCTGCTCAATCATTGCTTGAGTTGTACCAACAGGAGCGTTAGAGGTAATTTCTGCTATTTTTTCTTCTGCGGTGGTGACAACTCCTTTAGCAGCGTTTGTAAGCCATCCCAACAACTCAAACAAAACTTGCGAAGGTGGGTTGAATGGTACTGGCATAGCAATTTTGCGAACATCATCGACACCAGGCGCACCTTCAATCTCTGCAATTTGCGTAACCTCGATGACTTGTGATTGACCAGAAATCTTTGCACCCTTGAGCTTAAGCATCGTAGGTGCGTTATTGATATGTGCGCTATCCATGAGAGCACGCAAAGCGCCAGTAAGAGCAGCGCTAAGACCACCGATAAGGTGAGGAAGCCCAATAGCGTAAGCACCACGCCAAGGTATGAATTTAAACTCAATGATATGGTCGAGCTTTGTAAAGGTATCATCCCCATTCTCCCAATTTCTGTACAAACCTACAGGTGCGTTTTCATTTTCATCAACCATGAGGATGTAAGGAGCTCTTTCACCCTTGGTAAAGCTATCATCTTCTAGCTCCAACCATGTTTGGATGTGATAAACCGAGCGAACTCCGTCTACATTTGAGGATTCTTGCTTTTTACCCTCAATCTTATTGGTTGCTTTTTGAGATTTGGTCATTTCAGGTTCTTCTGGAACCCGATAAACATCTAAATCACGGTATAAACCTTGGGAAACACGCAAGTCATACTCTTCTTGAGTAATGTCTTGAACCTCTGTAACACGCATAGCGGTGTAGAAATTAGCAGCGGCGTAGGGCAAATAGATATTATCGATAGGAACAAACTCCACACGAGGTCTACGCATCTTCTCGTCATACCAAACCTTAAGATATTGAGAACCTCCAAGGGGTAATTGGGTGAGCATTTGCTCTTGTTCATCACGGAATTCTTCGATTTGCTCAGTCAGTTGCCAATTCAGGTAGTCCCGCTTACGGTCAGCTTTAGCTTGTTTCTCTTCTGTTACTTCACCAATAATTTTGGTTCTAACGGGTCCATCAGGTGGAAATAATTCTTTGATTGCACGAGCAGCGAAGTCAACACATGACTCTGCCATAACGGGGTGGACGACTTTGGATGCTCCCATAAACTGGGCTCCGCCTGGTGCATCATCGCCAAGTCCTGTGCGTCTAATACCTTCTTCATACTTTTTGTCTCTATCTTCTCTAGCTTCCTTGTCCTTTTCGATTAGGTCAAGGTATTTCATGGTTATTCTGTCCAGTTCCCACTGGTCATAGCTTTCAGCCAAATTCTCATAGAAATCTGGAGTTTCTGTGGGGCTTTTAAGGTCAGCTAAGTGAACAATAGCTGAACCGTCTGGTAATTCTTCTACATTGTCACCCGTAATGTCATCAAGAATTTCGACAATAGAACCTTCAGCTTCTTCTGAATTTTCATCGATTGGGTCAATAAAACGATTGTAATCTTGTGGAATAGGCATCTCAGCCATAACTAACCTTTCATTAATGCATAGCGCATTGCATCGATACTAACATCACCGCCATCATGGAATACTCCAAATGGTTTATATGGTGTTTTAACTTCATTTGGGTTTCTAACCAAAGCTTTATTGTTTTCCATTTGATAAGGGCGCACATCTATAGCCTGTGGTACTTGATTCACAATATCCTGAAAGCTTGAAGCATTTTTACCAATTTGTCTACCCACTGCATTGTTATGCAAGTCTTGTTGCATGTCCTCAACTGTTTGAGGACGATTATTAAATTTACCTTCTAAGTAGTTTAATGCTTCATGACCGTATCCAAGAACAGATGCAGGTATTTCTCCAAAGCGTCGTGTCATATCAGCTGAAGCCAAAATGTGTCTTGTAGCATCGTTGTATCCACCAGATTGACCTTCAGGGTTAATTTTATTGGCTACTTCTTGGTAATAACTGGGGCTGTAATCAAAAAATCCACCTTTGTCTTCAGGGTTCTGATAGCGTACTTGACCTCCTGACTGATACAATGGCATACCATAAAGCGTTCCAAAGTAGTGTGTAGGGTCACCGCCCATACCGCCGCCTCCAACTGCTTGTCCACTACCAGTGCTTACGCCACCTCTAGCTGGGTTCGCTCTAAACACAGAAGGATTTTGTGTTTGTAAAGCGTGTTTTCTAAGTTGCTCACGATTCATGTCTACATTAGGTTGTTGCATTGGGTCTTGTTTATTTAAAAAAGACTTGATTTGCACTTCTTCTTCAGTAGGTGGAACATATTNAGGTCTTGGTTCTAAAGAATCGTTGTACCTATCTTGGTATGACATATGGTCACCCCAATGTTCTGGAACGGGATTTAACCTAGCGTTATGAATATAGTCCGCTTGGTTTGGTGTGATTCGCCCTTCGTCTAATGCTCGCTGAATATCTTCTGGAAACGGTGTACCACCATCTTGCATATGAACCCGTCCACCCTTTTTGCGATTTAAAGGGCTATCAGGGTTAAATGGATTCATAGTATTTGGTGCAAATCCTGCTCCCCCACCAGATGGGCGTGGAGCTGTACCTACTTTTGGAACTTCTGGTGCAGGTAATCTACCCATATCTTGTAATCGCTCTGTATAAGTTCTTACACGATTTGGGTCACTTTCTTTTTCTGTGTTGATTTTATTAATTAAATCTCTGAACCCTGCTCTTGGGTCAATTGGTGGCTCACCGCCTTCAGCCATACGAACACGCTTACGAATAACTCCACCACGCTTATGACCTTCTCTGCGGGGGATTTGGGCTGTTTGTACATCATCAACCAGCAATCGAAGCTGTCTGACTATTGCACGAGTTGCATTTTCACCGTAATAGTGACCACCCTCAACGCCATTGATTCTTCGCAACAACGAACTAATAAAGCTATTAGGGTTGGTGGATGGGTCAAATTCATTACTAGCTGCTTCCACAATATTATTAAATGCTTCGGAAATACTTAATTCATTCTGATTTACAGAAGCTATCCGTCTTTGAATAGCATCACGAATATCAGTGTTTGGTCTTTCCAATTGTGGTTCAGGAGCAACACCTTCGTTACGAATTCTTTGAGCAACTTGCCTTTGCACCTCAGGAGAAAAGTTCCCTAACCCATACCGAATTGGGCCAGCCTCTATTACATCTGCCAGATTGGAGCGTGTTAACCCATTGTTCTGTATATCAGCTAGCATGTGTGTATGCAAACGACGCACCGCTTCACTGGCATTTTCATAAGCCAATTGAGGTGCGTGGTTGTCTTGAGGCTCATGCAAACCTTCTGCTTGGATACGGTCTAATATTGCCCGTCTTTCATTGTTTGAAAAGTTTTGCAAACCATAATGAGTTGGGTGATTTTGGAATTCTTCCGCTAAATCATTTATAGCATTTTGGTCACCCTCATTAACACGCCTGACAAAGCTGTCAATGTACATATCACGAATATATTGGCTTACTGACTCATAGGCTAACTGTGGGTCGCTGTTACCCCTTGTTTCATTATCTAACCTGTGATTGACATGTTGGAGTAAGTAATTAGCAATCCGCTCGGCATCTTCAAACTGATGAGTATGGTTGGTAATAGCTTCTGGCAAGTTATTAGGGTCTTCGTAGAACATGCGAGCTTGACGCAAACCAGCCTCTCCCATTGGAATACTTCTGATTTCGTTATTAATAGCGTTGGTCAGCTCATTGATTTGTTCTTGTCTTTGGGTTAAAGACTGATGTATACCACCACGGACGGTTTCGGCAATATCTCTGGGTGTGCGTCTCGGTTCTGGAGTAGTCACATTGGGTACATCTGCTGGCATTTGTTCGTGAGCTTGTACCCTTGGATTAGCACTTTCAATGTCATTGGCAATGTTCATCAACGCTGTACCAAATTCACCTTCACCACCTTCCATAGCTTCGTTTGCTTCAGCTCTAAGTTGGCGTGCTAACCGAATTGGACTGACCGTAATTTCATGTGCAAAATTATGGGCATTTAACATACGCATCAAGGAATCTCTAAGCGTAGGGTCAACTTCACCAATTTGCGCTAATCGAGCAACAACTCTATCTTCTGCTGGAGCTGTATCAGCCCCGCCAGCTATCATTCGGTTTTCCGCTGGTCTTGGAACTATATTATTGATACCTATTGCTAATTCACGCAAACCATTAGCTGTAGCTCTTGAACCCTCACGCTCTTGCCAATTAGCTTCTTCGGTTAATCCCTGAACAACCCTAGCTGGATTTTGATGGGGAAGAGAACCCTCATTTCTAATTTCGTTATGAATTCTTTCAAGCGTTGGATGTATTTCAGCCCAAAAAGCAGTTGGCATTCTGTCCATAACATCTTGAACAGCTCTTCCATATTGTTGCAAAGAAGGTAAGGCTTCGGTATTAGCTGGGACATTGGCTGGAGCATTATCTGGCGCATTTCTGGCATTTTGTATCTCAGCATTAGCATAGTCGATAGCACCTGCTAAATTTCTTAATGAAACCCTTACATTGAGATTAGGATTATTTTGAGATACATCAAGCAAGAAGTTGGATACTTGTGTAGGTCTTTCATAAACAGGTGTATCCATCTGAGCACTAAATGCATTAGCCAAAATCATGCTTACTTCATTTCTTGTATCTTCTCCATAGGCTCTAGCAATACCACTTAATTGATTGTCTATTAAGTCTGCCCATTGCTGTACTGGAATGCCAACCTGTGGTTCTGTAGCTATAGGAGCTGGGAATTTAACCGCTTGATGGATAGCTCTGTTGTGTATTTCCAACAAATGTTTAAATTCTGCAACATCCATTTCATCTTCTAAACGAGGCATATTAGCCATCAAGTCTTGAGGTGAAGCATGTTCAATAGTATCTCTGATGCGGGTTCTAATGTCTGAAGGGTTATCTAAACCGATTTCATCCAAATATTCGTGGTAGGTTTCCCACGAATTGCTATTAGTTTGGTGTGATGCCAATGGAGTACGGTATCCATTTCGTTGCAATACATCGGCATAATGAGCTAACTGTCCTACCGCATCTGCATGGCGTTGTAGTACATCTTTGAGTTCTGCTAACTGTGCAGGACCTGTTAAACCTAAATCGGCAAAACGGATGTCTCCTTGCTCTATTTGGTCAACATACTGTTGTAAGTCCCTATAAACATTGTAGTCAGAAGCAGGGCGAGTATGACCATTATGCTCAATTCGGTTAAGGATACTTTGATAGGTATTTCTTACACGAGTGCTTAAATTGTCATTACCACGGGTAATAGGAACAAACCGTGATTGGTCTTCCACAAGCTGTCCAGCATTGAGTTGACGCTCAGGTTGTAAGTTGTCTCGGCTCAACCCTTGGGTTACTAGGTTGTATTCTGCAACATCATTACCTGATGGTGTGGAACCAGTTCTTGTAGCTGGAACAGGTGGGTTTTGGCGCTTGTATTCATCAACCGCATCTTTAGCCTGCTCAATAGTAATATATCTGTCACCATCCAAAGTGTCTTTGATAGAACGCTCGATGGGTCGCCATTCATTTTCTTTTATCTTTAATTCTCTACGCAATCTTTCAGTTTGGTCTCCATCCCGCATATCGAATACGCCAGAACGGGCTTCATTACCATCTGAGCTGATTACATAGTCTTTAATGTTATTTAAGGTATCCCTTAGAGCATCCCTGTAAGCAGGGTCAATTCCATCGTGTGGATTGCTGTGGTTTTTGTAACCAGACACATAGCCAATGCTGTACTCTGGCTCACTATCAGTATAGGAAACTCCAAGTTCGATTGTTCCTACTGGTAAACCTGTGTCTTTGTCACGAATAGAAGCAATTTCTTTTTCGCCACTTTCTACTTGGTCAACATAGGATGTTGTCCCTGCTGACCCTCTATAGGCATTACCTGTGACGGGGTCACGCATTGGGATGTATTGGCGTGGTTCGCCTGTAAATAAATGCTTTTCACCACCACCTCTACCGCCTTGACCGATACAGTGGTCAAGAATAAAGGTTTCATCCGACAAGTGCTGGATGATTTCATCAACAGGCATAGACTCATCGATATAGAAGACTTTAGCGTTTCCACCAACGATGGAAGAGTCTGGTACTTGGTCAATAATGCCTTTGTAATGTTTAAGCACATTTTCTTTGTAATTTTTCTTGGCGTTACGCTCAGCTGTTTCTTCTTTAATTCGTGGCTCTACTTTCTTAGCTAGCCACTTTTGCATGACATTGGGCTGGGCAAAGTTAGGGATTTGCTCTACAGGAATCTTGCCATCCAAGATTTCACCAATCAAATCACGAGCAATCTGGGTGAATCCCAAATCCATCATAGGAGCTGGGTTTATATCCAGCATTGGGGCTTCTTCTGGGATTGTATATTCAGGAGACTCGTGTCCTGCTACATCTCTAGTATTAAAAAGCTCAGGGTAGAACTGTTGATGTTGAGGTTCGATGTTGCGTCTATAGCTTCGAGCAAGAGCTTTGCGTATCATGGCATCGCTCTTATTCTCATAGGCACTAGCAATCTTAAGCTTACGGATATTGTCCTCAGCTTCTTCTAGCATCTTTTGCTTGGCTTTGATTTGGTTACCAATCTGACCATATTCTGGGTTGGTAATCATCCCAATGTTGCCATTCTCATCCAACCGTCCCTGTGGGTCAGGAATCATCTGTTGGTTGGCGTTGGCTAGCTCCATAGACTTTGCTTGGAGCTCTTCAATGTCATTCTGGAGTTGGTCACGCTTGGTTAGAGCAGGAGCCATCTCTTTGTCAACAATCTCACCTTCTGGTGAAAAGCCTGCTTCTCTGCGATAAGACTCTACGCCAGAGGTAGGTATATCAGAACCCTCAAGTTCACTAGCAGGAACATAGGTAATACCTTGTCTTGCAGACTCAAGGAATGGGTCTTTGGGTGTACCAGCATACTTTTGGAAGTAGTTGGGTAATATCTTACGGGTGATTTGATTGGCAGCGTTTGCTCTCTCAATGAACTCACTAACGGTAGGAACATCCGCTCCCTCTTCCTTGACCTGTTCGGAGAATTGATGTAACCACTTGAGGAGCACATCGTTTTTATGTTCTCTGCTATAACCTGCATCTAAAGCTCTTAATGCTTCATTACCCTGTAGGTTTGGATAAAGCTCATGAGCTTTGTCTTGCATAAAACGCCTCCAAGCATCTTTTAATTCAGAAGCTCTAGGCGTATTGTCATTGAAATAGCGATGCATCCAAGCATCTGTAATGTAATTTGGTTTAGAACCTTGTATTGGTTCTTCATCCTGAAGTTTGATGTCTAACTTACCGTAATCCAGATTGCTTATATCAGCCCCTGTTTCGGTGGGTTTGGGGCGTAAAAATTGACCTTCATTGACATTACGAACAGCGTATAGGTTCGGGTCCATCACTTCGACAAAGCCTTTGGGGATACCAGCAATAGGGCTCTCTCCCCTTGCTTGCCGTCTAGCCATCACATCACCGATGTCTTCAGCCACCGCCTGAAGGTTAGTACCATAGGTATTGCCACCTAAAGCGCTTTCACGCTTTAAACCAGCTTGAGCATTGGCAAAGTCTTCTGGAATATTCTTGAATTCTCTAGCCCGTTCTATATTTTGCTTAGCCAACACTCTGATGTCATCAGGGGACAGACCACGCCCTAGGTTGGCAATCTCAGGTAATGGAGGTGTCATGGATGAGCCTAGCAAGACTTCTTGAGCTTGAGCTATTGCATTGGCTACATCTTGTCCTGCCTTGGTTGGTGGGACATACTGGGTAGCTTGCATCGCTTTTCCAGCTTCTTGCTGGGCATAGTCTGTGTTATCACCAAACTGACCGTTCAGAATAGACTTGCCAATACCGTATAGGTTAGCACCTGCTGTTTGGAATGGTGCTTCTAAATAGGGAATAACACCTTGTACGAGAGCAGACCCTGGCATATTCTGAATAACAGCTTTACCTAAGGTATTGAACCTATCCAAAGCCGATGGAGTCTGGGAAGGGGGATTTTGTTGTGCCAACGCATAACGCATTTCGTCTGGGCTAGGCGTATCATCAGGTATGAAGTTGCCTAATGCGTCATATGGCATATGGATTCACTCGCTTGGGTTGAGTATCATCAATGTAGATGTCTTGGTCATTATACAGGTAATCTACTGTAATTAAACCCATATCTCGAAGTAAACGCAACCCCTGTGTTAAAGCATCAACATAATCATCATGACGAACCTCTGGGAATGCACAGACTTGATTCAGGAATGGTTCTACCCAGCTTTTGACCTGATTCTTATGTGTCTCGCTTTCAGGTAAGTAAACCAATCCCTTGGCAATGATAGGCGAGACGATGTTTAACCGTCCTACTTTGTCAGTCTTGCCAGGGTTATAGGCTCTGACATTCAATCCAGCCCGTTGCAAGTCTTGTATAAGACTAATACCAGCTGACTTATCTTCAATGAGGATTTGGTCAACCTTCTTCCCATGTCCCCATTCGTTCTCATCTCCATAGATGGATGTAGACTCCTCTATGACTCTAGGGCGTAAATCTGGATACTTCATATGCTCTGTCCAGCAATCAATCAGCATGACGCTCATAGGTTTGTCTGGAGACGGTTTGAACACACCCAGAACCACGCATGCAGTTGGGTCATTCACAGTCTTATCGGATGTTGCACAGTCGTAGGACTGAAGTACAAAGGTGAACTGGGGTAAGGGTTTGTCTGCATCCCACAGCCTAAACATGCTTCTTTGGATGATTCCAGACTCTTCTGGGTCAATAATCTCAGCGTAAAGCTCTTGCCTTCCAATGCTGGTTCCTTCGTATTGGGTAATCTGCTTAGCAAAGACGGGTGCCAAGTTGTCCAGATTGTCATAGGTTGACGCTTTTGTGACATAGACATCTTCCCCATCTCTGTTAACCAAGTCCATGATAAGTGGCTTCGGTTTAGGAGTTGTAGTGCATATGAGGATAGGACGCTCACCCAGACGCAAGCCGAACTGAATCATATTCCACGCTTCATCAAGGTATTCCCACGCCGCTAATTCATCCAGCCAGCCAAAATGGAACTGTGGACCCCGAAATCGGTCTGGTTCAGAAGCAGGTATTCCCTTAATAATCGACCCATTAATGAGCACTATCTCGTTGTCTGAGATGCGGTGGTTCTCAATAATTGCTCTGGGCATGACATTGAGGAGCCCAGACTCCCCCATAAAGCACACATCCTTCACATCTCCATAGGTAGGAGCGGATACCAGACAGCGTGATTTAGGGTTATCCCAAGCGAATTGCCATGTTGCCTCCGCAGCGGTTCTAGTCTTACCTGCTCCACGACCTGCTAAAAACAGCCAAATACTCCACCAATCATCTTCTGGAAGCTTTTGATACTCATGCTGAGTCAGTAACCAGCCAAGCTTTTTCATTACAACAGCACCCTTGATAGGGTCAGACTTCTTAGCTGTCTCGATGATTCTGTCGATTTCAGCTCGACTAACCTTAGCCAAGCTTCTTCTCTACGATATCTAACAAACCTTCTAAAGCGCTGTTGAAATGGTCAATCTCCATTGCTTTACCATCCTTACCAGTTAACTCAACCTTGTTACGCTCAGAATAGGTCTCTGGAAAGCGTGCTGCCATTACTTTTGCCCACAATCCAGCATTAATCTTCTTGTCATCCTTAGACTCAACGATGTGGTTTTGAGCGGTATCTTCCCACCATGCTTGCGAATAACGGTGAGCTGTCTCTAAGGCATGAAAAAATTCAGGAAACTCTTCACGCCAATTGCATAAAGTTCTATAAGAAACATCGAGTTGCAACGCAATTTGCTCTAATGATTTACCCTCTTTACCATGTTTGATGACAATGTCACAGTATTCGGGTTTGTATTTGCTTGGAGCTCCCACTGGGTTTCCTGTTTTTTTAGATGCCATAACTTTCTTTCAAAGTTTTAGTCCCTGTATATTCACTCAACCACTCCGACAGGGTACGGAACCACGAGCTTATTCTACAGGAATTATAGCGTATCTTGCCACCAGCGTCTTAGTTTAGAGGGTCTACCCCATTTCATTCGTATCTTGAACTCTTGATACAGAGAGAATCTCCCTTGCTGGTAACGAGACTGTCTTCTTTTGACCGCCAGCTTATTTCTATCCCGCCTTGGTTTGAATATCATGAGAGCATCTTCGCTTTCATAATCTCGTGCATTTTGATGCGGTCAGGAGCTTTTAAATTGGCTTCCACGATTGACCAGAGAATAAAGGTAGCTTGTCTCCATGCTTCGTCCCAAACTGCTTTAGGGTCGTTTTTGAGCTCTTCTGCATCTGCTCTACTAAGCAACTGCTCCCAATCGTCAAAAGCCTTTTCCCAGTTTTCTTTATGTATTTGTGTCATTTTGATGCCAGCAAGAAAACTACCGCCCCCAAAAGAACAGAAAAACCATAAAGCTTCCAGAACCAATACTTCAAATTGAGCCTTCTCGGTGACATGATTAAGTAGTTCTGAAGATGCAACATGTCATGGTCGTGCTCCACATAAGCTGGCTTTTGGTAATACTTGCCAATCTCTATTTTACCATTGTTATAGGGTATATTCACTCTGAAATCTCCATTAAAAGTGGAAAATATACGGGTACAAGTTGTTGTGCTTGTGGGGGTGGTGGGGGTGGAACGGGTGGTACAGGAGCTGTCGGTGGGGTAGTCATCGCATATCCAATCGGCTGACCATACTGATTACTGTAAATGGTCGAATTCCCTGTCGTTTGAGCCTGAGCTACAGGTTTGCCATATTGATTGGAGTAGATAGTAGTTTGTGCATTGCACACTCCAGCCACCAATAAAAGAAGTAACGCTCTCATTTATCATCCTCCAGCTGGTTGTAATGTCGAGTCAACATGTATAAATCCTTTTCTAGTCTGTTGATTTCTGCTTCTTGTTGGCGCAATTTCTCTGCATGCTTAGCAAAAGGGCTTTCTCCAGCAAGCACGCTAGCACCAAACGCTTCCAGTTGTTCTGCGAGTTCATTGGCTGTCATTTCTCTTGTGCCTTTTCAACCAATGCTTTTGACCAATCAATAGGTTCACGCTTAACAATTTTCTCGTGCTGACAATGAGTGCATCTATATATTGTGAAAGTATTACTTCCGCCACAAGCACCCATGATTCCATCAAAGTTTTTATTGCAATTTTTACAAGTTATTTGGTGCATTTCTCTTGTGCCTTTCTTAAATTAGGGGTTGACTGTGTAGACGGTAGCCAACCAATACCGTTAGCAATCGGGCGAGTTGTCCCACCCCCTAGCACTACACTTGCCTTGCTAATCATTTCTCTTGTGCCTTTTGTTTAATCATGCCAGCCGACCAAATTACTTTTGGTTGCTTGATATAACCTTTAGCAACGGCTTCTTTATAGGTCATTACAGTACGGCTGCCGTCTTTGTTATGAATAATAATCATTTCTCTTGTGCCTTTCTTAGTATTGCTCTGCCCAATTCAACAGGAAAGTTTCTCCAACCACCATCGGATTTTTTAGATTCTGTTAAAGCAAAGTC
>JGI26470J50227_1000567_pt1 | contig 14829 bp, 21 predicted proteins | sample FreactTroBogLake_FD_50227 | JGI IMG/M metagenome (IMG submission 50227) | reverse complement strand
ACCAATGGTCCATCCGCCCCCCGGCACCGCCCAAAAGCCAGACTTCCCTGGCCCCCGCCGCGACCGCCTCTTTGACCGCCGCTTCGGTGTCCGAATCGTCCTTGGCTCGATCGAGGAGCCTTGCCTGTTTGTACCAGTCGCTCCAATCGGAAAGGCTGCCGCCCAGACTGTCGCCGTCGCCGATCCAGAGGTCGGCCTTCTTTCCCAAGTTCTTCAAATGGACAAGCCCACCGTCGGCGGCAATGATCCTGTGGGAAGCGCCTAGCCAGGAGAGGCTGAGCAAGGATGGAGGAGCTTCCCCTCCTGTGCAGACCACTGTGACCATGGTTCAAGATAAACTTGACAAATCCTTTTGTACAACCCTAGTGTTGGTCCATGTTTGAACCGGTTCTCGAGCGCCTTGCACCCTTTTCCCGGGAATTCCTCCGACGCGGGAAGCTGATCTACTTGGTGGGAGGAGCCGTCCGGAATCTCCTGTTAGGAAAACCCGCCCAGGACTTCGACTTCGCCACCGACGCGCTTCCTTCCGAGGTTCAGGGTTTCTTCAGGAAGGTGCTTCCTACCGGCCTCCAACACGGGACCGTCACGGTCCTGTTCCAGGGTGCCGCCTATGAAGTCACGACGTTTCGGATCGACGGAACCTATGCCGACGGGCGTCGTCCCGATGGAATCACGTTCACTTCCAACCTTGAGGAAGACTTGAAACGAAGGGATTTTACGATCAACGCTATCGCCTTGGACCTGCAAGACGGATCGCTGGTGGACCCCCACGACGGACAAGGAGACATCCGGCGCCGACTGCTTCGTGCCATCGGAAATCCGGGCCAAAGGTTCGACGAAGACGCCCTGCGATTGTTGCGGCTGTTTCGCTTTGCCTCTCAACTGGGATTTTCCATCGATCCCCCCACGATGGCGTCGGTGGCTCCTCGACGGTCGAAGTTGGTTGCCGTCTCCCGGGAGAGGGTTCGGGAAGAACTGACCAAGGCCATGGCAGGGGACCGACCGGATTTGGCCTGGAAACCGCTTCAGGACTTAGGATTCCTTCAAGACCTCTTCCCTCTCCTTCCCGTTCAACCTCTGGAGACACCGTCGATGAATTGGGTCCGGCTGCCCCCGCTCTTGCGTTGGAGTGTCTGGTTGACTTTGGCTTGCGGTTCTGACCAAGACGCGTGGGACCGAAGCTTGAAGGCGCTGACGTTCAGCAATGCAGACAGGGAGGCCATCCTTGGTCCACCCAAGGCGCTCGCATACCTGACTAGGTCCGACACCGTGTCGTCATCGGCAAAAGCCCTGGTGAACGCTTGGGGTTCCCGCGACAGGATCCCCCTGGGGGTCTCCTACCTCCAGACGCTCGAGGAGGCAGGCTTCTGGGAAGACGACAGGGGATGGAAACGGGAGCTGCTTCGGGTTGGAGAATCGAAGGAACCAGTTTTCTTGAAGGACTTGGCGGTGGGGGGCGCGGACCTGATGGCGGCGGGGATTGCGTCAGGACCCGAGGTCGGGAAGGCGCTGAGGGACCTTCAAAAACTTGTCTGGTCTGAACCCAGCCTCAACTCTTGCGAGGGTCTTCTTGAGAAGGCTCGGTCCCTTCGGTGATGGTTCGATAGGCGACCCCCGCAGCCTCCTGTTCGGCTTCTTTTTTGTTCTTGCCCGAACCGGCACCCAGGGTCTTTCCGTTGACCTGAACTTCCATAAAGAAGGTCTTGTCGTGGTCCGGGCCGGTTTTGTCGACCAAAACATACCGTGGATAGTTTTTATGAGACTTCTGGACGTACTCTTGAAGCAGGGTCTTGTAGTCTTTTTTATGCTTATCCTCAAGGACGTTGTTGATTTCTGGTACCAGCAACTCAAGGATGAACTTCTGTGCCTCGGGAAACCCCGCGTCGAGGTAATACGCACCGAAAACCGCTTCCAAGGCGTCGGCCAGCAAGGCCTTCTTGGTCCGGCCGCCTGAGTTTTCCTCGCCCTTGCCGATCAACAGCAATTGGTCGATTCGCAGGTTCCGGGCCAAAACAGACAGGATGTCCTCGGAGACGACGAAGGATTTGATCTTCGCCAAGTCCCCTTCCGCCCGGTCTGCCAGGATATGGAACAGGTAGGAAGAAACCACCAGGCCCAGAACCGAGTCACCCAGGAATTCCAGGCGCTCGTTGTTTTCCCGGTGGTCGGCATTTTCGTTGGAGTAGGAACGGTGGGAAAAGGCCAGGTTCAACAACGCTTCGTTTTTGAACCTGACCCCAGATGACTTCTCAAATTGCTTGAGGATCTTCTTTCTTTCGGGCTTGATGCCAGAAATCGCTGGACTTCTCGGCTTGCCGAAGAGTTCCACGAGAGATTACTTCTGCTGAGAGCGGAGGTAATTCAGAACGTCGCCCACCTTCTCAAATTCGGTGGCCTTGTCTTCGGGGATGGTGATCCCCATGTCTTCTTCAATGGCGTACAGCAACTCGTAGGTATCGAGGCTGTCCGCTCCCAGATCTTCGCGAATCTTGCTTTCCAAGGTGACCTTCGCTTCGGCCACTTCAAGCTTCTCAACGATGATCTTTTTTAGTTTTTCGAACAGTTCGTCCATTTGCTTCTCCTTGCGTTAAGCCATTGATTCCGGTTCAAAAACTTGCTTCCCGCGATAGAAGCCGCACTTCGGACAAACCCGATGCATCAGAATCTTGTTTCCGCAATTCCCGCACGCCATCAGATTGGGCACGGTCATCTTCATGTTCGCGGAACGCCGCCTTCTGCTACGAGTCTTGGAAGTATTAAATTTGGGTACTGCCATGGACCTTTCCTCAAAAAAATTTCGTGTAGCATCCTACCGTCTTTGGTAGATGCTGTCAAGCTTTGTCAAACGAGCTGGCCGCGGGCGTGCTTTTCTTTCAGGGCAGCCTCCACGACGGGGGGCACCATTGACGACACGTCGCACTCCAGCTGGACCAGTTCCTTGATCGCTGTCGATCGCAGGACAAAATACCTTGGATCGGTGGGCATCAGGAAGGTCTCGATGGTGTGGTTGATTCCCTTGTTGATCATGCTCAACTCAAACTCATACCCGAAGTCCGTAAAGGCCCTGACGCCCCTGAGGATGGTGCGGATTCCGTGGGCCGAGGCGAAATCGACAATCAATTTGTCCCAGATGAAGACCTCGACGTTGGGGAGATCCTCGGTCATGGTCACCATAAAATCGTGGCGTTCCTGGGGGGTGAAAAGGCACCGTTTCTGGGCGTTCGCACTGACGACCACGAGCACCTTTTCCATAATGTGGCTGGCGCGTTCGATCAGGTTGAGGTGGCCGTTCGTGGGAGGATCGAAAGTTCCGGGAAAAACAGCGTTCATGCGAACCACCTTAGTCCTGAGGCCCCTTCGGGGTCAAGGATCATTTTGACAAAGCCGGAAGGAAAGCCTAAGATAGGAAAATGCGGATAGCCACTGTCGGTTTGCTTGTCATGCTTTGGGTCGTTTCCTGCACCTCGCCCCCCCCTCATCCTGTCCAGCCACCCGTTTTGAAGCCGGAACCGACCCCCGTGGTCCATCCTGCGGTGGTGGACCCCCCTCCGGTCAATCCACCAGAGTTTCAGGTGAGCGTGGAGAGGAAGCAGGCCTCCCTGACCGAAATCAAGGCGCTCGTCGACAAGCTCAACGCCTTGATCCAGAAGAAGGCCTTCTCCGAGTGGAAGACCTACCTGGACCAGGACTACATCCGAACCTACAGCGATCCGGCCAAACTGAGAGACGTCACGGCCCGGGACCCCATCCTCAAGAACCTGAACATCAAACTGAAAAACTTGGAAGACTATTTCAAATACGAAGTTGTTCCCAGCAGGGCCGACACTGTCGTGGATGACATCAGCTTCGTCGATGAGAACCGGGTGTACGTTTGGACGGTCGTTGACAACGAAAAGTTTCTCCTCTACCTCTTGAAGTTGTATGGAAAAGAGTGGAAAATCTCATCGTGGTAACCTTCAAGGAGCGAACATGAAAAAGACGTTGCCCTTCCTGCTCGGGCTTCTTTTGATTCCCGCGCTGGGCTTCGCCCAAACAGCAGGCGGGACGGCCGCCGGGACCTCTTCCACGGCGGCGGCTACGGGTCCCAAGACCATCGAGGAAAAAAGACTTCAGGGCAGCGTCGAGGTCCAGGTGATTTCGAGCTTGGTTGCTGAAAACGGCCGTGGGGAAAAGCTGAAAGCTTTGGAATTCATCCGGAACATGATTGATAAGGGCAAGGCCACCGACAAAAACACTGACGTCGTCGGATTGCTTGAAGAGCTCGGCTCGGAAGGCACGACCAAACAGGTGGTGGAAAACCGCAGGTTGATCAATGACTTTCCCGAAGTTCGCCGGGAAGCCGCCGAACTGCTCGGTCAGGTCGGTGGGGACCAGTCGCGGGAAGCCCTGCTGAACATCGCCATCAAGGACAAGGAACCCATGGTGGTTTCCGAGGCAGTCTACTCCTTGGGCTTGATCGGAGGCGGCGAACAGTCGGCTCGGGTCGAAGCCATCATCACGAACCTCGTTAAGTCGCAAGACACCATCCGGCCCGACAGTAATTTTGCCTTTGCTGCGGTTTCAGCTTTGGAAATGTTGGGCAAGAAAAATGATGGAAAAGTGAGCCAGGAAGTCTTTGCGGCCCTGATCCGGATTCAGAACGGAAACTACATCCGTCCCGTCCGCGAGAAGGCCAAACAGGTTCTCGACGGGTTCACGAAGTACTGACCCTCGTTGCCTCAAAAAAAACCGCAGGTGACTGCGGTTTTTTTGTGCCCAGGAACGGTTCAGCGTTTGTAGAGTCCGCGAAGCTCTTTTCTCCAAGCCGGCGGATTGACGGGGTCCTCCACCACGATCTTCCTATGGATCTCGAACCGGTTGTTTTCCTTCTCGACAATGACTCCGAAAAGACCGGAACCGAGGTAGGCGATTTTTTCCGGCGCGGTCAACGGCTCTCGTTTTCCCAGCTCACCCAGGACGCAGTCGAAATGGGCAGGACCCTGGTCGGGACCGAACGCCACGGCGCTGACCATTTCGGAAATGGGCTGGGAGCAAATGACACAAGGCTGAGCGGGAACCACGACCTTGGGTGCGTCGTGGTCGTGACGAAACCGACGGCGGCCCCGGTGGTGTCGGTCGTTGTTATTTTCTCTCATGAAGAAGAAAATGGCCCTTATTGATGCTCTCTGTCAATAAGCTGGCGATTTCCTGAATGGCAGTACGGAGGTATTCTTCCTGCTGAATCTTCTTCTTGAGTTCCTGGATTCGATCCGGTGACCTAGTTGCTGGCATCATTGGAAACCGCTCTCCGTGAACGCATTTTCGAAATGCGTGATCTCTTCTGGTCCGATATGAATGATGTCGAACCGACAGCCGAAACGGCCCCATTCCGGATGACCAAAAACAAACTCACGGGCACACCCGAGAATTCGTGAGCGTTTGGCCTTGGAAATCGACAGTTCCAGGTTATCGACCGACACCGTCAGCCAGTGCTTCACTTCCACGAAGACCAGGCTGTCGTCCTTGTACACTACTATATCGACCTCTCCAGAACGGCACCTGAGGTTTCTTTTGACGATGTGGTACCCCAAGGTCTGGAGAAAGGTGGCAGCCCGGTCTTCTCCGACATCACCCCTGACTTTGCTGTTCACGGGCTTCCAGCAGGTCCTGAAAATTCACAGGGCGCGCAATGAAGACCTTCGGGGTATCGCTGAGGTCGAGCAAAGGTCCCCGATCGTCCCTGAAGACGTTTCCGAACGAGTCGATGAGCAGCCGCACCCGAGGCCGAAGGATATTTCCCTTGGCCATTTCTACGACCCTGGCGATGCTTCCGTCGCTCAGGAGAAGGATGCTTCCCGGGGGGTTGAGCCCCAGAGTCCTGACGAAATCTTTGACCGCCACGGGATCAAAACGAATTCCTTGATCCTTGATGAGCTGCTTCATCGCCTCGTACCCGACGAGGCTGTTTCGGTACCGACGTTGGGTGACTCGGGCCACGAAATTGATGGCCACGGAAGCGATGCGGGACCATTGGTGGATCTTGTCGCCAGCCAAGCCAGCCGGATAACCCTTGCCGTTCCACTCTTCGTGGTGCTGAAGGGCCACTTGGGTCGACTCGTAGCTCTCGCCCCACCGGCGGACCCTCTCATAGGAAACCGAAGGGTGGCTTTCGAGGAGCACCCGTTCCTTCTCCGTCAATTTCCCATCTTTCATCAACAGTTCGGGGGGAAGGAAAAGCATTCCAACGTCATGAAGGAGCGCGGCTCTCACCATGTGATTGGTCTTGTCATCGTCCCAAAGATCGGCCTGGGAATAGAGGTAGAGGACCAGGGCGACGTTCAGACTGCTGGCGGCGGTCGATGCGGTGTAGACCCGACCGTCCAGGAACACCCGGAACAATCCCCAGGCGTCGAGCCGGAAGGCCGAAACGACCCGAGCGACGTATCCATCAAAACCAGGAAGAGAGAACCCGTCACGTTGGACATCGATGAAGTGCTTTTGAAGTTCCTCGAGAAGTTTGAGATAAACTTCCGCCGAAAAAGCGTCTTGCGGAAAGTCCCAATGCGAGATATCGGGCTTTCCTGCCAGGGTTTTCCCCTCTTGGGGATTTTGTTTTGTCATGTCGGATTCTTCCTGTAAGCATAAACAGCGGTTAACAGTTGGGCAAGGACCGCGAAGTGTTTTTCGGGAATCCACGAACCTTCAGGAAGTTGAAACAACAGAGGCGCCAGGTTTTCTTCGCTGGACTCGGGGATGCCAAACTGGCGAGCTAGCTTCAACACGAGCCGGGCCTGATGGCCCTTGGCCCGGAACAGGATCTGGGGGGCCGGGTCGCTGGGCCGATAGCGCACACCGATCGCCAGCTCTTGGTTGGGCTTTTTCTCAGGCTTCCACATCGACGGACCCCAAGGGCATGGATTTTTCACGCTCCGGTGGGCCGGCCAACCGGAGGTGAACCGTCAGTTCCTCCGAGGACAGCGCCGCCAGGAGCCCCGGTACCATCGGTTCCCACAGGGCCCGATCCTTCTCATGGAAAAAACACCAGGTCAAATCCAGCAACTGGGGCTTGCTGCGAGCCTCGAGCCGGAACGGCGTGTCGGCAGGGCACGCCGTGAGGTTCCATTGGTCGATGCACTGCGCTTGGGGATTCCAATGGGCTTGAAGAAGCCCCGCGTCTTCTTGGTCCTCGTGAACCCACACGAGTTTGGTCACCAACCAAGGGTCGCCGGAACTCGTGTTCCGGCTATTCCAGAGGTCCCAGTAATCGTCGTCGGGAGGGGGCTGGTTCTTGCCTTGTTCGAGGGAGGACTGCCAGGCTAACCAGGGGTCCAGTCCCTCACTGAAAGGGCCGAAAGGACCTTGCCCTCGGGCCTCCAAAGAGGCTGCCCAGTTCTCTTTGTCCACGGGACCAGGACTCTTCTCAAGCCACCTTGTCCAAGCCGTCAGCTTCTCCGCCGCCAGGGGAAGTCCTCGGGAAAGAAAAGCCGCCATCAGCGCGTTGGCTTCCACCCCCGGGGAAACGAGCGTTTCCTTGGCGCTCTGCGGCCAAGTTTGCAGAAGCCACCGGTCCCCCTGCTGGGATACCCACTTCAATCGGAGCGTCTGACCGGGAGCCAGGTCGAGCGTTGTCGAAACGACCACGTTTCGCCCGTCGAGGTTGACCCTCCAAGTTTGGGGACCCACCTTGGAAACGACCACGGCCGAAAAAAAAACCCCCGTCGGCCGAAGGGTTTCGGCAGGTCGGGGGATGGTGACGAAACCGTTGAGCGGACCCACGATTCCGGCGGCGCTTATTCCGCGACGACCTTTTTCTTGATCAGTTCCTTGACCTTGGCAGCCTTGCCAACCCGGTCGCGGAGGTAATAGAGCTTCGATCGGCGGACCTTACCGGGCCTGACAACTTCAAGCTTGTCGATCCGGGGGGAATGGAGGGGGAACACCCGCTCGACGCCGACACCGAAGGAGATTTTTCGAACGGTGAAGCTTTTGCGAACGCTGCTATGGTTCATCGCGATCACGGTGCCTTCGTACACCTGGATTCGCTCGGTTTTTCCTTCCACGATCTTGAAGTGGACCTTCACCAGGTCACCGATTCGGAAGGGTGTGGTTTCTCGAAGCTGCGCGTCTTCGATCGATTTGATCAGATCCATGGGATCCTCCTAAAATATCTCTGTGTCCCAAAATCAGTCCGACTCGGTTGGTCAATCCAACAAGTCAGGCCGCAAACGTTTTGTTCTTTCGACGCTCTGTTCCCGCCTCCAGGCCGCAATGTTCTTGTGGTGCCCGGAGAGGAGCACCTCGGGGACCTGTCGGTCCCGGAACAGTTCCGGTCTGGTGTACTGAGGGTATTCCAGCAGAAATCCGTCGGAGAAACTCTCCTCCTCGAGACTTCTTGCTTTGATCACCCCTTCGCGCAAACGGTACACCGCATCGATGATGACCAGCGAAGCGATTTCCCCCGAGGAAAGGACGTAGTCCCCGATGGAAAGTTCATCATCGACGTATTCATCGATGATCCGCTGGTCGATCCCTTCATAACGCCCGCAAATGAAGATAAGTTCGTCTTCTTTTGCGAGCTCCCGGGCGGTCGGCTGGTTGAACAGCCGGCCTGACGGTGTCGGGTAGAGGGTCCGTTTCTGACCTGCCCCCACAGAATCCAGGGCTCTTGCCAGAGGTTCCGGCTTGAGGACCATACCTGCGCCACCGCCATAGGGAACGTCGTCACAAGTCTTGTGTTTGTCCAAGGCAAAATCCCGAATGTTCACAAACTCGATCTCGATCAATCCCCGCTCGACGGCCTTCTTCATGAGCGAACTCTGAAAATAGCCGTCAAAAATCTCAGGAAACAGGCTCAAAACGGTAAACTTCAAGCGATGGCTCCGATCACGTCAGAATCCAGTCCACTTTCAGTTCAATCGTTCGACCAGTCAAGTCCATGCTTCCCAGATAGACTTCCATGAAAGGAACCACGCAATGGGTGCCGTCGGTCCTTTCGACCTCGAGCAACACTGCCGCAGCCCCTTCGAGAAATCCTGTCACCCTGCCCTTCGCCTCGCCAGCAAAGACCAGCGAGCATCCGATGAGGTCGGCAAGGTAAACCTCTCCTTCCTCCAGCGGCGCCGCCTGGTCGCGGGGTACCCACAGTTCAAAATCTGCCAGAAGCTTCGCTTCCTCGGGGGAATCGATGCCGGCGAATTTCAACAGCAGGTGGTCGCCTGTCCGGCGGGTGGACTCGACCCTCAGGGTCTTCTCCACCGCGCCTTTCCGGGCGGACACGTTTTTCAACCGTTCAAAGTGGTCATAGACCCCCGAAAAACTCAGGATCTTGACCTCTCCCCGGACCCCGTGGCTGGTCCGGATCTTTCCGATGGCGACCTCGGACGGGTTCAGTCCAAGATCTCCAAGACAACCCGTTTGCCCGTCTTGGTCGACGAAGCGCTGAGGACGGTGCGGATGGCTTTGGCGATCCGGCCGTGTTTGCCGATCACCTTGCCCAGGTCGTCCGCCGCCACCCTCAGTTCGAGGATCGTGGATTTTTCGCCCTCGATCTGATTGACGACCACTTCAGAAGGGTCGTCGACCAAGGTTTTCGCGATGTATTCAACGAGATCTTTTTCCACAATTCCTCTCCCCTGGCCTTAGCCCAGGAAAAACTGGTTCTTGTTGAGCAAACTCTTGACGGTCGGAGACACCTGGGCGCCTTTGTCCAACCATTCCCGAATCCGGTCTGCCTTGAAGCTGACCTGATCGTTTTTCTCAACGGGGTGGTAGTAACCCACCTCCTCGATGGTCTTACCGTCCCGGGGGGCCGTGGAATTGGTCACCACGATCCGGTAGTAAGGCCGCTTCTTAGCGCCGAATCTCTTCAGCCGAATGGAAACGCTCATGCTTCCTCCTTGTTCCTATCTCATTCCGCCGAGCTGTTGCATCATTTGGCTCTGCATGCCCTTGTTCTTGGCGACTTTCTTCATCATCAACTTGGTCTTCTCAAACTTTTTGATCAGCTGACCCACCGCGTAAATCGTGGTTCCCGACCCCTGGGCGATCCGTTTGCGCCGACTGGGACCCAGGATCAGGTGATTTCTACGTTCTTTCTTGGTCATCGAGGTCAGAATGGCCTCTTCCACTTTCATATGCCCATCGTCCAGAGCCCCGGCGTCGATTTGACCGGCCAATCCTGGCATCATGGCCAAAAGCGACTGCATCGATCCCATCTTCTTCACTTTTCGGAATTGATCCAGATAATCGTCGAGCGTGAAGACCCCACCGGCCATCTTGTTCTGGAGGTCGACCGCTTCTTGGGCATCGAAGTTTTCCTGCGCCTTCTCGACGAGGGACACCACGTCGCCCATTCCCAGAATCCGGCTGGCAAACCGGTCAGGGTGGAAGAGGTCGAGGTTTTCGATCTTTTCACCGACGCCCACGAATTTGATGGGTTTGCCGGTGATGGTCTTGAGGGACAACGCGGCCCCACCCCGGGTGTCGGAATCGAACTTGGTTAGAATGATGCCCGTGATCCCGATCTTCTCTTCGAAGGTCTGCGCGATTTCGACGGCGTTCTGGCCCGTCATCGCGTCGGCCACCAACAGGCTTTCGACAGGGTTGGCGGCCTTCTTGATCTGAACGAGCTCTTCCATGAGCGCTTCGTCGACCTGGAGCCGACCGGCCGTGTCGACCAGGACCACGTTGAACTGATTCTTTTGGGCGTATTTGACCGCGTTCTTGACGACGGAAACGGGGTTCTTCGAGTCCTCTTTGAAGATCTCGACCCCGACCTGTTGGCTGAGGTAGGTCAACTGGTCGACCGCGGCGGGACGCTGGAGGTCGGCGGCCACCATCAGGACTCTTCGTCCCTGTTTTTTCAACCGGGCGGCGAGTTTGGCCACCGTCGTCGTCTTTCCGGCTCCCTGGAGACCCAACAAGAGGATGGTGCTGACCACGTCGGGACCGTGGAGGACCAGGTCCTGGGTCTCGTCGCCCAGGAGTTTGACCATTTTATCGTGAAGGACCTTCACAAACTGCTGACCGGGGTTCACCGACCGCAGGACCATGGCGCCGCGGGCCTCTTCGATGGTCTGGTTCACGAACCGACGGACGACCCTGAGATTGACGTCGGCGTCGATGAGCGCGACCTTGATCTGGTCGACCATCTCCTGGATGTTTTTTTCCGAGATGGTGGCTTTGCCTGAGAGGCTTCGTACGATGTCGGAAAATTTTGAAGTCAGTCCGTCGAACATAACTGGGAAGTTATATTACGGTTGGGCCGGCTTGGTCAACACGTAATCCCTTATCTCACCTGAAGGAAGTGTCTGTTCAAATACGCGGCTCTTTCCCCCGCGGCCTTCCAGTAAGGGCTGAGGGGATACGCTTCCACCACCTCGTTGTACGCCTTCCAGGCTCCCCGGACATCCCTGGTATCCCCGGGTTCCTCGAGGAAAAGTCCGAGCTGATACAGATACCGATCCTTGAGTTTGGGTGCCGGAAACCAGGCGGCGTACCGAGCCGACCAATCCTTGGCTTGGGCGGTCAGCTTCTGGGATCGCAGGGCCTCGAACGCGTCGAGGAAGAGGTCTTCCGGAGGAGCGGAGGTCCCCGCTGTCCACATCTTGAGGTATGCGGGAAGTCTCTTCTGGGGATCCTTGGAGGCCGCCAGACGAGTGCCCAGTTCGAGAGTCCCTTGGAAATCGGGCCCAGGAAGCGTGAGGTTCTTGTCAAGGTAGGACAGAGCCTCGGAGTCCTGACCGGATTGGTTCAGCAACCTCGCGAGTTCCAGATTGACCCGTGCGTCGTCGGCCTTGTAGGACTGAAGGAGTCTCTGGACCGCTTCGGAGGTCTTCCCCGAGGCGGCCAACAGCCGGCTGGCTTCCAGAGCATCGTTCGCCGAAGTGGTCGAGGTTTGAGGATTCAACGCTGTTCCGGTGGAAGACGTTCTGGTCCCGGCCGGGACCACCGTGAGCTTCACCTTGCGAAGGTCGGTGGATTGGTTCACCAGATCCTGGCGTTGGAACTCGAGGGTATACGAACCCGGAACCATCGGTCGAAACTGGAACGTCGTGGCGTCTTTGTCGCGGTTGATCGACTGGAATCCCAGGGTCTTCTGCTGACCCGGCGTGTCCAGATACAGCCAGTTCGTCTTGTCAAAATGGAGGGTGACCGCGTCTCCGGCCACGGCGTTGACGTCTTCCCAATGGAAATCCGACGCCACGGGTTTTTCGACAGGCAGAAGGGAGGCCGACGCCGCAGGGCTCGGAGGCTGGGGAGCCACCGGTTTGGCCGTGGGCCGGGCCTGGATGGGAACGGTGACCGGGGCCTTCTCGGTCTTGGCATCGGTCTTGGCTTCGGTCTTCGGAAGCGGTTTGGGTGGGGCCAACGGCGCCGGCGTCGGGGCAGTCAGGACAGGGATGGGCAAGACTGTCTGTCTCGCTTGGGTGACCACCGTCCAAGACCGCGAGGCCGGGGTCTGTCTGACCGGAAGCGGGAGGACTTCGGGCAACGGGAGGGTCGCGGTCGCGACGGCGGGGTGGATCGGAACCACAGCTACGGGGGTCGGCTCCTGGACCAACTCGGGCCGAGGCCAGGCCGCCGGAGGAGTGAACAACACCGGGGCCGGAGGAACGGCCATGCCGATTCGCAAGGGCCACGACGGCGTGGGAACTGGGTACTCGAAGACCGGATCGACGCGATTTTGGGGCGTGGAACCGATCATCCGGGGATGGGGCGCCGAGGCGCAACCCACGAGAAGGAGCGCGCCGCACCAAACCCAAAGCCTCCTCATCGGACTCCTCCAAAGAGCCTGTCGATCTTCTTGGCGTTCTCCTGGGGCAACGAGGCCAAGGGCAACCGGTCGACCGGAACCCAATACGGTGCGATCTCTTCGGCGGTCCAGGGACGGCTCCCCCCTTCGCGGCTGTAGAGCCACGATTTGCTCAGCCATTGGCCACCCGGAGCCGGAAGGTCAAAATCGGAAAGGAGAATCTTCTTGGGAATCGTGTCGGCGACATCGGTCTTGAAGGGGCTTTGGCTGGGCAGGAGGTTTTTCGGTTCCTCGGGGCGGCCCAGCCAGGTGGTCAGCGCGGTGATGCCGGAAGAAAGGACCACCAGGACCAGCGTCACGAGCCAGAAGAGCCTCCATTCCTGGGGACTGATGGCTGGTCCCCGCTTTTTGGCGCTCACGACGTGGCCTCGTCGGTGACCAAGCGGACGGCGATGATCCTTGAAATTCCAGGACTTTCCATCGTGACGCCGATCATGGTCGAGGCCCCCGTCACCGTCTTTTTGTTGTGGGTGATCACGACAAATTGGCTCTTGGCGGCGAATTCCGACAACATCGCCATAAACCTTCCCACGTTGCTCTCGTCGAGGGCGGCGTCGATCTCATCGAGGATGCAGAACGGTGAGGGTTTCACCTGGAACGTGGCGAACAGGAGCGCCACGGCGGTCATGGACTTCTCACCACCCGACAGGAGGTTGATGCTCTCGAGTTTTTTCCCGGGCGGTTGGCAGAGCATTTCAATCCCCGACTCCAGAACCTGGTCGGGATCGGTGAGTTTGAGCTCGGCTCTCCCGCCCCCGAAGAGGCGACGGAACGTGAGGTTGAAATTCTCGCGGATCTGTTGGAACGTCTGGCTGAACAACAGGGCCGATTCCCTCCGGATTTCCTTGGTCACTTGGTGGAGGTCTTCCCGGGCCTTTTTCAAGTCGCCCAGCTGCTGGTTGAGGAAGCCGTGGCGTTCGTCGATTTCGGCGAACTCCTCGACGGCCATGAGGTTGACCTGACCGAGGTTGCGCAGCTCTTCCCGTTTTCGTCCGAGCGTTTCTCGGAGGTCTCCCCGGTCGGGGGCGGGGCCCCGGATCTCGGCCTCGAACTCCGAGAGTTCCACCGAGTGCTTGTCGCGGAACGCGTCGAAGACGGCGCGGATTTCGGCGTCCACCTGGGCCGACTGGATGTGGAGCGCCTCACTTTCGGACTGGAATGTGGCCAGCAGGGCCTGCCCGTCCCGCAATTCTTTTTGGCGGCTGATCAGGGCCTGGTTCCGGGCGCCGAGGTCCTTCTCCAAGGCAGAGCGCTGGTCCCTCAACGCCTGTTCCTGAACTCCGTTGCCCGCCAAACGGAGGCCCAAGGCCTCGAGTTCGGCCTGCGCCGCGGTCTGTTTTCCGATCAAGGCAAGGTGGTCTGCGGTGTTGGCCGCGGCGAGGGACTCCTGTTCGCTGAGGTCTTTGTTCAGCCGGGCGACCGCTTCGTCTGCGGCCGCCCTCTGGGTCTGCATCCGGACCTCCGCCAGCCTCAACTCTTCGAGGTTCCGTCGGTACCCCTCGATGACCTGGGCCAGCCGGAGGNTTTCCTCGGAGAGTCTCTTGATCTCGTCTTTGAGAACCTTCGTCTCCTCCCGGCCCAAGGCGAGTTGATCCTCCAGGGCCCGACGCTGGGTGATGATGCCGTCGGGGGAAAGGAAGTCCTCCAAAAACCGAGGAACGGCGCGTCGATAGATGTCCCAGCCGCTCTCGAAGGTCGCCAAATGCTGGAGGGCCTCCTCGAGCGCCCCGGAGACCTGGGTGTGAAACGCGCTCGAATCCCCGCCGGGGATGGCTCCCGTCGCGGCGGCGGTGGACAAAAGATCCCGGCGCCCCTGGAGCAGAACCTTGAGTGACCCGAGGGCAGCTTCCATTTCACCGGTGAGGTGAGGGAGTTTGTGCCAGGCAAAACCCTCGTCTTTGAGACGCTGGTCGAGTTCCTGGACGAGTTGGTCCGTGATCTTCCGGAGGGCGTCCTGCAGTCGGATGTCATCGGTTTCCAGCCCCGCGAGCCTCCCCTCGGCGCCCACGCGGGATTGTTCGTTGGCGGCAACGGTC
>JGI26470J50227_1000566_pt1 | contig 14832 bp, 15 predicted proteins | sample FreactTroBogLake_FD_50227 | JGI IMG/M metagenome (IMG submission 50227) | reverse complement strand
CCCCCCCCGGCACCCGCTGCCGCTCCCGTGGACCCCGTGACCTCGTTCCGGGACAAGATCGACCTGCGGGTCGCCAAGATCGTCGAGGTGAAACAGCACCCCGGGGCCGATAAGCTGTTCGTCGAACAGGTCGAGACCGCCCCCGGGGTGGTCACCCAGATCGTGTCGGGCCTGGCCCCCTACTACAAGCCCGAGGAACTCGCCGGCCGCCACATCATCCTGGCCGCCAATCTGAAGCCCGCCAAGCTCCGGGGGGAACCGTCGAACGGCATGCTCTTGGCCGCGTCGCGCCAGGTCGAGGGCCAGCCCGAAGTGGTCGAGGTGATCTTCGCTGACAAAGTGCCGGTCGGCACCCCCATCACCCTCGAAGGGGACCCCGTCGGGGTCGTGGGGGCCCCCCTCAAACCCCAGATCACCATCGACACCTTCTTTGCCACCCCCCTTCGGGTCGAAGACGGGATCGCGGTCTGCGGGGGCAAGGCGCTGAAGGCGGGCACCGCCCTGTTGGAGACCCTGAAGGTCCTGTCCGGCGAAGTCGGTTGAGTCGAGCCGTCGGGNGGACCACCCTTTTCGGGGGCACGGGGTTGTGATGGGTTGCCAGGTGTTTCCCGCAGACTCGACGTACCTCAACACCGCAGGGCCGTTCCTCCAGACGGGCTGGTGGGCCGCGTTCAAGGGTCAGCACGGTTGGACGGGCTTGGCCTTTCGGGTGGAGTGGGACCAGGGGGAGTTCCCGCTGTCGGTGCTGTTGCGCCGGTTGCCCGGGGGATTCACCCTGGGCTACGTGCCCCATGGTCCCGGAGACCCGGGGTTCCTGGACGCCCCGGGGTTCGAAGGCCGCCTCGCGGCGCTGTCCCGGGCCCTCAGGGCCCACCTGCCCCGGTCGACGGTGTGCCTGCGGTGGGACCTGCTCTCGGGAACCCGGGTGCCGGGCGACACCAACGACGAGGAAACCTCGGGGCCCGACCCCCTCCCCCTCCCCTTGGGTAGACCCTTTCGCAAGCCCCCGGCCGACGTGCAACCCCCGGACACGGTCGTCGTCCGTCTCGACGCCGACGAGGTGTTGTTCGGTCGAATGCACAAGAAGACCCGGTACAACATCCGCCTCGCAGAAAAGAAGGGGGTCACCGTGGAGACCGCCGGGGTCGAGGCCCTGGGGGAATGGTACGCCCTCTACCAACAGACCGCCCTCCGGGACAAGATCAGCATCCACTCCGAACGGTACTACCGAGACCTCTTCGCCCACGCGCCCGACCTCAAACTCTGGCTGGCCCGGTACGAGGGGCTGTTGCTCGCGGGAAACATCGTGTTGCACCACGGCACCCAGGCCGTGTACCTGTACGGGGCCAGTTCCAACGAACACCGGAACCTGATGGCCCCCTACGCCCTCCAGGGAGCCGCCCTCCAGGATGCCCGGGCCCGGGGATGCACGGAGTACGATCTGTTCGGCATCCCGCCCACCAACGACCCCCAACACCCCATGCACGGTCTGTACCGGTTCAAGACCGGGTTTGGCGGCGACCGGATCCACCGTCACGGGGCCTGGGATTTTGTCTTCCGGCCCTGGGTGTGGATGCTGTGGACCCGGGCGGATGCCGGGCGGGTGTGGTACTACAAAGTCTGGAGGAAACGGAAGTGAGTGCCCCCGATTCGGCGGATGGGGAGCCAGGTGAACCCATTTCTCTCCCCAATAACGATTTCCAGGAAGCTTAAAGGTGCTCAAGCTTCCCGTTCCAGGGGTCAGCTGTACGCCTCTGGGGCCAGAATTACGACCGAATGGGCGGGTTGAAGGCAGGACCCGGCCGGGAGCAAACTCCACGAGCTCCTGTAAAGCTTTTCCCGGGAACTACTAAAGGTCCTTCCACCGGACGGGCCGGCCATCCGCCGAATTGGGGGCACAACAAACGGACCACCGCACCTAGCAAAGGTCCGGCCAAGCAGCTCTCGCGCGTTCGGTTCGATACGGNCCCGGCCCGCAGACGTGGAACNCCCCGGGCCGGGGGGCCTCGACGGCCAGCACGGCTGCGGTGGCGGCCATCTCGGCGGTGATCCCCCCGGGCCCCGGGGGCCCCTCAACCCCAGTTCCTGGACCGAAGAGAGGGCCATACCTCAGAATCGTGGTGTCGGGCCGGTGGGCCAGGAGAAGGGCTTCGAACCCCCGGATGGACTCGTTTTCCACGGGATCGTCTTCATCAAAGGGCCCGTCGGCGTCCCCGTGGCAAAAGGCGATGCTCTGGGCAATGAGTCGGGCGTTCAGGGGATGGATGGCAGTTAGGAAGTTCCTGGTGCCTTCGTCCCGGATCCGGGCGTTAGCGCGGCGGCCCTCGTCCATCTGGGCGGGGATCAAACCGAAGGGCAGGTCGGTGAGTTGGTGGATCACCACGGAAACGCTCCGTCCCGCCAGGGCCCGGGCCAACGGTTCGGGCCGATAGACATCACCAACGACGGGCTGACACCCCAGGGACGCGAGCCATCGAGCCCCTTCGTCGGTCCGGGTCAGGCCCAGGACAGGATAGCCCCGGCTCAGCAAACGAGTCACCAGGGGGCGACCGATGGCCCCGGTGGCCCCGGCGACAAGAATTGTTGGTTTAGTCATGGCGACCTCTCCGGGGCCGAGAGAACAGTTGACCCACGGCCCAGGTGCACGCGGGCCCGAGGACCCACGAACCGACCCACGCCACCGGGGTCAGGGCCAGGATGCGAACGAACCAGGTCATCACGGTCCGATCAGAGCCGGGAAAGAGCAGGAGCCCCGCTCCGGTCAGAAGGGATGTCATCAGCACCGAGAAGACGGTGCGCTGAACAAGCGCTTGGAAGGGATTCATGGCACCGTTGTACGCCGGCGTGCCCCCGTTCATCCATTGATCAAGATCAAGTTCGGACCCGCCGTCGCCGAATTCGACTCAGGTGTTCCGGAGACACCCCTAGGTAGGCGGCGAGCCGATGCTGGGGCACCAATTGGACGAAGTCCGGCTGGGTCTCCACAAGAAGGTCGTACCGGGCCTGGGCGGTCTGGGTCTCGGCCAGCCAGACCCGGCGTTGCCAGGCTGCGAACGAATGCTCGTAGACCCAAAGCAGGTAGCGACCAAACTCGGGCCAACGCACCAGCCCCTCCTCTTGGGCCTCCGGGGTGAGGGCCAAAACTCGGGAGGGTCGGAGGGCCACCACCCCCCATTGGGGGCGAGTCCGGGCCAAAACGGCCCGTTCGTCGGCCACCCACCAGGTGGGAATCCCGAACTGCAAGATGAAGTCCCGGGCCGACGGATCCAGGGGGACCACTTGAACGCACCCCGAGACGACAAAGTACCGGGCTGGGCCATCGAGGTGCAACGCTTCCCCGGGGTTCCCGTAGATCTCGCGGAACAGGGGGGCCCCGGCCATGTCGTCGCTGAGGACCACTGAGGCCCGGCGGGCGTGGCCAACCAAGGTGCCCCACGACTCTGGTGTGACCCGGTCCAAGACAACCATCGATTCCCCCTATGGATTTTGATACCTGAGAACGGACCCTTTGCATAGCTGAGCAAGGGGGCCTTGGATAGGTGAGCAAGAGGGTCTTCCCCACCTATCCAAGGTGTTACCCGATCAGGACCCGCAGGTCGTCGTCGACGGTTCCGATCCCGGCGACCCCAAAGGTCTTCACCAGCCCATCGACCACCGTGGCTTTCACCCGGCCCAGGATGACCCCCCGGTCGAAGTTGGCGTTGGTGATGGTGGCGAACAGGTTCTCGGCGAGGTACCCCACGGTGTCGGCGGGGACGGGCAGGTTAGCCTGGCGGGCCGCCAGGGCCACAGAACATACTCATCTCTTTCTCCTTTCGAAACTTCTTCGCAAACTCAATGGATCGGGACGACGACGGTCTTGATGGCGAGGTTCTTGCCCGACCGGGCCACCGCCTCGGCGACGATCCGGGATAGGCCGGAACAGCACGGCACTTCCATGATGGCCACGGTGATCGAATACACGGTGTTTCCGGCGATGAGCTGGGCGAGCTTGTGGACGTAGCCGTCGGTCTGGTCGAGCTTGGGGCAGGCGATCACCAGGGCCTTACCCCGGAGCAGGTCGGCGTGGAACGAGCCGAGGGCGAACGCCGTGCAATCCGCAGCGATCAACAGATCGCAGTCCTGGAAGAACGGCGCCGCCGGGGAGACGAGGTGGAGTTGGATGGGCCATTGCCCCAGTTCCGAGGGTGAACCTCCCGGGGCCTTAGGGACCCCGGGACGAACCGGGGCGAAGCTTTGGGCCCGGGAACCCGGGCATCCGTGGCCGGGGCCCGGGCCAGGCAGGGACGTCCTGAGGGCCACCGCCGCTTCGTCGAAGGCCTCGGCCTCCCTGGCCACGATGGTCAGGGCCCCCGTGGGGCAGACGTCGAGGCAGGCCCCCAGACCGTCGCAGTAGATGTCGTGGACCAGCACGGCTTTGCCCTCGGCGTCGAGGGCCAGGGCTCCTTCGGCACAGGCGGTGGTGCACAGGCCGCACCCGTTGCACAGGGCCCGATCGATTTCGATGACGTCGCGTTTCATGGCGTTCTCCTCTTTCCAAGGAGAAGCCTAGCCGGGGTTGAGAAAACGATCCTTGACCTGGGTCAAGGATCGAGGAATTTCCTCACTCGATGAGGGTGTACGCCTTCTCGTTGTGTTGGGAGATGTCCAGGCCCAGGGCCTCGTCCTTCTCGGTCACCCGTAACCCCACCAGGGCTTTGACCACGAGGAAGACGACCGCGGTCCCCCCAAAGGCGACCACCATGGCCGTCCCCGTCGCCTCGGCCTGGAGGACGAAGGCCCCCGGGGCCCCGTAGAGGAGCCCGGCAAAGCCTTGGCCGCCGTTCATGTGGAACGGGGCCGTGATCCCCGGCGCCGCCAGCAGACCGACCCCCAGGGTGCCGATGACCCCGGCGACCCCGTGGACTCCGAAGGCGTCGAGGCTGTCGTCGTAGCCCAACTTCGGCTTCCCTTGGACCACAAAGCCGTAGCAAACCACGCCGGCCACCAGACCCAGGACCAGGGCGCCCCCGACGGTGACGAACCCCGCCGCCGGGGTGATGGCCACCAAGCCGGCCACGGCCCCGGACACGGCCCCCAACAGGGTGGGCTTTTTCTGAAGGCGCCAATCGAGGAAGCCCCAGGCCAAGGCCGCCGCCGCCGCTGCGACGTTGGTCGTCAGCAGGGCGCTGGCCGCCAGGCCGTCGGCCGCCAGACCGCTCCCGGCGTTGAACCCAAACCAACCGAACCACAGCATGGCGCCGCCCACCAAGGTGAACGTCAGGTTGTGGGGGGGCGTCGGCCGCAAATTCCGGCGCCGACCCAGGATCAGGGCCCCGGCCAGGGCGCTGAACCCCGAGTTGATCTCCACCACCGTCCCCCCGGCAAAGTCCATGAGCCCTTGTTTGGCAAACAGCCCGTTGGTCGACCAGGCCATGTGGGCCAAGGGAATGTACACGACGAAGAGCCACAGGACGGAAAACAACAGGAACGCCGAGAACTTCATCCGCTCGGCGAAGGCCCCGGAGACGACCGCCGGGGTAATGGCCGCGAACATGCACTGAAAGATGACAAAGGTCAGGTGACTGACGGGTCCCGAGGGATCGCTCACGGTGTACGGACTGGGGTCGATGGGGCTGATCCCGTTCAGCAGCGTCCAGCGAAAGTCCCCCAGGACCCCGGGGATGAGTTCACCGGGACTGAAGGCCAGGCTGTAGCCCACCAAGACCCAAAGCAAGCTGACGACCACCAAACTGGCAAAGCTTTGCATCATCAACGACAGGACGTTTTTCTTTTTGACGAGGCCACCATAAAACAATCCCAACGCGGGGACGGTCATGAACATAATGAGGGCCGCACTGATGAGGACCCACGCATTGTTTGCGTTTGAAACCATGAGAACTCCAAGGAGGCACGGGGTGCCGGTGTGTGGGGGACGTTGCCCGGGAACGTTCGAGGTCTGGTGCGGCTAGCCGATCGCCGCGGGACCCCGTTCTTCGGTTCGGATGCGGACGCACTCTTCCAGGGGGTAGACGAAGATCTTTCCGTCACCAACCTCCCCGGTCTTGGCACCCCCGAGGATGGCCTGGATGGTGCGATCGACAAAATCGTCATTCACGGCGATTTCGAGCCGGATTTTCCGCAAAAGATTCCCGGTCTCGTGGACTCCCCGGTAAATTTCCGTGGCCCCGCCCTGCCGCCCGTGGCCGAGGACCTCGGAGACGGTCATGAGTTGAACGTCCGCTGCGTAGAGAGACTGTTTGACCTCTTCCAGCCGAAACGGCTGGATGATGGCGACAATAAACTTCATAAAAACTCCGAGGCGAGATTCTAACCGAGGTTCCCGGAAAGCGAAACCAGTTTCTGAGGGACCTCGGGTCGAGGCCGACCGACCCGGGCCCTAGGTCGCTCCCGGGTCCTCGTCGATCAAGCCCTGGAGCCGCCGGCACGATGCCACCTCAACCTGGGAGCCGGTGACCCTCAGGTACCCATCGCGCTCCAGCTGACCCAGGGTCCGGGACAGGGTTTCGGGGGCCATCCCGAGTTCCCGGGCGATTTCCACTTTCTTTTTGGGGAGGGGGAAGGCGCAGGCGTTCCGGTCACCGGGGCACCCCTCCTTTCGGCCGGGACACAGGCCCCAGAGAAACCGGGCCACCCGTTCCCGGGCGTCCATGACGGTCAGGGCCTCGATGCGGCGGTTCAACCCCAGGCACTTCTGGGCCAATAACCCGAGGAAGAACTGGGACACCTCGGGGTTCAGGGATCCCCACAGGGCGGCCCGGCGAAACTCCAGGACCCGGCTGGGGCGGACGACCAGGCCCTGGACCGGGAACCCCTGGCCGGCGAACAGCACCGCCTCACCGAACCACTCCCCCGGACCAAGCCGGGCCACCTCGACTTCCTCGCCGGTCCGGGCGACCCGGCGCAGGGCCACCTCCCCCGCTTCGAGGAAGTAACACCGGTCGGCAGGCTCCTCTTGGAGGAACAGCAGGGNGCCCTGGGGCACGTCCCGGGGGNGGGCCAAGGGCCCCAGCGCCGGGGGAAACGAGGGGACCAGGGAAGGATCCCGGGGGCCCACCCTAGCCCTTCACCACGATGAAATGCTTGAGGATCCGAAGGAGTTGAGCCGTCCGGTTGTACCCGTTGATCAACGACTCCACCAGGGCCCGGTGGTCCTTGCCCCCGAGGCCCTTGATGTTGGCCACATACTGGGGCTGGGGGCTCTTGTAATCCGAGAGGATTTCTTGGACCCGGACGGCCAGGACCGACAGGATCTTGCCCTGGTCTTCGAGGACCCCGAGGGCGGCTCGATTCAGCTTGTCGACCAGGGCCCGGGGCACCGAGGATACGGGCACCTTTTTCGAGAGGTACTTTTCCAACACGGGGAGGCCAATCTTCGTGTCGTGCTCCAACCCGTGGTCGAAGGCCTCGAGGGTCCCTTGGATCTCTTCGGCGGAGTAGAGGGCGTCGCTGAGGGACTGACCCCACTCCTTGTCCGTGAAGGCCCCGCCCAACACCACCTTTTTGACCGAGTCCAGGTACCCCGTCTTGAGGACGACGAAGCAAAAGGTCCGCATCACCTGGAACGGTTTGACCGCCGACAGGGGGGGGAGGCCCGCATTGGTGAGGGTCTCACTGGTCTCGGCGTTGTACACGGTGAGGGGCAAAAGGGGAGTGCCGGCAAACAACCCCGAAATATCGGCTTCGAGGGTGCTCTCGCTCTGCTCCCGGGCGGCCCGGTCCCGGTCCCGGACGAACTGGTCCGCCAACACCCCGGCGTACTGTTGCACCGCATGCTCGGGAAACCGCTGGACGTCGGGTTGGGCGTCGGCGCTTCTCTGGAGCACCCGGATCAGGGCCAACAGAACCGACGGCGAACACGGACCCCGGAACTGGTCCCGGAGCCGATCGAGCAGAAGCCCGGTCTTCCGTCGATTCTCGGCGGCCTTCTGGGGCCCCAGCCGTTCCAGCAGAAGCCCCAGGAGTCCCTCCACCCCCGGGCCCAAATCGATCCCTGCGACCACGTAATAGAGGTCCAAAAGCTCGGTGACCAGGGACGCCCCGTCGACCGCTTTGAAGCTCTGGGTGGACGTCCCACTCTGGTAGCCAAACCGCGTCAGCAGGGGCACCAACGAGTGCCCGGCCAAGGTCTTGAGCCGGAGCAACGCCTCGAAATCCCCCTGGAGCTTGTCCGTATCCTGGCGGCGCAGGTCGACCAGCAGACTATTGAACTCGGCGGTCAGGGCGGCCAGCTCCCGGGTGGGGTCTCCGGACCGGGCGAGGCGATCCTTGATCGTTTCGAAAGACAGATTTGACCGACGGTCGGCGATGTCCCCCGTCAGGACAGACTCGATGAGGTACCCCATCATCCGATCCTGGACCTTCCGTTCCGGGTGCGAAAGGGTCTTGTCGAAGACCTCGGCCAAGGGTTGGAGCAGGCCGTGGACCTGGGCCCACCCCTGGGCAAACCCCGGCAACACCGAGTCGGACCGGGGCGAGTACACCGAGGGCCGGAGCCCTTGGAGGGTCTCGGCGTGGTCCCGGAGCAAGCGTTTGGCCTTCAGGGCCTCGGGGTCCGACGAGAACAGTCCTTCCAAGAAGTCAGCGAGGCTTTCGAACAATCCGGCCATGGTCGCACTGTACCCCGGGAGCTTGGGATCTCGCAACCGCCCCGACCGCACACGGTTGCGCTTTTGGCCGATTCCCGGTAGAAACAACCATGAGCAAGATCCGCCTCGCCGTGCTGTTCGGTGGCATTTCAGGGGAGCACGAAGTGTCGTGCCTCTCGGCCGCCTCCATCCTCCAAAACCTGAACCCCGACCGTTACGACGTGACCCCCGTGGGGGTTTCCAAGGAAGGACGCTGGTTTGTCCAGCCGGCCTGGGCTGGTCAGGCCCTCCACGTGGTCGAATCGACGGCCCAAGAGGTGTTCGTGCGCCCCGGCCTGGGGTTCACGGTGGGGGGGAGCCCCCTGACCATCGATGCGGTGTTCCCCATCACCCACGGCATCCAGGGGGAAGACGGCCGGTTGCAGGGGTTGCTGGAATGCGCCGGGGTCCCCTACGCCGGGGCCGGGGTCCTGGCCAGCGCCCTGGGCATGGACAAGGCCTTTGCCAAGCAGATCTGGGAGGCCCAGGGCATCCCCGTGGTCCCCTCGTTGGTGGTGACCCCCGGGGAGGTTGACNCCCCCCAGGCCCTCCGGGCCACCTGGGACCGAGCCGTCGCCACCCTGGGCACCCCCTTGTTCGTGAAACCCGCCAACTCGGGCTCGTCGGTGGGGGTCGCCAAGGCGGCCTCCTGGGAAGCCTTCGGGCCGGCCCTGGCCGCAGCCTTCGCGGTGGACAGGAAGGTGCTGGTCGAGACGGCCGTCGAGGCCCGGGAAATCGAGGTGGCCGTCCTCGGGGGNGAAGAACCCCGGGCCTACGGCCCCGGGGAAGTGGTCCCCTCCCACGAGTTTTACGACTACGATGCCAAGTACACCGACCCCGCCGGGGCCGATTTGGTGATCCCGGCCCGGTTGACCGCCCGGGTCACCGAGAAGATCCTGGGGTGGGCCGTGGCGGCCTACCGGGCCCTGGGGACGACGGGCTTCGCAAGGGTCGACTTCTTCGTCGACAAGACCACGGACCAGGTGTGGGTCAATGAGATCAACNCCCTCCCCGGGTTTACCACCATTTCGATGTTCCCCCGGATGGCCATGGCCGGGGGCCTGACCTATCCTCAGGTGCTGGACGCCATCATCGACCAGGCTCTGGTCCGCTGATGGGCCGCCTCCTCTCTCTGGCCGCTTTGCTCCTGGTCTCCGGGGGCTTCCTGGGCGCCGAAGGCCGGTTCCGGGCGGACGACGGCAACTTTTGGCGCCTCCACGACAACCCCAGCCTGGTGGCCGCGTCGGGGGACCTGTTTGCCCTCGGGTATTCGGCCTTCTCCGACCCCCAAGGGTGGTCTGCCCCGTCCAACGAACTCAAGATGATCTCCCCCCTGGTGTCCTTCGATTACTCCTGGCAGGGATCGAACAGCACCCTGGGGGTCGGAACCGCCGTCCGTCCGTTCAGTAGCCTGTCCCTAGGGTACCGGGGGGATACGATCACGACCGGGGGGAACCGCCAGTCGACCTACAACTTCGGGATGCTCTACCGCCCCTGGGACCTGGTTTCGGCCGGGATCACGGTGGACGATGCCTTTGGCCCGAACCGGCTCTGGGGGGCAGGCCTCGCCCTCCGGCCCTNCCTCTGGCAACCCGGGGGGGATGGACTCACCCTCACCGCCGATGCGTCGTGGACCCCCACCCAGTGGACCTGGGAGCGGTGGGGGGCCCGGTGGTCGTGGCAGAGTTCCGACCTCCGGGTTTGGTACGATGCCCTCACCGGGCTGCCGGGGGTGGAACTGACCCTGGCCTGGGGTCCCTCGGAGACCATGGGATCCCTCAACCGGGCCGGGGAGGCCCTGCGGTGGTCGTCCCGGACCCCCGAAGTGTCGGCCTTCGGGTCGGTCATCCTCCGGATCCGGGGCACGGGGCCTCTGTTGCCCTCGTCGATTCCCCCGGGGTTGATCAACCTGAGGCCCCCGCGGTGGGATCTCCCGGGGTTGAAGTTCCTCCTGGACCGAGCGGCCCGGGACGGTCAAATCGTCGCCGTGGTCTTCGAGGATCCGCCCACCGTCCTCGGGTTAGCCGGGGCCGAAGAACTCCGGGACTCCCTGGAACGGCTGAAAAAGGCCGGGAAGAAGGTCTATGTCCACGCCGACTCCTACGACGATAGCCTGGGCTACCAAGGGTGGATCTCGGCCGCCGACCGGGTGGTCCTCGACCCATCGGGGGGAGTCGACCTCGTGGCCGGAGGGTCCCGTCGCCTGTACCTCAAGGGGTTTCTCGACAAGATCGGCGTCGAATTCGTGAACTTTGCGCCCTGGGATACCAAGTCCTTCTTCAATAACCTGACCGCCTCCTCGATGCCCGACGGCGAGAGGGCCATGCTCAAACGCTACCTCACCGACCGGGATGCGTTGGCCGCCGCCGCCCTCGGGTCGGGTCGGGGNCCCCGACTTCACGGCGACCCTGCCACCGCGGTCGCCCAGGGTCCCTACCTCGAGGCCCAGCAGGCCCTGGACCTGGGGCTCATCGACCAGATCCAGACCCGGGCGGAATTTGAAGAGGCCCTGAGGGTCGAACACCCCGGAATCAGCTTTGTGGACGATGTGCCCATCCGCCGGAACCCCGGGTGGGGTCCGTCGATCACCCGGCGGACGGTGGCCGTCGTCCACCTCGTGGGTGACATCGTCGGCGGCCCCGGGGAGGCCGGTCGGTCCATCGGTCGGGACGCGGTCACCCAACTTCAACGACTCCGGGACGACCCCGAGTTCCGGGCCGTTCTGCTGGAAGTCGACTCCCCCGGGGGCGCCGTCCTCCCCAGCGCGGCCCTGGCCGACGAAGTGAGAAAAACCGTCGCCGCCGGCAAGCCCGTGGTGGTGGTCATGGGCGATGTGGCCGGGAGCGGCGGGTACTACCTGAGCGCCCCCGCGTCCCGGATCTTCGCCGAGCCCGGGACCCTCACGGGGTCCATCGGCGTGACCTCGGTGTTCTTCAGCGCCCAAAAGACCCTGGACCTGCTGGGGATCAAGGCCGACGGGGTCGACCAGGCCCCGAGCGCCGCCTTTGGGGACTGGACCCGCCCCCTTTCGGACCAAGACCGCCAGAAGTGGGCGTCGAAGATCCAGTCCCTGTACCAAAGGTTCGTGAAGGTGGTGGCCGACGGTCGGCACCTCGACCCGGCGCGCCTGGAGCCCTTGGCCCGGGGACAGATCTATACCGGACGGGAAGCCCTGGCCCTGGGCCTGGTGGACGAACTCGGGGACCGGCGACAAGCCCAGGCCTGGCTCGAACAGCAACTGGGGGGCCGGGTCGAGTGGACGGACTTTTACCCCGGGGAGACCCATTGGCTAGGGGACTTGTTCGAGCCCTTCACCGATGCCGCCCTCGAGAGTTCTACCTCGCCCACCCTAAGGCTGGCCCGGACCCTCGACCGGACCGTCGGCCCCGTGACCCAAGACCTCACGGGGGTGGTGGCCCGGGGACCCGGGCCCCAGGTGTGGGTGGACGCCCCGTAGGAGAACGACGGATCCCCTAAAACTGGTGTTTTTGGGGGTCCAGGCGCCCTTCCCTCAGTTGCAACNCCTCGGTGGCCAACAAGGCGATTTCCTGCCGGGAGTGGCTGACGACGACGGTGGTGACCCCCGTCTCCCTCTGGATTCTCCGCAGGTCCTCCCCCAGGGACTCCCTGAGGTCTTCGTCGAGGGCCGACAGGGGCTCGTCCATCAAAAGCAACTCGGGGTCCCGGACCAGGGCCCGGGCCAGGGCCGCCCGCTGCCTTTGGCCCCCGGAGAGTTCCCGGGGAAAGTGGTGGGCCCGGTCGGCCAAGTGGACCAGGTCGAGGAGTTCCCGGGCCCGGGCCCTGTCGTTCCGGGCGTAGAGCAGGTTGCCCAGAACCGTCATGTGGGGGAACAGGGCATAGTCCTGGAACACCATGCCAATCCGTCGTTTTCGGGCCGGGACAAAGAGCCTCCGGCGCCCGTCGAACCAAAACGCTTCGTTCTGGACCACGAAGCCGTCGTCCGGGCGGTCGAGACCGGCGAGGCACCGCAACAGGGTGGTCTTCCCACTCCCCGACGGGCCCTCGATCCCCAGGAAGGTGCCCTGGGTAATGGCGTATTCGACGTCGAGTTGAAACCGTGAGGCCCCGGCCTGGAAGGCCTTCTTGAGGTAAAAGTGGATCATCCCGACCTCCGGGCCTGGGGACGCTGAAGGTGGTTGAGCAGGAGCNCCCCCGGATAGGCGATGGCCACCAAGACCAAGGCGTAGCCCTGGGCGGCCCCGAAGTCGAGGGCCTCCACCCTCTCATAAATGGCAATCGACACCACCTTGGTGACCCCCGGGAGGCTCCCCCCGATCATCAGGACCACCCCGAACTCCCCCAAGGTGTGGGCAAAGGTCAGGATCATCCCCGACAGGAGGCTGGCCCGGACCAGGGGAATGGTCACCCGGAAAAAGGTCTCGACCCTCCCCTTCCCCAGGGTGGCCGAGGCTTCCCAGAGCACCGGGGGCACGGCCAGGAGGCCGGTCTTGAGGCTGGTGAGCATGAAGGGCAGGCCGGACACACAACTGGCCACGACGATCCCCGGGAACGAGAAGGCCAGCCGGAGGCCAAACGTGTCGAGGAAGAACTTGCCCACGGGGCCGTAGGGCGACAGGAACAACAACAGGTAGAAGCCCAACACCGTGGGGGCCAGGACCAGGGGCAGCGAGAACACCGACTCCACCCAGATCACCCAGGCCCGCTTCGAGAACGCAAACCACCAGGCCAGGGGGAAGCCGACGACCAGCAACACCCCGGTGACCCAGAGCCCCAACTGGAGGGAAACCCAGAACGGTACCCAGTCCATCGGCCCTCCGTCTGTCCCGCCCGGGGCCCTAGGGCTTCCCGTACCCGAAGTCGGCGAAGACCTTCTGGGCCTCGGGGGACTGCAAGAACTCGACGAAGGCTTTGACTTCCGGCAGGGCTTCGGCGGTCTTCAGGACGACGAACCCCTGTTCGATGGGGGCGTAGAGCTTGGGGTCCACTTCAAACCAGAATTTCCCTTCCTGACGGTACGGGGCCACGTCGGGGGAATAGAGCACCGACTTGTTCACAAACCCAAACCCGGCGGCGGTTAAGGTGAACTGCAGGGCCTGGGTGATGGTCTGGCCGGTGATCTGCTTGGCCTTCACCGTGTCGTAGAGCCCGGCCTTGGTCAGGGCTTCGACGGTGGCCCGGCCGTAGGGGGCCACGTCGGGGTTGGCCACGGCAAACTGGGTCACGGCCGGATCCAGGACCACCGACAAGCCGTGGGACAGGTCCACGGGCTTGGTGGCCAAGAAGATGAGCCGTCCCACGGCGTAGGTCTTCACGGGCCCGGTGGCCAGACCGGCATCCACCAGCTTCTGGGCAAACCCAAGGTCGGCGGATAGGAACACCTGGTAGGGCGCCCCGTGGGAAATCTGGGTGACGAGGGCGCCCGAGGCTCCGAAGGTGAACTGAAGGGACTTTCCGGGGTGGGCCTTGGCGTAGGCCTGGGACAGGGGGGCCTCGACGGCACTCAGGTTGGCCGCGGCGGCCACCGACACGGTTTGGGCGACCAAGGGGAACCCGAGGGCCCCCAGGGCCAGGGCCAGGATGATTGGTTTCATGGTGTCACACTCCTGCGGGCATCATCGCACCGCCGACCGGGGCCTGAAAAGGGGGGGGACCCGCCGGGCCAGCGGCCGTCACTCGACCGGAAGGTCGTAGGGAGCCGCCCTCACCGGGAGCAGCACCCGGGTCCAGTGGACGGGGTCGTCGGTGCCCTCGGGCCGCAGTTCGACGTTCACCCACGAGGGCAGTTCGAGGGCCGTCTCGTGGAAGTGTTTGACCCCGGGCCAGGGGGTGCGGTCGGCCTGGAGGGCAAACTTGAACTCTTCGGCTTCGTACGGGCGCCCGGCCCAGTAGGGCTTGGCCCGGGCGACCCACCCTTTCACATCGGTCCAAGCGGCGTCGGGCTCCCAGGTCCACGAGGCCAAGGGGCTTCCATAGGGCGCGGACCACTGGAGGGTCAACACCCCGGCCCCCACCACCCTTTGCTTCAGCACCTCGTGGCGGTGGGCAAACTCCTGGGCGGCCCCGGCCCACAGGAGCGAAAACGGCTGGGCCTTCAACGAGGCCCGGGCCAGGTTCACCCCGTATTGGGCCACGGCCTCGGCCTCGGGGACCGAACCCAGGGCCTCGAGGCGGGCGATCTCGGCCCGGACCAGGTCGGGGAGTTGGTCGAGGCCGAGGCCCGCCA
>JGI26470J50227_1000565_pt1 | contig 14850 bp, 17 predicted proteins | sample FreactTroBogLake_FD_50227 | JGI IMG/M metagenome (IMG submission 50227) | reverse complement strand
GGTTCCGTCTGCGGACAGACCGTCCCGGCTGGCCCTGCCACGTTCGCGGGAACTGAGGTCATCCCGATGGACCTTTACGCCCCCGGTACGTCGTCCTATCTCGGCGGCGCTCAGACCGCGCTCAGCAACATCACGCAGCTTGGTCAGGGTCCGATGGTTGACCTTACCACGGTCGGCACGGCTCAGACCATCCCGAACAACACGCCGTTCTATTTCTTGGACGGTTCGCAGGGTTCGGCGCTGACCGTCACCATGCCTGCCACGGCTGTTGAAGGGCAGATTCAGAACGTCGTCTGCGAAGCGGCCACGGCTGGAACGCTGACGGTCGCCGCCAACACCGGGCAGACGCTCAAGGGCAATCCGAACACGACTTGCACCGCTGGCGTTGGCTATCAGTGGCGTTATCAGGCCAGCAATACCACGTGGTATCGCGTGCGCTGATTTCTTCCCTCATTCAAGGAAAACGAACATGCAGAAAAAGGGTTTTGACTACAAGGGCGCTGTTGGCGACATTAAGCCCGTCATGGGTTCCTCGATGGCGCTCAACAATCAGCGCAACGTCGGCGCTGAGAAGCCTTCGGCTATGGGAAACCACTCGCCGGGCGGCACTCGCCCCGAGCGCGTGAATGAATCCCCGATGCCGATTCCGATGCCGAAGTAGGTTGAGCTAGCGCCGCCTTGGTGGTTAAAATCATTGCGGCGCTGGTTTCGTGATGCAATCCCTTGCAGAGGCGGAAGCGTACATATCCGCCCTAGGCCCGAAGCAAAAAGCCGAGCTTGATAAGCTGCTATCGGCGGAATTGGAAATTCAGGCTAACATCGCCAAGCTTCGAAGAGAACGCGAATGGACGCCTCGCCCTTATCAGAAAGCCCTTTGGGACTATCTGCAAGGCGGCGGAAAGCGCGCTTGTGTCATTTGGCACCGTCGATCCGGTAAGGACGACGTAGCGCTTAATTGGACAGCCGAAGCGGTCATCAATCGCGTTGGTGAATATTGGCATATGCTGCCCGAGGCCGCACAAGGTCGCAAGGCCATTTGGGACGCGGTTAACCCGCACACTGGCCGAAAGCGCATTGATCAAGCGTTTCCTATGGAAATGCGCGAGAAAACCCGCGCTCAAGACATGGTTATTGAATTCAAGAATGGTTCCTTGTGGCGTGTCGTAGGGTCTGACAATTACAACAGCCTCGTTGGCTCTACCCCGGCTGGCGTCATCCTTTCCGAATGGGCCATTGCCGATCCGAACGCATGGGCCTTTCTTCGTCCTATCCTGCTTGAAAACGGCGGATGGGCGATCTTCATAACCACGCCGCGCGGTATGAACCACGCCAAGGCGACTTATGATCTAGCCCGCAATGAGCCCGATTGGTTCGCAGAACTTCTGACGGTTTCGGATACCAAGATATTCAGCGACGAAAGCCTAAACCAAGAGCTTCGTCAGCTTCAGCACGACATGGGACCAGAGGAAGGCCAAGCGCAATTCGATCAAGAGTATAATTGCTCTTTCGCGGCGGCGCTTATCGGGGCTTACTACGGTCCCGCTTTAAACCGCATGGAAAAGGAAGGCCGGATCGGGAATATCCCGTTTGATCGGGCTGTCTTGGTTCACACGGCTTGGGATTTGGGCGTTTCGGATTCGACCGCCATCTGGTTTATCCAATGCGTCGGCAAAGAGCGCAGGCTTTTGGATTACGTCGAGGTTTCCGGCGTCGGTTTTGAGGAACATGCTCGCATTCTAGCCGACAAGGCAAGACAGCACGGCATACAATATGGGTTCCACTATTTCCCTCACGACGTAGCGCACCGCGAACTGTCCAACAATGGGCTATCGCGGACTGACACGCTACAGGGGCTTGGGATTAGGCCAAAGGTTGTCCCGGCGTCCAACGTAAACGACGGCATAAACGCGGTTCGCCGTATGCTGGATTTTACGTGGATTTCCGAAAAGCGATGCGAGCGCGGGTTGAACGCCCTGCGGAATTATCAGCGCGGATGGAATGAGAAACTAAAGATGTTTTCGGACGCGCCTTTGCACAATTGGGCCAGCCACGGCGCGGATGCTCTGCGCACGTTTGCGGCTGGTCATCGCGATCCGAAAGACAAATCGACCTTCAACGGCAAAATCCCGACGTTCCGCGATGTTGGCAAGCCTGCGGGCAACGGCTGGATGTCGCGCTAAATGGCGGCCCTGATCGAGCGCGACGAGACACAGACTGACCGTCCAGACCGCGCTATCGTCAACCGCGCCCTTGAGCGTTGGAAAGCCTGTCAGGAATGGCAGGGAACCGAAGACGAGCGCGCACGCGAGGATATAAAGTTCGCCAACGGCGACCCTCGCAATCGCTGGCAATGGCCGGATGATGTATATAATCAGCGCACGTCTGACGGGGCCGAACTTCCCTGTCTGACTATCAACAATACCCGCGTTCATAACGACATGATTATTAACGCCATGAGCAAAAACGCTTATGGCGTGAAAATCCGCCCTACAGGCGGCAAGGCGTCGTATGAAAGCGCCAAAGTTATGCAGGCGCTTGTGCAGCGCATTGAATACATATCCAAGGCCAGTTCTCAATATCGCAAGGTTGCCGAGCATCAGGTAGACGGCGGGATCGGCTATATCGTCATATCGACGGATTACGTTTCCGAACGCTCATTCGACCAAGAGATTTACCTGAAGGCGGCGACCGATCCGACTGCGGTTTATCTAGATCCTTGGATCAAAGAGCCCGACGGATCAGATGCAATGTTCGGGTTTGAATTCGAGAAAATGTCTCGCAAGACATTCAATCGAAAATACCCCGCGTGGAAAGACCGCGTAGCCTCTGCACCGCTTGATAGCGCTTTCGTTTCGTGGCTGACGGATAAAGAAATCGTCCTTTGCAAATATTGGGAAAAGGAACAGATTAAAGACCTTCTCGTTGGCTTCACCGACGAAAACGGCGATGAGACGATTAAGCTTCGATCTGAGTTGAAAGCCGAAGCGGGAAAAGAACTTTACAAGAGAATTCTAGAGCAGATTGAAAATGGCGAGATTGACGGCCAAACGCGGCCTGTCTTACGCAACAATGTCAAATGGTATCTGATAGCCGGTTCCGAACTCATAGATGATGGCGATTGGGCGGGGAAATATATCCCCATTTGCCGATGTCCCGGTCGAGAGACGGTTATTGACGGCACGCTAGATCGCAAGGGCCACACGCGCCCTTTGATAAACGCGCAACACATGCTCAACTATTCGGCGTCTGTCGCGGTTGAAACGGCGGCTCTTGCCCCGAAAGCGCAATGGATCGGCCCCGCTCGCGCCTTCGAAGGCATGGAGCAATGGAAGGATTTGAACGTCAAGCGCTATGGCGCTTTGATGTATAACGACGTTGACGACGAAGCACCGACAGAGCTTCAGAAGATTGATATGCCTCAGCGGTTGGACCCTCCTAGGGCTAACCCGAGCGCCTTGCAGGGTATGCAAGACGCCGAACGCCAGATGATGATGATTTCGGGCCAGTTTGAGGCCCAAATGGGTGAGAACGACACACAGTCTGCGGCGTCTGGAAAGGCCATCGGGGAACGCAAGGAACAGGGCGATACGGCCACATACCATTTCCCCGAGCATATGTCGGACATGAAGCGGTTTATCGGCGTCCAGTTGATTGACCTGATACCGAAAATCTATGATACAAAGCGCACTCTCGCCATCATGGATGAAAGGCAGGAAAAGCGTTGGATTATGATTGATCCGACGCTTTCTGACGCGACGCAGGAAATGCAGCACGAGGCGGAAGACGAAGAAGCCATCAAGCTAGCGTTCAATCCGGCTGTTGGCGAATATGAATGCGTTTCCGACCCCGGCCCGTCCTACGCGACGCAGAGACAGGAAGCTTGGCAGGCGTATTCGCTTATCATGCAGCAAAACCAGTGGGTGGCGTCTTGTGCCGCCGATCTGTTGGCTAAGTCGGGAGACTTCCCCGGCGCTGAGGAATTGGCCGAGCGTCTGCAAAAGGAAATCAAGGCTATCAAGCCTTATCTGTTCGACGATGGCAAAGAGCCGCAGATGGTGCAGGCTCAGCAGCAGTTGCAAAAGCTAACCGCTCTCAACGCCGAACTTATGCAAAAGCTGGCGATGAAAGACATTGCGATTAAGGGCAGGGACGAAAAGCGCGATATAGAGGCGTCGAATTCCGAAACCAACCGCCTTAAGGTCATGATTGAGGCTCTTGCGAGACTGACACTGACGCCGCAACAGCGCGCGCAGATGGAACATGAAATCGCCATTCAGTCGAATGACCATATCATGGGGATGATTTCGGACGCGAATGCTGCGGATTTACAGGCCCAATCGGGCGCGGACGAAGCGGGAAGCGAAGGGGCTAGCGCATGAAAAAGCCGATGAAAATGTCTGCGAAATCGACTGGCGACATGAAGGTGAAAAAGGGCGATCCCGACATGAAAAAGGACAAGCCCAAAGACGCGAAATGGACTAAGGGTGCAAAGTGCAAGTGAGCCGAAACCTCATCATCGGGAACGAGGTAATCAGCGTCTCTGACGCGATGAANCTTTGCGATTATCTCTACGCTCACGCCTATGAACTCGCAGGCCAATATTACGAACAGAACCGCAGCGAGAAATTCCGGCTGAATTGGCCGAACGCTTACGATTACGCGGAAGCCAATCGCAAGGCGTTTGTGCAGCAGGCGCGGGCCGATTTCACGACGCTTCTAGGCAATGAGAAAACGCCCGACGCGACGAAAAAGCGGCTTTATCTCGCATTGTTGGTTGAGCGCGCATTTGCGGCGGGCCTTGAGCGCATGGGCCAAGAGGCCGACACGCAAATTCAAATCCACAAGGGAACGCAACAGTTCGACGGCGACAAGGCGGAAAACCGCAAGATCGTTGAGAATTTTGGCCGTGAGCGGGATTTGAAAGCGGTTCTAAAAGCGGGCGCGGCTAAAATCGCGCGTATGAACTGAGGCAAAGTATGAACATTGAAGGCGAAGAAGGAGACGCTCCCGTTGCGGCGCTAGAAGCGCCGGTCATCGAGGGCGAAGTCGTTGAGAATACCCCGGAACCTGTCGCGCAGGCCGAACCGGAACCCGAGCCGAAACCGGCGAAGAAACCCGCCGATCCTCTTATTTCCGAGATTACCAAACTTCGCGCTCGCAACCGTGAACAAGAAGCGGCAATTGAAGCGGCTAAACGTGAAGCCGCAGACGCCCGTGCACTGGCGGAACGCTTGGCTAAGGGGGAAAACAGCGACGGGGCGCCGAAAGCAACTCCCGGCTTTTCTCATGGGCTAGACGAGTTCGAAGTCGAGCGACGCGCGAACCTGAAAGCGCTTGACCGCGAAATCGCCCGCGTTGTCCGCATTGGCGAAACCCAATTCGGAAAGGAAGAGTACGACCGCGTGAGGGCTAACCTAGTTGCTCTTGGCGCGGACAGCTATGATTTCGTCGGGCATGTCATGGACGTTGACCCCGAAAACGCGCACGCGATCTTACGCGATATTGCTGCCGATTCCGCTCGCGCCATCGGCCTTGTCAACATGAACCCGACACAGAGGATCGCGGAGCTTACCCGTATGTCAATGAATTCCAAGACGGCGAAGGCGACGCCGGAACCGATTGCGAAGGCGGCCACGAAATCCATTAGCGCGGCTCCCAAGCCCGCCCCTGCTATTTCCGCATCGTCCTCAACCGCGGTTGACTGGCGGTCGGATAAGGCCAGTGAGGAGGAATTTACAAAGGGGTTTAATGAGATGCTGAAGAACCGTCGCGCTCGCCGTTGATTTAGAAGCCTGATTCTGCTATATAAAACGGGCCTCCGAAGCGTTTGCACCGCTGCCGGAAGCCCTGACCACAAAGAGCATGGGCGCTCCAAATGGCTGTCGAAATCATATCTTATGCCGACGCGAAAGCGAAGGGGCTAAAACGGTATTTTACCGGAAAGCCCTGCAAGCGCGGCCATATCGTTGATCGGTTCGTCGCCAGTTGCGCGTGTACCGCCTGCACGGCGATGCATACGGACAAGTGGATTGCCGAAAACCCAGATGCTTCAAAAATTCGCGCCGAAAACGGGCGTAAATTCCGGGCCAAAAACCCAGAATATGGCGCGGAATGGGTAAAGGCTAATCCTAATTCTCGGCGTGTTATCGCTCAAAAATGGTATCAGAAAGACCCAAAGTCTTCCATTGACCGCGTAACGCAATGGAGAAACGACAATCCCGAGAAAGCGCGGGCAATCGTGCGAAATCGGGCCGCCCTTAGAGCCAAAGCCGAGGGCAAGCATACCGCCGAAGAAATCACGGCGATGTTGAAAAAGCAAAAGTGGAAATGCGTAGGATGTGGCGCTTCAATCAAAGCGAAGCATCACATTGATCATATCGTTCCGCTCTCACGCGGCGGAAGAAACGATATTTCCAATCTTCAAGGGCTTTGCGTTCGCTGCAATTGCAGCAAGAACGCCAAACTCCCCGAAGATTGGGCGCGTGAAAGGGGCCTATTGATTTAGGGCCGCCCCCAAAGCGGCGCACCAGAAAAGCTGGGTCAAGACGTAGCGGGATACCTTCCCCGCCGCATACTCGTGCGTAATCTAGGTTATCCCGTAACTCTCTGGTCGGGACCAGATAACCCGCAGCAAAAAGGGCTGCAATCCAAATCAAGCGCAAGTACTGGCGCGGTCCCGAAAGGATAAGTTACAATGGGAAATCAAATTCTTACGCCCTCTATGATTACGCGATACTCTGTGAGGATGTTTCTAAACACCAATTACTTTTTGCAGAATGTAAGCCGTCAGTTCGAAGATCAGTACGGCGTCGAAGGCGCTCGTATTGGCGCTCAGCTTCGCATTCGCTATCCCAACCAGTACACGGTCACGGATGGCCCCGGCCTTGCCGTACAGGATACGATTGAGCAGCAGTTCCTTCTGACCGTCGCCACTCAGCGTCACGTTGACGTTGCCTTTACGTCGGCGGAAACCACGCTTGACATTGACGATTACATGGAGCGTATCGTCCTCCCGCGCGTCAATGCGCTGGCGGCGAACGTTGCCATTCAGATCATGGCGAATACGGCCCCGGTGGTTCGCAATATCACCGCGAATGTCGATTCGAACAACAATATCCTGCCCGTTACGGACGTCCCGTTTGCGCTCGCCCGCGCGGTCTTGGAAGAAAACTCGGCTCCCAACTTTGGCGAGCAGGGTATCCGCAAGGTTGTTCTTGCGCCGCGTTCTGACGCTCGCGTGCAGATCGCCCTTCGCGGCTTGCTGAACCCGGTTGACGAAATCAGCCGTCAGTACAACTCGGCCATGATGTACGAGGCGCTTCAGTTCCGATGGTTTGAAGACCAGTCGGTTGTCTCGCACACGACGGGTACGGCGACCACGGCGACCGTCAACGGCGCTAACCAGACCGGAAATACGCTTACCATCAACGCGATTTCGGGAACCCTTAATCAGGGCGACGTTATCACGATTGCGGGCGTCAACGCGGTCAACCGCACGTCGTTCCAGTCTCTCGGCACTCTGTCGCAGTTTGTCGTGACTGCCAACGTCGCTTCGGGCGCAACCTCTATCGGCATTTATCCGCCGATCATCCCGCCCGCGTCGTCCGTCCCGTATGCGGGCCTTCCCTATACCCCGCAGCAGTATCAGACCGTCACGGCCTCCCCGGCTAACTCTGCCGTCATCACGCCGTTCGCTAACGCGGGCGTCACCTATCGCCAGAACCTCGCTTACGCGCCTGACGGTATCACGATGGTCGTTGCCCCGCTCTGGATTCCGCAGAACGAAAAGGGCGTCATCGCCGCAGCTCGGCATGAGTATGATACATTGTCCATGCGTAGTTTGGTGGTCTATGAGCCGTCCACGGATCAGCCGATCGATAGGTTGGACATTCTCTTTGGTAGCGGCATTCCGCGCCCGGAATGGCTATGCACGGTGGCTGATTCGACCCCGTGAGTTTGGTTGACATAATCACCAAATAAGCGTACAAAAAGCGAACACCGAAAGCGCGCCAACGCTTCCGGTGTTCTAACCACTCCGAACGTTAGGGCGTTCAAAATGGCTGACGAAATCATAGCACGTGCCGCCGCTATGGCGAAAGGGCTGTCGAGGTATTTTACCGGCAAGCAATGCAAGCGCGGACATATTTCACAACGGATAACATCGAATGGGACGTGTGAGGTTTGTTACTCACAGGACTTGACGCGATGGCGTTCTGAGAATTCCGAGCGAATACGGCAAACTGAAAAAGAATATTGGTCAAAAAACAAAGCGGCAAAGAACGCAAAAGATCGACGTTATCGCGAAAAGCACGTCGAGTTGGTTCGCCAAAAGGACAAAGAGAGATACGCTAGGACGCCGCGCGATGTTTTGCGAAAGCATCGGCGCGACCGAAAAGCGCGTGTTAAAAATGCTCCCGGATCACATACATTGCTTCAACTTGAGCAAATGTTTGACCGTCAAAAAGGGCGATGCGCCGCGTGTTTTATAAAACTCACGATGAAAAATAAGCATCTTGACCACATTTTCGCGGTTACGAGGTCCGGGTCAAATAGCATTGAAAACTTGCAATGGCTTTGCGCGACATGCAATCTACGCAAACACAACAAAGACCCCTTCGTTTGGGCGCAAGAGAACGGTCGCCTACTTTAATCCGCGACCCAATGTCTAACTATCAAAGAGGCAATTACCTATGGCGTATGAATCAAGCTTGAACCTTCTGGACAAGCTCCCGTCTCGCGCAAGCGTCGGCTATCTCTCGGACGATATTGCCCGAGAAGGCCAGAAAATCCGCATGGATGACGGCGACGGGTACGATATTGTCGGCGAGCCCGCTGACAAGATCGCCTTCCCTGATTACAGCAAGGTCAAACACCTTCGCAAATATTTCAACCGAACCGGCTATCAGGTTTTCCCGGCGTGGATTTACAATCACGAAACCGGCGATTCCCGCATCGTCAGAAACGCGGCGGAAGCCGAAGCGTATGGAATTGTTTTCCGCGCCACGACGCCGGAAGAACGCGCCTCATTTGGCGTCAATTATCGTTGGGATAGGGTCACGCCGACTGACCCCTCTATTGTCATGGGCAAAGGCGAATGGGTTACGCGCCCGCCGAACCGCAAGCGCACCGTTGACCCGGACAACATGATTGAGGGCGGAAAGAACTTCGTCGCCAAGCGCCACATTGACACAGGCGAAGACCACGACGCGCTTATCGCCCGCACGGTCGCCGCTGTCATGGCGGCCATGAAGACGCAGGCCCCGTCCGCGCCGGCCAACGTAGACCCCAAGCAATGGTCTGAGTATCAGGAATTTCTCGCCTTCCGTGAAGCTGCAAAGGCCGTCTCCGATCTTGAACCCGGCCCGCTTGCCTCTGTGAGCGAGGAAGCGGAAGACGATCCGCTTATCATCCACGACATGAATTCGCACGGCGATCCTCGCGAGAAATGGCTTGCTGAGGCCGAGCGTCTTGGCGTCAAGGTGGACAAGCGGTGGGGAACTGATCGCCTGATTGAGGAATGCCGGAAGGCGTCGTAATGCAGAATTACGCGAGCATTATGGCCCTTATAGATCGTACATGGCCTAATGCTCACTTGACGCTTGAAAAAGACGGAATGTGGCAGGCGATCCGCCATTCATCGGGGCGCAGCGTCATGCTGCATCTGACACGCAAGGAAATTCAAATGTCAGATGCGGAGTTTGTCAGTTCCGTCCTTACCCCGGCGCTGACGACGTTGCGTTCTGAGATTGAGCAGAACTGACCATGTCCATGCCGCCGAGCGAGCCCGCTCTCCCCATAGACGACGTGCAGCAATTGCTTACAAACGCTTTGGTGGACGCGGGTGTTATCGGCATTGACGAGGCTATAGAGCAACCGGTTCTCAATAGGGCGTTTACGCAGGTAAATTGGCTTTTGGCGCAGTGGGCGCGCAAACGATGGCTGGTCTACCGCATTCAGGAATATGCATTCGTTTCGACGGGGGCGCAAACCTATTCTGTCGGGACGGGGATGACGGTCAATATCAATCCTCGCCCTGACCGGCTTGAATATGCGTTCATGCGAGTTCTAAGCAATGGCGCGGGATCATCGGGCAATTTCCCGGTCGATATTCCGCTTGAGATTGTCCAGTCTCACGAGGAATACGCCCGCATCCCGGTTAAGACGATTGGGAATTTCGGATGGCGCATTTTCTATGACCCGGTATGGCCCGTTGGCCTTCTCTATCCGTGGCCGATCCCGCAGGCGACGATCTATGAGCTTCACGTCGGTTTCAAAGTTGTCATTCCCCGATTTCAGTCATTGCAGCAAAAGATCAATTTTCCGCCCGAGTACGAAGCCGCGTTAAACTGGTGTTTGGCCCGCAGGCTTCGCGCGTCGTACCAAATGCCCGCAGACCCAACGATTGACAGCCTTGCGCGCGATGGATTGAACACCATACGCCTTGCAAACACGGCTGTCTCTACCCTCACCATGCCCTCGCAACTGAGAACCCGCCATCGCGCTTACAACGTCTATGGCGACAACTAACACAAGATAAGGGATTTACTCATGCCTAACCCCAATCTCGGCGTTGCCCCGGTTCCGTACAGCGGCCCCGGCCTTGTTGACAATACGTGGCTGGCGGGCCTTCTGGCGGGCATTAACCCGGCCCCTTCGACGTGGCAGACCTATTTTGGCGGCGGCACGAATACGTTTCTTGAGGAAGGGAACATCTACAAGAGCCCGATTTCTCAGATTGGTTCCAATCCTGCCGGTACGGGCGGCGATTACGTTCTATCGGTTTTTTCTCTGTCAGCAAACAGCTTTGACATTGCAAACCGTATGCTGACTTTGGAGGCGTATTTCAACGTCGCCAATAACACCAACGCCAAGCGCCTTAAAATCTACTGGAACCCGACGGCGGCGGTTGTCGGTTCCACTATTACGGGCGGGACCGTTATTGCCGATACCGGCTCTTACTCGACCACCGGCTCGGCGGGCGGCCAGATTTCGGCGCAGGTCATCAATCAGGGCAACGGAAACGTTGAGTGCATCCATTTCTCCACGCAGATCGGCTCGACCGTGAGCGCGCTTATTGCGTCGCAGTCTCTCTCCATTACGTCGTCTAGCACGATCTTGATGGCCGTAACCGGCAATGCGACCACGGCGGCGACGGATATTATCTTCAATAACTTCGTCGCCAACGCCATGAACTAATGATCAAGCGTCAGTTTTACGCTTGGTTTGATGACAGGGAAAGCGTCTTTCGCATTAGCATGGTTCCGCCTGACGGCCCCGTTAGACCGTCAGTGGAATTCAGCGAAAGAGAAGACGTTGACGAGTACGCACGCAGGAAGAGGGCGAACGTGATTTGGTATCCGCCAACGGACGCTATGAAGGGAGGCGATAATTCTTAGGTCGCAATCCCTTATCCCTCTTACTGGTGGGGCATACCAAAGCCGTAACGCTATTGGCGATTATGAAATTGCCGAAAACGTGTTTATGGAGGTCAGCCCTCAAGAGACTGACGCCCCGGCTCCTGCCGTCCATTATCCCCGAGAGGGATTGCTGGCGCTTTCGTTACCGCCAGCGATTGGCAAAGGGCGCGGCACTTTCACGTTGTCGAACGGGAAACTTATTGCGGTCGTCGGATCGTCGGTTTATGCCATCGGGGTCGATTGGAATTTTACCTTTCTCGGCACGATAAGCTCGCTTACAACGCCCGTCTCCGTGAGCGATAATGGGACAACGGCTGTTCTGGTCGATGGCACGGTCAACGGGTATCAGTTCCCGATTGCGGCTCCTACGGCGGCCAATTGGGGACCTGTCGTCGATGGTACGGGAACCTTTGTCGGCTCATATGCGGTCGATTTTTCCGACACCTATCTAGCGTTCTCCGCGCCGAATACCAACGAATGGTATTTGACGGATTCCAACGCCGTCACGTTCAACGCGCTCGTGACGGCGAATAAGGATTCCAAGCCGGATCATATTGTAAATTTCAAATTCAATATCCGTCAGGCGTGGCTTTTAGGTACGGAATCCACAGAGGTTTGGTTTCTGACGGGAGGCACGCCGTTTCCTTATCAGTCATGGCCTAATGTCTTTATCCCGTATGGTTGCGCCGCTCCTTACAGCCTTGTGCAGGCCGACGTTGACTTGTTCTGGATTTCGCGCAACGCGCAGGGGCAAGCAATTGCGGTCAAGTCTCACAGCCTAGGCGTTGAGGCGTTCACGACCCGCGCTCTTGAATACGAATGGTCAGGGTATCAGACCGTTGCGGATTGCATCGGGGGAACCTATCAAATAGCGGGCCACACGTTCGTTATTTTCCATTTTCCGACAGCGGACAAAACGTGGGCTTATGACCTTGCTTCGAAGCAATGGCATAGGCGTANTTGGACGGATACGAACGGCGTTCCGCATCGCGAGCGCGTTTCGTTTTATGCTTCTGTCGGGCCTGACGGCGGGTATCCCAGAACCATAGTCGGGCAGGATTGGCAAACGGGACAGCTTTATAAGATAGATCCGCAAACTTACACAGACAATGGAAACCCAATTGTTTGTCGAAGGTCGTTCCCTCACCAAATGATGGATTTGCGCGAGGTCACTCACGTCGCTTTCGTTGCGGACTTCGCTACTGGTGGAGCGTCGGGATTGAGCGAAGCGCCATCGGGGCCGGACTTCAATCCTGATTTCAACACGGATTTTAACACGAACGCGGTTGCGCCGACGCCTTGGGTTACGCCGTTCCCCGCATTGTGCATGAGATATAGCAAGGATGGCGGGAAAACGTGGTCTAACTACCGGCAAAAGCGGCTTATCGCTAGCGGGTATTATCGGTCCATGATGCGGTTTCGCGGCTTAGGAATGGGGCGCGATTGGGTGTTTGAACTGCAATGGGTTTATCCCGGTCCTAGCGCGCTGCAAGGGGCCTATGCCGAACCGATGGTTCACGGCGCATGACGCAAAATCTTGCTAACGGCGTTCCGGCAGTTCCTCAAGCGCCGATGGTTGACGAAAATCGCAATCCAACCGGGATTTGGTACACGTTCTTTGTGAATATCTGGAATAGAACGGGTGGCGCGGCGGGAAGCATATCAGCAATTCTCGATACGCTGGTAAACGTCCCTGGCGCGCTTTTGTACCGTGGTGCGTCGGCATGGCAAGGGTTGGCGGTCGGCGCGCAATATCAGGTTCTAAAGGTCGTTAGTAATTTCCCCGTTTGGTCATTTCTTGATGGAAATAGCTTCGGGTCTCAATTAAACAATACGTTCTTTTCCGGCCCGTCAGGTGCGCCGGGGGTTCCGACATTTCGCCTTCTGGCGTCAAGCGATCTGCTCAGCGTCGCGGGTAAAATTCCGGGGGATATAACCGGCACGTCGGCCCCGTCTGGCGACGTTGGCGAATATCTTACGGCCTCTGTAGCGCCAGCAAGCGCCGTTTCATTAACGACGAACGTTGCCGCTGACGTTGTGACGTTGACGCTGAGCGCAGGCGATTGGGACGTATGGTCTACGGTCGGTTTTACGTTTTCGGGCGGCGCGACGGCCACATATCTTTCGGCATGGATCAACAAAACATCGGCCACAGACCCCGGCCCGTCTAACGCGGGGGCATATGTCATGCTCAACCCGCCGTCCGCATATTCCGCCGAACAGGTCTTTCCAGTCGGGACATTTCATGTTTTGCAGACGGGAACCGCGTCAGTTCACCTATCGGTCAAAACGACTTTCACCGGGGGAACATTGGCTTCTTTCGGGGCGCTTATGGCAAGGCGTCGGCGTTGAAGCGTCCATTTTTCATTCTTGGTCTTCCCCGAAGTCGGACCTATTGGCTTTCCAAGTTCCTGACATATCGCGAATGGCGATGCGGCCACGAGGAAGTGCGCCATATCCGGTCGATTGATGACGCGAAGGCGTGGCTTTCGCAACCGTTCACGGGGAGCGCGGAAACGGCTTTAGCGCCCTTCTGGCGGCTTATCCCAAGGGATGCTCGGGTTGTCGTCGTCCGCAGGCCGGTTGCTGAGGTCAGGGACAGCCTTCTTAGGGTTAGCCTAGGCGATGGCGGCGGGTTCGATCCAAAGGCGCTAGACGCGCTTCTAATCCGGGCGGATGCGAAGCTTCGCCAAGTTGCGGCGCGATGGCCGAACGCCCTTGAAGTCGGGTTTAGCGATCTAAAGCACGAAAGCGTCTGCGCTCGGGTCTTTGAACACTGTCTGCCCTATGAATTCGACAAAGAATGGTGGTTGCGGTTTCGACGGGCGAATTTGCAATGCGATATGGTCGAGTTGATGCGGTATTGTCAGGCGTACGCCCCGCAAATGTCCAAAGTTGCCGCTATCGCCAAACAGGTGATGCTGCGGGAAATATCGTCCCGACGCAATGCGCCAAGCGACGGGATGACGTACGCGCGGGAAGGGTTTGAAACCTTTTATCGTGACGCGCAGCATTTGTTCGCGGAACATCTTTGCGCAGTTGGCGAAGCGCCGGATGCGTTTGCGGGTAAGAACCTTTCGCTTCTCCGCACGCTAGACGGCGCGGGATTGCTGCATATCGTAACGGCTCGATCCAACGGGCGCATGTTCGGATATTTGATGACGGAGCTTAGCCCGTCAAGGGAAGCGGAAGACAGGATTTCTGCGGTTCACACGACATTTTACGCATCTCTAGACGCGCCGGGTACAGGAATGAAACTTGAACGCGAAGCGTGTCGGATGCTGAAAGAAATCGGCGTGTACGAGGTCTTTGGCCGCGCGGGGGATCGGGGCGATGGTCCGCGCCTTGGGGCTATGTACCGACGCGCTGGCTTTGATCTTGACGGCCACCTTTATCGAAGGGTTTTTTGACAATGGGGCTTATCGCAGGCGCG
>JGI26470J50227_1000564_pt1 | contig 14887 bp, 11 predicted proteins | sample FreactTroBogLake_FD_50227 | JGI IMG/M metagenome (IMG submission 50227) | reverse complement strand
GAGCGTACTACTTTTTTCCAGCTACTCACGGCTATGGACAGAGCGGAGGATTTGATATATGCTGTTCTTACTACGGACACTTCATTGGGGTAGAGACTAAAGCAGACAGTACAAAAACTCCCACAGCGCTACAGACTAGAAACGCAAAGTTAGCTTGGGAAAGTGGAGCTTCATCGTTGCTTATTCATAATGAAAACGTAGATAAACTACGAGAACTTTTAGAGGAAATAAAGGAACATGAGGGTAAAGGATTTAACAGGTTATTCATTTGGAAGATTGACGGTGCTTGGATTAGCAGGACGAAGAGATAATGGTACTACTATTTGGAAATGCCAATGCAGTTGTGGAAAAACAAAAAACTTTTTTAGGCCAAGGTTAACAAACGACAAGACTCAATCATGTGGATGTTTACGCAAAGAGCAATTAGCAAAAAGAAACACAAAGCATGGAGCGGCTTATAGCTACACCTATAAAAAATGGAGGAGCATGTGGAGTAGAGTTAGAGGTCCGCATACAGGTAAAAACAAGTGCTACGTTGGGGTATCGGTATGCCCAGAGTGGAACTCGTATGAAAGCTTTAAGGAAGACATGGGAGAATGCCGGTCAGGATATTCTTTAGAAAGAATAGATAATTCAAAAGGTTATGGCCCAAAAAATTGTAAATGGATACCTATCAAACAGCAAGCATCTAACACGGCTAGAAATAAAATAGTAACCTTAAATGGGAAAACAGCCACTATTAGCGAACACTGCAGGGATTACGGTGTAGAACCGGATTTGGTTTTTGATCGCATAAATAAATTACGCTGGGNCACAGAAAAAGCTATAACTACACCAAAATTAAGGGCCCCCAAATGCAAGTAATCACACTGGACTTTGAGACGTTCTACTCCAAGGAGTTTTCTCTCAGCAAGATGAGCACGCAACAATATCTAGATGATCCACGGTATGAAACGATTGGGGTCGCGGTTAAAGTAAATGACGGGCCGACTGAGTGGTGTAGTTCCGAGGATACAAAGATTAAAGACTTTCTATTCCAATTTGATTGGAAGAACTCCCTGCTTGTTGCGCACCACACTTTGTTCGATGCCTCTATCCTAGCATGGAAGTACGGTATTAAACCTAAGATGATGGCTGACACCCTGAGTATGGACCGTGCTATACATGGTACGGAAGTAGGAGGGTCCCTTAAGGCTTTGGCTGAGTACTACGGTCTAGGTGTTAAAGGTACTGAGGTTCTCGACGCGCTGGGGAAGCGCAGACTGGATTTTTCTGATGAAGAGTTAAACAAGTACGGTGCTTACTGTATCAATGATGTTGAGCTGACCTACAAACTATTTAAGAAGTTGGCCCCTAAGTTTGGAACAGTTGAAGCTAAGCTGATCGATATGACCATCCGCATGCATACAGAACCTAAACTGGTGCTTAACCTAGAGGTGCTTGAGGATCATCTATATAGAGTACAGAAAAGAAAGGGAGAGTTACTTGAAGCTGCAGGCATTGCCAAAGAAGACCTAATGTCTAACCCCAAGTTTGCAGAGATCCTAAAACAGTTTGGTATTGAGCCACCTATGAAGACTAGCCTGACTACAGGCAAAGAGACTTATGCATTTGCTAAGACTGACCAAGCAATGAAAGACTTATTAGAGCATGATAACCCGGATGTACAGGCCATCGTGGCTGCTAGGGTTGGGACCAAATCTACAATCGAAGAGACACGCACACAAAGATTCATAGAGCTTTGCCAGACTCGGTACCAATTGCCTGTACCTCTCAAATACTATGGAGCCATGACAGGGCGCTGGGCGGCTACAGACAAGACCAACCTACAGAACATACCACGAGGTTCCCGCCTCAAGGATGCCATACAAGCACCGGCAGGGTGTCAGATCGTAGGTGCTGACCTATCAAATATTGAGCTTCGAGTAGGCCTTTACTTTGCAGGGCAGATGGACAAATTGCAATTGTTAAGTAGTGGTGTGGATTTGTATAAAGACTTCGCGTCAAGCGTGTTTAATGTGAGCTATGATGATGTGAACGACGAGCAAAGGTTTATTGGGAAAGCTTGTGTTGCAGAAGGAGAGCCCGTACTTACGGAGCGCGGCCTAATCCCTATAGAAAAAATCAAGATAGACGACAGAGTTTGGGATGGGGTAGACTGGGTGCGCCACGATGGAGTGGTGTGTATGGGAGAAAAAGATGTTATCGAATACCAAGGACTTAAAGCAACCCCTGACCATATCGTTTATTTGGAAGACGGTTCGTCCTGCGAGTTCGGGGCAGCCGCCCATAAAAGAACGCGTATCGCTACTACCGGAGATGGTAGGCATGCGGTCAAACTATTGGACGATAATCAGCGCCGAAATAAAGAAGAGCAACAAAGCAGGCGAAGCGTTATTGCTAGCGCGCTGCGACTGTGGGTTAGAAAAATGGTTGCACCAAGGGTCTTTTACCCGTGGGTTATCGAAAAGTTGCCACCAATGCGGGTTAAAGCGCAACCATGTTGGCAGGGGGCATCTCATCGTGGAGAGCCGTACAGTAGAATTACTGCAAAAACGGGCCACCATAATAATGCAAAGATGCAACAACCCAAACAACAAAAACTATTTTCGCTATGGTGGGCGTGGAATTCGATGCAAATTTGCGTCTGTGAAGGAATTAGTAACCTATTTAAAGACTTTGCCCGACTGGGACTCTGGCAAGGAGATAGACAGAATAGACAACAATGGGAACTACGAGATAGGGAATTTACGATTTGTTACGCGGCAGGAGCAGACAAACAACCGCCGCAATACTTTATATGTGAACTGGCGAGGGAAAAATATTTTAGTATCAGAGTGGAAAGAAAACCCCTACACGAAGCCGTCGACAATATGCAAGTACATTCATATGGGTATGGCGGGGGAAGAAATAATAGCGAGTGCTTGGGAATCAGTGACAAAGAAGTGCAAAAATTGGCGGACTATAAAGGCAAAACTAGAGTCTACGACATCATAAACGCGGGACCTAGGCATAGATTTACCGTAAGTAACTGTCTCGTATCAAATTGTTCATTATCACTAATTTATGGGACAGGGCATAAGAAGTTAAGAAACTCAATCAAGACTATGTCTGGTAAAGACATTGGCGAAGCGGAGGCGAAGCGCATAGTAGATATCTACCGCTCTGATTACTCCAACGTCAAGCAATCTTGGGCGCAGGGTGAGAGAGTGCTGGAGGCTATTAGNGATAACGCATCAATGTGGTTCGGTTTGAATGACGATCTAACTCTTCATGTCTCGGGAGACAAAGGGCTTCTATTACCATCAGGCATCTATCTTCGATACCCAGATCTCAAACAACATATGAATGAGGAGGGGCGCAAGCAATGGACATACGCACAGCGTAAAGAGCGNATTGGGATTCATGGAGCTAAGTGTTATCAGAATACAATCCAAGCATTGGCACGGTGTGTTATGGGTGAATCGATGGTTCGGATANCCAAGAAGGGACCAATAGCCCTAACAATTCACGATGCTGTATACTGTGTGGTACCGGATACATTTGTTGATAAGGCTAAGCGCCTCATTGTGACCGAGTTGAAGAGAGAGCCTGAATGGGCGCCGGGCTTACCCCTAGATGCCGAGGTAGGTGCAGGTCAAACACTGGCATTTAAAATGAAGAAGTTGGAGCCGTAATGAACACATTAGATTGGGCGGTCGGTATCACAGATAGTGATGGGGTTAAAGCAGTACAGTTTAAGATAGGGTCTTTCAGTATACTGCTGTCTCCTAGGAGAGCCAGATTGATTGGAGAGTTACTTAGCGAGACCGGAGACGCGCTTGAGTATGAAGAGGCTGGCATTGATACGCAGGAAATAGAGAATGATTGGAGAGAAGTTAGTCCGTATACAGGATGCGCTTACACCTATTCACTGAACACCCCCGGCGCAGACGCTATAACAGAAGAAATTTTAACAGAAAAAAATAAAGATGAATTTGCATTTGCTTTTGAAAACCTATACAAACGGTTAGCACCAACTTCGACAATAAGCAAGGAAGCGTTGTATAATGTGATCTTTGGGCGTCGCCCAACTGGGAACTAGTACTATGAGCACACCCGCTTGGTCTTATTCGTCAATCAAACTATTTGAGACTTGCCCGCGTAAATACCAAGCGGAACGCATTACGAAAGAAGTGCCTTTCACCCAGACAGATGCAACGATCTATGGAACAGAATTGCATTTAGCTGCTGAAGAATACATTCGTGATGGTAAACCTATCGATCCTAGGTTCGGGTTTATTCAACCCTACTTAGATAAACTCAACGACATTCCCGGTGTCAAGCATTGTGAAATGAAACTCGGAGTAAAGAAAGATGGTGGAAAACTTATCGCTTGTGATTTCTTTGATCAATCTGTTTGGTTCCGTGGGGTTGCTGATCTTGTTATCATTGATGGAGAATTAGGCTGGATAGTCGACTACAAGACTGGGAAGAACGCTAAGTATGCAGACACTAGACAGATAGCTCTTATGGCCGCAGCCCTGTTTTTAAAATACCCAGAGCTAAAGAAGATCAAAGCCTCTTTGCTCTTCGTGGTATCGAAAGAATTCATTAAAGATAAATACGAAAAAGACTATGGGCTATCTATATTTGCGGAACTAAACGGGCTATTAGAGGCTCGGGAAGCTGCGTATAATAATGATGTGTTTAACCCTAAGCCTAACGGGCTATGTCGTAAGTGGTGTGCCGTAAAAGCGTGCCCCCACAGCGGAGATTAATATGGCTTATAAAAACCCAGAAAAAGATCGTGATGCCAAACACGAATGGCAGTTAGAAAAGAAACGGCCCGGCGCCCATGAGGCCCGTATGGAAAGGCAGCGTGCTAGACGCGCACTGGATAAGAAAGGTGTTGATCGCACTGGTAAGGATGTGGCCCATAAGAAAGCGTTGGCTAAAGGTGGTTCAAACTCTGATGGCTATACTCTACAAGCACCGTCTAAGAATCGATCATTCCCGAGAAAAGCAAATCATAAACCAAAATGATTATTAAGACACGGTCAGTAAGGGACCTAGCCCGTGAATGTAGAATTAGCGAAGACTTTCTTGAGGATCAGGAACAGTTCAGATCGTTGTGTGATTTTGTATTTAGAATATCCCAAAGAGAAAGAAAGTTTTGCGCTACGAAACTTCGTGGCTGGTATTTCAACACAGATATAAATAAGGCCCACTTGTTGGATCTATTTAAGAATGATGATGACGACTACGAATTGATGTAGTTTTGTTTGGTTGATCGAGTCGTGGGCGTAACCCACAGAGTTATAAGGAAGATAGCATGGAAATTTTAAATAACCGTGCGCTAATGCTGCGCACAAAAAACCCAAGCAAGATCACTGAGGTGGTCCAAAAGTCACAGATTGTTAAAGAACATACCCTGCCTGACGGCAGTACTGGTTATGATGTAGCCGTGCATTGGTCCCTGCCTAACACAAAGATTCTTCATAACCTAGGCTTTAAAAAGGCACCCTCTCCTATCGAGGGACAATACAAATGGCCGGGGATGTTTAAACCTTTTGCCCACCAAAAAAAGACTGCTTCCTTTCTAACCCTGCATCAACGGGCGTTTTGTCTCAACGATATGGGTACTGGGAAAACCATGTCAGTCATCTGGGCTGCTGACTATCTCATGACCAAAGGCATTATCAACAGAGTTCTGATTGTGTGCCCACTATCTATTATGGACAGCGCATGGCGTGCGGACTTATTTAAAACAGCTATGCATCGTAGTGTTGATATCGCTCATGGATCCAGAGAAAAACGGAAAGCAGTCATCAACTCAGGTGCTGAGTTCGTAATCATTAACTACGATGGTGTAGAAATTGTGGTTGACGATATTGCCAAAGGTGGTTTTGATCTCATAGTGTGCGACGAAGCTTCAGCCTTGAAGACTGTATCGACCAATCGTTGGAAAATTATGAATAGTCTTGTATTCCCACAGACTTGGCTATGGCTCTTAACGGGTACTCCAGCGGCTCAGTCTCCTGTAGACGCCTATGGCTTGGCTAAATTGATTAACCCTGCATCGGTACCTAAATACTTCGGTGCTTTCAAAGATCAGGTGATGAATAAGATCACCACATTTAAATACATCCCAAAGCCTGACTCTCAAGCGACAGTACATAGAGTGCTCCAGCCAGCTATAAGGTTCACTAAAGAGCAGTGCTTAGACCTACCGGAGATGACGTACGTAAATCGAGAGGTGCCTATCACGACACAGCAAAAGAAATACTACGATATGCTCAAAAAGGAGATGCTGATCCAAGCGGCGGGGGAAGAGATTACTGCGGTTAATGCAGCGGTGGCTATGAATAAGCTTCTTCAGATCAGTGCGGGTAGCTGCTATAGCACTACTAAAGAAGTGGTTGAGTTTGATTGCTCGACTCGACTTAAAGAAATGGTTGAGATTATCAATCAAAGTAGTCACAAAGTTCTGGTGTTTGCGAATTTTAGCCACAGTATCCAGACGATCAAAGAACATTTAGATAAAGAAGGTATTACCAATGACATCATCTCGGGTGATATTTCAGCTAGGAAAAGAGCGGACATCATTCATAACTTCCAGCTAGACCCAGATCCACAAGTGCTTATCATCCAGCCTATGGCTGCTGCGCACGGAATAACACTTCATGCAGCTAATACCATCATATGGTATAGCCCAATCACCAGTGTGGAATATTACCTACAGGCCAACGCCCGTGTGCATAGGGCGGGGCAAAAGAACCCTTGTACTGTGGTACATCTAATCGGGACTCGTGTTGAGAAAGATCTTTACGAGCGTCTACAGGGTAAGAAAGAAAGTCAAATCAATCTGTTAGAGATGTTCACTAATGCTATCCACAATTAATATTTGTCAAAGTTGACAAGTTTTGAAAAAAGCGCATACTTATATTCACCTCGTGAAGTTCATGAGAGATTTAGGAGAAATAAGATGACCNACATAAATGCCGATAAATTAGTTGTTGCCTACCTTAACGTCCGAAAAGCCCGTGCCGAACTGAAGGCCAAGTACGATGAAGAGGATAGCAAACTTGAAGTTGCACAGGATAAATTTTCAAATGCGTTATTAGAAACACTTAAGTCTATAGGTGCTGAAAGTCTTAAGACTCCGCACGGGACAGTATCTAAAAGCACCCGTGCCCGATACACCACAACAGACTGGGANTCCATGTANACATTTATTAGGGAGCACGATGCATTCCATCTGCTTCAGCAACGTATCCACGATGGCAATATGAAGGCCTTTTTGGAAGAAAATCCAACCGAGCTGCCTATGGGTTTGAACAGCCTCAGCAAGCTCACTATCAGTGTTCGAAGAAAATAGGAGGTAAGTCGTGATTGACGAAGTTTTAGATGATGACTATGATGGTCGCCTTGTCGAGGATGAATGGTTGACTACCACGGAGGTCATGGACCTTTTGAAAGTAAGCCGCCAAACATTAGCCAACTGGCGACAACAGAACAAAGTAACCGCATATCGTTTAGGTGTGACCCGAGGCGTCCGATATAAAAAGTCGGAACTTGAGGACCTAATCAGCGAAGCCCAATCCATTAGGAGAATTTAAATGAGTACAGAACTAGCTTTATTCCGTGACAAAAATGCCGTTATCCCAGCGCATCGCATCCCCGGCGGCGATGAATTAACCAAGAGTTTGATGGGTGCTGAATCTATTGGTAAGCGTATCTCAATTAAGGGATCAGTTTTCCGTATGATTGTTGGTGGCGAAGAGATCGATAAGATTGAAGAGCGCTCACTCGATGTAGTTATCGTAGCAGCTGCGCCTAAGACAAGCCGTACCTTTTATGAAGGCAATTATCAGGAAGGTGTTGCAGCTCTACCAGACTGCTGGTCAAACGACGGCCTTAAGCCGGACCCAAAAAGCAACAGCCCACAGGCGTCATCATGCGCTAATTGCCCACAGAATTTGGCAGGGTCTGGTCAAGGTTCGTCCCGTGCTTGCCGATACAGCAGGAGACTAGCGGTTGTGCTGGCTAACAATATTGACGGTAGCGATATCTTCCAAGTCGTGCTTCCAGCGCAGTCGATCTTCGGTAAGGCAGAAAACAATAAGATGCCTTTGGAAGCTTACGCTAGATTTATCCACGGCCATGGCCTGACTGTTAACTCGGTTGTGACTGAGATGCGTTTTGATACGAGCTCGGCTACGCCTAAGCTAACCTTCCGTGCTGTACGTCCTCTGGACGAGAATGAAGTTTCCGTTGTAGTGGACAAGGGTTCATCCCAAGAAGCTATCTCAGCAATCACATTCAATCCGGCACAGCAGGATAACTTGAAGCCAAAGGCGGAACTAGCCGCTCCTGAAGAAAGACCTTCTGCTAAGAAGACCGAAGTATTTAGAGAGCCCGCCGCTAAAGCTACTCCAAAGGCTACGCCAGCTCCTGAACCGCAGGAAGAAGAGGAAGCGAGTGCTCCAACCGTACGGGCCTCTAAAAAGCCAGCTGCCCAAGAAGATGATCTTGATGATCTATTAAATGCTTGGGGATCTGACGACGAGTAAACCCGTGTCTGGGGGCGCTTGTCGCCCCCTTTCTTTGCAATCTTGACAGGTATATTGCTATGACACGGAGAGAATTTTTTGAGCTGGTCTTATCAACCAGGGGTTATATAAGCATTAGAGGATTGAACGCCGACGGTTCGGGCTATCCTAGAAAAGAAAACTTCACAGATTTTGATGAAGTCGATACATATATCGACGGATTGTTAAGAGAGAAAAGAGAGGTTTACTTTTCTTGTGCGACATTTAATGACACGCATAAACCCAGCAGTGTGGCTAACATTGCCAAGTTGAAATCCTTTTTTATTGATATCGATTGTGGTGTATCCAAGCCTTACAAAAATAAAAAAGAAGGTTTGCTGGCACTACAAAAGTTTTGTCAGTCTACTAGACTTCCTCTACCTACTTTGGTGGACTCCGGCAACGGCGTGCATGGGTATTGGATACTGGAGGACGGCATCGATTACAACCTTTGGAAACCTCTTGGCGAAGGCCTAAAGCGTAGGATTCAAGAACTCGGATTCCATGTTGACCATAGCGTCACTGGTGATGGGGCTCGTATACTGCGCGTGCCTGACACACTGAATACTAAGAATAGGGCCGAGCCTAAAGAAGTTAAAGTTGTCAGAAACGGTACCGTTCTTACCTATAAAGATTTTGCAGCGCTAATCCCTCCTGTACTTGATCATAGTGCGTTTTCTAGACTGCCTGCGGATGAACTGACGAAGAACCTTATGGGTGGTGAATACCCCACGAGTCTATTCGAAACGATTCTAAAGAAGAGTCACAGAACCCAGAGTGTTAAGGAAAAGATCAAAGTTATTACGAAGGATAGCCACGGCAATGAAGACTATGAATTTAAGACCAAGATCGTCGAACGAAATGCCGGGTGCCCACAGTTATTATTTTGTTATGAGAATAGAGCAGTGCTCGAAGAACCTTTGTGGTTTGCTGCTTTGTCTGTGGCTAGACGCTGCACCGATTGGGAAGATGCTATTGAGAAAGTGTCTTTGGATTATCCCGGCTATACATTCGAAAACGCTGTAGAGAAAGCCGACCATACTAAAGGTCCACGACGCTGTGATGAGTTCCAGAAGCTACATCCAGAAGGGTGCATGAACTGCATTCATAAGGGTAAGATCACGAGCCCTATTCAGCTGGGTGCTTATACTGAGCTAGCGAAGCCCGAGGATAATATTTTGGAAGACCAGTGGCACGAAGGTTTAAACACCATTACCACAATCGAAGTACCTACAGAATATCCATGGCCTTGGGTTCGTCCTAAGAAAGGTGGCGTCGCTCGTATTGAGTTAGCTGATCCTAACGAGTCACCTGAAGAGGCTATACAAGCCGGACCACAGACTGCGGAGATTTATGATAATGATCTGTGGGTAGTTAAACGCCTTGATGATCCAAAAGACGGTATAAAGGTGCATTGCGTTTTGGTTCGCCCTAAAGAAGGCGTGATCGAATTTACAGCACCTCTAACTACGATAGCTAAGAAAGAGAAGTGCCAAGATCTACTAGCTTTTTATGGGGTTACCGTTATTGGGCGTAAGGTTGAAATGCTTCAACAGTATCTAATGGCATGGGTTACTAAATTAGAGAAGGAAAGCAAAGCAGAGAAAGCCCGCCTGCAGTTTGGTTGGCACGATGATAACCGATGCTTTGTTATTGGTAGCCGAGAAATACGAGGCGCAGGGCAGATAGTGTATAGCCCGCCTTCTTCAGCCACAGCCAATGTAGCTCCTCTATATGAGACTAAGGGTGATATTGCAGCTTGGAAAGAAGTAGCTAATCTATACAACAATCCGGGCAATGAAGCTCGAGCCTTTGTTTTATTCTCTGGGTTTGCAGCTGCACTTTATAACTTCTTTGGCGAAGGCAGTATGCAGATTCATTTAACGAATGCCGCTTCTGGTGTGGGCAAGACTACGGCACAGCGCATGGCTGCTAGTATATGGGGGAATCCTAGAGAGACCCTACTTACCCATAATGACACTCGACTTGCAAGACAGCATAGGTTTGGTGTGATCAGGCATCTCCCTGCTTTGATCGATGAGATTACGAACATGACTCCTGAAGAGCTCAGTCATTTTGTTTTTGAATTAAACCAGAACAGGGGCCGTAACAGGATGCAGTCCCAATCCAATAGTGAAAGGGAAAATGATAGTACTTGGTCTACGATTGCTATTACGTCAGGTAACAATAGTGTTTACGACACCATCAAGCAGCATAGGAGTTCTGTAGAAGGTGAGATGTACCGGGTGCTTGAAATCGCTATTGATACCGATAAGCATCTGTCTAAGGACCAATCAGATTTTTACTATAATGATGTGTTACGTGAGAACTATGGGTTGGCTGGTGATATCTTTATTGGTTACGTGATTGACAACTTACCTGCGGTCCTGCAGCGTCTAAAGGGAGTTAAATCTGAATTTGATACTCTTGCTGGGTTTAAGCAGAAAGAACGCTTCTACTCCGCATGCTGTGCGGCTGTCTTTACGGCAGCTGAGATCACTAAGAAACTTGAGCTTCACGATATTGATGTAGACCGTATTAAAGCGTGGGCAGTGCGCACACTGGGTGTAGTTCAAGCGGCAGTTAAAGAAGCGTCTTCTGAAGACTCAGTCGCTGTATTAGGTAGGTTCCTTAACGAGCATCAGAGAAACATACTGGTGATCCATAGGAATGACGACCCTACTTTTAACTCAGTGCCTGTTCGTGAGGCAGTAGGCGATCTAGTTGCACGCTATGAAACCGATAAGGAGGAGCCTCAGCTTTATATAGCTAAGAGCGCTTTAGAGAAATGGTGCTCTGCTAACCGCATACCTGTGGCCGGGTTCTATAAGAGCTTAGAAGTTACCGGGATGATTAACGGTCTTAACCACAGGAAAAGGTTATCAGAAGGCACTCATGTATCTGGCTTGCCAGTACCCACCATATGGGTTGATGCTAAGAAGCTTGATACTTCGTACCTCGGATATTGACGGTACTCAGCGGGTAGGATAAGCTATCCGCGTTATTGTTGTGATCATATAACTCCTGTCTTACCCCGCTTCGGCGGGGTTCTTTTTTATTCTAGAGCTAGCCCTAGTCTTCCGCTGCATCCAGCAGGTCTTGTTTAGCTTCTCGGATATCCCGCAATTGGGTTTCTCTATCTTCGTCTGAGATCTCGCTTTCATCCATATTACTCAGCTGGGCTTCCGCGATATTAAGCTTCGATAGGTTAGCCTGTAGGCGATAAGCCGCGGGGGACCCAGCTGCCTTAGCTAAGTTCTCATCTTCTAAATATGCATCCAATTCAGGGCTACCGCGTTTAGCCAAATAATTTATGGTGGACTTAGCTTCCTTCATTTTATTGGTTGCTTCATAGGCAGACGCCTGATCCAATCTCGCCGGGTTTGTCACAAATGCTTTAGCAAATGGGATCCTTTCAGAGATATCTTTCAGCTGCACTGCGCCATTCTTTTGGCCTATAAGACCTGAGAGAGCATTGGCGCTTGCATCTACCGCATTGTAAAGTTCCGCCCCGTATTGCTGCATAATGTGCTGTGCTTTAGCAGGGGAGATACCCAGAGCATCAGATACATGGTCTGCAATCCAAGACTTACCCCTACCCCGCAGTTCAGTTGCAATATTCTCTTGCCCTTTAGATTCAATAGGGCGGTTGTCACGGAATGAAATAGTCTGCCCCACTATAGCTTCACCTAAAGGCTTAAGCGCTTGGGGAATAAATATAGACTCTAACCCCGGCGGTGCTAGGTTTTGCCATACTTGGTTCTTAATAACCTTGCTCATATCTTTGCCTTCATCTAGACCCAGCATTTGACGCACCATGAGTTCTGGCAGGAACTTAAAGAAAGTACCAACTTCGAATGGCGATGCCATCTTCATCATACGTCCAGCTTCCCAACCCCATTCTTTAGGAGAAGGCATTAACCAGAAATTACTCCAGTCTTCAGGCTTAGCATCTTGGTATTCTTTTGAAGTAGTTCCTAGGTTGTATGCATAGGCGGCGCTCATTGCGCTCATTGCTATAGCTCTAGTCCAGAAGATCTTTCTAGCTTTAGCCGCTTGCTCCCTAGACATATTGGTGCCAGTAGCATTACGTAAGAAAGCGTCCATACCGTTGATCATAGACCCAAAGAAAGGTGTGATCTGGTTGATCATGCGAATATTTTCGTTTGATCCTCGGTTAGCAAAGTTAACCATTTCCCGTACTTTACCCATCGCTACGTCTCTAGCTTGGTCTCCCGTAAAACCTTCTTTCTTAGCTTGGGCCAACGCCTTTTTATAGACGGCAACTTTAGTAGCAGCATCAGCATACTCGTGGACTTGCATCCATTTATCAACACCGGTTCGCAGTGGGTTCTTTCCGGGCTTACCCTTCGTATACTGAACCTGAACATTCTTCAAGTACTCATGGGACCCAGTAATGCCTTGGCTCTTCAACTCGTTATAAAGCCTTCTAGACTGAGCATCACGTCCGCCCAATAGGAGTGAGAAGAAATTACTTGCTGTATGGAACGGAGTAATAAGCCCTGTCTGGCTCGTCATGTTAGCCATGAAAGGTTCCCGAACCATCTGGCGGTACCAATACATTGGGTTAGACAGAGCCAGCTTACTGAATGCTTTAGCCGANCCTGTTAAGAAGGTAGGTAATGGGAGCTGAGTCATGCTCTTGAATGCGGTGAACACATAAGGATCATCTATCGCATAGAACTTTCTCTTACCATCTTCACGNACAGCAACGGCATCGATTGTCTTAGGTGGGATATGAGTACCCAAAGGTCTGGCTGCGCCAATCTTCTGGAGGCTATGGATTGATCCTACCTTGGCATTGTTCTCCATTGCCATGGCGGTAGTATAGGCTATGTGCCGCTGTAAGTTCTCCAGTATATTTACCGCATGCGTGCTGGTGCCCTTGGCCTTTAAAGAGCGAAGAGATCTAGCGTCCATACCCAGAATGTTTGGGCCCTCTGTACGTTCACCCAATTCATCAAGCGACATATAGAGCGGAGCNTAGTTAAATCTCTTAAACTCTTTTGCGGTTTGCGCGTTGATTACCCCGGTATCTTTTAAGAGATCTACCTGCTTATGCATTAACGCATCGTGGGCGTCGACTAGCTCTTTAAGATCTGAATGGGTGTTGTATAGCCGCTCAGCCCTTTCGCGCATCTCTGGTGTAACGTGGGCCGATATACCTTCTTTTTCTTTAAGCGACGCGGTGTCTTTGCGGATCTTTTCTCTGATTTCAGAGGCAGCATCTATAGCGGCTTTTCTTTCTTCTGAGTCTTTAGGTAACGTCTTGGCATAATTGGACAGAAGATCAGCATCTGCTTGATGGCTTTTAACTTGCTCTTCAAGAGCCTTGTATCGATCTTGGTGCCCACCATGCGCCCGAACAGCAACTACATTTTCAAAGTCCCCTGCGGTAAGACCNCCTTTAAGTTCATTAGCTTTCTTCAGAATGTTGTATGCATTGATCTTATTGTCTTGGACATGTTCCAGCATCCCACCTGCGGTGCGTCTAGCATAGCCTGTAGTAAGCATGTGAGTTATAAACTGCCCGACCTGCTTAGCTTGGTTACGCTTGAAGCTTTCATGGACTTCGCCATCTGGGTCCATAGTAGCGTCATCTCTTGTCAGGTAATCAATCATGGCGTCATGAGCCACAACTTTGCTTCGCAGTTTAGCGAAGAACCGACCTACCCCCGACTGACGACCNACAGAAGCCACTGCCTCTTCAGCATCTCTACTTGCGCGTTCGCGCTCAGCTTCAGCCTCTGGACCACGCCCAACTGCAATGCCTTGTTTACGTAGGAACTTAGCATCATCTGGGGCTTCTTCTGNTGTAGTCCTAGCCTGCTCTATTCTGGAATCGATTGGTCCTTCATACNCAGGGCGCTCTGGTGTCAATGCACCTTCACCTAGGCTGTCCAACCATTCATGCAGGTTCTTAGTAGGCAGGTATTTTCTATTAGCCAAGAAGAAGCGCTTCAGCGCATCGCCCAGTTTCTTATAGAATTTCTGTACTGCTGTTAGAGGCTTAGCTGTTGTCGTGGCCCAGCGCGATACTTGATCTGCAAACCATTCTTCTTTGCTTGACCAATAGGGCGGAAGCTGATCAGCCATTAACCCTTCTGGAATTTCCGTACCTTTACCTGCTGCTCGGGCACGCATGCTTTCAATTTGTTCTCTAGCCGTTTTACCTCTGTTGCTAGCTAGCCAGTCTCTAAAGTCTTTGTCGATAGCATCTTGAATATGCTCAGGCGCGTTCTTTAAGGAAGTGTCCATAAGAACATGGCCCATCTCGTGAGAGATAGTTTCTA
>JGI26470J50227_1000563_pt1 | contig 14898 bp, 12 predicted proteins | sample FreactTroBogLake_FD_50227 | JGI IMG/M metagenome (IMG submission 50227) | reverse complement strand
CGCGGGACCTCTCTGTGGTTGGCCTTGGAGCGGCTGGTCCCCTTGGCCGGAGAGTTCCAAAGGATCGGCCTGTCGGCCACGGTGAACCCGCCGGAGCTCGTCAGCCGGGTCCTGGGAGGTTTTGTCAGGGAAGGAGAACCTCGACAGGTGACCCTGGTGGCCAGTCCGACCGCCAAGGCCTACGAAGTGAAGGTTGTCCTGCCGGAGGTGACCGTCGAATCCGACTCGGGAAAGGTCTTTTGGGAAAGCCTGGCCCTGGAACTTCGGCGCCGAGGGAGGACCAAGGCGTCGACCCTCATCTTCACGAACAGCCGCCGGTCCTGCGAGAAGCTGGCCCGGATGATGAATGAAAACCCTGCGGCGGACGACCCTACCGGGTTGCTGGCCTATTCCCATCACGGTTCGTTGTCGAAGCAGATCCGCCAAGAGGTCGAGGAGAAACTCAAGAACGGATCCCTGCGGGCCTTGGTCGCCACGAACAGCCTCGAACTCGGCATCGACATCGGCGACCTCGACGAGGTCATCCTGGCCCAAACGCCCCGGACCGCCGCTTCCGCAATCCAAAAGGTCGGTCGAGCTGGCCACCGGACGGGTCAGGTCAGCCGAGCCAGGCTCTACCCCAGCTATGGTCTGGATCTCATCGAAGCGGCGGTCATCGTCCGGTGCATCCGAACCCAAAGCGTCGAGCCCCTGGTCGTTCCCGAGGGCCCCCTCGACGTGTTGGCCCAGACCCTTCTCTCGGCGCTCTGCGCCCGGCCCTCCACGGCGGAGGAGCTGTTTTCCCTGGTCTGTCGGGCTTGGCCCTACCGGAACCTCCACCGCCGGGCCTTCGACCTCGTGGTCGACATGCTGGCGGGCCGGTACGCCGGTTCCCGGATCCCGGAACTCAAACCCAGAATCGAAATCGATCCGGGCACGGGAGCGTGGTCGGCGAAAGCCGCGGTCCCCTTCCTCCTCTACAGCTCCGGAGGCACCATTCCCGATCGCGGCTATTTCACCATGCGTGACCTGCGCACTGGCACGGCCCTGGGTGACCTCGATGAGGAATTTGTCTGGGAGAGGACACTGGGAGACAGGTTTGCCCTGGGCGCCCAGGTCTGGAAGATCGCGGCCATCACCGACCAAGCGGTTCAGGTCGAACCCGTCCAGGCCCCGCCCCACATCATTCCTTTTTGGAAGGCCGAAGACCAGGACCGAAGCTGGTTTCTGGCGGAGAAGATCGGTTTGTTTCTTGAGGAGGCCGAGAAAGCCCTGGCGGGAGGGGCGGCGCTCGAGACCTGGAAAACCGGACTCGTCGACAACGACGGCTTCAGCCCCGAGGCGGCGGACCGGCTGGTCTCGACCCTGGAACGAGAACGACAAGTCGTCGGCACCTTGCCCCATCGGTGGAGAATGGTCATCGAACAGACCGACGACGACCATTATGTGGTCCACACCTTTTGGGGCGCCCGGATCAACCGACCCTGGGCCTTCGCCCTCGCCCAGGCTTGGGAGGACAAATTCGGCTACGCCCTGGAAACCTACCCCGGCGACGATCAGGTCCTGGTCCTCGTTCCCCCTGAAACCGACCTCGAAGAGGCCCTTTCCCTGGTGACTCCCGCCAATCTCGAAGACCTGTTGCGCCGCCGCCTCGAAGCCACAGGGTATTTCGGCGCCCGATTCAGGGAAGGGGCGGGCCGGGCACTGCTGCTTCCCAGGCCGGGATTCGCCAAGCGAGTCCCCCTCTGGCAAACGCGGCTGAAGGCCAAACGCCTGCTCCAAGCCGTGGTGGGATTTGCCGATTTCCCCATCCTCCTGGAAGCCTGGCGACAGTGCCTCCACGACGAGTTCGACCTCGGGGCCCTGAAGGCCCGGCTGGACGAACGCGCCAGCGGTCAGATCGTGACCGAACGTTGCCGCACCTCCGAACCCTCCCCGTTTACCGAGGGCCTCTTGTGGCGGCAGATCAACGAAAAAATGTACGACGACGACGAACCGCCGGCCCGGGCGTCGAGCGTCGATGCGACCCTGTGGAACCAATTGTTGGCCTCGGACCGCCCCCGGCTGCGCCTCGATTTTGTGGCCGATTGGGAATCCCGGTGGGGTCGAACCGCCCCAGGCTACGCGCCGGAAACCCCCGCCGACCTCGCCGATCTTCTCGAAGTCAGGGTCGCACTGTCCACCGCCGAGTGGGAGGCTGTTCTCGAGGCGTCCGCCCGGGATTCGGGTCGTCCCCGGCCCGAATGGGAAGCAGCCCTCTCCGTGGTCGAACGGGACGGCAAGGTCGGTGTCCCCCGCGTCGCGGAACTCTGGCATGAACCCCCAACGCTCTGGCTCCGCTGGCTCGAGGGTCGCGGGCCGGTCACCCTCGAGTCGTTGGCCCGGTTCTGGGGCCAGAATCCCGGCGAGGTGGAGGCCTGGGCGCACCGGGAATCCGAGGCCGGCAGAGTCGTGGTCGGCCCTCTGACCGAGGGTGCCGACGCCACCGAGGTCTGCCTTGCGCACACCTGGGAACTGATGGTTCGCCGGATGCGATTGCAGCGTCGGACCGCTGTGCCGGTGCGCAAAGCCGAAGAACTACCGCTGTTTTTGGCCCACTGGCAGGGGCTTCTTCGGCCTTCTCCCGAACTCCTGCAGAATCGAGTCGGCCAGCTTCTGGGACTTCCCCTGGCGGCCGACCTCTGGGAAGGCGCCGTTCTTCCCAGCCGGTCGGTCCCGTACTTCAGTGCCGAGTTCGATCGGTTGTTCGCCGAAGGTGGCCTCCGATGGTTCGGGAGCGGGTCCACTCGAATCGCGTTGGGGTTTCCCGAGGACAAGCACGCCTTCCTCCTCGAGACGGTGACCCCCGAGGACCGAGCCGGTGTCGACAAAGTATTCGGTCCCCATCCGGCTGGTTCCGCCGAAACGCCGTTTGCGACGCTGGCCGACCGGTCTGGCTTCGGGACCGCCGCACTCACCGAGGCGCTCTGGTCTCTGGCCTGGAAAGGCCTGGTGTCCTCGACCACCTTCGGCCCTGTCCGCCACGGCGTGCGTTCCGACTTCCGGTACGAGAGCGGCGCCGAACCAGGCCGGGCCCCTGCCCGCGGTTTCCAAAGGTGGTCCTCGGCCCGCTCCTTGGCTGGCTCGTGGTGCCGGTGGGACGAGGAGTCCCCTCGCACAAAAAAGTCTCCCCTCGAAGAGCTGGAGGAAACCAAACGCCGGGCGCGGGTCGTCCTCGACAGGTACGGCATCGTCTTCCGGACGCTGTTGGCCCATGAAAGCCCCGCCTTCCAATGGAAAGCGATCTTCCCCGCCCTTCGCCTCCTGGAACTCTCCGGCGAGATCGTCGGCGGTCTTTTCTGGGACGGAGTTCCAGGCCTCCAATTCGCGACCCCGGAAGCCTTGAGGTCCCTCGAAGCAGGAAATGAAGGCTCGCTCTGGGTTCAACACGCCCAGGACCCGTCGAGTCTCTGCGGGTTGGGGCTCGAGGCCTTACCGCAACTTCCCCGACGCGCCGCTGGAACCTGGCTTTGGTGGCGAGGCGCTTCTCTGGTAGGCGTTTTGACGGCCGCAGGCAAGAAACTCGACCTCGGGAACGGCCCCGTCACGGAGGTGGCGGACTTCGTGCGACGCACCGCGAGCCTCCTGCTCCCCGAAGGAAAAAACCACTGGTCGCTGGAAACCGTCAACGGAACGGTAGCGGCAGACCACCCTTTGGCTCCTTCGTTGATCGCCTCTGGATTTCGCCCCCATGGCGAGAAGCTCCTCTACTGGAAGGCTTCTCGCTGAACCATCCGAAAAAAAAAGCCGCCCGTTCAGGGCGGCCTCGTTCCGCCGAGTTAAGCCGCGAAGACGACTTCAACTCGGCGCTGAAATCGCGCTTCAGCCGCGATTTCAGACGTTGTAGGTGGAGGAACTCACGTTACCGCCGGTGCCGGTCCAATTGGTGTGGAAGAACTCCCCCCGGGGTTTATCGGTGCGCTCGTACGTGTGGGCGCCAAAGTAGTCCCGCAACCCCTGAAGCATATTCGCCGGCAATTGGGCCGTCCGGTACCCGTCGAAGAACGCCAACGCCGTGCTCATGGCTGGCATCGGGATCCCCGCCATGATTCCGGCCGACATCACCCGGCGCCAAGAGTCCTGGGCCCGAAGCATCACGTTCTTGAACCAGTCATCCATCAGCAGGTTGTCCAGCTTGGGGTTCTTGTCGTAGGCGGCCTTGATCTTGTCGAGGAACACCGAACGGATGATGCAACCGCCCCGCCACATGAGGGCGATGCCACCGTAGTTGAGCTCCCAACCGTACTCCTTGGCTGCTTCGCGCATCAGCATGTAGCCTTGGGCGTAGCTGACCAACTTCGAGGCAAGCAGGGCCTCGCCAAGGTCCTTGAGGAAGGCTTTCTTGTCGCCCGTGAACTTCTGCCTGGTCCCGCCACCGAGCACCGCTGCGGCCTCGACCCGCTCGTCCTTGAGCGCCGAAAGGCACCGCGCGAACACGGCTTCACCGATGAGCGTGACCGGAATCCCCATGTCGAGGGCGTCGACGGCCGTCCACTTACCGGTACCCTTCTGTCCCGCTGTGTCGAGAATCTTCTCAAGCAAGGGAGTCCCGTCGGTGTCTTTGTAACCCATGACACCCGCAGCGATTTCGATCAGGTAGCTGTTGAGCTCGCCCTTGTTCCATTCTTCCAGGGCGGCCTTCATTTCAACGTGGTTGAGTCCCACGTAGCTCTTCATCACGTGGTAGGCCTCGGCGATCAGTTGCATGTCGCCGTATTCGATGCCGTTGTGGACCATCTTCACGTAATGGCCCGATCCCGTGCCACCGACCCAGTCGCAACAGGCCTCGCCGGAATCCGTTTTGGCTGCGATGGCCTGGAAGATTGGTTTGATCGACGGCCAAGCTTCGGCGTTGCCGCCGGGCATGATGCTCGGGCCGAATCGGGCCCCTTCTTCGCCGCCTGAGACACCCGATCCGACAAAGAGGATGCCCTTTTCGGCGAGGTCCTTGGTCCGACGGTTGGAATCCGGAAAGTGGCTGTTGCCACCGTCGATGATGATGTCACCTTTTTCAAGGAAGGGAACCACGAGGTCGATGAACTGATCGACCACCTCACCAGCCTTGACCATGAGCATGACCTTCCGGGGACGCTTGAGCAGTCCGACGAACTCCTGGATCGACCGGGACGGCAACAAGTTGTCGCGTCCTTTTCCGGCATCGGCCATGAATTCATCCACCTTGCTGACGGTCCGGTTGAAGACCGCCACGGTGTACCCGTGGTCACACATGTTCAATACGAGGTTTTGGCCCATGACGGCCAGACCGATCAGGCCGATGTCGGCTTTTTTATCCATTACCCGCTCCTTACCAAATTGATAATAGGATAAGTCAGGAAAAAAAGCAAAATGGGAAGCCCTAGCCTTTTTTGTTTCCTTCCAAGACGACAGCCAGCGCCCTCGCGAATTTCACCGAGGCGGGGTGGCCGGTCGAGGCGGGATCTTGACGGGTGTCGAGGAGTTTCAGCTCGTCATCCAGGAGGACCAGGACGGGCTCGCGTCGTTCCACCAGTTTCAGGAGGAGGTTGCGGATTTGATATCCCTCCTGGAGGGCATGGAAGATGCTGGAGCGCACCTTGGTCAGTTCCTGTGCCTGGGCGGAGATCAATTTCACCAGTTCAGGGACGACGAAATGCTCCTCCTCCTGCCTCTGGAATTCCTTTCGCATCTCGGCGTCCTCGGCCAACTGGATATCGCGGAAATGGCCATGAACGTTGTCCAGGATCCCTTCCAACCGTTTCTTGTAGTTCATGAAGAACGTGGGGGCGCGGTCGTCGGGAATCTGGGGCGACAACGCGGCAAACTGCGCGAATTCTTTTTGGTAGAGCTGAATCTCCATGAAAATGTTCTTCACATGGGGATTCTTTGCCAATTCCGGGTTTCCCGACACCCGGGCCTTCACCTCGGCGACAAGCTCCTCCACCGTCGGTCTGTTTTTCGAATTCGACCCAGCCAAGGGACCTTCGGCTTCCTTGGCCGGCTTGATCTGCCCGGTCGCGAACTGGGTCTGAATGCACAGCAGGAACAGAAGGACGCGGATGTCGGCCTCCGCGCCCAAGATTTCGGTTTGATTGGGAGTCGTGTACGTCAGGCGGGTGAGAAAGTTGAAGACGCTCCCGGCGAGCCGTTTTTTGAATTCGACGACCCCACCGAGGGTCGATCCCCTCAAATCATCGGGCAAATGCGCCAACTTCATGTCTTCGAGTTTGAGATAGGCCTTCATCCTGACGGGGCTGTTGAGTTTTTCGCGGACTTCAATCCAATCGCTCGTTATCCGCTTTTCCAGAAGATCCATTCTCACATTATGCGGGAATCTGCATAAAAAAACCACAATCACGAAAAACCTTGAAGCAGGACCGCCAACAACCCTGTCAGGTGGATTGAACTGACATCACCAAGGAGGTAATGGGATGAACAGTCTGAATTCCGTGCTGATCGAGGGAAACCTCGTTCGAGATCCTGAGAAAAAGGAGTTGGAGAGCGGGTCGAAACTCTGCACGTTCTCGGTGGCTTCGAATCGATTTTTCAACCAGGACAACGAGAAAAAATCGGAAGTGAGTTTTTTCGACGTCGAAGTTTGGAACAAAACCGCCGAACTCTGCCTCAAGACCCTTTCCAAGGGTCGTGGCGTCCGCGTCGTGGGTCGACTCAAACAGGAAAGGTGGGCAGACAAGGAGGGTCACCACCATTCCCGGGTCAAGGTCGTGGGAGAAAATGTGGAATTCAAAACGAAATTCGACAAGAAGCCTTCCGAGGTCCCCAAGGAAGAACCCGATGATCCGGCCTTCTGAAACCCTTTTGGGGACCAACCTCAATTCGGTGTGGATGGAGGGCACCCTGGTGTCGGACCCGGAAGGGAGCATCGACAGAGAAGGAGCTCCGATGTGTCGCTTTCGGATCCAGGAACATCGACCCACCGACCCTGAACCAGCTTCGGTTTTCACAGTTGAAGCGATGGATGCGGCTTTCGAGGGGTGTCGTTCACGGTTGGGACGAGGCCACCAAGTCAGAATCATTGGCCGTTTGAAACTCGATCAGCAAGAGGTCAAGATCATCGGGGAAATGGTCGAGCCGATGGGAATCTTGGTTTGAAATCCGGGGTGGGGTTTCCGCCCCACCCCGTTTTCAGAAGGTGAACCGAAGTCCCAGCCCGACTCCCAAAGTGAACTCGTCGTACCAGGGAAGATTATCCCAGAGGTTGAAGACCGGATAGAAGGCCTGAGCCCTGAAAGTGGCGGCAAACAGGGGCGAGAACTGCCACGTGATGCTACTGCCCAAATCCGGATACAGGAAACGCCCCGCCATGAGCCACCCGGTGATGGGAAGTGCCATGTCACCGGCGGTCTTGCCTGCCAGAAAGACAGGGGCCCGAATCAGAAAACCCATGCCGGCCTCGGTGGCCACTGACAGAACTGGGTTGAGGGGAAACTCATAGCCAACCGTCGGGTTGAGCATCAGACTCAGTACGGTCACATTGTCCCACATCGAATCCTGCGGTACCGCTCGGCCGCCTTGGTAGGCATAGTTCACAAGAAAGACCTGGGCCTCGGGCCGAAACAAGAATCGTCCTAGAAACCGGAACGGAATCGAAAGCCCCAAGGTATTGACCAACGGATCGACGCCGGAATCCCCGACTGCATTGAGGATCAAATAATAGGAACTCTGGACTTCCAAGCCATTGATGTCCACTCCCCAGATCGTCAAACCCCAGGAAGCCGGGGCAAGAACCAGGAACATCAGCCAGAAAGGGGCTCGTTTCATGGTCCTCATTCTATCACGGCGCCAACACAGCGAAAGGAACATGAACCAAGCCTGCCGCTCCGACGTAACCGCGGTAGCTCGTTTCCCAGGTAAAGACCCAACCTCGGGTCAAGGCCGCAGCGGAAGTGTACCGGCCCATCCCCAATTCCGGCAGACGATAGAGCCTTGCCCTTCCTTCCACGGATTGTCCGACGGCCACCCACCCGGACTCCGTAAAAAGGAGCAAAGGCCCCGAGCCCAGAGCGGCGCGCACCGGCACTTCCGAGCCCAATCGCTCCGCCAACCGGGCCTTCAAACCGTCGAAAGCCCGGTCCAAAGGTTTTTCGCCCTCGGGAGGCTGGGCAAGCGCAGACCCTTCAGTCCCGGTGTCCAAGGCTAAGGAAGTCCTCTCGAAGGACCAGGCCGTCCCCTCCCGGAGTTTCCAGACGAATCCAACCGAAACTGAATTGGGAGTCGGGGCGCTGAAGGCCACCGCTTGGCGGGAGGGATCCTGGACCTGGGAGGGAATCGGGTAGAAAACCAACCGGTTCTGACCAGGGGTCCACCAGGCCAACGAAGCCGGAGGTGCTTCGGCGGGTGACTCCTGCCGAAGGGTCAGGAAAAGCTTTCCTTTCCAAGAGAACAGAAGATCGGTTTGGTAAGGGCTCATCGACCATTGGGCCCCGGGCCGAAGGGCGGTCAGAGTACCCGTTGAGTCGTCGAGGACCAATAAACCCAAGTGGGAAACCGCCACGGCAGCCCCAATGCCCGGAAAAACCCCCAAGTCGGTGGCCACCACCGCCAGCGGGCGGGGCAACCAAACGACCTTCACGGCCTGCTCAAAGCCGGGGAGTGGCCTCAGCCCGTCCGCTTGGTCCTGGGCAAAAAACGACCATGTCACCCGGGTCCTGTTAAAGGACGCGTTGACTTCCCTGGAATCCGAACACGCGTCAAGGAGGAGAATCACCAAAACGAGATGACAGAACCAAAATCGGGCCCCGCCCTTCATTGCGGACCTCCTCGGAGGGATTCAGTAGCTCTTGGCCCAGACAGCCCAGTGTTGACCAGGTGCCCCGCACTTCAGACAAGCCTTGTCAACGGGCTTGTCCTTCAGAGCAAAGGGCAGGTTCCGAATTGTTGCCTTGGTGGCAGCTTTCACTTCCGCCTCACAAGCGGCGCTGCCGCACCAGGCCGCTTCGACGAAACCGCCCTCACCTTCCATCAACTTCGTGAAATCGGCCCAGCTATCCAATTGAAAGGTGTTGTCCCGGCGATTCTTCAACGCCCGCTCGAACAAATTTTCCTGGATCAGGACCAACAATTCCTTTACCTTGGCAGCAATCTCGTGCTTGGCCACAAAGAGCTTTTCACCCGTGTCGCGGCGGACCAAAACGGCTTGGTTGTTCTGCATGTCCTTGGGACCGGCTTCGATTCGGACCGGGACGCCGACCAACTCCCACTCGGCGAACTTCCACCCCGAGCTGGCGATCTCGTCGAGGTCGGTTTCGACCTTGATCCCAGCGGCACGAAGGTCATCGCCGATGCTCTTCGCATACGCCGAAACTTCGGGAATGTTGTCCTTTCGGAAGATCGGAACAACGACGGCCTCGATGGGCGCCAATTTGGGAGGAACAACCAAACCCTTGTCGTCAGAGTGGGTCATGATCAGGGCACCGATGAGCCGGGTAGAAACTCCCCAACTGGTGGCCCAAACGTGGTCCAAGCTTCCTTCCTTCGTCTGGAAAGTGACGTCGAACGCCTTTGCAAAATTCTGTCCGAGGTTGTGGCTGGTCCCCGCCTGGAGAGCCTTTTTGTCCTGCATCATCGCTTCGATGGAGTAGGTCGTCACCGCACCGGCAAACTTCTCACTGGGGGTCTTCTCGCCGTCGAGGATGGGAATGGCCATATATTCCTCGGCAAAGGTCTTATAGACTTGCAGCATCCGCAGGGTTTCTTCGTTGGCTTCAGCCGCGGTGGCGTGAGCCGTGTGCCCTTCCTGCCAAAGGAATTCCGTGGTGCGGAGGAACAAACGGGTACGCTTCTCCCATCGGATCACGTTGGCCCATTGATTGATCAAAAGGGGAAGGTCTCGGTAGCTCTGGATCCATTTCTTGTACATCGCCCAGATGATGGTCTCGCTGGTGGGTCGGACAATCAATGGTTCTTCGAGCTTTTCACCACCGGCGATCGTCACCACCGCCAGTTCGGGACTGAAGCCTTCGACGTGTTCGGCTTCTTTTTTCAGGAAGCTTTCAGGGATCAGCATGGGAAAATAGGCGTTCGAGTGTCCGGTGGCCTTGAACATGCCGTCGAGCACCCGCTGAATATTCTCCCACAGGGCATAGCCCCGGGGCCGAATGACCATACATCCCTTCACCGGAGAGTAATCGGCCAGTTTGGCATTGGTAACGATGTCGATGTACCACTGGGAGTAATCGGTGGAGCGCGGGGTGATTTTTTCGGCCATAGTGGGGCGATTCTAGGGATTCACCCCTAAAAAGTCAATTCTGAAGGGTATCGGTACTCTCGCTGGCGAGCGTTCTGATCGAGCAGAAGTTGGGGCCCGGCGCCCGGGACGAATCGAGTACCGGTTCCCATGGTCCTAGTTTGCCAGGGTAACCGCTTCCACCATGGTGCGAAGGTTGAGCCCGCCTTGGCCGTCGGTCTCCTCCCGCTCGATCACGAAGATGAGCGACCGCTCGTTGGGGGTGAGGATCATCTGGGTCACCGTATAATTCTGAACCCCAGGACGAACAATGGCCGGGTTGCCGACCTTATAATCGGCCAGAACCTTTCCGGCCTTGTCCTTGACTTCCAGGGTGAGAAAGAAGGCAGAACTGACGGTGGCACCCTTGGGAGTGATGGTCTTTTTGAGCGAGAGTGCGTAGTTGCGACCTGTTTTGTAATCGAGGACCTGCAAGTTGTCGTAATCCTGGTTGGTAGCCTCGCCGGTCACTCGGAAGTAGATCGGGCGGCCTTGTTGCAGGTAGTCAAGTTTCCACTGGGCCCGCTCAGATCCATATTTTTCCAGATGCGCGAGCAAGGCCTTGAGGCCGTCGTCCCCCAGCGTCACGCCCACCGGAAAACTCGACCTGGCCTTTCCACCGACGGTGAAATCGTTCTTGACCACGTCAACGATGAACGTTTCAACCCAGGGGTTCTGGGTGGCGGAGTCGATGCCGTATTGGGCAAACTGGAAATAGCGGCTGTCGGGCGAGAAGCCAAGGTTCTTGAACACGGCCACGTCGCCGGCCCAGAGCCCCAAGGTCATGCAACACAACAGGATCGTGATCAAGCTCTTTTTCATCAATGCTCCTCCAGCTTCCTTCCCAATATCGAGGCCTTTCCCAGAATCCTGAAATGTTTTCTAATAGGACCATGACTCTGTCGATTCGCAACGGGCTTCTCGCCTTGGCGTTCAGTGTACTGCTCCTGTTGTCCCTCGGCTATGGGCTTCTGACCTTCGTCTTGGTCACCCAAGAGGGTTGGAAGGCTGAAGTGGGCCATGGCGACCTCCTGCAACTCCTGTTTGAGACGGCCTTGGTCCCCTGGGGCTGCCTCGCGGGTTTCCTTTTGGTCCGAAGAGCCTACCGGAAGTCTGCGGCGCCCGAAATGTTCTTCTTCTCGCTTTTCATGGCAACCTTGGCGGGCGAATCTTTGCTTCTTCTCCAAGCCTGGGTGACGTTTGCGGGATTGGCATCCTACTTCACCGCATTGTTGACCCGTGTGGTCTGGGCCTTTCGGTTCACGGGGCTGTTTCTCCTGTTCTGCGGGAGCCTCTACGCCTTCGATTTCCCATTCCGAAAATTCGGAAATCTGGTTGCGGGATCCGTGGCGGCGGGGATTTTCCTCGCGGTCCTGCTTCCCCTCCACTCTTCGTCGGCCCGAAACCACCTCCTCTTCGCTGTCGGCGATGCCTCCGGCATGGTCCTGGTCACCACCCTGCTGGCGGTTGTCGTCGCTGTTAATTTTCTCGTGGGAAGCCGTCGCTCAGGCGCGCCCGACCGGGCGCAACCGAGGGCGTGGGCCGCGTTGTTCTTTCTCGTCGCCTGGAGTCTTGCCATCGTGGTCGGCCCCTGGGCCGCGCTGGTGGCTGCCCCGGGTATTGTTCTGGTCTGCTGGAAAGCCGAACAGAGTGCAATGATCAGCTGATTAAAATCGAATAGGCTAGGGCGGTTCCCAAGGGGATCACGAGGTTGTCGAGGTCTTCCAAGGGAAAGGCTTCGAGGAGCGTTCCGATGCCTGCGACCGTGAGCGCCAACACCAGATCGTGGTCGATCCACCAGGCGGCCCAGAAAATGGCGACAAAGGCGGCAAGGCTTCCTTCGAGGGTTTTACCCCCGGTGAAAGGCAGTTTGACCCGACCAAAGAGTTTGCCGACCACACTCGACAGACCGTCGCCGAAAGCTAAGGCGTAGATTCCAACACTGGCGGCGGGCTCGGGATAGAGCATCAAACAAAGCAGTGCGCCCAGACCAAGGGTGATGGGACCCAAGACGGCCCGGTGGCGGTCCCGATTCCGCGAGGCAGCCCTCGTCAGGTGGGTGATCACAGGAAGGTCACGACCCTCGAGTCTGAAAGACTCAGCCAGGGTATAAACCATCAACCCAGCAATCAGGAGTCCCTCGGTGACGGGAAGGCTGATCGAAGCAAGCAACGGCGTTGCACCCACCATGAGGTGGATGGCCTTTCTCAACAATTCAGTTTGGATTTCTTGGGTCCGGGAAACAGCCCGAACCGCTACTGTGGTCATGGAATACCTTCAGCGCCTTCCAGCAAGGACCATGCCAAAGGCGCCATGGCCGACACTCTCAAACCATCTCCTTATCCGGTTGCAAAATACTCGAAAGCATAAATTTCTTCACCTCATTTTCTTTTTCTCAACCGTCTAAATTTTCAGACACTCACTCTCTTTTTCTCATATGCTCACCTGATCATTCCAGAAGCGAGGCGAACTTCACCCGTTCCGACGGATGGTCCCGAAAGTAGGCCAAGGCGTCCCGAACGAGAACAGGGTATTCCCGGTGGTTCTGAATCCTTGCCGCCCATCGGTTGCCAAAGATCAGGTTCTTCCCGAAGTAGTGGTAGAAACGGCGGCTTCGACTCACCCAGAACTCGGGCGGCTGATGTCGTTCGAGCAGTTCGTGGAAGCGAAGGCAGACCCTTTCCAGATCCACTTCGAGGTCGAAGCCAGGGTTGCTCCACCGGGAGGTCCAGTACCTGAATGTCCAGGGCGCCGCCACCCCCTGCCGCCCCACCATCCAGCCGTCGGCCGGGTTTGACCGAGCACGGGCTTCCAGAACCGAAAACCGATCCAGGTCGCCGTTTCCCACCACCGGAATCGTCAAGGAATCCCTGAGAACGGTCACCCATTTCCACCGAGAAGGGCGGCTCAAGGTGTCGCGGCGAACCCTCGGGTGAAGGGTGAGAAAGTCGGCCCCTGCGGCTTCCAAGGCGCGTCCGAAAGCGACCAGGCGCTCGCCGTCTTCGGTTTCACCCAGCCTGAGTTTCATGGAAAGGGATTTTGTTCCCACTGCCTTCCTGAGGCGTTCGGCCAACCTTGCTGCCTTGGAAAGGTCGGTCATCCAAGCGACGCCGGCGCCCCGCCGATACAACTGCGGGGCCGAGCATCCCATGTTGATGTCGATGCCTGCACAGTCTCCCGCGGCCAAGGAAGCCGCCGCCGCCACCAATTCCTCTTCGTTGGTTCCGACGATTTGAAACACCACCCGGTCAGGACAGGGCGCCGGATCGGAGTAATACGACTCGTACCTTCGCCCTCGCAGATGGGCCGCGGCGTCGATCATTTCGGAGAAGTGAAGGGAGCAGCCTCCCCAATCCTCGACCAGGTGCCGAAAACCAACGTGGCTCACCGTGGCCATCGGGGCGAAGATCAAAAAAGGTTGCGGTTCAAAATTCACCAATTCCTCTCATTGCCAAAGGGTTACCTTGGCCTTAAACTTTTCTCACGATGAAGTTGCACAACCTGCTGACCGAGCCGCTGATTCTCCTCGACCGCCCCGTCAAGACGAAAGAGGAAGCAATCCAGATTTTGGTCAAGGCTGTTCAAGCCCGGTACCCCTTTCCCCTCAAACCAGAAGAAATTCAAAAAGCCGTGTTCGATCGAGAGGCCTTGGGTGGGACGTCCTTTCCTACCGGGATCGCCGTCCCCCACGCCCGATTGGACTTCCTCGATGACATCGTGGTTGCCGTCCTGCGCCCGTCCCAGCCGATCCCCGACCCTGTGGCCCCGATCCGGCTCGTGGTCCTGATGCTGACTTCGCAAAACAAGCCGGCAGTCTACCTGAACAGCCTCAGTTCCATCCTGAAATTCTCGCAAAAATCTGAACTCTTTGAAAGGGCTGTTTCAACCAACTCGTCCAAGGAATTCCTCGACCTGATCGCCGCCCAAGACTACAACCTCGTCAAGGTTGTCACCGTCGAAGACCTGTTGACCGAGGCTCCTGTGACGGTGAAGCCCGATGACACCTTGGCCGACCTGATCGATCTGTTTCACCACCGAAACCTCAGCTATGCGCCCGTGGTCGACGATGAGGGGCGGTTGGTCGGTGAGGTCGGTTTGGGCGATGTCCTGAAGGCCGGGTTCCCCGATTTCACCGCCCAAGTGGGGAATCTGCGCTTCCTCAAGACCTTTGAACCCTTTGAAACCCTCCTCCAGAAGGAGGATTCAGTCCGGGTCCGCGACCTGATGAAGCCCGTGGCTTTCGGGTGCGACCCGTCGGCATCGGTCGTGGAACTCTCGTTTGAGTTCCTCCAAAAAGGACGTCGCCACTGTCCGGTCATCCGAGGACGGCAATTGGTGGGAGTTCTCAGCATCATGGACATCTTGAACAAAGTCATCCGGGGGTAATCATGGAGATTCAGCAAAGCCTCGCCCTCGCCGTCTTTTTCGGCGTCTATGTGCTTTTCGCCTCCCGGTTGGTCCATCGTGTCGCGGCCGGGCTTGTGGGAGTCGTCGTCCTCGCGGTCTCCTGGGGACCCAAGGTCGTGTCCAGCCTCGTCCCGGAAGCCTTGTTGGTCACCGGGGGGCTGATGGTCCTGGCGGGGTTCGTCAAACGCTCAGGACTGGCCGAGTGGCTTGCGCTCAAGGCAGCAAAGGCCGGAGGTGGAAAACCTGCCCGC
>JGI26470J50227_1000562_pt1 | contig 14913 bp, 29 predicted proteins | sample FreactTroBogLake_FD_50227 | JGI IMG/M metagenome (IMG submission 50227) | reverse complement strand
GTGGTGTCCGGGGTGGCGCGCACGTTGATTATTCAATGGGGTTCGGCAAACGCCCCTACAGACGGATCGTCGTCGTATTCCTTCCCCCTCACGTTTCCGACTGCGGGCCTGCAAATCATCGGCGGCACCCCGTCGTCCAACTATCTGGCCACCAATGGCAACAAGGTTGGCGCAGGCTTTGTGTCGACCAGTATGTATTACGTTTACAGCGATGACGTTGGGGTTCCCGTAAGCTGGATCGCCATTGGCTATTGATCGGAGAATACTCGTGACGAAACTGTATAGCCCATCGACCGCTGGATTTTACGATTCAGGTATTCATCTGGAATTGCCCACGGACGCAATTGCGTTGTCCGGCGATCAGTACACGGAATATCTCAACGCCATTACGTCTGGCGCAAAGGTTCTGAAGGTTGATTCCAAAAACAAATTGTCGCTGGTAGATTACACCGCGCCGGTCGTGGTGCTGACTTGGGATCAAGTGCGCCATAAGCGGGACAACCTATTGATCGCTTCCGACTACACCCAAATGGGTGACTGGTTGGGGGATAAAGAGCCATGGGTTGATTACCGGCAAAAGCTGCGTGACGTCCCGCAAGATTATCAAGACCCCAATGACGTAATTTGGCCCATCGCTCCCGCAAAATAAACCAACCAGCACTCAAGGATTGCCCCCCATGACCTCACCTCTTTTTCCCGGCCAGTTCTCCCCTATGGTGGGGTCGTTTCAGTCGATTGCGTTGACCAACACGGCAGCGGTCAAATTGACGCTTCCTACCGGCACAAACGGTTTGCCTAAGTATGCGCTTGTGCAGGCGTTGACCAATGCGGTGAACTGGCGGGATGACGGCACTGCCCCAACTGCCTCGGTCGGCGGCGGCATGGTTCTTCCCACTTCGGAAGACCCGTCGGGTTTTGCCGGTGACCTGTCGGCCATTCAGTTTATCTCGACCTCGGCGTCGGGTTCAACCCTGCTTGTCTCCTATTACTACTGAGGTTTGTGATGGCCGCATACGCTCCCACCGCAGCCGACTTAGGCATAGAAATTGGCAAAGCCCAAGCTATGGCTGAGGCTGCGCAAGCATCATCCGAACGGATGGAGAGCAACTTGAGCGACCGTATGGACAGAATAGAAAAATCCATGGCGGATGGATTTAAGCGCGTTGAAGAACTTTTGTCAGGGGTTCATCAAGACATTACCAACATGAAAGTTGAAGATGGCCGTCGTGATGGCAAGGAAGAAGCCAACAAACACACCCATTCAACCGCCTTGTCAATTATTGCAATTATCGTTGCATTGATCTCCGGTTTTGCTGGTGCAATTCATTCGTTTTTCGGTGGGCACCAATGATCAATCTGTCCGCCCAATCCGTATGTTATGTTTTGTCAGAGGAAGCCATTGGCCTTTCCGCGTACAAGGATGGCAAAGGCATCTGGACTTGGGCGGGCGGCATTGCATCAACCAGCGGGTTCAATGTTGAACAATACAAAGACAATCCGCAATCAATTGCGGTTTGTTTGAAATCAACTGTCGACATGATCAAAAAGCGGTTTTTGCCTTCAGTGGTCAAAGCGTTTCCGGGCATTGCCTTGGTTGACCATCAAATTGCAGCAGCCTTATCATTTGTTTGGCGCAATGGGCCGGACACCTTAAATCATGCAGATTGGGTGAAGCATTTTCTTGCAGGTGAATTAGCCCAAGCCAAAACCGCATTTATGCAGTGGACGGATCATGGCGCAGAATTGGCTAGGGCGGCTCGTGAGCGCGATTTGTTTTTTGACGCCGTATGGCCAAAGAATATGCAGGTTCGCATTTTCACGGCCACCGCTCCGCATTACACGCCAGTCGGTGGATACATGGTCAATGTAATCCCGTACTTGCAAACCTTTTTGGGTGCCAAATGATTGATTTTTTCAAAACCTTTTTCAAGAACCTGTTTACAGAGAGCAACAATCAAACCTATTCCTTGGCTCGCGTTTCGCAGGCGATTGGCGTTGTGACTTGTGTTGGTGCGGCTGCATCTCTGATTTGGAACAAGCAGGTCGCGCCCGAGTTCTTTGAGCATTTTGGCGGTGGTCTTGCCCTTATTTTTGGCGGNGGCGCTATAAACTCCAAATTCATGCCTGAAGCCGAAAAGGGCAATGACAATGGATGATGAAATCACCCCAGCGCATGAGCAAATTGAAAGCCTGCGAGTTGATGTTGAATACCCGGCGCATATTGACCGCGACACGGCAAGCACCGCAGAGTTTGACGCCAATCGCCACCGGCTGATCCATAAGCTGGGCCTTGGCTGCTGGAAATGTGACAGCAAAATCCGTCTGGAAGTGCATCACTATATCATTGAGTGGAGCGAATGGAACAACGCTGATCCGGCTAAGGTGCTGCGTATTATGCACCAGTGGGATGCGTATGGCTTTGCGGCTGACGGCGTAAAAAGCGGCAACCCTTTACCACTTAGCCCAGATGATTTGCGAAACCTGATGGTCCTTTGTATGCCGTGCCACCGGGGCGCTGGTCTGGGTATTCATCAAGTTCCGGCCCCATTTTGGTTTGCTGATCTGGTCAAAAAAGAAGGCACCGTCGTGTTGAAGCCCTTAAAACACGAGGATTGAAACCATGAGCATTTTCTTCATGATGGCTTGGGGTTGGATTAAAGTCGCCTGCCATAATTTTTGGCAGGTTCTTTGCGCCACCTTGGTTCTTGCGTGTGTTTGGTTATGGCATGGCAAAGACCGGGCCGAAAAGATTAGCGCTGAATGGCGCAATGGCTTCAATGCCGAACAGGTCGCTTTTCGGGCAGAGCAGGTTAATTTTCAATCCTGCCAATCTTCAATACTTAGCCAAAATGCCAGCATCAGCCTGCTAAATCGGCAAAGTGATGATCTTTTGAAATCAACCAAAATGAATTTGAAAACGGTTATTGAGAAAGACGCTTTTTCCGAATTTGCTGGTCGTAAAATATCAGCCCAAGCGGAGGACGGCGGCATTTCATGCAAGACGCCGGAATCGGTAATGGGTGCAAGGAGTTCGCTATGAATACAAAAATGCGACATCTTGTCACCGCACTTCTAACGCTTTTAATTTCAACCTTGATCATATTGCTGTCAGGGTGTTCCGTTCCTCATCCAAACAAAGCGCCACCCCCTGTTGAGTTTGTGAGCGTCAATAAAGAGGTCGCCGTGCCTTGCATTGATCCAAAAGATATACCGGATCGTCCTGCAAGCGTTGGCGGCCAATTGGATGGCAACGCCCAACACGATGCAAGCATACTTGCAGGCGCATTGATTGAAACGCGAATCGCTCTTGACAAAACTTTCGCTTTGATAACCGGATGCGTTCAGTTAAAACACTGATTGATCCGCCTGCAAGGAATACGACATGGCCATCCCATTTACCTACCCTCGCGGCGAAGCAATTATTGTTGATCTGGTGATTGCCGATCCGGGCGATTATGACCCCGCAACGCTGACAATCAATATGTCGCTCAAGGTGACGTACAATTTGCAGCCACCGGCAGCGGACGTTGAGCCAACGGCGGTTTTTGCGATTACCTATTACCCANCCGTTGATGGAGCGCCTGCGTATTGGGAAGGCGTTATTGGATCGGATGTTACCGCAGCCATGACTCCGGGTTCGTACATTACGGACGCTCAAATCTTGTCTGGGACTTCGGTCATTGCGGTTACTAGCCCGCAAATCATCAATCTTGCTCAGAGCGTGACACCGGCATCATGACTACCTTTGAACTCTATTGGCGCGGGGTTTCTAATCCGCCCAAGACGTACTGGCGTGGTCGGACAACAACGCCCGCTGTGTTTTGGGTTGGTGATGAAAGCCCACCAGAACTGCCTCTTGCGGCGGTCATCGGACCTATTGGCCCAACGGGGCCAACCGGCGTTTCTGGACCAATCGGGCCTACGGGTATGGAAGGCCCAACGGGGCCAACCGGACCACAAGGCATTCAGGGAATTGAAGGGCCAACGGGGCCTACCGGACCAACGGGCGCTCAAGGCGTCCAAGGGATCACCGGGCCTACGGGGCCAACTGGCCCTACGGGTGCGCAGGGTATTCAAGGCATTGAAGGCCCAACCGGGCCTACGGGCGCGCAAGGCATTCAGGGCATAACGGGGCCGACCGGCCCTACCGGACCTACGGGTGCGCAGGGCATTCAAGGCGTCACGGGGCCAACGGGGCCAACCGGAGCGCAAGGCATACAAGGGCCGACCGGGCCTACCGGCGCTACTGGGCCTACAGGCGTGCAAGGCGTTGTTGGCCCGACGGGCGCTACCGGCGCAACTGGGCCTACTGGCGCTACCGGCCCTACAGGCGTGCAAGGCGTTGTTGGCCCGACGGGCGCGACTGGGCCTACCGGTGCTGCCTCTACAGTAGTAGGGCCAACCGGCCCTACGGGTGTTCAAGGGCCAACCGGCCCTACTGGCGTTCAAGGCGTTGTTGGTCCAACTGGAGCGCAGGGGGTAGCTGGGCCTACCGGGCCTACAGGCGCAGGTTTCCTCAACATCGTATCGACGACGACCTACACTCTCGGCACTACTTTCCCAACATTTACCACATTCAACACCAATGGAACTGGCGCGTTCCAAGTTGGCAATTTCGTCCGGGTATATAACAATAGCAACGGCTATTTTGACGGCTTGATTATCGCTTTGACTTCAGGGTCAAGCATTCAGGTTAATGTGTATTCCACGGTAGGAACTGGCACTTTCTCTAGCTGGCAATTCATCCTCACGGGGTTGCAAGGGCTTACTGGCGCTACCGGGCCTACGGGGCCAACTGGCCCAACGGGTGCTCAAGGCGTCCAAGGGATCACCGGGCCTACGGGCGCGCAAGGCGTACAAGGATTGACTGGCCCAACCGGCCCTACAGGGGTAACGGGCAATACTGGGCCTACCGGACCTACTGGGCCTACGGGTACGCAAGGTAATGCTGGGCCTACCGGGCCTACCGGGCCTACGGGTACGCAAGGCGTTCAGGGTGTGCAAGGTCCAACTGGGCCAACTGGGCCTACCGGAGTTCAAGGTAACACCGGGCCAACCGGACCGACCGGTCCTACGGGCGCAACCGGAACAACTGGTGCAGGCGGCGCGCTAGGGTATTACGGATCATTTTACGATACCACCAATCAGACGGCAGCAAGTACGACACTATCGTACATTATCAATGTGGGTTCTCAGTTTGAAGCTAATGGCGTTAGTATTGCCTCTGGCAATCAGATAACTTTCGCATACGCTGGAACCTACGACATCCAATACTCAGTTCAGTTTGCTAATTCGGATTCTAACAGTGATAACGTCGATGTTTGGATTCGCAAAAATGGCGTAGATGTAGCGGATAGCAATTCTGTCTACAACGTGCCGGGCACGGCGCATGGCGGGTCTGGCGCATTGATTGCGGCCATAAATTACGTGATTACTGTTGCTTCCGGCGACTACATTCAGTTGTTGTGGGCAGTTAGCAGCACAACTATTTCGATCTCAACTCTCGCAGCGCAAACAGGGCCGACAGTTCCAGTAACGCCGGGTGTTATCGTTACTGCACAGCAGGTGATGTATACGCAATTGGGGCCAACTGGCCCTGCGGGCACCACTGGTCCTACGGGGACGAACGGACCTACCGGCCCAACCGGTCCTGCGGGAAGCGGCGGAAGTTCGCTTGCTGTTGGCACCACAACAACCACGGGCGGCACCGCAAACGCTATCATGTTCGACAGCGGGCCGGGTACGTTGCAGGAAAGCGCGAGTCTGACATTCAACAGCACTTCGCGGACTTTGACCGCAGGCGGGCCTGTAATTTTCTCAGCGGGCGCCTCGAACAACCGCGCAGCGTGGGGTATTAACGGGGTAAACTTCGTCCAATCAGCCGCCACGTTTACCGACACAAGCACAGCGGCATCGGGCACTGTTACCTACGGAATCATGAATCTGTTTGGCGCGCAAACCTATGCAGCGACCAATACCTCGGTGACGGTGTCAAGCCTGTTTGGCACGTACTTTGTGGCTCCGTTGGCCGGAACGCACGTTACCGCTACCAATAGCTACGCTTTGGGATGCGATTCATTTTCGGTAAACGGAAGCTATTTCACTGTAAGTAGCGCTGGTGCAGTGGCTATAGCAGGGTCTATAACTTCTACCGCTACTACTTCAAATACCTCATTTACCAGCACTTCAGGCACAATTACGCTTTCGTCTACTACAGGGAATATGCTTGTAGGAAACAGCCTTACTTCTGGAACGCTTCAGTTAGGCTCTAGCACCGGAAGCGGTGCTTTGACTTTTGGGTATTCGACTGGTTTTCAAAGTGTTAACATTGCGAATGGAGCCACTACATCGGGAAACCTAAAAACAGTAAATATAGGAACATCAGGGGTAACAGGTAGCACAACTTCCGTAACAATAGGTGCCAATGGGGGATCGGGTGGCCAATCTACTACATCGGTGTACGGCCCTCTGTACCTGTTTACTAACGCAGTAAACAACTACGCGGCATGGTCAGTGAGCGGTATTGCCCTATCACAATTAGCGGCTACATATACCGATACGACTACCGCGGCATCTGGAACAGTAAACAACGCATACATGAACGCCTTTGGCGCTCAAACTTATGCGGCCACCAACACCGGCATAACGGTAACTTCGCTATACGGGTCATATTTTTCCGCACCCCTAGCGGGAACGAATGTTACCGCATCAAATAGGTACGCGATTGGGGCTGATAGTCTTTTTGTGTCTGGTGCCACTACCTTAGGATCTGGCACTTCTACCGTTGCCCCGTTAAAATTCACTTCGGGCACGAACCTCACCACGGCAGCCGCAGGTGCTTGCGAGTATGACGGATCGGTTTTCTACTACACGCCGAACACTTCTAACCGGGGTGTCGTGGCGGTAGAGAACTTGCTTTTCCAAGAAGCCACGTACACGCTCACCAGCCAGACAGCGGCCCAAAAGCTGTTCAACGCCAGCACCAACGGGACACTCACTCTCCCCGTCGGAACCTACGAGTTTGAGTGCCTTGCCTCCTTGTCCAGTTTGTCGGCTACCTTGGGCAATTTCGGCTTTGCGTTTGGCGGAACCGCTACTTTCACGCAATACTGGCAAGCTATCGCCTCGAAGCCCGTATCGCTCGCAACCGGTGGTGTACCGAATGAAACCTACAATACGGCGGCAAATACCGCGCTGGCCACAGCCAGCACCGGAACCGTGGGCCAGATGTGGCTGAAAGGCACTATCATCATCACTGTCGCCGGAACGATTATCCCACAAGCGTCATTGACTGTTGCAACTGCCGCTGTCGTAGGGGTTGGCTCCTACTTCAAGATCAAAAAGATGAGCGCGACCACAGCGTCGAACTTCACTGTCGGAAACTGGAGCTAACAGATGACCAACACCTACACTTGGTCGATCACAGGTATGGACTGCTACCCACAGCAAGCCTCTCTGACAGACGTTGTTTTTGCAATCCGGTGGACGCTTTCGGGTACTGACGGCTCGAACACCGCAGAAGAGCATGGCAGCCTTAACGTCGCGCTAGACCCAACCCAGCCTTTTGTCCCGTTTTCTCAATTAACTGAAAACAAAGTGATCGAATGGGCGCAATCAGAACTAGGTACAAACCAAGTTGCTTGGTATCAAGGCTTGGTTGATCTGCAACTTTCCGCACTTGCAACACCGGAAATTGTATCTCCTGCGCTTCCGTGGACGCCCACGTAACACTCAAACAAAACCCACCCACTCGCCTTTGGGGTAAAGAACATGAAAAACCTGAAAATCTGCGTCTACGCGATCTCCAAAAATGAAGAAATGTTTGTCGAGCGGTTCTGTGCCGCCGCCCAAGACGCCGACATGATCGTTATTGCCGACACAGGCTCGACCGATAACACCCGCGCTCTCGCCTTGGCTTGTGGCGCAGAAGTTGAGCATATCTGCATCACGCCTTGGCGGTTTGATGACGCTCGCAATGCCGCGCTGGCTCTGCTTCCCCGCGATATTGATGTTTGCGTTAGCCTTGACCTTGATGAGGAACTGCAACCCGGCTGGCGCGAAGAAATTGAGCGTGTCTGGACCGAGGGAACAACCCGCCTGCGGTATGGCTTCGATTGGGGCGCAGGCATCATTTTTCATTATGAAAAGATCCATGCCCGCAACGGATACCGCTGGGTCCACCCGTGCCATGAATATCCAGTGCCGTATCTAATCGATGAACAATACGCCCACACCGATATGCTTATGGTCATCCACAAGCCGGACCCAACCAAAAGCCGGGGGCAGTATCTTCCGCTGCTGGAAATGTCGGTCAAGGAAGATCCGCACGACCCCCGCAACGCATTCTATTACGCTCGCGAGTTGTCGTTCCACGGCCTCTGGCAACAGTCGATTGATGAATGCAATCGTTACCTTGCGCTGCCCGGTGCGGATTGGGCTAATGAGCGCTGCTATGCTTACCGGGTAATGGCGCGGTGCTACAATGAAATGGGTGACTGGGACAACGCGATCAAATCGGCGCGCATGGGTGTTATTGAAGCGCCCAACACTCGCGAACCTTGGTGCGAAATCGCCAAGCTGACGTATGCCCAGCACAAATGGTCTGAATGTTATGGGGCGGCAATGTCGGCTCTGGCCATTGAACACCGCGAATGGGTTTATACGGTGGACCCGGAAGTCTGGGGTGCTATGCCGCATGACTTTGCGGCCATTGCCGCTTGGAATTTGGGAATGCGGGAAGAAGCTATCCGGCAGGGTTCGCTTGCAGTAGAAAAGGCACCCCATGACGAGCGCCTGCAAAACAACCTGACGTTCTATTCTGAACCGTAAATCATTTCAGATGTTCACCGTCAGCGATGTCCGTGGCCAGATCATCGAAATCGTAATTGTCCCGGTTTCGCAAGAACAGCACTACCCTTGCGCGCTCGTCCTCCCGGATGGCGCGGGCGTAGTCCATGAGCGCCTTGGCGTTGCTGATGGCCACCACGCTGCCATCCGGGTGAAGTGCTGATAGGATCATTTCAATTCCCTTTAAGCATCAATACTGCGTCGGCGGCTTTCATAAACGGCGTGTTGTACTTTGCGGCGGAACTCCACCATATCGCGCTCGTGCTGCTGGGCGATCATCTCCGACGCCTCGGCAGCCGTGCAGCGCATTTCTCGGGTTAAGCGCTTATATTCGACGCGGTATTCGCGGGGAATATGGGCCAGCATCTCGTCGGCGCGGCGTTTGGCGACTTTGGCTCGGATCTCGGGGGTGATGGCCTTGGACGCGATCTCCCATGTCTTGTTGGCCTTAACGCTGGCAATGGCCTTCTCGCGGGCACCGGGCGTCTGTAGGTTCTTGGTGCCAGCGGCAACGTAGGCATCACGTGTCTTTGGGTTCTGCCATTTGCGCTTCATCAAGTCGCTCATATACGCTCGGCGCTCAGGAGCAGATGGCCAGCACTTCCGGCAGTATCCAGTCTTGCTGTACTTCGACAATTCCTTGGGGCAGGTCTTGCAGATGCTCATTTCAGATGCTCCCCGGCTTCGATTTCGTCGGCAATGTAGTCCCCATCTCCTTCAGTAACCCACCCACGCAGCCAAGCCACGATCTTTGCGCGCTCCTGCATCGCTGCATTTGTTAGACGGCGGTCTAACATCGCGGCTTCTGCGTCTAACGGGCTGTCGAACCAGAAAACCTCGTCCCCATCGGTAAACCAATAGCGACCCTCGTGATCTGAAAATTGCACCTTCATAGCTTAGTTTCCTTACGCTTGAATGCGTCTGAAAAATTGATCGCAGTGGCGATGCCAATGGTCACTTTGCCCTGAGCATAGCCAACGTCAAGCTGAATGTTGTCATGCGCTGGTGGCACCCACGCAGCAAAGATAGCGGCTCTTGCCTTATCGTCGCGGTACAGCGTTGGGGTGATTGTCAGGCGGTTGGTCGGCGTGATGTTGAACTCTGCGGCATACGCCAGTGGCGTACTCTGCTTCCATTGCACATCCAGACCGAGGTTAAACCACTTGCTGACACCGATGTTGGCAGGGATCTCGACGCCTACGGCATTGCCGTATGTCACCTTGACCGAAGCCTTCAGCCGTTCGGTGTCTGTCAGGCGTAACTTGACACCCCAATCCGTCTCGTCGCGGTCGGCCTCCAGACCCGGCAGCAAGCCTAAGCGGATCTCGCGACCGTCGGTGCCCATCTCTGGCTGCAAGGTGAATTGCGGGACGATCTGCGGGTCAGAGCCAAAACCGGGTCGGTCTGCGTCGATCTGCTGGACGATGACTGGTGGGGTGTCGGCGGTCATTGGCTTGGCTCCTGCTTGGCGAGGAAGGCGCGGGCTGGACAGCCACCGCAGTGATCGCCTGACAACTTTCCGCAGAAGTCGCCAACGCATTCTCCGAATCCTTCGCAATAGGTGTCTGCGTAATAAGTTAAAACCTTCTCCGCCTCCGCCAGCCTCGCCTTGGTGTCGGTGAATTCGGTGCGGAGATAGTCGCGTGATAAGTTAGTTGACAGAATAACTTGCGTCAGATCCTCTTGATTTTGCTCAAGACGTCCAATCTTTTCGCGCAGTTCATTGTTCACATCTTCCGCCTCCGCCAGCCTCGCATACCGGTCGGCCAACTCGGCGCGGAGGGTGTCGATCGTTTTGCAACGCAAACGGTCTAATGCATCGTCACCTAATACGTCAGAGATCAGGGCTTCCACCTCACCCCGCAGCGCCGTGATTGCGGTGACGGCTTCGTGCCAAGGCGTCCAATACCCATCCACCATCGGCACATGCGTACCGTGGTCACTCCCCTTCCATTTGAAGCCCCAGCGCCCCAACCCATCGTAATCAATCGCGGTCATTGGCTCAGTCCCAGTACAAAACGCAGCATTTCCTCGGCCTGCGGAACGGTCAGCAGGTTGGTGCCGACCGGCCAAGGATGGTTCGGGTGAGACGGCGGCGTGAATGTAATACCGGCGTCTGGCGCAAAATCACGAGGCAGTTGCCATTGGCAAAAACGATACGCCAGCTTGGTAATCTGGTCATTGGTCATTAGCTCATTCCTTTAACGATCTGTTCGGGGTCTAGTGCGCGGATGGCTTTGGCAATAGCGCAGCCTAGCGGGTGCGACATACCAGACAAATCCGCTTGATACGCAGCCGCCTCCAAAGCAGCCCGCGCACCTTCGATCCTTGCGGCGTGGGCGTGGCGGGCGATGATCTGCACGGCTTCATCGGGAATTGTCAGCCAATTGAAATATTCGCACACAAGCTGTGCAGCATCCCTATCCGCCTGCGTCACTTCGATCTTGTCGGTCATCACACCACCTCCCACGCTTCTAATGCTGCTTCGGGGTAAATCTGCACGGACCCCTTCTCCGTCGCGCTCTCGACCGCATAACCAACGGGCGTCAGACTGGTGCTATAGAAACCCACAACGGTCCCGTGCCACTGGCTGCCTTTGGTCTTGCGTACCGTGTCGCCTAGGTTGAACTTGCCTGCGGTTGTTGGCTTAGATGTAGGAAACGCCTCGTCTAGAAAATCCCAAGTACCGGCCATCACCCACGCTCCTTTGCCGCTGCGATCTCTTTCTTGAACTGGGCGAGCATCGGTGGCGTGTAGGCATACAGCCCACCCCTCGCCAACACCCGCTTAAAAGCCTCAACGTCGGGATCAACAGGCGGCTCCTTATATTTGGCAATGAGGCGGGCGACGGCGCGGGTCACAAACAAAGCCGCGTCTTGGGGGTAGGCATAGGTTACGTAAGCGCCCTCAGCATTCAGCCGCGCCACAGCTTCCTTCAGCGCCCATTCGGGGATTGGATTTTTTGAGCAGCTTGGCGCGTGGTTCTCGTGAGGGCTGGCGTCGCATTCCTTGCAATCATAATGGCTCATTTCGTCTCTCCAATATAATCAAAATCTCAAATCACCATCGGCCCAGTCGTACACATCCCAACCGAAGTTGATCCATAGCCACTGGCGCAAAGCAGGCATTACCGCCTCGATCACTTAACCTCTCCAATGTATTCAAGAAGCGCGGCCTTCCCGGCCTCGGTCGGGTACCAACGATGCGTGTCCATGCCTCGCGACCCATAGCGCTTCTCGGCATAGCCACGTGCCTCCAATGCGCGCATCGTAAGGTCTGACTTCGGCAGCAGGCTAAACTCAATAGCGATCAGCTTTTCCATTGCCTGAATCATGGCTTGGCTCATGTACTTGATATGCACGTCAGTCCTCATAATCAGAAAAGAACGTCAGGATATCGCTCACCATTCGGGCAACCAATAAAATGCCAATTATGACAATCGATCCAGTCACGACAATTGATGCTGTGGTCGTGGTTTCCCAAAGATCAATCATCGGGGTTCGCCTCCGACATTGAGCGCTCTTTGCGCACCGCTTCCAGTTCATCTTGCACCAAGCTGCCGGAGTCCCATTCGCCGTTAAAAATGGCGCGTTTGGTGTATCCCTGCACTTGGCGGGCGGCTACGCGATGTCGTGCCAATTCCAGTTCTTTGGAAATCATGATCTAGTCCTCCCAAATTAACGCTTAAAAATCATTTCGTAACAAGCCTGACCGGCGGCAACCACAAAAAGAATTGGCCAAAAAAAAGCAAAAGGCGTCACTTCTTTTCCTGTCGCTTCTGCAAATTCAGCCAAGAAACCGCCGATAAAAAGGTAAACAAAAGCGCAAAACAACAGAATGATCATTTTACTCTCCCCCTTCGCTGGTCGTTTTTGAGGCTACTGAAGATGGATAATCGCAATACTCTAAATGGCGCATGGCCACCTTTACTGGTCCGGGGATAGGCTGTTTGCCATTTTCCCATGCGCTGATGGTCTGCCAGCCATGCTTTCCCATCAGCAATGCTGCGGCAAGGGTGTGCTGCGTGTGGCCCATGCCTTTACGGGCTAATCTGAAATCTTCTGGCGTCATTAGTCGTCCTTGCGTTTTGTGAAAAATACGCATCATGACGCATCGCTTGCAGCTAAAACGCTGAACCGGAGCGATGTCATAAAAATTATGATGAAAGTCATGGCAGTTTATCCTCTACAGGCAGGGTCATTCCCTAACCCCCGCTTATAGGGGCTCTCTATATAATGCAAACGGAATTTTACGGGCGGTAAGCGATAATGTCGGTGGGTTTATATTCCTCCCATCGCCACTCCCACGCGCTGGCGTGGCGCATTGCCCAGCCCATCAATCCGCAGCGCAGCATTGCGTAAACGGTGACATTCTCCTGCACCGGGCACGGATCGCCATTGTGCGGAACAAATCCCTCTGCCAGCGAGGTCATTAGCTTGGCTCCTGCTTGGCGAGGGCGCCAATCTGCTCTTTACGCTGCTCATGTACCACCTGCATGATTTCCGCCTCGCATCCGGTCGCCGCCTCAAATGCGTCTGCGTCGTCATACGTCGTTTCCGCCAGCGAACCGCAAATCTCCGCAGCGGCTTGCATACCGTCAGTGAAAAATTTGTAATTAGCGTTTCCTGCTTCCGCCAGCCTCGCATCACGGTCAGCTAGTTCGGCGCGGAGGTTTTGGATTGCGGTGGCAGCTTGATCCATAACATTCGCACGGACGTCGGCCCCCATATGGCGAAATAAATCAATTTCATCGTTGATTTGATCCACCAGCCCATCGTAATCAATCGCGGTCATTGGCCTGGCTCCTGCTTGGCAAGCCCGTAAAACTTTGCCCAATCCTCAGGATGCGAAGCTCCTGTCACTGCCGCCATTTCCACAGCATTGAATAATTTTGCCAAGTCTGCCTTAGGTAGCATAACGCTCTCAAACCCAACTCGGATTGTGACAATGGCAGTGGGATCGCGCATAAATTCAGCCACGCGATCATCAACGGCGTGGTCGATAGCAAAACGCTGGCCGTGCTCATTTCGCATTTCTACGGTGATTTTATTCATTGGCTCATTCCTTTGGCGATTGTGTATTTTACAAACCCAGAAAAATGAGGTAGAGAAATCGGCGTAGGAGTTACCCATGTCCGTTCTGTCTCAGCCCCATTTCCACGATGAAGCCAAAGCCTTCGAATATCTCGAAAGCATTGTCTGGTCGGAAGGCGTCACCTGCCCGCATTGCGGCGTGATCGGGCAGCGCGTCTATGACTTGTCGGGTGTGCGTGGGAAGCCCAGCGAGAAGAATCCCGAGGGTGCGCTGCGCTACGGCCTCAAGAAGTGTGGCGAGTGCCGCAAGCAGTTCACTGTGAAGGTTGGCACTGTCTTTGAGCATGCCCGCATGCCGCTTCATAAGATGCTGCAAGCCGTTCACCTGATTATGTCCAGCAAGAAGGGCATCAGCGCCCACCAGCTTAGCCGCATCCTTGAGGTGCAATACAAGACGGCATGGTTTTTGGCCCACCGCATCCGCGAAGCAATGCGCTCGGGTGACTTCTCGCCGTTCGGTAGCGGCGGCGGCGTGGTTGAGGTGGATGAAACTTTCATCGGCCATTTGAAGGGCGCGGAAAAGAAGCGCGCCTTCCATCATAAGATGAAGGTGCTGGCGCTGGTAGATCGTGACAGTGGTCAGGCGCGCACCATGGTAATCGACAACGTGAAGGCCGAAACCTTGATGCCCATCGTGATCGCCAATGTGGCGCGTGAAGCCCGCGTAATGACCGATGAACACAGCGGTTATCGTGACGCTGGCAAGTTCTTTGCCGACCATCGCACCACCAGCCATGGCAAGGGGGAATATGTGAACCTTGAAGATCGCACCATCCACAGCAACACCGTGGAAGGCTATTTCAGCATCTTCAAGCGCGGCATGAAGGGCGTTTACCAGCATTGCGGTGAGCAGCACCTTCACCGCTATCTGGCAGAGTTCGAGTTTCGGTATAACAACCGTGAGGCGAAGGGTTGCAACGATATAAGCCGCACCCGCCGCGCCGTGGAAGGTATCGTTGGGAAACGATTGACT